>Ga0105048_10017317_pt1 | contig 11118 bp, 8 predicted proteins | sample MAT05_FD_78382 | JGI IMG/M metagenome (GOLD analysis project Ga0105048, IMG submission 78382) | Freshwater microbial communities from Lake Fryxell liftoff mats and glacier meltwater in Antarctica - MAT-05 | ecosystem: Environmental > Aquatic > Freshwater > Ice > Liftoff microbial mat | place...
ATCAAGCGCGTGAAGGGCAAAGTGCTGTCCATCTACTGGTCGAGCGAGGGCGGTCCTGCCGGCTGCGCCTCCATCGACGGCCTGCGCACCGAGCGGCTGTTCCGCGGCGTCGATTGAGCCCGGCTCGCTTCGCACGGCTCACCTGCGCCCCCCTCGTGACTGGCGCGGTTGGTCGCCCAGGCCACGAAAGGCGGGTCTTTTCTGGGCTGGCTGCGACGTTTGACGCGTCGTTGTGCTGCCCCCTCGTCAACGGCCGGGTCTGGGCCGTGTACACTGGGTCCCCATGAGCCTCGGGCAGTACCAGAAAGAGATCAGGCAGCGCCTGGCCGAGGAGATCGGGACCATCCACAAGGAGGCACCCGACACGGTCGCCCTGCTCTATCCAAGCCCGTACCACGTGGGCATGTCATCGCTGGGCTACCAGACCATGTACCGCGAGATCAACAACGCTCCGGGGCGGGCCGCGGAGCGGGCATTCTTGCCCGACGATCACGAGGCGCATGCCAACAGCCAGCTGCCACTGCTCTCGTACGAGTCGCAGCGCCCGGTCAGCGACTTCGCGGTGATCGGATTGTCGGTGGCCTTCGAACTGGAGCTGGCGGGTGTGGTCAACAGCCTGCGGCTGGCCGGTATCCCGCCGCTGGCCAGTGAACGCGACGATCGCCATCCGTTCATTCTGTGCGGCGGGCCGCTGACGTTCTCCAATCCGCTGCCGCTGGCGCCGTTCGCCGACGCCATTTTGATGGGTGAGGCCGACGAGACCATCCACCAGGCGCTCGACGTGCTGTTCACGGTGCGCGACCGCGCGGCCCGCCTGCAGGGCCTGGCGCAGATCCCGTCCTGCTTCGTGCCCGAGCTGCATGGCGACGAGATGCCTGCTGGCGCCAAGTGCACCGACAAGTTGTTGCCGGCGCGCGCGGTCATCCGCACGCCCAACACCGAGCTGCGCAACATGTTCTTGATCGAGGCCGAGCGCGGCTGTTCGCGCGGCTGCGCCTACTGCGTGATGCGCCGTTCAACCAACGGCGGCATGCGCATCGTGCCCATGGAGACCATCCTGTCGCTGATCCCCGAGGATGCCACCAAGGTGGGCCTGGTGGGCGCGGCGGTCAGTGACCATCCCAAGATCTGCGACATCATCGAGACGCTCGCCGATCGCGGCGTGGAGACCAGTCTGTCGTCGCTGCGTCCAGACCGACTGAACGAGCGCTTCATGAAGGCGTTGCGTCGCGCTGGCCACACCGCCCTCACCACCGCCAGCGACGGCGCCAGCCAGCGTCTGCGCGACACCATCAACCGCAAGACGCGCGAGAAGCACCTGCACGAGGCCGCCCGCATGGCGCGCGAGCACGGCATGAAGCGGCTCAAGCTGTACATGATGGTCGGGCTGCCCGAGGAGCTGGACGCCGACATCGATGAGCTGATCCAGTTCGGGCTCGAGATCTCGAAAATCATCCCGCTGTCGCTGGGCATCGCGCCCTTCGTCTCAAAGCGCAATACCCCGCTGGACGGCCTGCCATTCGCGGGCATGAACGTCGTGGAGGCGCGCCTGGCCCGCCTGCGGAAGGGCGTGCGCGGCCGTGTCGATGTACGCGCCACCAGCGCGCGCTGGGCATGGGTGGAGTACGTGCTGGCACAGGGCGGCGCCGCCGAAGGTCGGGCACTGTACGAGGCCGTGCTGCAGGGTGGAAAATTCGCCGACTACAAGCGCGCCTTCGAGGCCATGCCGGTGCAGCGCAAGAAGCGCATGCTGGCGGTGGCAGCGCTCTGAGGGCTGGCTTGACAAGGTCAGGCACGGATAGGACTCTCTGGCACCGCATGAAACGCGAGCAGCGACGACAACAGCTCCTCGATCACGCGCGCGACGTGTTCGCCGAAAAGGGCTACCACACCGCCAAGATCGACGACATCGTCGCTCATGCGAACGTGGCACGCGGCACGTTCTACCTGCATTTCGCTGACAAACGTGCGGTCTTCGAGGAGCTGGTCGACGACTTCCTGAAGCGCATCGGCGGTGCCATCGAGCGCATCCAGCTAGACGAGGGCGCCACGCCGCCGCTACTGCAGCTGCGCAACAACGTCTTCCGGGTGCTCGCCGTGGGCCTGGACAACCCGGGCATGACCCGCATTCTGCTCAAGAACGCAGCCGGCCTCGACCCGGACTTCGATCGTAAGGTGCGCGGCTTCTACCGCACGCTTGAAGAGCTGCTGGCGCTCAGCCTACTCAACGGCCAGCGCCTTGGCCTGGTGCGGGCGGGCGACCGACGCGTCCTGGGTGCGATGTCGCTCGGAGCCATCAAGGAGCTACTGCTACAGTCGGTGGAGAATCGCATCAGCTCCGAGGCTCGCCTGCTGACCGACGAGGTCATGCGATTTTTGGCTGGCGGCATTCTCACACCTGGGCTGGTCGTCGATGCCGCGCTGTCCTCGGCCGCGCGAAAAATTGTGGAAGATTCGGACAGCCACGAGCTGTCCGCGCCACGCAAAGATCTGGTGCACTGAGCGTCGTTTCGCATGGCAGCATGAGCGGGATGCGAGACGTACCCTGCTTCCTGGGCCATCGCCCACGCGTACTTCGTCTGGGCCCAGTTGGGACCAGCCTGCTGAGCGTGCTGGGCGTGACCGGCTGCGCTGACAGCGGCGAGAGCGCGCCCGCGGATGCCGCGCTCCTCGATGCCGGGTTCGTCGAGGCCGGCACCGAGAACCAGCGCGAAAGCGGCCTCTCGGACGCTTCGTCTACCGATGCGTCTGCCGACAGCAGTTGTGCGCCGTTCGTGATGCCTGGCGATTGCACCATCCCCCCCAACAGCGCGCTGCCGGGCGAGCTGAGCTGCACGGGCCTGTACCAGGACTTCGCGGCGCGCACCCTTTCATGCGGTGTGCACGCGTACCTGCCGGCCTACCAGCTGTGGAGCGACGGCGCGGCCAAACACCGCTACGCGTGGCTGCCCGAGGGCGCGAAGCTGGATGGCAGCAACCCGCTGGGCATCGTGTATCCCGAGGGCACCAAGTTCTGGAAAGAGTTCCGCGGCGCGGGGGACCGGCTGCTGGAGACGCGGCTGCTGCAGAAGACCGAGGCCGGCTGGGTCTACACCAGCTACGTGTGGGACGAGGCGGGCACCCACGCCACGCAGAATAACGACGGCGTGAAGGACCTGTTTGGCACCGGCCACACCGTTCCCACGCGCGACCAGTGTGACGAGTGTCACGCTGGCAGCGCGGACAAGATCCTGGGCTGGGACGCCTTCATGCTGGGCGACGGCGCCGAGGGGCTGACGCGCAGCGAGCTGATTCGGCTGGGCATGTTCGAGGCAGGCAAGGAGCTACCGGCGCTGACTGTGCCCGGCGACCCCGTGGAGCGGGCTGCTCTTGGCTATTTGCACGCCAACTGTGGCATCAGCTGCCACAACGCGAGCGCGCTGGCGAAGGCGCACGACACAGGCCTGATGCTGCGGCTCGAGGCCAGCACCACCAGCGCCAGCGGCGCCCCCGCGTTCACCACCGCCCTGCAGCGCGTGCCGGGGAACAACGCCAAGCTTGGCGGTTTGACCGCGCCAGGCGGTGTCCCGCTGCGCAGCTACTTCCGCGACGTCGTCCCGCAGGACCTGACGCGCAGCCTGCTGCTGGTGCGTATGCAGCGCCGCGGGATCGAGGCGCAGATGCCGCAAATCGCCACCAACCGCGTCGATGACGAAGGCGTGGAGCAGGTCAGCAAGTGGATCCGCCAGATGACCGTGCCGCGCGGCTACAGCCAGGATGGCGGGCTGCAGCCGTAGCGGGCCTCAGACGGGGAGCAGCTTGGCGGCGGCGCCGACAATCTCGAGGTACCCCGAGGGCGCGACGCCCATCTGCAGCACGAACATGGCGGCCACCACCACGGCGGTGATGACGTAACCCGAGCGCATGGGCAGCGCGATGGGAGCGCCCTCTTGCGGCTCGCGCATGAACAGGAAGACCAGCACGCGCAGGTAGTAGTAGGCGCCCGCGGCGCTGGTCAGCGCGCCCAGTACGGCCAGCCACACCATGCCGCCACCGGCCTGCACGGCCGCCGAGAAAATGTAGTACTTGGCAAAGAAGCCGGCGGTGGGCGGGAAGCCCATCAACGACAGGATGGCCAGTACGAACGGGATGGCCAGCAGCGGGTTGCGACGCCCGAGGCCCGCCAGGTCCTCGTAGCTGACCGCTTCCCGATCGCGTGAGCCCGCCAACACCAGGCAACCGAAGGCCAGCACGTTCGAGACCGTGTAGGCGGCCAGGTAGAAGAGCACGGCCGAGATGGCTTCTGCGCCGATACGCGCCGCCGCGACCAGGCCGATCAGGATGTAACCGGCGTGCGCGATGGACGAATAGGCCAGCATGCGCTTGACGCTGTTCTGAACGATGGCACCCAGGTTGCCGAACACCATGGTCAGCGCTGCGAGCCCTGCCAGCACGGGCGGCCAGCCAGAGGCGCTGGACGTGAGCTCGGGAGCGCCCAGGCCCACGATGAACAGACGCGTCATCACCACGAACACTGCCGTCTTCACGCACACGGCCATGAAGGTGGTGACCGGCGTGGTGGCGCCCTCGTAGGCGTCTGGCGTCCACATGTGGAAGGGCACCGCGCTGACCTTGAACGCAAGGCCCGCGATGATGAGCATGAGCGCGAGCAGGATCAGACGAGAGTCAGCCTGGCCGCTCTTGATGACCGCCGCGATGCCCACGAAGTCGGTGTGGCCGGTGGCGCCGTACAGATAGGCGCTGCCCAGCAGCAACAGAGCCGCCGCGAACGAGCCGAGCAGGAAGTACTTGATGCCCGCCTCGGCAGCGCGCGCGCTGGTACGCCGGTATGCCACCAGCGCGTAGACACCCAGCGACATGGTCTCGAGACCGACGAACAACGAGAGCAGGTCCACCGAGCGAGCCAGCACCATGGCGCCAAAGGCCGTAAACAGCAGCAGCGGGTAGAACTCGCCGCGCTCCAACCGGTACTCGCGCAGGTAACCACCGGCCAGAAGGGCCGCGAAGCCAGCGCCCACCGCGATGACGATGTCAGAAAAGAGGGCCAGCTTGTCGGTGGCCAGCCAGGCGGTGAGCAGCGAGTCAGGGCCCACGGTTCCCTCCTGGCTCCAGAGCGCGGCCGCCATAGCCACGGCGCTGGCGAATACGACAGCAGTGGTGGTGGCCAGCTCGCTCTGCTCGTCGACGAACGCGTCGACCAACATCAGCGCGAGCCCACCAATCACGACGCACAGGAGAGGTGCGGCTGCGATCCAGTCACTCATCGGACGTCTCCCGTGCCCAGCGCCAGCTTGCTGTCGGTAGGCTTGTCGACCGCTGCCTTGAGCAGGTGGACATTGTCGTTCATGTTGCTGTCGATCAGCTTGGCGTCGTAGTCGCGCAGGAACGCGTCGATGGACGGGTTCATCTTCTCGAGGAAGATGTTGGGGAAGAAGCCCAGCACGAACACCAGCGCGACCAGCGGCAAGAGCGTCGTTAACTCGCGCCTACCGACGTCGGCAAGCTCCTTGTTCTCGTCGTTGTCGAGCGGACCCCAGAACATCTTGAGCACCGCGTGCAGCATGTAGACGGCCGCCAGGATGACGCCGGTGGTGGCGAACGCGGTGAAGAAGAAGGGCGTGGGCAGGCCCCGCGACAGGAAGGTTCCGTTCAAGATCATGAACTCACCGATGAAGCCGTTGGTACCGGGCAGGCCCACCGAGCTCATGGCAACGATCACGAACAGCAGCGTGTACAGTGGCATGACCTTGGCCAGGCCGCCGAAGTCGCTGAGCAGGCGCGTGTGGCGCCGCTCGTAGATGACTCCGACCAGCAAGAACAGCGCGCCGGTGGAGATACCGTGGTTGACCATCTGCAGGATGGCGCCGCCGACGCCCTGGCGGGTCACCGAGAAGATGCCCAGCATGACGAAACCCAGATGGCTGACCGAGCTGTACGCGACCAGCTTCTTGACGTCCTTCTGCACCCAGGCGCAGAACGCGCCGTAGATGATGCCGATGATGGCCAGTACGCAAAGCGTGGGCGCGAAGCGGTGCGAGGCCAGCGGGAACAGCGGCATGGCGAAGCGGATGAAGCCGTAGGTCCCCATCTTCAGCATCACGGCGGCCAGGATCACCGAGCCACCCGTGGGCGCCTGGACGTGCGCGTCCGGCAGCCAGGTATGGAACGGGAACATGGGTACCTTGATGGCGAAGGCCAGTGCGAAGGCGGCGAAGAGCCACATTTGCACGTTCCGCTCCAGCACCAGCTGCGAGAGCTGCTGGATGTCGAAGGTAAAGGTGCCCGCCGTGCTCTTGTAGGCGCCGACCACGTACAGGATGGCGACGAACATGAGCAAGCTGCCCACCATCGTGTACAGGAAGAACTTGACCGACGCGTAGACGCGCTCCTTGCCGCCCCAGATGCCGACGATCAGGTACATGGGTACCAGCATCAGCTCCCAGAACACGTAGAACACGAACAGATCCAGCGACACGAATGCGCCGATCATGGCGGTCTCGAGCAGAAGGAAGCAGATGGCGAACTCTTTGACCTTGGTGGTCACGCTGGTCCACGAGGCGTACAGCGCGACCGGCGTCATGAACGTGGTCAGCAGCACCAGCCAGAGCGAGATGCCGTCGACGCCCACCTTGAACGAGACGCCGAAGCTCTCGATCAGCGGGTAGTCAGCCGCGAACTGGTGCGTGGCGCCGGTGTAGTCGCCGGTCAGCAGGTGCAGCGAGACGACAAGCTCGGCCAGCATCACCGCCACGGACAGGCCGCGCAGCAGGCTGTGCTTCTGGCGGGGCGTGAACAGAATTGCCAGCGCGCCGATGAACGGCAGCGCCACCAGCCAGCTGAGCACGGCCTTGTCGAAGTATTGCGAAAGCTGGTCCATTAGCGGGCCTCTCCGCGCGCGGCGAAGGTGGGGGATTCGTGGGTCACGCTGGCGGCAGCTTGCACAGGGCTGGTTTGCACCACCAGCTCGCTGCGCGTGCGACCCACGTTGCCGAAGGCGCTGCGCACCTCGAGCGTGGGGCGGACCACCGCGTCGATGCGCAGCCTGGAGAATGCACCGAGCTGAATGGTGGACCCCACGGGCACCGGGATCTCGTCGCCCGAGGCGGGGATGCCATTGACGGTCAGCGTGGAGGCGCCGGGACGCACCAGCACGGTGCTGCCGCGCAAGGTGACATGGGGCGGCGCGTCCGTGTCGAGGTTGGTGCGCCAGCCGTCGCCCAGGTCGCGGGTGCTGAGGTCGGCCTCTTCACCCTCCGAGAGGCGCACCTCGTAGTGCCCGCGATGGCGGCCGGCGACCTTAAGCAGCGACAGCTCGGCGCCCACCATCTGCGCCGTGTTGTAGGCGTACTCGACGTCGCGCTTGTCCTTGCCCCACTCGGTCTCGAACGTGCCGTCGGAGTCGAAGTCCCAGCGGTACTCGTAGCCAAGACCGGCGCCGGCGACCAGGTGCACGGCGTCGCCCTTCACGGCCGATTCGATGTGAGCGTGCGGGTACAGCACCCACCAGGTCACGCCGATCAGGCCGAACACCATGGCCGTGCCGTAGGCGTGGACCTGGCCGTTCTGCAGGCGCGTGAACAGGTAGCCCGAGACCGAGATGGCGGTGGCCGTGAGCTTGGTCAACCCGTCGACCGCCACACGATCCACGTGGCCCGAGATCATGGCGATACGCGTGAGCGGGCGGATGATGACGGCGCTGTACAGCTCGTCGACGCGCCACTTGTCCATCAGCAGTTGGTGGAACGGCCTGAGGTTCTCGGCCGCGTGCCAGGGCTTATTGTAGTACTTGACGTACGCTATCGCGATGCCGGCCAGAGCGACAACCGTGCCCGCGCCGGCAGCAATGGCGCCGCTGGTCGCGTCGTGGTGGTGGTGCTCGGCGCCAGGGATGCTTGCCACGACACCGTGCAGCCACTCGCTCCAGAAGTCGGGCAGGTGGAGCCAGGCTGGCATACCCAGCCAGCCGACCAGCACCGCGCCCGTGGCGAGCACCATCAGAGGGACGGTGATGAGCAGTTCGGACTCGTGCGGTTCGGCGTGGGCATGATCGGTGTGCGCATGATCGTCATGGCCGTGCTCGTCATGCCCATGGCCACCGCGGAATTCGCCGGTGAACGTGAGAAAGTAGAGGCGGAACATGTAAAAGGCCGTCGTCAGCGCACCGAGGCACAGCGCGATGAATACGGCCCAGCCCAGCCATGGAGCAAAAGTGAAGTACTCGCCGGCACCGAGCGCGCCGTGGAGGATCATGTCCTTCGAGAAGAAGCCGGAAAAGCCGGGCACACCCGCGATGGCGAGGCAGCTCAGAAAGAACGTGAGGTTGGTGACCGGCATGAACTTCTTCATGCCGCCGATGTCCTTGAAGTCGGCATCACCGTGAGCGTGCACCGCGTGCATCACGCTGCCGGCACCGAGAAACATGCAGGCCTTGAAGAAGGCGTGCGTGAACACGTGGAAGATGGCCGCGTTGAACGCGCCCACACCGACCGCCGCGAACATGAATCCCAGCTGACTGACAGTGGAGTAGGCCAGCACCTTCTTGAGCTGGTTCTGGACCACCGCGATGCTGGCCGCGAGCAGCGCCGTCAACGTCCCGACCACCGCAATCACGGCCATGGCCGTGGGCGACTGCACGAACACCGGCGACAACCGGCAGCACAGGTAGATGCCCGAGGTCACCATGGTGGCCGCGTGGATGAGCGCCGAGACGGGAGTGGGACCGGCCATGGCATCGGGCAGCCATACGTAGAGCGGCAGCTGCGCGCTCTTGCCAGCGCAGCCCAGGAATAGAAACAGAGCCGCCAGGGTGGCCGCGCTGGCGGTGAAGGTGGTGGAGCCGAGCACGAACGGCGAGGTCAGCCCCTGCGCCGCACGGTTGATCTCACCGAACTCGAACGAGCCCGTGGCAGACAGCAGGATGAACATGCCCATCAGCACACCGAAGTCGCCGATGCGGTTGGTGATGAACGCCTTCTTGCCGGCCGCCGCGTAGGTGGGATTCTCGTACCAGAAGCCGATCAGCAGGTAGGAGCAGACGCCCACGCCTTCCCAGCCCACGAACATGAGCGGCAGGTTGCTGCCCAGCACCAGGATGAGCATCGACGCCATGAACAGGTTCAGGTAGGCGAAGAAGCGCGCGAAGCTGGGCTCCTCGCTCATGTAGCCGAGGCTGTAGATGTGGATCAGCAGGCCGATGCCCGTGATCATCACGGTCATGACGCCGCTGAGCGCATCCATGGTGAAGCGCACGTTGATCGGGATGGTGCGACCCAGCTGCGACTCGACGCTGAACCACTCGTAGACGTGCTGCACCAGCGCGAAGCTGGCGTCGTCGTGGTGCCCCTGCATCACCTGCCAGAACGAGAACACGGCCAGGATGAACGAGAGCGCCACGGCGCCCACGGCCACCGCGCCGACCATGGTCTTGTTGGCCTTGAAGAAACAGCCGAAGATGCAGTTGAGCGCTGCGCCCAACATCGGAAACAGCACGATCAGCAGCAGCGAAAGCTCGTTGATTTGCATGGGAGCTTCGTCCTAGTGCTTCAGGAGGTTGGCCTCGTCCGTGTGGACGGACTTCTTGAGGCGGTAGAGGCTGATAACGATCGCGAGGCCCACCGCTGCTTCGGCAGCCGCCACCGCGATGACGAACAAGGCGAACAGCTGCCCCGCGTGGTTCTGCGGCATCCAGCGGTTGAACGCGATCAGCGTCAGGTTGACCGCGTTCAGCATGATCTCGATGGATATCAGCTGAATCAGGACGTTGCGGCGGGTGAGAAAGCCGATGGCTCCCACGCCGAACAGCACCGCGGAGAGCACCAAATAGTGTCCTAGACCGACCATGACCAGCCTCTCTCAGCCACCACTCTGGGGGGAAACTTCAGCCGGCAAGCTGCGCTCGGCGTCTTCTTTGGCGCGCGTGGCCTTGAGGCGCTTGGCCTCGGCCATGGTGCGTCCACGGGCCACTGCGATGGCACCCAGGATGGCGACCATCAGCAGGACGGAGATCAGCTCGAACGGCACGACCGCGTCCCTGTAGAGGACGGCAGCGATGCCCTTCACGCCCCCAAACTGGCCGCACTCGACGACGCCCTCGGCGCAACCCTTGATGATGGGCGCCTCGGGGCGGAAGTGGCCGACGCCAGCGGCGATGCTGATGCCCACGGCGGCCATCAAGCACAGCGACACCATACGCGGTACCAGCCCACCCACGCCGATGCCGGGCGGCTCTTCCGTGGGGCCGATCAGCATGATCACGAACACGAACAGCACCACGACGGCGCCCGCGTAGACGATCAGCTGGATGGCGGCGAGCAGTTGCGCGTGCAGCGTCAGGTAGATGGCTGCCAGTGCCAGGATGTGGCCGAGCAGCGCCATGGCGGCCCGGATGGGTGTGCGGGAGGCGATGGCGCCAAACGCGCTGAGGATGGCGACGCCCGCGAAGATGGCGAAAAACACCGTGCCCATCGAGCTCATGCGGCCCTCCCGGAGAGCAGCTTCTTGACGCTGTCGTCGAGCCGCTTGTCGCCCACACCGCCGGCGTTGCAGACCGCCACGAACTCGTCGCGGTACTTGCGCACAAAGGCCAGCATGGGCATGGCCGTGCCGTCGGCCAGAGCGCAGATGGTATTGCCCATCATGTTGTTGGAGATGTCGACCAGCAGGTCCACGTCTTCCACCTTGCCGCGGCCCGTGCAGACCTTGGTCAGCACGTCGTAGAGCCAGCCGGTGCCCTCGCGACAGGGGGTGCACTGTCCGCACGACTCGTGCGCGTAGAAGCGCATCAGGTTGCGGGCGGCATCGACCATGCTGACCGAGCTGTCCATCACGATGGCGCAGCAGGTGCCCAGCATGGTGCCGAGGCCGCGCATGGTGTCGACACCCATCGGCACGTCGATGTGGCTTTTGCCGTGCCACGGGTGCATGGGGTTCTTCTCGTCGGGCGCGTGCACCAGATCTTGAGGGCGCAGCACCGGCGTGGAGGAGCCGCCCGGGATGACGGCCTTGAGCGGACGGCTATCGTCGAGCATGCCGCCGCAGTAGTCGTAGATCATCTCGCGCAGCGTGATGCCCACGGGGGCCTCGAACACGCGCGGGTTCTTCACGTGGCCGCTGACGCCG
>Ga0105048_10017318_pt1 | contig 11117 bp, 9 predicted proteins | sample MAT05_FD_78382 | JGI IMG/M metagenome (GOLD analysis project Ga0105048, IMG submission 78382) | Freshwater microbial communities from Lake Fryxell liftoff mats and glacier meltwater in Antarctica - MAT-05 | ecosystem: Environmental > Aquatic > Freshwater > Ice > Liftoff microbial mat | place...
AGAAGTGGACCCCGTTTTTCGGACCAGCAGCTAAGGTAGTGACAAGACGACTTGCTCCCGAAGAAGGAGCAACGATGAAGAAGAAGACGCGGGTCAAGTATACCGCAGCATTCAAGACCAAGGTGGCACTGGCGGCTGTGCGCGAGGAGGACACGATCCCCACGCTCTCCAAGCGGTTCGGGGTACATGCCAGCCAGATCAACACGTGGAAGCGTGTGTTTCTCGAGAATGCGGAGCGCGCATTCGACCCCGTTACCGACGCCGACGAGTCCGGTAGCGCCGAGCGCGAGGAAGAGCTGTTGAGAAAGGTGGGCGAGCTAACGATGGAGCGCGATTTTTTATCCAAGGGGCTCGGGCGTCGGGGCTGAAGGAGCGACGCGCAATGGTTGACCCAACGGCACAGGTGTCCGTTCGTCGGCAATGCGAGTTGCTGCGCGTGTCGCGTTCGGGCCTGCAATACAAGCCGTTACCCGAGAGCGCCGAGGACCTGGAAATGATGCGCTAGATCGATGAGCTGCACCTGCGCTTCCCGTTCTACGGGAGCCGCAAGGTGGGCTTCACTCTGCGTCTCAGAGGCTTCCAGGCCACCCGCAAACGCGTGCAGCGGCTCATGCGTCTGATGGGCATTGAGGCACTCGTGCCGAAGCCATCGACAAGCGAGCCGGCCCCGGAGCATACGAAGTACCCGTACCTGCTGAGGAAGCTCAAGATCACGAAGCCAAATCAGGTCTGGGCCGCAGACATCACGTACGTCCCGATGAAGAACGGGTTCATGTACCTGGTAGTCATCATGGACTGGTACTCGCGACGCGTCCTGGCATGGAGGCTCTCGAACACGATGGACCCGCGCTTCTGCGTGGACGCGCTTCAGGAGGCACTGCGCAAGCACAAGAAGCCAGAGATTTTCAACACAGACCAGGGCTCACAGTTCACGGCGGACAGCTTCACCAGGCCGTTGCTCGACGAGAAAATCGCAATCAGCATGGATGGCAAGGGGCGGTGGATGGACAACGTATTCGTCGAACGGCAGTGGCGCTCGCTCAAGTACGAGGAGATCTACCTGCACGCCTACGAACCGGGAGCCGAGGCCCGGGAGGGAATTCGTCGGTACCTGAGGTTCTACAACACTGTCCGGCCGCATCAGGCCCTGGGCAACCAGACCCCGGAAGCAGTACACAGAGGCATGGGAAATCGTCGATCAGAATTGGCATTCGAAATAAGTGCAACATAACTTGCGTTTCACGTGAAACTCATTCGAGACATAAAAACAAGACCAAGCGGTAGACTCTTGAAGAACCGGACAAGAGCAGGTCGTATCTTAACAAGGGACTCCAGTGGTCTGAACGATGGGGTCCACTTCAGTCCACTTCGCATTTGCTGGAGGTCGCCGGCAACCCCTCGTTGATGACGAGCGAGCTGAAGGCAACCTTGGCCGACCACGCGGCGGGGAACTATCGCGTCCTCACGAATCTCGCTGGTGAATTGCTCAGCGTCGCGATGGATCGTGATCTGACCCGGCTGGATGAGAAGCTCTATCTGGAGGTCTTCCAGCAGGCCGCGCGCGCGAAACCGTCGGCGAAGCGCAAGTGAGTCGTGACCAGATCTGGGTCCCTCGGGTCGAGCAGATCCGCGCCGCGCCCGAGATGGCGATCCTCGGGCCCTCGAAGTCGCGCTGGCGGCGACGATCAGCACCTTGAACGCCGTCCACCCCGAGCTGCTCGATGCCAGCGGCGATCCGGGCGATCGGACTCTGCACGTCGCCGACGCGGAGGCGATCGCCCGCCAAGCCGCGGCGCTGATCGCCAGCATTGATCGCTATCGGCCCGACATCGACGATCGCCACGACGACCTCTTCTGAGCTTGATCGCCGGAAGCTCCCACCTCGAACTATGCCGCACTGCGTCCCGCAAACATCCTGCGGGAACGTCCCTCAGAATCCGCGATCATGCTCATGTCCGCGTCGTTCCCGATCGGCGCGTTTCGCCCATCGATGCGCGCGGAATAGTCGCGCTCCGTTCTCGGCCGAGCTCGAGATCGTCGCAGCTGCCCGCGCAGCGCGGGTGACGTGCGTCCGCCGGGCGCCGGACACGCGGCGATCCGGCGGTCGCGGTGGTGACCTGGTCGCGGATGGGGAAGGACGGCGAGGCGCTCCTCGACCGGTGGCGCGCGGCGGGCATCGAGCTCGGCAACCACTCGGACAAGCACCTCGACCACGCCCGGACCGACACCAAGACGTACCTCGCCGATCTCGAGCGCGGGCGCGCCTACCTCGCCGCGTATCTCGCCAAAAAGAAGGCCAAACCGCTGCGCTTCTTCCGTTTCCCGTTCCTCAGCGAGGGCGACACCCGCGCGAAGCTCGAGGCGGCGCGCGCGTACCTCCGCGACTCCCAGCTGATCAACCTGCCGGTGACGATCGACAACCAGGACTGGAGCGTCGAGGCGCCGTTCGTGAAGCGCGTGGCGGGGACGACCGAGCGCTATCACGAGAGCATGCACGCGGCGGTGCGCCACTTCGAGCGGGTCAGCGATCAGCTCTTCGAGCGCCGAGACGTGCCGCAGATCTTGCTCCTGCACGCCAATGCGGTGGGGGCCTCGGAGTGGGACGCGCTGTTCACCTGGCTGAAGTCGAGCGGCCACGAGTTCGTCACCATCGATCAGGCGCTGGCCGATCCTGCCTTTCAGATGGCGCAGGCGTACGTGGGCGACAACGGCTCGTCGCTGTGGCTGCGGATCATGGCTCAGAGGAGGACCGAGCGCGCCTTTGGCGAGGTGAAGGCGCTGCTCGAGACCGCAGGCGGGGGCGTGGAACAGGGGCGATCTGCCCGCGTTCTGCGCGGTCTACGCCGAGGACGTTTCCTTCGTCTCGCCGAGCGGTCTGACCTCGGGGCGCGCGGGGGTGCTGGCGCGCTACCAGAAGAAGTATCCCGACAAGAAGGCGATGGGCACGCTGTCGCTCGAGGTGCTGGAGACGCGCGCGGCCAAGGGCACCGAGATCACCTACTTCGAGGACGCGATCCCCAGCCGCGTTCACGGGGGGTCGGTGGTGGCGCGCTGGGAGCTCGCGTACCCCGACAAGCCCGAGGCCGCGGGGCTCACCCAGCTGGTGTTCCACCGGCGCGGCGAGGGCTGGATGATCGTGCAGGACGCGTCGATGTGAGAATGCTAGCGTGATCGCGGTGCGCGGGATCTACTGGTCGATCGCGCTCGCGCTGTCCGCGTGCTCGAGCGAGACGCGTTTCACCGCGCTCCCCGACATCCCGCGCGGCGCCTCGTATCTGTTCTTCACGCTGGCCGACGAGCGCGTCGTCGAGCTCCGCGCCTACGAGGCGCTACCGGACCCGCTGCTCCTCGAGCTGCCCGAGGGCACGAGCTTCCGCATGCTGGTGTACGACGACCCGCTCGACACGCTGATGGCGCTGCCCGGCGAGGACGCCATCGTGGCCCTCGCGCCCGCCGACGCTTCGAGCGACGAGGCGTGGGCGCTGCTCCCGCCGCGGGCCTGGGCCGAGCTCGACGGCGCGGCGTTCGTGACCCGCAGCGGCGATCTGGGCCCATTTCTCGGGCGTCTTCGGGTGTCGCGCCCGCCGTGCCCGCCGATCCCGACGGCACGGGCGATCGACGGCATCGGCATGGACGTCGGGCTCAGCTTCGCGCGCCTGTGGGGTGACGAGCTGCTAATCGGCGCGTGCCCCCGCGACGGGACCAACATCGGCGGGGTCTATCGCTTGCGGCTCGATCAGCTCCAGGTCACGCGGATACCGTCCTTCGACGGCACACGCGGCGATACGAAGGGCTTCATCGACGGAGACGTCGCGACGTTGCTCTGGGCCGAGCCGGCGATGGGCTTCTACCAGATGGTAACGCTCGCGCGTGACGGTACGATCCTCGACCGCTTCACTCCGACCTTCGGATTCCCCGGGTTCATTCACTTCGACGAGCTGGAGGGCGCGCGCTTCGGCGGCGCGCTGACCGCGGTCGCGCAGATCGTGCAGTTCGACGCCCTGGAGGCGCGCCGCACCGCGCACCTGATGTCATACGACGAGGGCGCGCGCCTGTGGAGCTCGGTCTACCAGGTGCCGCAGGGCGCGACCGACTGTCCCACGGACCTCGGCTCGCAAGTCCTCCTCGACATCGAGGGCCCGGGCCGCGGCGTGGTCGGGCTGCTCAACGGCGCGATCGTGCCGTTCGATCTTTCGCTCCCCAACGCGGGCGCCGATCGCACGCCGATCGTGCCCGCGACGTCGATGTGCCGGAGCGCGCGGACGAAGCTGGCCGACGGCGTCGAGCTGGTCACCTTCGACTCGTCGAACAGCACGGGACCGCAGCGGACCAGCCTGCTGTGGCGACGGCCCGGCGAGCCGTGGTCGAGCCTGACGAGCGGCGTCGTCGTCACCGGCCAGGCGGCGTCGTCGCTGGGCAACCTGGCGCTGATCGGAGCGGAGGGGAGGGTGGTGCTGGTGTACGAGCACGCGCCGTCGCACCCGGAGCTCCCGCCGCGCAAGTGTTACGAGGTCGGCGTCGGCGTCAGCGCGCACACGATCTTTCCGGTCGATCAGGACACCTTCTTCATCGGCGGCTACGGGCTCAGCGGCGGCGTGTTCTTCGATCTCGCGCGCTGAGAGGCAGGGCTCAGGGCGAGAACGCATAGAGGCGGCGATCCGTACAGCCGATGTACACCGTCCCGTCCGCGCCGATGGCAGGCGCGGCGAAGCAGCCGTTGGCTCCGATGATCTCGTGCTTCCACAGCTCGTGACCGAGCGGCGAGAGGGCGCGGACCGTCCCGGGATCCCACGTCCCGACGTACAGCACTCCGTCGCCGCCGATCGCGATGCCCGAGACGCCGCCGTTCGGGAAGCTCTCGGTCCAGCGCGGCTCGCCGTCGATCCCTCGCAGCGCGATGACGCCGAGCGTCCATGCCGCGACGTAGACGGTGCCGTCGGCGCCGATCACCGGGACGGCGTCGAAGCCGATCGCGATGGGGCCGACCTGCTTGATCCAGCGCAACGCTCCATCGGGGCGGATCGCGTGCAGGTCGCCGTTCCTCGTGCCCACGTAGATCGTGCCGTCGATGGCGATGCTCGGCGCATCACAGTCGCCGGTCAGCGGCGCCGACCAGCGGATCGCGCCGGTGGTGCTCGAGAGCGCGTGGAGATGGTGGAGATGGGGCGTGGGCGAAGGCGTCTCGCAGACGTAGATCGTGCCGTCGGGGGCAATCGCCGGCTGTGTGTCCGGGACGGCCGGCGCGCCGATGCGCCTCCTCCACTTCATCATCACCGGCGGCGCGCGCGGATCGATCGCGTAGAGGTACCCGTCGGCGACCGTGACATAGATCGTCCCATCGCCGCCGACGGTCGGGAGACCCACGGCATCCGTTCCGAACCTGTGCTCCCACTTCGGCGCGCCGTTCATCGGATCGAGCGCGACGAGCTTCTCGCCGCCGGCGTACACCGCGTCCTGGCCGATCGTCGCGCCGAAGCCCGAGGACACCGGGTACGTCCAGCGCGGCATGCCGTCGCGATCGAGCGCGTTCAGCATCCCGTCGCCCGAGGTGACGTAGATGCTCCCGTTCGCGCCGATCGTCGGTGACTTCATCTCGGCGAAAGGTCGGGCCCAGCTGGGCGTCGAGCGCGTCGGCCCAGCGACGATCGCCGAGCGCGCCTGGCGGGTCGGCCCGCGCCCGAGCATCGGCCACGGCGCGTCGCGCTCGAGCCCGCCGGTGTCGCCATCGAACGTCGGCGGATCGCGGCGGTGGTGTCGATCTGGCATCAACGCGACGACCGCGTACTCACCGACGTCGAACGTGATGATCTGGCTCCCGATCGTGGTGCCGATGTTGGCACCCCAGGAGAACGCCCAGCGATCGTTCGAAGTCGATCAGGCCGGCGCTGATCATCGTGATGACGATGACGATGACCACCGACGACGAGTCGAGCACCGCCGTCGCGACGATGCCGGCGAGCACGCTGCTGATCAGCGAGTCGCAGCGAGGCAAGGACGATCGAGGGACATCGATCATGCGCGGCGATCATAGCCGGCTCGCTGTGACGTTTCGGTGTCGGCGAGCGAGGGGTGCCGCGCGGCGCTGGATCCGCGATACTTCGGGCGCATGGCGAGCAACCGTCCCATCGCTGACTACGCGCTGATCGGTGACTGTCACGGGGCCGCGCTCGTCGGGCTCGATGGAGCGATCGACTGGGCATGCATCGAGCGATTCGACAGCGGCGCAGAGTTCTGCCGGCTGCTCGACGTCGAGAAGGGCGGCACGTTTCAGATCGTCCCGGTCGATCCGTACCGCGCGACGCGCCGCTACCTCCCCGACACCAACGTCCTCGAGACGACGTTCGAGACCGCGACCGGATCGGTTTGCCTCGTCGACTGCTTCGCGATGCGCCGTGGCGGCGCGAAGCGGCCCTACAGCCAGCTCCTGCGAAGGGTCGAGGGGGTACGCGGGACGATCGCGCTCGACGTCCTGATCGAGCCGCGCTTCGACTACGCGACGGTCCATCCGTGGCTGCGGCACGATCCACGAGAGGACTTCTACTCGGCGGTCGGCGGCGACGACGGCATCTCCGTCACCGCGGATTGCGCGCTCGAGCACGACCGCGACGCGAGCCTCTGGCGCGCGCGCATCGAGGTCGCGGACGGCGAGCGCGTGCGCTTCACGGTGACCGCGAGCAACCCGCACGACCTGGTCGCGACGCCGATCTCAGCGGCGATGTTCGAAGGGAGGCTGCGCGCGACCGTTCGCTGGTGGGAGCGCTGGACCGCCAAGGGGCGCGAGAAAGGCGCGACGGATCCGGCGTCGATCCGATCCGCGCTGGTCTTGAAGCTCCTGACCTGCGCGCCGACCGGGGCGATCATCGCCGCGCCGACCACGTCACTGCCCGGGGAGCTCGGCGGCACGCGCAACTATGACTATCGCTTCACGTGGATCCGCGACGCGACGATGACGCTCGCCGCGCTGATGGCCTGCGGGCACGCCGAGGTGGCGACCGGCTTCAAGCGCTTCATCGAGATCGCGACGGCGGGGAGGCCCGAGGAGCTGCAGATCATGTATGGCTGCTACGGCCAGCGCCGGCTCACGGAGATCGAGCTCCCACACCTGGCGGGCTATGAGGGCTCGAAGCCGGTGCGGATCGGCAACGGCGCGGCGAAACAGACCCAGCTCGATGTGTATGGCGAGCTCCTCGATGCGGCGACGCTGTGGCGACGGGCGGGCAGCAAGACCACGCCGGAGGGCTGGCAATTCTTGCGCGCGCTGGTGGACACCGCGTGCGAGCGGTGGCGCGAGCCGGATCATGGCCTGTGGGAGATGCGCGGGCCGAAGCAGCACTTCGTCTATTCGAAGGTGATGTGCTGGCTGGCGATCGCGCGCGGGATCGAGCTGGCGATGGCGGACGTGCTCGGCTGCGACATCGATCGCTGGATGAAGGTGCGGGACGAGATCCGAGACGAGGTGCTCGAAAAGGGCGTCGATCCCGAGCGAAAGTGCTTCGTCCAGGCCTACGGATCGAAGGAGATGGACGCCAGCTTGCTGCGGCTGCCGATGCTGGGCTTCATCGACGCGCGCGACCCGCGGATGCTGGCGACGACGGCTGCGGTCATCGAAGATCTCTCGTTCGGCGACCTCATCCGGCGCTATCGCATGGAAGCCCGGCCGAACAAGCACGGGGCGACCGAGGGCGCGTTCATGATGACCACGCTGTGGCTGGTCGACGTGCTCGCGATGTCGGATCGCGTCGAGGAGGCGGAGGCGCTCTACGCGCACGTGATGTCGCTGGCGAACGACGTCGGCCTGTTCGCCGAGCAGTTCGACGCGGCGCGCGGGATCCAGCTCGGCAACTTCCCGCAGGCGTTCACGCACATCGCGCAGATCACGGCCGCCGAACAGCTCCGGCGCGTGCGCAAGGGCAAGGCCCCGACGAAGCCGCTGGCGGAGCGCGACAGCGAGCGCGAGGCGCCGCGGAACACCGAGCAGCAGAAGAGCACGCGCTGACGGCGCACCCGATCCCAATCGACGGTAAAACAGAGCAAGCCCCGCCCAGAACCTCGTGCCACTGTGCCCCTTGCATCGTCGAGTGCCCCTGCGCCGTTGCGCGTAGTGGGGCAGCCAAATGAATCGGGAAGCAGGGGGCCGCTGAGGGTCCGCGGCTTCAGGGGTACAAAAATGGGCGCTTTGCTGGGCCGTGCGGCCAACAAGAACTATCTCTTCATCGTGATCTTAGTACAGCTCCCCGGAAGTTGGTGAACAGGTACCGGTCCGTGGGCCGCGCGACCCGCGCCAACGATCCACGCCAACGAGCCACGCCCATCGCCGACACGCGGCCGGCCAGGCTCTTGAGCGCGTCGGAGTCGGAGCTCCCGATGAGCTGGGGCCGCGCGCTCGAGTATCTCGATGAGCTCGAGCCGCAAGAGCCGTCACCCACGCCTGCAGGCGATCGGTCAGCCCGCGTCAGTCGCTGATCCGCTCCAGCACCAGCGTCGTCGGCAGGCTGGTCAGCACGAGATCGACGATCGTCACCGCGCCCGACGAGTCCGCGGTGACCTCTCCGTGCGACCCGCCGAACGTCCACGCGATCCGCTCTCCCGGCAGACAGCGAAAGCTCTGCACCCGCCGCGGCGTCACCGCGACGCGGATCGGGCCGGCTTCCACGCGGCCATCGCGGCGCGCCGGATAGCCGGGGCGCGGCGGCGTCAGGCTCGGTGAAGGATCCACGCGGGTGAAGAGCGGGATCTCGAAGCGATCGATGGTGTCGACGATCTTCGCCGCGTCCCAGCGTAGCCAGCGGTTCATCGCGCCGGCGATCGCGCCGTCCCAGCCGGTGTCCCCCGCGACGCCGACCTTCCCCGCATAGCCGCGGGTGGGATCGAACGGGCGCGGCGAACGCGGCTGGCCGTCGCCGTGGTCCTCGTTCGCGGAGCTGGCGCTGAACGCGGGAAAGGCGCGGTCGAGGCGCAAGTATGCGGCGTGATCGTCGATGAGATCCCACGACTCGTCCCACCAGTGCTTGCCCATCACCGGATCGGCCGGACCGTGACCGGCCTCGTCCCAGACGACATAGTGTCCGGCGCGCGTGCTCTCCAGCGTGTCGTAGAGCGACAGGCCGGTGAGCTCGCTCGGCAACACCGCGGCGCCGAAATGGATGACCGGATCGTCCTTGCCGTGCCGCACGAAGAGGAACTGATCGCGCGCGCTCGGCACCTCTGCGAGGATGCGCGTGATGTCTTGCAGGTCCCACGGATTGCCGCCGCTCGCGTCGAGCGCGTCGGGCGGCGCGCGCCAGATCTCGTCGAGCGTCTTTTGCCGGCCGGGGCGCTGATGCCGCGGGATCGACTGCGCCCAGTAAGTCTCGACGTACGCGAAGTGATGGCCGTAAAGCAGCCCGAGCGAGAGCGCTCCGGCCCCACCCATCGAGGTCCCCACCACGTAGACGCGGCGGGGATCGGCGCCGGGGAAAGTATCGAGCACCCACTCGACGAGCTGCAAAATACGGCGCTGGGTATAGTTGGTGGGGACGTCGGGCGCGCCGTATCCCCACCAGTACGTGGTGTCCGGATCGGAGGGATAGACGCGAAACTCATGGTTCACGCAGCCGTCCGGCATCTCGGCATCGGCGCCGTGGAGGAACAGCCGCACCGGCACCTGTGCTTCGGCGGTCGCGCGGTCGGGGACGCAGACCCGGGCCTCGTAGATCTTCTGCTTCCAGGGCGGCGCGCTGGTGAAGTCGTCGGTGAGCTGATCGAGGACGATGCGCGTGAAGCCTTTCTTGTCGTGCTTCGAGGCGTGAATCGTAGGCTCGATCGGCCGGATGGTGTCGACCACCTCGAGATCGAACGCCGCCGTCGCAGTCAGCGTTCCTTCTCGGGATAGGAACGAGACGTGGTGAGTTTGTCCGCCCTGGGTGAAATCGGGCTTGAAGACCAGCCGTTTTTGGCTCTCGTACCAGTGCGCGCCCGGCGGGAGGCCGCGCGCGAAGATGCGACCGGGCCGATCGTCCTCGAGGCGGATCTCCATCTCCAGCCGCTCCTCTTCGTTCACCGCCACCAGCGTCGGCAGCGGCAAGAAGCGCGGCGGCGGCATCACCACCGTGAGGATGACCGGGAAGCTCTTGGCGCGCGGACGTCCGACGACGATCGCGTAGTGCCCCGGCGGGCGGCTGGTCACCGTCGCCTGCACGGTCGAGGAGGAGACCCACTCGAGCGGCAGCTCGACGCCATCGAGATAGGCCTTGTCGCCGCCGCGCAGCCCTCGCGCGCGAATGGATAGTTTGTGGGTATGGCCGCTCTCCAGATGATCCGGCTCGATCGCCTCGATCACGCGCGCGCCGCCGGGAGGAGCGGCGATGACCATCGAGGCGAGGAGCGAGGCGAGCATCGACGGCGCCAGGGCGGCGAGGCGCGATCATGGTTTGATTCGAACGCGGAATCGAGGGATCGATGGGTGGTTTGAAGACGCGCGCGATCGTCGCGGCGGGGATCCCGGTACTCCTCGTCGCGTTCTTCCTCACTGCAGTCGGCATCGACGAGCGCCTCGGGCGGGCGCAGAGCCGCGTGACGCCCGCGCGGCTGGCCGAGCGTTTCCATCGAGGGGACCTGAAGACGTGCCTGCGCTGGACGAGCGCGATCGACGCCACCGACACGGCCTCCGCCGCCGGCAGCATGGTCGCGGCGGGGCTCGATCGCTTCATCCCCGAGGCGCTCGCGCTCGCCTGGCAGTGGACCGAGGAGGCCGAGGCCGGCGCCCACCCGCAGCCGCGGAGCGCCGAGTACCAGAGCGAGCTCCTCGAGCAGCTCTCGTTCATCGATCGGTTCTGGCTCCGCGCGGTCGGCCGGAACCGGATGGCCGAGCTGGTCCCGGTCGAGCCGAGCCCCGAGCTGGCCGAGTATGCCCGCCGCGCCGCGGAGCGTGTCCCGGCCGAAAAGCAGGCGAAACTGAAGACGATCTGGCGTGCTCACCCTGCCCCGCTGGCCCACCCCGCCGACGCCCACCTGCTCGACGCGCTCCGCTGACGCTCCGCGTCAATCAAAGCGATTGGATCGAATGCGATACCTCGTGCGTTGATGGGTATCGATGCTGCTCTCCCTCGGTATCGCCCTCGCCCTTGTCACCCTCGTCT
>Ga0105048_10017319_pt1 | contig 11116 bp, 10 predicted proteins | sample MAT05_FD_78382 | JGI IMG/M metagenome (GOLD analysis project Ga0105048, IMG submission 78382) | Freshwater microbial communities from Lake Fryxell liftoff mats and glacier meltwater in Antarctica - MAT-05 | ecosystem: Environmental > Aquatic > Freshwater > Ice > Liftoff microbial mat | place...
CTGGTTGTATTAACATCAGGCAATTCGTTTTTTATTACTTGATTTTATCCATTCATTTTTTTTGCACAACGCACAGTTGTAGTTAGATATGGGCTGCAACTCTTTTGTGTAACCACAAAAAATACAGGAATAATGAGCGGTATCTGTAATTACTTTACAAGATGCATCCAACGATTTTGGCATAATGGGTAAACCATATTTCACTGCTTCATCGGGATAATAAAATATACTGATTTCTCCCGAAATTTCAATAATGGCTTCCTCAATTTGCCCTAATTGCGAAACAGATTTTAACCGCAACTCTGCAAAAAATTCCTCTTCGCCCAGTGCTTCTTTTTTAAAATCATTTATAGAAAACACCCCTTCTTTAATAAGACAAACAGGTTTACCTTCTACCATCACTTCAAACTTTTTATTTTTTCCTACCAAATAGGTAATACAACTATAAAGACCCACCACCATTGCAAATACAATTAAGGCAGGTAATATACCTACATCTTTATAAAACATTGGATCGGCCGCTGCAGAACCCAAGCCGAGAATCACGACAAGTTCAAATACCGAAAGTTGTTTAACGCCTCTTTTTCCCAATATTCTGAGACTAACAAGAATTATAACAAACATGATAAATGAACGCAGAACAGTTTCAAGTAGAAAACTCCACTCTTCGCCCCCCAGCAATATTTCTTTCCATGTAAAACCCGGAGTTGCCTGTAGTAAATACATATATAAATTTTTAAATTAAATCACCCCTGTATGAAGCAATCAGACAAATATGATACCTATTTATTTATTGGTTATTCTACCAAAATAAACACTGCAAAATTTTAACCTGAATTAGTTTTACTTACCAATAGTTGTATAGACTTAATGCCGTTGCCGGGGCATCAAATATTAAGAATTAATTCTTTTACATAACGGGTTTTAATTTTAGCCCCTTCCCTCCTGTAATTTTTTTACTTTTGTTTTTAAGGATAATTATTATGTACAGCCCCGATCAAACAAAACAATTGCAGGCAGCCAGCAACCATTGGCTAACGGTGAAGGATACTCCAAAAACCGAAGCAGAACTGGAAGAACTTAGAAATGCCCTGCGCTTTCATGAGTACCGTTATTATGTGATAACGGATCCTCTAATAAGCGATTTTGAATATGATACCATTTACAAACTGCTGGAAAAAGCTGAAAAAGAAAACCCGTCACTCATTACAAAGAGCTCTCCCACACAAAGAGTTGGTGCCGGATTAATAAAAGATTTCCCCAAAACGCAGCACCTGGTGCCCATGTTGTCTTTAGAAAATTCTTACAATGCTGCAGACCTGCTGGATTGGGACCGCAAAGCCCGTGAACTGAGCGGATTGGATGAAGTAGAATATTGTGCCGAACCAAAATTTGATGGTGCCAGCATTTCACTTATATATGAAGATGATTTGCTGGTAAGAGGTATTACCCGTGGTGATGGCGAAACCGGCGATGATATTACACCCAATATTAAACAGATAAAATCAGTGCCCCTCTCTGCAGCATTCAGCAGCTACGGCATTCAACAAATAGAGATAAGGGGCGAAGTATTATTAAATAAAAACAACTTTGCCAAATACAATAATGCTTTAATAGAAGAAGGATTACCACCCCTGGCCAATCCCCGAAATGCAGCAGCAGGAAGCCTTCGCATAAAAGACAGCAAGGAAGTGGGCAAAAGAAACCTGGAAGCTTTTTTATATCATGTTAGTTATACATCTGCACCAACCCCGGTAGTGGAAATTACAAACCCGGTTAAATTAAACCAGTTCCCCGTTACTCATAGCGACATGTTACTGATGTTATGGAACCTTGGTTTTAGGAGCCCGGTAAAAGAAATGAAAGTGGTAAAAGGTATTGCAGGCATCACATCATTTATAGAATCCTTTGAAGCAAAAAGAGATGAACTTCCTTACGAGATAGATGGTATGGTAGTAAAAGTAAATGATCTTGTATTACAGGATAAATTGGGGATGACCTCTCATCATCCACGCTGGGCGATAGCCTATAAATTTAAAGCAAGACAGGCTACCAGTAAATTGCTGGCAGTAGAATTCCAGGTAGGCAGAACAGGCGCCGTTACACCGGTGGCTAAAATTGCAGCCGTATCTGTGGGCGGTGTTACCGTTACCAGCATCTCTGTGCACAATGAAGATTATATAAAAGAAAAAGACCTTAGAATTGGCGACTCCATATTAATAGAAAGAAGTGGCGATGTTATCCCACAGATTGTAAAATCATTGCCCGAATTAAGAAACGGTGATGAAACATTTATTCAGTTTCCTGCCCACTGCCCGGTATGTAAAGACCAATTATTTAAACCGGAGGGCGAAGCAGTGTGGCGCTGTGTAAACATTAACTGCAAGGCACAGGTGGTAGAACGCATCATTCATTTTGTGAGTAAAGATGCCATGGACATCCGCAGTTTTGGCGATGCCAATGTGCGTAAATTCTTTGAGAAGGGATTTTTAAAAGATGTGCCCGGAATTTATAAACTTGATTGGGATCTGATTAAAAATATGGAGGGCTTTGGTGCAAAGTCTATAGAAAATTTACAAACAGCCATAGAAGCCAGTAAGTCACAACCATTGCACAGGCTCATTTTTGGGTTGGGCATCCGGTATGTTGGCGAAACCACCGCCAAAACATTGGCGCAATCGGTTAGTAATATATTTGAATTGGGAAACTACAGTATCGAACAATTACTGGAATTGGATGATGTGGGCATAAAAGTAGCCGGCAGTATTTTTACTTTCTTTAAAAATGAGGATAACATTCAAATGCTGCAGCAATTGCAGGAATTAGGTGTTAGAACCGAAGCTCAAAAAGCTGCCCTGATACAGGGCAACCTTAACGGACAAACGTTTTTATTTACCGGCACCCTTACACAAATGAAAAGAAGTGAAGCAGAAGAAATGGTAGAAAAAGATGGAGGCAAAATATTAGGTGGTGTTAGCAGCAAATTAAATTACCTTATTGTGGGAGAAGATGCAGGCAGTAAATTGGAGAAGGCAAAGAAAATCCCGGGCATTAAAATATTAACCGAAGAAGAATTTTTAAAAATGATAGCGTCTTAGTTAAATTAATTATTATATTTATGCCTCATCATCCATACATCGGTTTTACTCCTCTTGAAAAACTTCTGACCATTTTTTACTATTAAACACGGAAGTCATGATTAAAAAAAATTCGGGAGAACTATGGAAACAAATTCAGTTTGCAGGTTACAAAGACCTGAGAAAAAAATATGCAGTATCCAACCAGGGCCGTGCTGCAAGTTATACGGAAGATATTTTAGCCGATGGTAAATTACTGAATGGTTCACTTACATCCGGCTATTGCACTTTAAACCTTCATGTAGAAGAAGGTAATGGCACCATCTACATACACAGGGAAGTAGCCCGTTTATTTTGTACAAAAAAATCGCCTAAACATAAATTTGTTATTCATATCAATCATAACAAAAAAGACAATGATTTTAAAAATTTAAAATGGGCGAGTTCACAGGAAGTAAGTGCCCATCAGCAAAACAGTCCTGATAAAATTGCCTATAAAGAACGCCAGGCCAATAAAACCAAGGGTTTAAAGCTAAGTGCCACACAGGTAAAATCAATTAAAAGCGCTATCAATAATCCAAGAAGAAAACTCACTTACAAACAAATGGCAGAAAAATATGACGTAAGTGAAATGACCTTATACCGCATTAAAAGCGGGGAGAACTGGGGACGAATCTGATCCTGTTTTCCACATCATCAAAAAAGCTGTCTCAAATACGGGATGGCTTTTTTAATTTTACCAACTTAATCAACCAATCATATGATTCAAAAAAATACGCTTGACTTTTTAAAAGAACTTCAAAAAAACAATAACAAAGTTTGGTTTGATGCAAATAAAAAAAAGTATGAAACTGCCAGGGCTTCATTCATCTTATCAGTAGAAGAGATGATTGCTGCCATTAAAGCAATAGATCCCGAAATAGAAAACCTTACAGCCAAAGATTGCATTTTCCGGATAAATAGGGATGTACGTTTTAGTAAAAATAAAAGTCCTTATAAAAATAATATGGCCGCCTATTTTAACAGGGCCGGAAAAAAAGGAACAGGAGCAGGATATTACATGCACATAGAGCCGGGAAATAGTTTTGCTGCAGCAGGTGTATGGATGCCCGAGAAAGAAAATCTTTCTAAAATAAGACAGGAGGTAGACTACAATTTTGATGAATGGAAAAAGATAATTAACAACAGTGTGTTTAAAAAGCAATTCGAAAAGGGAATGGATAAAACCAACATCCTTGTGCGCCCGCCCAAAGGTTATGAGGAGGAAAATCCTGCCATAGATTTCTTAAAATTAAAAAGTTTTGTTGCCAGCAAACCATTTTCTGATGCTGAACTGATGAGTAAAACTTTTATAAGCGATCTGAAAAAAACTTTTAAAGCAGTAAAACCGTTAGTAGATTTTATAAATCGTTCGCTTGATTAAAGAGAGTGCAAAAAAATGGCCAGTGATAAAAATCACCGGCCTTGCTTACCTCTGAAACCACAAGAAAAAAGTTGATGTATATATAAAATACCCTAAATACTATAATTACAAATTGGAATATTGGAATGGGAAATACCCTGGAAGCTTTAAATAAGATAATATTGGAGGAGTCTAACGGGGTGCGGTAGGCGGTAAAAATAGTACTTTTCTTTAATTTCTAAACATTTTTTTTACCCTTTTTTATAAATGGTTTTTTAATTCTCTTTGGGCATAACTCATTAATTGAGCTGTTTTACGTTTATACCACCACTGGGGAACGGTTTTTTTCATTAGAGTATCGATCGATCGCATTCCAAATAATTTCCAAACACCATTTACTTTACCCCCCAGATTACTTTGCATTGCTCTAAGACTCATCGCAAAACCAGCTTCAATATACTCCATATGATGCCAATATCCAGCCGGCATAAACAGAGTATCCCCATGTTCTAATATAACCTCATATCCCTTTGCCAAACGGGTAGCAGGAAAATTTGCGTAATCAAAAGAATCGTTATAATGGGCAAAATTGGCCAGGCTTAGTACTTCCCATGGCTTTCGGTATAATTTATACTGTTCTTCATGAGGAAAAAGTAATACTCTTTTTTTACCCATAAACTGTGTATGCAGTATATGGCTCATGTCAATATCAAAATGCATATGAGTAATGCTGCCCTGACCTCCCACAAATAACATTGGATAATTTTTCACAAATCCACTCATCAGCTCTTCGGGCCAGGTAAAATCTTTAATAATCTGGGGCGCATGTTGAAATATATTAAATAGAAAAATTCTTAAATCCAACGGGCCGGCTTTTACCTTTTTAAGGTAATCACCAAATTTCATATAACCATCCGCTGTATTAATGGGAGTATAAGAGTCGCTTTTTACATTATTATACACTCCAACCTCTTTATCGCCAACAACATTTATAAAATAATCCCAATTCCATTTACCCATTGCAGGCCATTCCTTTGCAAGACCCGTAATGATCAGGGGTTTCTTGGTATCATAATAATGTTTCTTAAAATCTTCGGGAGTTATACTATCTACCTTATCTACAACATTCAACTGCATATTGATCACATTTACGACTTTCAAAATTAGGAATAAATACCATAATAGCTGTTTACAAAAAACTAATAACCATTAGTTTTGTAGTTCATGGCAAAAATAAAAGTAGCTGGCAATGGTTCTAAAAAAGAGGCCATTCTTAAAAAGGCTGCCCTTTTATTCAGAAAAAAAGGGTTTAAGGCCATTTCTATGAGAGAGTTGGCTTTAAGTATAGGTGTGGAGGCGCCCAGTTTGTATAATCATATTGGCAGCAAAAGCGAATTACTGCAGCATATATGTTTTAAAGTAGCGGGTGCTTTTACCACTCAGTTGCAGGAGGTAGCACTTTCTGATTTTACTGTGGTAAAAAAATTAGAACAACTCATTCGTTTTCATATTTGGATGATGATGCAGTCTTTTGATGAAGTGTATGTTTCCAATCATGAATGGAAATACCTTGATGAACCTTACCTGGGCAATTTCTTAACCCAGCGTAAACTTTATGAAACTAAAATGATGCAACTGGTAGAAGATGGAATTAAAAATAAAGAATTAAAGGATATTAATCCGCATGTGGCGGTTTTAACGATACTATCGGCAGTAAGAGGATTAGAGTTTTGGCAGCGCCACAAAAAAGAGATACCGGCAGATGTTTTGGAAAACAACATGGTCAATCATTTACTAAATGGATTAATAAAATAATATGGCAGTTCACTTTCACCCGCTAAAAATTAAAAACATCAATAAAGAAACCACCGATTGTGTGTCGGTATGTTTTGAAATACCCGAAGCCTTAAATGATGAGTTTACATTTAAAGAAGGCCAGAACATAACCATTAAAACAACAATTGATGGTATGGAACTAAGGCGCTCCTATTCGATATGCACGGCTCCACACGAAAAAGAAGTAAAAGTGGCCATCAAAAAAGTAGACGGTGGTTTATTCTCACAATTTGCCAATGAAAAATTGCAAAAAGGAGATGTGCTGGAAGTGCTGCCTCCTGTGGGAAAATTTAATGCAAAAATAGAAAACACAACTACAGGAAGCTACCTTGCCATTGCAGCAGGCAGTGGAATAACCCCGGTAATTTCCATTATCAAGCATACCCTGCAAACACAGCCCGGCAGTGAATTCACCCTTATATACGGAAACAAAAGCCGCAGCTCCATCATCTTTTTTGAAGAACTGGAAGGATTGAAAAATAAATACATGCAGCGCTTTAATTTCATTAATATCCTAAGCCGGGAAAAAACAGATTCGTCTATTAATTATGGACGGATAGATAAAGACAAATTAGCAGCTATGCAGCATTTGCTGTCTTTTAAAATCTTTGATAGTATTTACCTCTGCGGGCCTGAGCAAATGATTTTTTCAGCCAGTGAATTTTTAGAAAGCCTGGGTATTGACAGGCATAAAATTCACTTTGAACTGTTTACCACCCCGGGACAAAACAATGTAAAAAAAGAAAGGGTTGAAGCATCCGCTAATAAAGACAGCGGCCCACACAGCAGTATTACCGTAAAATTAGATGGGCGCAGCTTTGATTTTGACCTTGGCCAAAACGGCCAAAGCATCCTGGATGCTGCTTTACAGCAGGGTGCCGATTTACCCTATGCCTGCAAAGGCGGCGTTTGTTGTACCTGCCGGGCAAAACTGGTAAGCGGCGAAGTAATCATGGACGTAAATTATGCGCTTGAACCTGAGGAAGTAGATCAGGGATTTATTCTTACCTGCCAGAGCCATCCCCGCAGTGAAACTGTGGTAGTGGATTTTGATATAAAATAAAGGCCCGTCACCACTGGCAAGGCCCTTACTTTTTTTTGAAGAAGAAAAACTATTGTTTAATAAAGCTGGATTGTGTTAATTGCCCGTTATTATAAAGCTGTAACACATGCATACCTGTACTCAATTTTTGTATCAATATTGGCGCATTTTGCCCGTTACGGTTTTATTCATTACAATTCTTCCTGTAGTATCTATTAATACTATTCCTCCTGCACAAATACATAATTTGCAGTACGCAAATACAAAAAAGGATAGCTACTTTTAATCATCCATTTGCAAACCAGCATTATGAAAAGATTTCTACTCTTAATTATTTGTGTGAGTATTATTTGCAATTCACAGGCGCAAACAAAAACGATTGAGCATTTAAAACAGCAGGTATCAACAGCGGTTGGCAATGAAGCAACACTTGAGGCACTCTTAAATCTATGCGTTCAGCATGCCAGCCTCAACAAAGACAGTTTATATAAATACGCAGTGCAAGCCAGGTCATTAGCAGGCAAGCAAAAAGATGCAATATTAAAAGGCAAAGCTGCTATTGCTATGGCCTATGCATACTTGCAATCAAACAATACTGATAGTGCTGCTGCCCTCATTGAAACAGCTTTATCTAGCAACAGCGTAATAAATTCCGCTACCCGGCCTTTGTATTTTGAACTATCCGCTCAAAAAGCCGACTGCTTTGGGGATGCCTCCAATTATAAAGAAGCATTACAATTGCTATATAGTATTGTGGCGCAGGCAGAACAGTATAAAGACTCTATGGTACTGGCAAAAAATATGAATACCATCGCTGTTATAAATTACAATATGGATGATGTGCCGGATGCCTTCAATTGGTATTACAAAGGATTATCCTATACATCCTCAGCTTCAAAATTCGACGCCCTAAAAGGAGCACTTTACATTAATCTATCAGATGCTTTTCGCTGGATAGACAAATTAGACTCTGCAGAATATTTTATAAATCTTGCTATACCACTTTGCGAAAAAGCAGAAAATCTTTTTTATCTCTCCAATGCGCTCAGGGTAAAATCAAGTATCTACAAGAAACAGAAAAAATTTACTGAAGCAGAAAAAATTTTGCTCAATTCTATTGACATAAGTGAACGGATAAACGGCAAAAGATTATTCTACAATGAAGGATTGGCTTTGGCGCAATTATACCGAACCACCGGCAATACACAAAAAGCCATTGACATGCTCAAAGCTGCACTGGCAGCGGATAGCGCCATTCACCAAAACGATTCCGGCAGATATGACAGGTTAAGGATTGAATATTATAATTCACTGGCCCATTGTTATCAATCCATCGGTGATCAAAAAAATTATACCACTACGCTTGAATCATTGATCAAAGAAAAGGATAAATTCTATGAAGCTAATTCTGCCCAGGCTATGGCCGAATTAAAAACAAAATATGAATTGCAGAAAAAAGAAAGCACTATCATTAAACAACAACTGGATCTTACGCAAAAGAATTATTTATTTTATGGCGCATTGATCGTGCTTTTATTTGCAGCAATAATCAGTTTTTTATTATTTAAAAACTATCGCCGCAAACAACAATTAAAAACAGAACAATTATTGTATCAGGAAAAAGTTTCATCTCTCAATGCTGTAAAAGCGGCGGAAGAAAACGAAAGAAAAAGAATTGCTGCCGACTTGCACGATAACCTGGGTGCTTATGCAGCTTCCATTGTTTTTAACCTTGATCAAATTGCTTTGCAACAACAGGAAACTAAATACCTTATTCCATTCCAGGAATTAAGAAATAATTCCAAAGCTATAGTAGCACAATTGGGCGATACTATTTGGGCTTTAAAAACAGATGAACTCTCTCTTACTACCATTAGCGACAGGATAAAAATATTTATACAACGCCTGCAACCAAGTTATCCCCATATATCCATGGAAGTGCAGGAGGCCATTAAAACTGATCATGTGCTGCCTGCGCTCCAGGCTTTTCATTTAATGAGAATTATGCAGGAAGCCATTAACAATGCCTTGAAACATAGCAAGTGCCATAATATTGTTATAAAAGTTTCTGACAATAATCAATGGCAGATAAGTGTAAATGATGATGGTACTGGTTTTGACGCCAATACTATAAATAGCACGGGTTATGGATTATATAATATGAAAAGCAGGGCTGCTGAGTTTAATTGGAATTTAAACTGGCAAAGCGGCATCAGTGGCACAGCAGTTAACATTAGCCCTACTACAAATTGATTATTGCCCAATGAATCATTTTTAAAGATTTTGCATCATGCCTTCAACAGAAAAAATAACGGTTGCACTTACAGAAGATAATCCTATCAACAGGAATACTTTTCTTCAAAAATTTGAGCAATTAGATAATTACAAATTGTTGTTTGTTGCCCGCAATGGCAACGAATGCCTGGCCACCCTAAAAGGCATGCCTTTGGCAAAACTTCCACAGGTGATCTTTATGGACATTCAAATGCCGGGGCTGGATGGAATACAAACCATTGGTATGGCAAAGGCATTATATCCCGGTATACATTTTATTGTGCTCACTGTTTTTGATGATGATGAAAAGATATTTGATGCAATACGTGCCGGAGCCTCCGGTTATTTATTAAAACATGAACCGGCCAGCTTTTTAGACGATGCTATTCAAGCTGTTCTTGAATATGGAGGTGCCCCCATGAGCCCGGCCATTGCAAGAAAAACTTTAAAATTATTAAGCGTTTCTCAAAAGGCGGCTGTAGAAGCATACAATTATAAACAGCAATTGCCGGAAATGATCACCAGCAGGGAAGAAGAGATTTTACAGCATATGGTGAATGGTTGGGATGCAAAAAAGATTGCGTCTATCTTAAGCATAAGCGTACTCACCGTTCGTAAGCACATTGCCAATATCTACGAAAAGCTCCACGTACAATCAAGGGCAGAGATTATTAATATGGCACACCAGAATAAATGGTTCAAACAATAATTGATACATTATCGCTTATAAAAATACCTGGCCAAAACAGCCGGGTATTTTCATTTTATAGGATTATTTAGTTAGTTCGCATCTTAATCTCTAAAGCACATTTGCTCTGCAGGAGCATTAGATTTGCTGCAACAAACAAATGACGTTTTCATTTGTTACTTACCAATAATCAATTATCCAAAAAATGTATTGCTACAGAACAAATATAGAAGCAACAATAATTTTCTACAATGCTTTGGCCCTAAGGGTCAGTAAAGCATTTATGTACTAAATATATATGATGCAAAAATAAGTAGCAATAATGCCACAATACGCATTGGATCGCCGCAAATTGAAAACAATAAGAGCAGTGAAAAATATAGGCCCTTTGTAGCTTTTGTAAAAGAAAAAGGAAATGTAAAATGGCAAATAATATTTATCCCGAATAACATTAACTATAAAATCATAATAAACAGCAGCCGGAAAACTAACAATCATTAGTTTTTTATTAGTTTTGATTTTTAATATCTCAATATGAGTGTACAAAATTTAGAAACTCTTTTTCAAGCTAAAATTGATAAAGAAGTAAAGATTGAACCACGGGACTGGATGCCTGATGCCTATCGCAAAACCAATGTGCGGCAGATAAGTCAGCATGCGCACAGCGAAATTGTAGGCATGTTGCCGGAAGGTAACTGGATAAGCAGGGCACCCTCTTTAAAACGCAAAGCCATCCTGATAGCAAAAGTGCAGGATGAAGCCGGGCATGGATTATACCTGTATTCCGCAGCCGAAAC
>Ga0105048_10017320_pt1 | contig 11116 bp, 9 predicted proteins | sample MAT05_FD_78382 | JGI IMG/M metagenome (GOLD analysis project Ga0105048, IMG submission 78382) | Freshwater microbial communities from Lake Fryxell liftoff mats and glacier meltwater in Antarctica - MAT-05 | ecosystem: Environmental > Aquatic > Freshwater > Ice > Liftoff microbial mat | place...
CCCCCGAAGCGCCTCCATCTTTGTATCGAGCTCGAACAATTTCGCGTCCATAACCACTCCTTAACTCACCCGTTGCAAGAGACCTTACTAAGGAAAAATTTCCCTTTAGTCAAGCCCACTTAGCTCCAATTAGACCAATAATTCCCGGTGTTTGGATTACATTTCCAGACGTGTAAATCGCAGACTTAACCCTTGGTGACTTATTTTGTTTTGCGCCCCAGACGGTGCAGGCTGTTGCAATCATTGGGAAAACCGCTGATCAGAAATTTGACTGCGGTAGGGGGGGCGCGAACATGGGGGGTAGGTCTACTGCCTTCTTGAACGGCGCCAAGGTCGTTCGTATTCCCGTTTTGTTAGCGCGATTTCGCATTTTATGGACCCGTCTAGCCCTGAAATAACGCCTCAAGTCAAACATATTCCGGTCCTTTTGGAGCCGGTGATGGAGTGGCTTGCCCCTCGTTCGGGGGGCGTCTACTGCGATTGCACCTTGGGTTTTGGGGGACATTCCGAAGAGATCTTGAAGCGTAGCGCTCCTGACGGTCGCCTCATTGGGCTGGATCGCGATCCTGCGGCTTTGGAGTTCGCGAGGCAGCGGCTGGCGCCGTTTGGTGACCGGGTGACTTTTGTTCATGCGCCGTTTTCGGATCTGACGCAGGCCCTGGATCGGTTGGGAATTCCCGTTGTCGACGGCTGCATTGCCGACCTAGGCGTTTCTTCGGTGCAGTTGGATCAAGCGGCGCGCGGCTTTTCATTTCGGCGCGAAGGTCCGCTGGATATGAGAATGGACACCACCCGGGGAGCTACGGCCGAAGAAGTTTTAAAGCGTCTTGATGCCGCAGCGTTGGAGCAGATCATTCGTGATCTTAGTGAAGACCGTTTTGCACGATCAATTTCACGCAGTGTCATGAAGGCCCGCGATGCCGGTGAACTTACCAGCACCACCGCTTTGGCAGCAGCCGTGGCTCGCGGTGTACCACGCCGGGAACATCACAAAGATCCAGCCACGCGAACGTTTCAAGCGCTGCGCATGGTGGTGAACGACGAGTTGGGGCAGCTTGAAGATTTCTTGGCCACGGCACCCACAAGGTTGGCTATCGGTGGACGGATTGTTGTGCTGACGTTTCATTCGCTTGAAGACCGCATGGTCAAACGCAAATTCAAAGCGTTGGCAGATGAACATGTGCGCAGCAAAGACGATCCAGCCTTGCACATCCTCACCAAACGCGTGGTGATAGCTGACGAGGAAGAACGCATGGCGAATCCTCGTTCGCGTTCGGCAAAGCTAAGGGCTGCCGAAAGGATGCGCGCATGAATCTTGCCCGCCGCTTGCCCACGCAAAATCCGGTAGTCATGTCGCCCGTGGTCAATACGGTTTCGCGACCGGTGCTAAGCACGGCGCGCGCTCCCGTAAGCGATTCCGAGGCGCGGCGGCGCAGGCCTGGAACGGGTGTGGCATGTTTGGTGTTGTTGGGCCTGACTTTGGGTGCGTTGGCACATGTGGCTGTTCACATGAAGCATTTGGACGTTGCTTTGAAATTGGGTGAAGCGCGCAAAGAGCGTGCGAAACTTGAAGAGCAGCGTCGGCAGCTGGTTCTTGAAGTGGGTGTATTGAAAGATCCCGTACGGATCATGCAAGTGGCGCGTGAAAAGTTGGGTCTGGCGCCACCGTCAGCAGCCGACATCGTTTCTGTCAGTGGCTTGCGCGCGCGCATTGCTGCACGCATGGCTGAGGGGGCAGACAAATCCGATCCTGCCGCCGATGAGAAGATGAACGCCACGAAGGATGACAGCGGCGCTGAAGTACGGGAGGAAAGCCCGTGAGCGTGAGCAGGTGGACACGCGCGCGTATCATTGTTTGTGGCGTGCTGTTTGGCATGATGTCCGTGTGGGTGGGGCACGAAGCGTGGAGTTTGCAGGTTCAAAAAAGCGTGCATCTGCAGGAGTTCGCCGATCGTAACTATCTAAAGTCGATCGAGATTCCTCCCAGCCGTGGGCGTATCTTGGACCGCAACGGTAAAGAGCTTGCGGCCACAGCCCACGTTGAATCTGTGTTTGGCAACCCTCGCGTGTTGCAGCATGTGCCCGATGCCGTTACGCAGCTTGCTAAGGTGTTGCAAATGGACGTTCGCGAAATGCAACGTCGGTTGGAACCCAAAAGCTACTTCAGTTGGATCAAGCGCAGGGTAACCTCGCAAGAAGCCGCCGCTGTGCGGGCGTTGAACTTGCCCGGAGTGAACTTCCGTTCTGAACCTCGACGCTTCTATCCATTGCGCTCGCTGGGTGCAACGATCATTGGGCACGCAGGTTCCGATGGCCGCGGGCTTGAAGGCATCGAGCTTGAATACGAAAAGTATCTACGTGGTCACGAATCGACCTTTCAAGGTGTCAAAGACGCTCTAGGGCGCGAAATGCTGCTGGATGGGTCCTTGGATACTTCCGAATCGCTGGGCCAAGACGTTGTTCTGACTTTAGATTCCTATCTAACTCTGGTTACCGAAACGGCGTTGGCCAAGGCAGTTAAGGAACATAACGCTAAGGCTGCAATGGCAGTGATGATGGATGTGAAGACAGGCCAGATACTGGCCATGGCATCCTTGCCAACCTTCGATCCCAACAATCCTGATGGCGCCAATGAACGAGGCGCACGCAACCGCGTGATTACCGATGCCTTTGAGCCGGGATCCACCATGAAGACGTTTACCTTTGCCGCCGCGTTCGACGCGGAAAAGTTAAACGCAGACGAAATGATCGATTGCGAGATGGGCCGTATGAAGGTGGGCAAGTACACCATCAAAGACACTCACTCGCTGGGTACCGTGACAGCAGCTGAGGTTTACCAACAGTCCAGCAACATTGGCACGGTGAAGATTGCCCGCAGGATCGGCAAAGACAGATTGGCCGAAGCTTTGCGTGGGTTTGGTTTTGGCGTGCGTTCGGGCGTTGGGTTGCCTGGCGAACGCATGGGGTTGGTGCGCAAAGTTGAAAAGTGGGGTGATATTGGTTTTGCCAACGTTGCGTTCGGGCAAGGATTGACGGCAACGCCGTTGCAGATCACAGCTGCGTTTGCTGCCGTTGCCTCCGGAGGTGTTTACCATCCGCCGGTGTTGGCGCTGCGTGTGGTGGACAACGATGGCAACATCGAAACCCTTAAAGAACGCCTGCCAGCAAGAAGAGTTGTTTCAGAAAAGGCGGCGCGACAATTGCTTGAAGTCATGGCGGGCGTTCCCACGCCCAAAGGCACTGCGAAGCTTGCGGCTGTCCAAGGGTACCGCGTGGCAGGAAAAACGGGCACCGCACAGAAAGTTTCGGGCGGACGCTATGATCCCGACAAATGGCTGGCCTCGTTCGTTGGTATTTTGCCTGTGAACGATCCCCGCTTGGTTATCGCTGTTTTCGTTGATGAGCCGCGGCCAATTCACTTGGGCGGCAAAGTGGCAGCGCCCGTGTTTCATGAAATCGCTGAAGCCGCGATGAAGTATTTGAACATCCCGCCCACGCACCCAGATGAAGTGCAGAACACGCCAGCGTTGGCGAATGCTGGGGCTGATCTCGACGATGCGGAAGCGGAAGGGATCCCCGAAGGCTTTGGCAGCGATGCTTATGTATTAAGCGAAGAGGAGTTCTTTCCTTTGGATCCTGATCGACCCGAAGTTGAACAAGACGTGATGGTGAGCGTACCCAACTTCGTAGGCATGAGCTTGGCGCAGGCTTTGACCGAAGCGCAAACGCTGGGATTGGAAGTTTCTCCACAAGGGTCGGGCGTGGCCTACGAACAGAACCCCACGGCTTTGCGACAGGTGCCGCGGGGCACGTCGTTGCGCATTTCTTTTCGGCCAGGTCGGTAACGGCAACATGACGAACACAATGTTTCAAAGTGTTGGCTTAAGAGATTTGCTTGCAGGCTTGGCCCGCGAAGCAGATGTGCCGGATCTGCAAGTCACAGCGGTTCGCGATGACTCCCGCGCGGTTGAGCCTGGCGATGTTTTTGTGGCGTTGGGAGGCTCGAAAGCTGACGGACATAAGTTTATTTCGCACGCGCTTTCCCGTGGCGCGAAGGTGGTTGTTTCAGACGCGAAAGGTGCCGAGCGAGATGCGCTCTCGGCCGAAATTGCACAACACGGTGCTGCCTTTGTGGGCGTGGCCGACGCCCGCGTGGCCTTGGGACACATGCTGGCCCGAGGCTTTGGCGTCGTAGAAAAACTGCGTCTGCTTGCTGTAACAGGAACGAACGGCAAAACGACGATCACGTATTTGGTTGAAGCCATTCTAAAGGCTGCTGGAAAATCTCCAGGTGTGTTCGGCACTGTGGAATACAGGTTTGCGAACCATGCTGAACCTGCTCCACTAACAACGCCTGGCTCAACGATGCTTCACCAATGGCTTTGTCGCATGAGTGATGCGGGTTGCACAGACGTTGTTCTAGAAGCTTCATCGCATGCCTTGGCGCAAGACCGCTTGGCGGGATGTTTGTTCGATGTGGCGGCGTTAACCAACGTCACCCAAGATCACTTGGATTACCACGGCACAATGGAAGCGTACTTCGATGCGAAGGCGCGTCTATTTGTAGATTACTTGGCCCCCACAGGTGTTGGCGTTGTGTTTGTGGACAGGGCTGATGGCCTACAGATGGCAAAGCGGTTGCTTGATCATGGTCGAGCTTCACTGAAACTTTCCGTGGCACAAGAACATGCAGAGGCCGCAGACATATGGGTTTCAGATCGGCGCCTTGATGGGCAAGGCATGGTGGCCACGTTTCATACACCCAAAGGTGTGGTTGAGGTGCATTGCAAGTTGGTGGGCGATTACAACCTTGCCAACGTGGCTACCGCTTTTGGTATGGGCTATGCGCACGGCATTTCGCTTGAAGCCATCGCGGCAGGCGTGGCATCGTTACCAGGCGTCCCGGGCCGCCTTGAACCTGTGGCCAACAACGAAGGCGTTTTGTGTGTGGTTGATTACGCGCACACCCCCGATGCTCTTGAACGTGCCATGGGTGCCTTGCGCCCGTTGACGCAAGGTCGATTGATCACTGTCTTCGGTTGCGGTGGCGACAGAGATCCAGGCAAGCGCCCTTTGATGGGAGCCGCCGTGGCGCAGCTGGCAGACATCGGCGTGGTGACCTCCGACAACCCACGTACGGAAGACCCAACAAAGATTCTGACAATGGTGGCCGTGGGTTTGCGTAGCTCTAATAAAGTGGAACGCGAACCCCGTGACCTTGGGCTAGGTGGATTCTGTGTGCAAGAGGATCGCCGAAGCGCGATTGCGTTGGCGGTGAACCTTGCGCGAAAGGGCGATGTTCTGTTGATCGCGGGCAAAGGTCACGAGGACTATCAGATCATCGGGACGCAGAAACAACACTTCGACGATCGAGAAGAAGCAGCGGCAGCGTTCGCTGCGCGCGCTGGTACCAAAGGAGCATCGTGACCGCTGCAACACGAACGTTAGATTGGCTTGCGAAGGCTGCACAGGGAAGTTGGTTGGTTTCGCCGTCAGCAGGCGCCACTTTTTGCGGCGCCACAACGGATAGCCGACAAATTACCTCGAAAATTGCATTCGTTGCGCTCAAGGGCGAACGCGTTGATGGCTTCGATTACTGCGCAGCCGCGGCCTTGGGCGGAGCCGCTGTGTTGATCGTTGAAAGGGCGCGCGGCATTCCCAAAGGTGTAGGCACAACGCCAGTGTTGGGGGTTGATGATCCGCTAACCGCGTTGGGATACTTGGCTCAAACCTTGCGCGCCGAGTTTACGGGACGTGTGGTGGCGGTGACCGGTTCAAACGGAAAAACCACCACGAAGGAATTGATCGCGGCGGCTTTGTCTTCTGCGGGGCAAGTTTGCAAGACGCCGGGCAACTACAACACGGATGTTGGTTTGCCACTGACATTGCTCGGCGCTACTGGCAATGAACGGTTTTGGGTGCTGGAGATGGCTATGAGAGGGCCCGGCGAAATTTCGTATCTCACGAACTTGGCGCGTCCTCATGTGGCCGTGGTGACCAACATTGGCGCCGCACATCTGGGCCGCTTGGGCTCTTTGCAAGCCATTGCTGATGCGAAGGGCGAGATCTTCGAAGGCCTTGTTCCAGAGGGTATTGGCTTTATTCCAGACACCGAAACCATGTTGTTGAGCGCTGTGCAGTTCTTGCCGCCGAACCGCTCAAAACGCTTTGGCACCCTCGTAGGCCAGGGATCGGGCTTGGCTGTTTCGATCTTGGATTGTGTGCCTGCGGGAGCCGCAGGATCTGTTATTCGGTATGCGGTGGGAGATCAACCTGTGTTGGTGAATCTGCCTCTTTCAGGTGTGCACAATGCTGTTAATGGCGGTATTGCCCTGGCGGTGGCGGTGGCGCTGGGCGTGTCTGCGAAAGACGCGGCAGCGGGGTTGCAAAGTGTTCAGTTGCCTCCCCATCGATCAAAACCATTGGCACTGGGCGACAGAGTTGTTTTGGATGATTGTTACAACGCCAACCCATCATCCATGAACGCGGCGCTTATAACCGCGGTGGCGGGAGCGAGGGGCACAGGTCGCGCTTTCGCTGTTTTGGGCGACATGCTTGAACTTGGTGACGACGAAGTGGCCATGCACGAGCAGCTGGGGCGAGACGTTGTTGCGGCTGGCCTTTGCGGCGTTGTGGGTGTTGGATCCTTGGGCTGCCACATCGCGCGCGGTGCACGCATGGCAGGTATGTCTGCCGATCGCGCGGTGGAATCCGCTGAGCCCGTACAAGCCGCTCACATCGCGGCGGAATGGACGCGTGGTGGTGATTGGATTTTAGTAAAGGGGTCCCGCGGCGCCCGGCTTGAACGCGCAATCACGGCTTTGCAAACGATCTGGGCTGAAGCTTCAACCGAAGACTAACCACCAATGCTGTTTCATCTTTCTCAACTGTTGCGCGAAGACTTTCGCTTCCTGAATGTCTTTCGCTATGTCTCAACTCGCATAGGTTTAGCCACCTTAACGTCGTTGATCATCACGTTCTTCGTGGCGCCTTGGTTCATCAAGCGTGCCCGCGAACGCCAGATTGGCGAAGTGATTCGCACAGACGGTCCCGCCAGCCACGCCAGCAAGAAGGGCACACCCACGATGGGTGGCTCGGTGATCATCTTAGCCTTGGCGTTTGGAACCTTGTTGTGGTGCGATCTTTCCAGCAAGCTGGTTTGGTTGGCGCTCTTCGTCACAATTGGTTACGGCATCATTGGTTTCGTTGACGACTACCTAAAGATTTCCAAGAAGAACAAGAAGGGTGTTCCCGGCAAGATCAAGATCCTGTGCCAGGCCGTGGTGGGAGGAATCGCCATAGCTGGATTGCTGCTTACAGACGCGTTGGATCCCAGTGTTCGACTGCACCTTGTGCTTCCTTTGGTGAGCATTAAGACTTTTTCGCCTCAGCTTCCGGTGGTGGTTTACTTGTTGTTCGGTTTGTTTGTTGTGGTTGGAACGTCGAACGCTGTGAATCTTACGGATGGCTTAGATGGCTTGGCCATCGGGCCGGTGATCATTTGTTCGTTTACGTTTATGTTCTTGTCTTACGCAGCGGGCACCGTGTTGCGTGACTTCAACATCGCGGACTACCTTGGTTTGGCTCACGTTAAAGGGGGCAGCGAGTTGGCGGTGTTCTGCGGCGCGATTGGTGGCGCAGGCATAGGCTTTCTTTGGTTCAACACGCACCCCGCCATGGTGTTCATGGGTGACGTGGGGGCCTTGGCTTTAGGGGGCGCCTTGGGCTTCGTTGCGTTGGCAACCAAAACGGAAATGTCGTTGCCGATCATTGGCGGTCTGTTTGTGGCCGAAGCGGTGAGCGACATCATTCAGGTGGGGTACTACAAGCGCACAAAGAAACGCGTCTTCCTCATGGCGCCCATACACCATCACTTTGAAAAACTAGGCTGGCCCGAATCGCGCATCGTGGTCCGCTTTTGGATCGTCTCATTCATATGCGCCATTTTGGGTCTGATTGTGACGCTTAAGGCCAGGTAGCTCACCTTCGCGTTTGACAAGTAACAAGTGCGCACGTATTATTTACTTAGTGAATATAACGCTTTCCGTTGACGAAAAAGTCGCTGAGGCGGCCCGGCAGGTTGCTCGAGAGCAGGGAACGAGCCTGAACGAGCTGCTTCGCCGCTATATGGCGGGGCTTGCAGGGCAGCGAACGGCGGAAGCGCGGGCGAACGCGATTGTCGCTCTATTTGTCGACCATCCAGGCGATTCAGGTGGGCGCAAGTTTGTTCGCGAAGATGCTTACGAAGGACGGCTATGACTGAGCGTGTCTTTTTAGACACGAATGTGATCCTCTATGCCGATGATCGCAGCGCTGGTGACAAACGACTTCGCGCACTTGATCTGCTGAGTGACCTTGTAAGTAAGTCGTTGGCGGTTGTCTCAACGCAAGTCCTGCAGGAATACTTCGTTGTCGCTACGCGCAAGTTGGGAGTTCCACCGGAGGTTGCTCGGGCCAAGGTTGACGCTTTGGCTCAGCTTGATGTGGTGCTGATCAGGCCCGAGATCATTGTCGCGGCAATTGATCTGCATCGGCTACATTCTCTTTCGTTTTGGGACGCGCTAATCATCAAATGCGCGTCTGTCGCCGGGTGTTCCCGCGTTCTTAGTGAGGATATGCAAAATGGAGTTTCGATTGATGGCGTTGTCGTTGTGAACCCTTTTTGAAAGCGGCGTTTTGTAGGCTTTCTGGACCTCGCTGGCTTCCTGTTGCAACGTTGTTCTTAAACATTAGGCGTCTAAGAGCATGGTGATGTCCGTTCCTGACCTGCGAGAGAAGCGGGTACTTGTTGTGGGGCTTGGCCGATCTGGCCAGGCTGCTGCGAAGTTGTGCGCGGCCAAGGGCGCCCACGTTACGGTCACCGACAACAAGCCTGCAGCGGCCCTTGCAGAACAAGTGGCATCACTGCCAGCCGGGGTGGTTCTGGAGCTGGGTGGGCACAACGTTGAAACGTTCAAAACCTCCGATCTGATCGTTCTTTCCCCCGGCGTTCCCGAAGGTCCGGAAATAAGCGCAGCACGGGTTGCGGGCGTCAAGGTTACGGGCGAGCTAGAACTGGCCTCGCGTTTTACGCAAGCCACCATTGTTGGGATCACAGGCACCAACGGCAAATCCACCACCACCACGTTGTGTGGGGTGATGCTCAAAGGAACGGGCCGTCCAACCTTTGTGGGTGGCAATTTGGGAACGCCGCTTTCCGAAGCTATTGGCACTCCCGCCGCTGCCTTGGGTGGCCTTTGTGTGATCGAGGTGTCTTCCTTTCAAGCGGAGACCTTCGAGACTTTTAGGCCGCAGGTGGCCGTGTTGTTGAACATCAGCCCCGATCATTTGGATCGTCACGACGGGATTGATGGCTATGTGCAAGCCAAAGGAAAGCTGTTCGCGGCCCAGCGCGAAAGCGATTTCGCCGTGATGAATCTCGACGATCCCTTGGTGGGCCAGGTTTCAAAGAAGCTGCGTGCGCATTGGATAGCGTTTAGTACGCGGCAAGCTCTAACCGAGGGCGGATGGCTGCAAGGCGATAGCTTGTGCATTCGCGTTCCTGGGGGTGAGATCGAACGGTATCCCGCGGAAACGCCCCGTTTGGTGGGTCGCCACAACCAAGAAAACGCATTGGCCGCGTTGCTGGCGGCGCGCTTGACCGGTGCCCTGCCAGCCGAAGTGCATCGTGGTCTTGTGGGCTTTCGGCCCCTGCCTCATCGCATGGAGCTGGTGGCCAAGGTTCACGGCGTTTTGTATTTCGACGATTCCAAAGGCACCAACGTTGGCTCGGCCGTGGCTGCACTTACGGGATTTTCAAGACCCGTCGTCTTGATTGCCGGTGGTCGTGACAAAGGCGGTAGCTACGAGCCTTTGGCCGAAACGATGTCGAAAGTGGGTCGCGCCGCAGTGTTAATCGGCGAAGCGGCCGATCGCATTGAAGCTGCGTTGAAGGACGTAGTAACGGTGAAGCGAGCCGGTTCCATGGAAGAAGCTGTGCGCATGGCTTCGGCTTTGGCGCAAGCGGGTGATGCTGTGGTGTTGAGTCCGGCTTGTTCCAGTTTCGATATGTTCCGTGACTATGGCCACCGCGGCCAAGCTTTTGCTGATGCCACGAAGGTCCTTGAGAAAGAAGTTGAAGACACCGGCAGTGAGCCGCATTTGATTGTGCCGGGCAGTGATTCATGAGTGGCAGCAAAATCCACGAGAATGATTTGCTATGCGCGCCGCTGTAGGTTCGGGGCCCGTCACTTTGGCAAAGCCACGCTCGCGTTGGCTTTCGTGGTTGTGGCCCAAACAGTTGAACGCACCGTGGACCCTATGGGTTCGTGGTGGCGCGCCTTCGCGAGGGCCTGATCGATTGCTCTGTGGCGCGGTGTTGTGTTTGTGCGCGATAGGCGTGGTGATGGTGTTCTCAGCTGGCGCAATGTTCGCCGCAAAACACTACAGCGACTGGACGTTCTTTCTAAAACGCGAATTGATGTACGCCGGGCTAGGAGTGGTGGCATTCGCTTTAGCCCTTCGCACCGACTACGTGCTGTACCGTCGGCTGACGTACCCTATGTTGTTCGCAGCCGTGTTGCTGTTGGCTTCAGTGTTGGTGTTTGGCTCGCGTGCAGGCGGCGCCATTCGGTGGTTTCGCTTGGGCCCACTTTCGTTTCAGCCTTCAGAACTAGCTAAGTTTGCACTGGTGGTGTATTTGGCCGCGTTGCTGGCGCGCAAAGCGGAAAAAGTAAAGCAACTGTGGGGCGGATTCCTTCCTCCTTTGATTGTCACCAGCATCTTGATGGCGATGCTGCTTAAGCAGCCAGATCTAGGAACAGCCGCGATCTTTGGCTTCGTTGCGCTTGCCATGTTGTTTGTTGCGGGAACTCGTACCAGCTACATCATTCTTTCGATCCTGCTGGCGGCACCTGTGGTTTGGAAAGCGATTGTGGGCACCCCATGGCGCATGCGTCGCATGGTTGCATTCTTAGATCCTTGGGCACACCGCCGGGGCGCAGGCTATCAGGTGGTTGAATCTCAGATCAGCATCGGTTCAGGTGGCTTGTTTGGACAAGGGTTGGGGCAAGGCAGGCAGAAGCTGTTCTTCCTTCCTGAAGCACACACCGATTTCATCTTGGCGGTGGTGGGCGAA
>Ga0105048_10017323_pt1 | contig 11115 bp, 10 predicted proteins | sample MAT05_FD_78382 | JGI IMG/M metagenome (GOLD analysis project Ga0105048, IMG submission 78382) | Freshwater microbial communities from Lake Fryxell liftoff mats and glacier meltwater in Antarctica - MAT-05 | ecosystem: Environmental > Aquatic > Freshwater > Ice > Liftoff microbial mat | place...
CCAATGCTTGGTACGTCGATGGGTGCCGGATTATATAAGACCCGGCTGGCGGTTAAAAGCAAAGGCAAGGGTAAAAGCGGTGGTTTTCGTGTTGTTAGTTATTTAGTCACCTAGACGGAAGACGAGACCACCATTTTTCTTCTCACAATTTACGATAAGTCGGAAGACAGCAACATCGACAGGAAAACCCTGCTCGATATGGTTGGCAATCTATCCGAATAACCTGTTTATATGCAATTCTCCCACCTCCACTGCCACACCCAATACTCGCTGCTCGACGGGCAGGCCAACATTAAGAAGCTGGTCAGCAAGGCCAAAGCCGATAATATGCCCGCCCTGGCCATTACTGACCACGGCAACATGTTCGGCGTGTTTGAGTTCGTGGCCGAAGCCAGCAAGCAGGGTATCAAACCCATTGTGGGCTGCGAGTTTTACGTGGTGGAAGACCACACCATCAAGCAGTTTACCAAGGAGAAAAAAGACGTTCGGTACCACCAGCTTCTGCTCGCCAAAAACGCGCAGGGCTATAAAAACCTGGCGAAACTCTGCTCGCTCGGCTATATGGAAGGGCTGTACGGCAAGTATCCGCGTGTCACCAAAGCCCTCATCGAAAAGTACAAAGAGGGCCTGATTGCCTCCACCTGCTGCATTGGGGCCAGCGTACCGAAAACGATTCTGAAGCACGGTGAAGCCGCAGGTGAAATCGAGTTCAAGTGGTGGCTCGACCGGTTTGGCGAGGATTATTACGTGGAGTTACAGCGGCACGAGATTCCCGATCAGATTAAGGCCAACGAGATTCTGATCAAGTTTGCCCGCAAGTACAACGTCAAAATCATTGCCTCCAACGATTCGCACTACGTGGATCAGGACGATTGGGTAGCGCATGATATTCTGCTGTGCGTGAACACCAACGAAAAGCAAAGCACACCGTCGATGAAGGATTTCAGCGACGACGATGTGATGCCCAAAAATACGCGCTTTGCCTTCTTCTCCGACCAGTTCTATCTGAAGAACACGCAGGAGATGACCACGCTGTTTGCCGACCTGCCCGAAGCCATCGACAATACCAACGAGATTGTGGGTAAGGTGGAGACGCTGAAGCTGAAGCGCGAGATCATGCTGCCCAACTTCCCGATTCCGACCGAGTTTCAGCAGCATACCGACGATACCCTGAACCAGTGGGAATACCTGAAGCACCTAACCTACGAGGGCGCGAAAAAGCGCTACGTCGATATTCTGCCGCACGTGCAGGAACGTATTGATTTCGAGTTGTTTACGATTCGGACAATGGGCTTTGCCGGGTACTTCCTGATTGTGGCAGACTTCATTCAGGCAGGGCGCAATCTGGGCGTGATGATTGGGCCGGGGCGCGGTTCGGCAGCGGGCAGTGTGGTGGCGTATTGTACAGGCATTACCAACATCGACCCTATCAAGTACGATTTGCTGTTCGAGCGGTTCCTGAATCCCGACCGGAAATCCATGCCTGACATCGACACCGACTTTGACGACGAAGGCCGTCAGAAAGTGATCGACTACGTGGTGGACAAGTACGGCAAGCAGCAGGTGGCGGCCATTGTTACGTATGGTACGATGGCGGCAAAGTCGGCCATCAAAGACGTATCGCGCGTGATGGACCTGCCCCTGAGCGACGCCAACATGCTGGCCAAACTCGTACCCGACAAGCCGACCTACAATATGACGCTGAAGCGCATATTCGAGGACCCCATCGACGGGCCGGGCGGACTGGCCAACATCATTCAACCCGAAGAAGTCGAGAATGTGAAGCGGATGCGGGCGTTGGAATCGGGCGATCAGAGCGTGGGCCGGACCATGAAACTCATCGACACCGGCAAGGTGCAAAACGTGTTGCAGCAGGCGCGTCGGCTGGAGGGTACGGTGCGCAACACGGGCGTTCATGCCGCCGGCATTATCATTGCCCCAAGCGATCTTTCCGACATCGTGCCGGTATCGACTTCCAAAGATACCAACCTGATTATCACGCAGTACGAGGGTAAAGTCATTGAGGATGCGGGCGTTATCAAGATGGACTTTCTGGGATTGCGTAACCTTACCATCATCAAAGAATGCCTGCGGCTTATCAAACAAAATCACGGCGGCCTGTTCGTGAACGGCGTCGAAACCGGCATTGACGACATCCCGCTCGACGACCCGAAAGCCTACGAACTGTTTCAGCGGGGCGAGACCAACGCCATTTTCCAGTTTGAATCCGACGGGATGAAAAAGCACATGAAGGACCTCAAGCCCGACCGCTTCGAGGACCTCATTGCCATGAACGCCCTGTACCGCCCCGGCCCGATTCAGTACATTCCGAACTACATCAACCGTAAACACGGGCGCGAGGAAGTCAAGTACGATTTGCCCGAAATGGAAGAATTTCTGGCAGACACCTACGGTATTACGGTGTATCAGGAGCAGTTGATGCTGCTATCGCAGAAGCTCGGCAACTTTACCAAAGGCGATGCCGACGTGCTGCGGAAGGCGATGGGTAAGAAGCAGAAAGACGTGCTCGACAAGATGAAGGGCAAGTTCATGGACGGCTGCAAAACCAACGGCCTGAACCTGAAAATCTGCGAGAAAGTCTGGACCGACTGGGAAGCCTTCGCCAGTTACGCCTTCAACAAATCGCACTCCACCTGCTATGCGTTTGTGGCGTATCAGACCGCGTATTTGAAGACCTATTATACGTCGGAGTACATGGCCGCCGTACTCACAAGCTGTCTCGGCACCATCGACAAGATTACGTTCTTCATGGAAGAATGTAAGAACCTCGGTTTGCCGGTTTTGGGGCCGGACGTGAATGAGTCGGAGCGGTTTTTTGCGGTCAATAAGAAGGGCGAAATCCGGTTTGGGCTGGGCGGTATCAAAGGCGCGGGCGATGCCGCTGTAGAAGCCATTATTGAAGAACGCAACGCGGGCGGGGCGTTCAAAGATATTTTCGACTTCGCCATCCGGGTCAATCTCCGCACGGTGAACAAGAAAACGTTTGAATCCCTGACCTACGCGGGCGCGTTCGATACCATCGACGACTATCACCGGGCGCAGTATTTCGAGATGGCCGAGGGCGATACATCACCGTTTCTGGATAAGGTCATCCGGTACGCTAACAACTACCACGCTGAGAAAGCGGCCGCGCAGCAGTCGCTGTTTGGGGCCATGACTGGGGGCGAACCCATGATTTCCCGCCCCCGCCCGTCGCTGATACCGGAGTGGAATCAGCTTGAGAAGCTGAAACTGGAGAAAGACGTAGTAGGCTTCTACATCTCCGGCCATCCGCTGGACGAGTTCAAACTCGAACTGGAGGGGTTCTGTAACTGCACGTTAGACAAGATTTACGAGACCAAGTCGCCCGAAATCCGGGTGGCGGGTATCGTCACGGCCATGCAGAACCGCATCGCCAAAAACGGTAATCCGTTCTGCATCTTCAAAATCGAGGATTACAATACCGCCATCGAACTCGCCCTGTTTGGCGACGATTACGTCCGGCTGGGGCAGTACATTGAGGTGGGCCGATTTCTGCATATTACCGGGAAAACACAAAACCGGTGGAACTCCGACAATCTGGAGTTCAAAGCCGCCAGTATCCGGCTCCTGACCGAAATGCGCGAGAAGATGTGCAAGGAAATCCGGGTATCACTCACGATAGACGCACTGAACGCTCAGCTCATTGCCCGGTTTAACGAACTCGTCAGCGCATACCCTGGCACGTGCAATCTGTCGTTGAATGTGGTGGACCATCAGGAAAACATTCAGGTCAGTTTGCAGTCGCGCACGTTGAAAGTCTCGCCCGTAAACGCTTTTCTACGTGGTCTGGAGGCAATGGAGGGCGTAAGCTGCAAAGTGGCGTAATGGCGTATTTGACCTCCGTTTAATAAAGTAATCAGCCGGTAGTTGGAATTGCAGGAGATTACCCCGTATTTCCTGCAACTCTCCACGCCCCACCAACTGATGGAATACCGCATTGAAGCCTCGCTGATTGTAGAACCCAATCACATTGCGGAATTGATAATATCCTGGTACAGAAGCCATTCTGCCAGACGTGCTGTTACACCCAACGCCCTTAGATCAAACAGGGGTCGGGTAACCGGGCAATCGAGCTACCAGCCCTTTAGTTCTCTTAGAACGGGTGTCAGCAGCCGGCATCGTTGGCCAGGTGACTTCACCGTTGCCGAACGAGCCAGTGCTGCACTTTCACAGCGCAGTTCTGCCACCCAATTAGTCAACGCATTTCCCGTAGCTACTCAGCCGGCAATTGTACAGACTGAAACCAGTTTTGCAATTGGCCCTGCTGTACGCCTGCGGAAACTGAGTAACCTGGGCGACCTTGTACATGATTATTTCTTCTGGCAACAAAATCAGGTGCTGGTACTGGAACGGCTCAGCGGCCGGTACACCTGGAAACGGCTAAAAGAAGGCTGGGACAACCCGCACGTAGCCAATCCGGGACCAGTAAATCTGGGACGCTTTGACCCCAATGTGCCGATGAAGATACCCGTCAGCGCAATGACGGATACTGAAAAACTGGCCGAGGCCACCCGGCGGGCAGTACCATTGATCAAAGAAAGTGGAACCGATGCACTGGCAGAACAAATCGAGTCGCTGACCGACCCGGAAACGATTGCCACCATGCTGGCCATCATCGGCGTTTCGACCGTATTTCCCGTCGTGGGCGTTGGGTTTGCCATTTTGGGCGTTTATTATCTGGGCAGGGATGCAGTTAGCGTGCTGGAAAACCTGATTGACTTTGTCAAAAATGCGACCAACGCCCAAACTCACTCCGATCTGGACAAAGCAGCCGAAAATCTTAAGGTTGTCATCGTTGTGGGAGGGGTAGTTGTCTGGGAGCTGTTATCGAGGAAACGGGGCAAAGGTCGAAAATTGGTTAAGAACCAGCCTAACGCCGGAGCAAAGTCAACCTCAGTGACCAGAACACCGGAGGTTGAGCCAATAAAGCCGGGAAAAAAGGAAGCACCTGGCTCGAAGAAGGAACCTGAAGAAAGTAAACCGACCAAGAAAAAGCCACTACGAGATCAGTACCTCGGCGATACGCCCGGTAAAAAAAGCAAGACCGGGAAACAGGTCATAGATCGGCTGAGGCAGGAGAAACCGCCCCGTATCAGAGAAAAAAACGGGAAAACTCAATTCCAGTCCAGAAAAGACGGGAAATGGTACGATATTGAAAATGCCGATATGGCACACTATCCCAAAGATGCGGTAGCGTATTGGAATACGGAAGGGAAACAGTACGGACCTAAGTCAAAAAGAGTGAGAAACTGGATGCTGAACCCAAATAATTATGAACTGGAGCATTACTCACATAACCGAAGCGATGGAGCCAAATTGGGAAAAAACTACGAACCTCCTGTAAAAACCCCCTGAATATGGATTTAGACGGCACAGTGTATGAGCAAATTGTAGCCCTATCGAAAACGGGGGATTCGTATTACGACCGGGACCAGTACGACAAGGCCGTTTTCAGCTATCTGGACGCACTGGCTTTGGTTCCTGATCCAAAACAAGACTGGGAGGCCGGTACCTGGCTTTACAGTGCACTGGGCGACGCGCTGTTTATGCAGCAACGCTACGAAGATTCTTTGGCCGCATTTCGCTCGGCAGAGAAGTGCCCCGATGGAATGGACAATGCCTTCGTCGTACTGATGATTGGTGAGTGTAGTTATGAACTACATGATCGGAAGCAGGCACGCGAGTATCTCCTGAAGGCTTATATGCTGGAGGGCGAAGCTATCTTCGAAACACAGGATCAAAAATACTATCGCACGATTAGTGATTTAGTTTGACATGGAACTACCCGAATCTATTCAGGCACAGGTTGACGTGCTGAGCGAAAAATCCGAAATACATTTCGCTGCAGTTCAATACGAAATATGTATTGAACTGCACGAAGAATGCTGGGAACTGCTGCCCATTCCTAAAGAAGTATATGATGACAGCTACTACGTAGCCGAAGGACTGATTATCCTGAATATGAAAGTAAATAACCTGACTCAGGCCAAACACTGGGCCACTATTCTTCTAACATGCGACCCTGACCGCATTGACAGCGGTGAGCGGGATATGTGGCTTGGCTGTATTGCCTACGAAGAACATAAGCCGGATGAAGCTATGAAACACTTCAAAGTAGCGTTTAAAAAATCGAAGGGGCGCCGTTTTCTGGGAGCTGATAATGAACAGTATTACAAGTTCTATTTGAGCCAAAAGTGATAGGCTCTGATCGTAGGCGAGGTATGAGTTTCGGAACTAAAGACATTCTGAGCCGTTTATATAGCCAGACATATCAAACGCACTAAACAGATTTCACACATGGCAGCAGGACATATGGCCATTGAAGCCACCGACGCAAATTTCGATGAGTTGATAAATTCAGACAAGCCCGTTCTGGTCGATTTTTGGGCCGAATGGTGCGGACCCTGTAAGATGATTGGTCCCGTTGTGGAGCAGCTTGCCGGCGAATACGAAGGCAGAGCCATTATCGCCAAAATGGACGTTGACCAAAACGCGCAGGTACCCGCTAAGTTTGGCATCCGCAGCATTCCGACGCTAATGGTGTTCAAAAACGGTCAGCTGATCGATAAGGTAATCGGTGCCGTTCCCAAGAACGTACTGGAGCAGAAACTTCAGGCCGCTATGGAACCCGCAGCTATCTAATATACTGAGATTCCAGAATCCCCAATATTACGGGGTAAAAAAAGAGCCTCCTTTCTTAGCTTTGAGAAGTGTCACAACTCCAAAGCCAGAAAGGAGGCTTTCTTATAAAAATCCAGAATGGGTACAACCTATTGATAATCGCGAGTTTATGTCTCTTCAAAATTCTGTAGGAGTGTATCCGCCCACCCCTAATCCATCGGGATACGTATGACATAGACTGGGTCTTTATTGATCCGGTGGCTTACGCTCAGCGTGTTGCTTTTTGGCTAACTTCACTCAATGATTTACCTCGACAATAACGCCAACAAACATTTGTTTTGAACACTGCGACAGCGACGCGCTGATTACGGACTTAAACTATGCGTGAGGCTTTAACCACACCACGCAGGGCTACATAACCCGACTCAACCATTTCCTGAGTGGGAGCCTCGTGGTCGATGAGCGAACCGGCAAGGGCTACGGCGATGGCAATGACCAGCGCGGGCCAGAACCCGTCAACGTGAAAACTATTCATAAGCTTGTCGATGACTTTGAGCATAATGGCCGTTACAATCACCCGGACGAGGCCCGACAGCAGAAAGAACGTGACTAAGTTGAGCGGAAACCGGATAATCCAGCCGATAAAGAAATTGAGCAGACCAAGCAGCACCGCAATAAGCAAAGCGGTGCCGAAGCTTTTTACGGTGATCTGTGGCATCAGATACGCCAGCCCAAAAATAATGGCGGCATCTATGAGCAGGTGAAGTATGAGGTTCATAGAGAACAGAATAGTGATTATTGTTTTTGAGAAACAAGCAGCATCCACCGTTGTTTGATAACACAAACATACAACGGCTGACCAAAATGGCCGCCCGGCCCAACTCATTTGTTTATGAAGCGTTTCACCTTTTTTGCCTTCATCTGCCTGACCGCCTGCCAGCCGGGTTCATCGCAACAGCAAACCACCGGCACAACCACCGCCGACTCGGCAAGCGTCTATCAGACCGGCCCCGCCAGCCGCGACGGTATCGGTACCTTTTACAAAGGCCGCGAAATTGCGCACGTTATGGGCCACCTCGGTGCCGATTGGCTCGAACGACCCGAACGCCAGCGCGAAGAACGTACCGATTTGCTGCTCCGCGCCCTCGACCTCAAACCCACCGACGTAGTGGCCGACATTGGCGCAGGAACCGGCTTTTTCACCTTCCTCATGGCTCCGAAAGTGCCGCAGGGCCGGGTGCTGGCCGTTGATATTCAGCCCGAAATGATTGACTACCTGAACGAAGGTAAAGCCAAACGAAACCTGACCAACGTACAGCCCATCCAAAGCACCGAATCCGACCCGAAGCTCCCCGTTAACAGCATCGACCTGGCCATTATGATCGACGCGTACCACGAGTTTTCCTATCCCCGCGAAATGATTCAGCACATTGCCGACGCCCTGAAGCCCGGCGGGCGCATTGCGCTGGTCGAGTATCGCGCTGAAGATCCGTCGGTCCCCATCAAAGAACTGCACAAGATGAGTGTAGCCCAGGCTACCAGAGAGATGAAAGAAGCCGGACTACGACTGCTCAAAAACGATGGCCGTCTGCCGCAGCAGCACATCATGTTCTTCGGGAGATGAGGTTTTTTTAACGCCGATTTTTTGTCATGCTGACGAAGGAAGCATCTCCTGAAACTGGTGGGCCTGTTACTACCAGAGATGCTTCCTTCGTCAGCATGACAAAAAATCCATATTAAAACCCACTCTTCATTTACGCTTAGGAGTCTCACCGTTGGGCAGTTTCCAGTCGCGCTGGGGGCCGAAGGGCATTTTGAGCAGGTACTTTACCGTCATTTCTTCAGGATCTCGGTAAGCTGGTGCACCTATATCGACCGCATCCTGCGGGATATCCATCCGGCGGGTTTTGTGCAGTCGGTCCCAGAACGAGAATACGGTTCCCCAATTGGAGTTGAATTCCTCGGCCACAATGGAGTGGTGAATGCCGTGCATTCGAGGGGTAATGAATACGTAATTGATAATTTTCTCTACCCGTGCGGGCAGGCGGGTATTGGAGTGATGAAACTGCGTGGCCATCTCAAAAACGGCCTCATAAACAATGGCCGTCCAGAACCCGATACCAAACACCAGCACTACCAACGCCCGAAACACCGATCCGATTATCATATCGGTGAAGTGGAACCGTACCGCCGTTGATACGTCCATGTCCATATCCGTGTGATGCACCACGTGGAAGCGGTAGAAAAGTGGCCAGTAGTGCGTGGCCTGATGCCACCAGTAATAGCTATAATCGAAGAGCATAAACCCCAGTACGCCCTGTACAACCGTACCAAAATCCGTGTCGGGCAGCAGCCAACGCAACAGACCAACGTCGTGATTAGCGGCCCAGAGTGCCGTAAACAAGGGTAGCGGTACCATCAGCAACCGAAACACCACAAACATCGGCACCGATACGCCCACGTTCCGCGCCACCCGCCGAACACTGTTGAGTCGCTGATGGCGCAGGGGCCTCTTCCACTGAATCCAGAGCAGCAGCCCAAACACCACCATCATCAGCGGGAAAATCACAAAATCGAAGGGCGGGAAAGGAAAAAACTTCATAATTGGCTATCAGATTTTCCCGTTAAACCAGCGAATAGGCTGGTGGGTTATGGCTTAAGCAGTTTTTCTGGCAGATTGCCCAGTACGGCGTCGGTGTCTTCGCCGAGCAGGGGGGCGGGCCAGGCGGGGTGCGCGGGGGTAGCCGAAAATTTGAGCGGTACGCCGATGCTCTGAAACGGCCCCGCCACGGGATGCTGCTGCGTTATAATCATCTGCCGGGCCGTTAGCTGCGGGTCGGTGGCCAGGTCGGGCAGGTCGTTGACGGGCGTAATGAGCAGATCGTTTTCCAGCCCGAAGCGGGTCCAGTCGTCGCGGTCGCGTTCCCCAAAAAGCGTTTGAATATGCGTTTTGAATTCAGCCAGTTGCGTTAGGTTTTGCGGTTGTAGAAACGCCAGCCAGTCGGGCTTATCAAGTAGTTTGCAGAATTTCTGCCAAAATTTGGGTTCCAGCGTACCGAGAGCCACGTACCCACCATCGCGGCAGCGGTAGAGATTATAGTTGGCCAGCCCACCTGACAGCGGCATGTGTCCCCGGCGTGGATTCGCCCCGCTGGATGGCCCCACTCCTGCCCCACCCGTTGCCAGTTCGTCCGTTCCGGTTTGTAATGCGTAGGCTACTGACAGCAGCGGCATAACGGCATCCGTCATCGACACGTCCACGTGCTGCCCTTCTCCCGTGCGCTGCCGGGCAAAAAGAGCCGCCAGCGTAGCCATTACGCAACCGTATGACCCACCCGCAATGTCGGCCAGTTGTACGCCGGGCATCACGGGCGAGTCGGCAGGATCGGCTCCGGTCAGGCCCAGCACGCCCGACACGGCGAGATAGTTCAGGTCATGCCCGGCCAGATGTGCGTAGGGTCCGGTTTGGCCGTAGCCCGTTACAGACACGTAGATGATGCGCGGGTTGCGGGCGCGGGCGGTTGCGTAGCCCAAACCCAGCCGGTCGAGGTGGCCGGGCCGGAACTGCTCCACTACCACATCGGCGGTTTCGACCAAATCCAGAAATTTATCGCGTCCTTCGGGCGTTTGGTAGTCGAGCAGGACCGAGCGTTTGGAGCGGTTGTACGCCAGATAATTAGCTGACTCACCATTGATGTAGGGTGGAAACGCCCGAACGTAATCGGGCGCGTTGGGGTCTTCAATCTTGATAACTTCGGCCCCCATGTCGGCCATGAGCATGGTACCGAGCGGGCCGGGCAACAACCGGGTCAGGTCCAGAATGCGCAGCCCCAGTAGCGGGCCGGTTACGGGTGTTCGATTGGTCATAAATCAGCGGTTTTATCGTGTGGAATATAGCAACTTCCCGCATCTATCAGGTAAGCAGACCGACAGCAAATGTTTCTGAACCGTTTTCGAAAAGCCAAACCCCTCGACGACCAGACCCTCGTGATCGCCTACCGCGACGCGGGCGATTTGGGCATATTGGGCGAGCTGTACGAGCGGCATATGGATCTTGTATATGCCGTTTGCTACAATTACCTGCGCAACGAGGACGATGCAAAAGACGCCGTCATGCAGTTGTTCGAGCAGTTGGTAGTTGACCTGCGCCGACACGATGTCCAGCAGTTTGTGCCGTGGCTGCATACCGTGGCCCGAAATTACTGCCTGATGCTACTCCGTAAACGGCAAACGCACCCGGTTGCCGTTCTGCTCGACACCACCACTGATGGGTATGACATTGCCGATATATTTACGGAAGAGCAAACCGACCGAGAAGAAAATTTATCGCGGCTCGAAACGTGTCTCAAAACCCTGCCCCCGGAGCAGCAAACCTGCCTGACGCTGTTTTATATCGACCAGAAAAGCTATGCCGAAGTGGCCAGTCTAACGGGATTCGACCTGAAACAGGTA
>Ga0105048_10017325_pt1 | contig 11114 bp, 13 predicted proteins | sample MAT05_FD_78382 | JGI IMG/M metagenome (GOLD analysis project Ga0105048, IMG submission 78382) | Freshwater microbial communities from Lake Fryxell liftoff mats and glacier meltwater in Antarctica - MAT-05 | ecosystem: Environmental > Aquatic > Freshwater > Ice > Liftoff microbial mat | place...
ACGCTGAAACCGTGCGCGAACGGCGCGAAGCCGCGCTGGCCAAGGTGAGTTGACGCTTGTCGAATGAGCGCGCCGAATGGTTCACCGCTGTCGGCAAGTTGCTTGATCAGCGCGCGGGTTGCCAGTCTGCCGAGTTGTCGTGCACATCGCTCCGATCATGTCGCGAACACGGCCCACTCCAATAAGGTCGGCATGGAACATCGGCCCGCCGCGAGGTGCCGTCAGTCCGCTGCGAACTCGTCTCCGCCGGACGCGGCGATCCCAAGGCCCTTAGGGGTTTTGCCCATGCCTTCCTACCACTCCGCCAAAGCGGCGGAGTGTCGTTTTTCGAAAGTCTGTCGATCGACGATTTGACGTCCGAGATTAGAATGGTAGTGGACGTTGCCGTGGACCGAGGGAATTTTCTGCCGGGTATTCATCCGTCGTAATCTGAGCATCGCGCGATCGCGTCGCCGGAACGGCAGGTGGCCTTTCGGCCCGACTTTTTGCGTGCCTGGCGACCTTCTGCTTCTCCTCGTCGTCAAGATCGCGCATCGTTGCACGGTAGGATGTGAGGCCGTTGGTGGTGATCGCCTCCGGCGAACCATGGCGCTTCAGCGCTTCTTCATGAAGGCAAGAGGGGCCTGTTATCGCGGGTTGTCGTGATATAGCTCTTGAAGATGGTAGGGGCCTGCGGGGCACCTACGCGATCTCATTCGCGCCGGCGGTCGACGCGATCAAGCGCAGATTGCCTGCTGCCGGCCCCGATGGTCTATGTTCACTCGACGAAGTCGCCGATATCCTTCCCGTAGACGCGGAACGACACAAAGGTCGATGTCTCGGGAATACCGGGTATCTTGTGAATACCGGCGACCAAGACAACCGCGATCGCGTCGAGGTCTCGCAGTGGCAACTTCACCAAAAGGTCAAATTCGCCTGTGATCGAATAGACTTCGAAGGTGCCCTCGATCGTGTCGGTGATCGCATCGCCAACCTCGTTGGCGCGACCTACTTCACACTTCACAAGAACGAACAGCCGATGGTTAGACATGGCTAACTCCTGTCATTCTGCATCAGGAAGGAAGGCGGTGGTCGCAATCTCGATCCTGGCTTCAACTTCGACCAGGCCTTTCACCGGCACGACCGCCATGGCGGGAAAGTTGCGGCCCACCAGCTCGCGGCAGACGGCGCCTATTTCGCGCAGCGAGGCGCGATAGCTTGCAATATCGGTCACATAGCATGTCATCCGCACGATGTGCTCAGGAGCAGCGCCCGCCTCATGGAGCACCGCGATCATGTTGAGGAGCACCCGATGAAACTGCTCGCCAAGCGTCGTCTCGAACCGTCCCGCTTCGTCCCAACCGACGATGCCGCCGGTAAAGATCATACGCCCCTTTGCAGCAACACCATTCGAATAGCCCTTGGGACGCGGCCGGCCAAGTGGCAGGCGTGTCTGGTGAATTGTCATTTGGCGTGGGCCTCCACGGCTTTTGTCAATCTTTGCCGCCAGGCATCTGGCCAGGGCACGCGGCGGGCGCGCTCCAAGTCCATGACCTCCTGAGTGTAGCGCACCACGGAGCGGAGCTGTCCTTCGCAGTGGATTTCCGTGGCAAGGATCATTGAGGCTCTGCCGACGACTGCGATCACACTGGCGATGTCGAGCGCTACTGTCAAACTGACCCGAATCTGGTTTGGTTCTGGCCGAGGGCGAGAGAAAGTCAGCTTCGCGTGAGCGAGTCATCAGGACTTTATGCGGTCGGTGATTGCCTCCCTGTGCCCGGGTGGAGATGCCGCGCACGCAGCCACCAACGCCAATCGCGACATGGTGCTGGCAGATAATGGCGCATGACCAACTGCGATTTGTGCCTCGGCGCCGCTGTCCCCACCATGGCCGCGACCGCCGAGAGGAGCAGCATGGGCAGCAAGCAATCGCCGATCTTTAACGACAACAAGCTCACACACTGGGTTTTTTCTCACCCAACTGCTCAACCGGCATGGCGGTAACCAAGGTTCCCGAACGCTGGGATAATAGTTGGGACAATAGTATTGCCTTGGCCAAACTGGCGGATAAAGCGGGCATCGAATTCTTGCTGCCGATCGCGCGCGGGATCGGCTATGGCGGCGAAACCGATTTTCATGCCTCGGTGTTGGAAACCGTAACCTGGGCGACCGGGCTGCTCGCCCACACCAAGCGCATTAACGTCTTTGCGACGGTCCACACCGCCTTCATTCACCCCTTTGTGGCCGCCAAGCAGCTCGCCACGGCCGATCAACTTGGCCATGGACGGCTGGGACTGAACGTCGTCGCCAGGTGGAACAAGCCCGAATACGACAGCTTCGGCATCGACCTGCCCATTGCCCATGCAGACCGCTATGCGCTAGCGCAGGAATGGTTCGATTATGTAAGGCAGATCTGGTCGCACGACGGCCCGTTTGACTGGAGCGGACGCTTCTTCAACGGCAAGGGCATCTATGCCTTTCCGCGCCCCTTTGATGGTTTGCCGCCGATCATGAATGCCGCCGGATCGGGAGAAGGGCGCAAATTCGCCGTCCGCAACGCCGATTTCCTGTTCTGCATCTCGATCGACCTTGACCAGTCGCGCGCCGAAATAGACGCGATCAAGGCCAAGGCTGCGGCCAGCGGGCACAATACCGGCGCTTTCGCGCTCAGCCATGTTTGCTGCCGCCCGACACAGCCGCGAGGCCGAAGACTATTACCGGCATTATAAAGAGGAAAATGCCGATTGGGGCGCGGTCAACAATCTGATGACCCTGCAGGGCCTGCATGCCCAGTCATTTCCCGCAGAGGCGCTGAAGACGATGCGGTCTCGCTTCGCCGCCGGCCATGGTACCTATCCGCTGGTCGGCGATCCGGACACCATCGCGCGGGAGATGGCGCGCATTCCTGAAGCGGGCTTTGCCGGGACGACGCTGAGCTTTGTCGACTATGTCAGGGAATTCCCGTTCTTCCGAGATGAGGTTATTCCGCGGCTCGAGCGAATGGGTCTGCGCGCACCGAACCGTCCCGATTGAAGCGCCAGCCGCACAGCTCCTTCAACAGGCGCAGGAAAAAGTTGAACGCCGGCAGATGGACGACGCGGGTGCGGTAAGTGACCGTCACGTCAAAGCCGATGTCGAGCGCCGCAACGTCGAGCGCGACTACCGCCCCTGCCTCGATCTGGCGCAGCACCAGCGCCTCGGGCAGGATGGTAAGATACGCACCGGTGAGCACGGCTTCGATCAGGAAGCCGGGCGAGCTGGCAACCGCCGCCGGTTCCGGCGCGGTCAGTCCGGCAGGCACGAAAACGTTTTCGAAAGCCGTAACCCAGAATTGCGAATGCGGCGGCATCACCCAGGCATGTTCGGTCAGATCGGCGAGCGTCACATTGCGCGTCCCGGCCAGCGGGTGCTGCGGTGCTGCAATGACCAATAGCCGGTCGCGCATCAGCCCCTCGACCGTGAGGTCGGGATGGTTGCCCCGCGTCCAGCCGCCGACAACAAGGTCGAGTTCGCCGCGCCGCAGCGCCGGGATATGATGGTCCATCAGCCCCTCGACGATGTTGAGCGCGATGCCGGGCCGGTCGGCGCGCAGCTTCATAAAGGCGCGCGGCACCAGGTCGGCGGCGACGCTGGGCGTGACCCCGACGGTCACTTCGCCCTTGACTGCACCTGACATGGTGGCGATCTCGCGCTCGGCGTTCTTCATCTCGGCTTCGATCGCCTTGGCGTGCAGCGACAGCGCCTCGCCATAAATGGTCGGCACGACACCCGAGGCGGTGCGCTCGAACAGTTTGACCCTCAGCTCCTCCTCCAGCAGTTGGATGCTCTTCGACAAGGCGGGCTGCGTGACATGCAGTTCGACAGCGGCGCGGCCGAAGCTGCGCTGTTCGAAAACCGTGAGGAAGCGGGCAAGACGGACAGAGTTCATCAGCTTCGACTTTAGCCGGCCATGCCAAAACAGCAAGCCTCAAAGCTTTGGCCATGAAAGCGATTGATGAGCTTTTCCGAAAGATGCTTTGACCGGGCGGCCGTCGGGCGGCGATAGAATCCTTCGGACCCAGCGCGATGACGCGCGGCAGGGGGGGAGAGAGAAAGACGATGCCGCTTGCCGATATGAAGGGCTATTCGGTGCCCTTTTCACCGGGTGGAACCGCGCAGATCGTTGGCGGCTTGCCGTGGGATTTTGGTGTCGACATCCTGTCGATCCAGTATCGCACCGATCCCGACCAGATCCGCAAGCTGCTACCCGAGCCGCTCGAACTGTCGAAGGAACAGCCCGACGTCGCCTATGTCTGGTTTGGGGACTGGCAGGGCTTGTGGGCGGGGCATCCGAACATGCTCGGCATCAATCCCGAGCGCACCCGATATCCCGAATGCCTGATGGGGGTGCGCTGCAGCTATAAGGGCATCGAGGGGCACTGCGTCGTCTATATCTGGGTCGATAAGGACTTTAGCCTGACGCGCGGCTGGTTCATGGGGTTCCACAAGAAGATCGGCACGGTCCATATGGGCACGCGCAATCGCTTCCTGCACGGCCTCAACCCGGCGATGCAGGCCACCGGGCCGGGATCGAAATATGCCGCCTATACTGAACGTGCAGGTGAACGGCTGGTAACTGCGCGGATCGAGCTGACCGAGAAGATCGGCCCCGATGGCCTGCCAAAGCCCTTTGGCACCGACCTGTTCCACACGCTGCTTTTCCCCAGTGCTGATGTGCACGACCGTTCCAAGCCGCTGCTCCACGAGCTCGTCCAGACGATTTCCAGCGGCACCAAATTCGGCCAATTGTGGAAGGGGAGCGGCGAACTGGAATTTGGCGCGTCGATGTGGGAAGAACATACCGCCCTAGCGCCAAAGGAAATCCTGGGCGCCTATGTCATCTCGGTCGGTTTCCGCATCGGGGGAACCAAATTGATCCACGATTATGTCAAGGATGGGATGCCGACTGTAACGGCTCCTAATCCGGAGGAAGGCGAATAGGTCATGCCAGTGTCTCTCGAAGCGCAGTGGATCGACCGGTTCGAGGAGATGCTTGCGCTCGCCGGGCCGAAGCGCGGCGAGGTCGCGGCGGTACTCTGCGAGCGCGCCTCGCGGCCGGTGCTGGTGACGCTTGCCGAACTGGCGCTGCAGCGGACAGGGGTGACGACGTTCCGCGTGACGTTGAACACCCCGGCCGCGCCGCCCGGTGTGCCGTTGCGTTCGACCGGCACCTCGCGCGCCATCGGCGGTGTGCGGCAGGTCGTCGATGCGCTGGCGCGTTGCGACCTGATCGTCGATGTGACCGTCGAGGGGCTCCTCCACGCCCCCGAACGCGCAGCACTGCTCGCGGGGGGCGCGCGGATCTTCATGATCGGCAATGAATGTCCCGAGGTTTTCGAGCGGCTGCGCCCCGCTTCTGGACTGCATGAGCTGTGCCTGAAGGGCGCCGCGATGATCACGCAGGCACGAGCCATGCACATTACCTCGGTGGCCGGAACCGATCTTCAGGTGCGCTTGGGTAACAGCGCCGGTCGCGGCTCGGCAGGAAGCGCAACGGTGCCGGGCAGCTTCGGCTATTGGCCGGCCGGGCTCTGCCTGACCCATCCGGCGCCCGGCAGCGTCAGCGGACGGCTCGTTTTCATGCCGGGCGATGCCAATCTGGCCTTCAAACGCTATTTCGAAGCATCGGTGACGCTGGCGCTTGAGCAGGATTATGTTACGAACATCGCCGGGGACAATCTCGATGCCGAGTTGATGCGGAGCTATTTCGCCGCCTTCGGGCGCGATGCCTATGCGGTCAGTCATGTCGGCTGGGGGATGAACCCGGCGGCGCGCTGGGATGTGCTGACGATGTATGACAAGAGCGACACCAACGGCATCGAGCTGCGAGCCTTTGCCGGCAATTTCCTGTTTTCAACCGGTGCCAATGAGGCCGCCGGGCGCTTCACCGACGGACATTTCGACTTGCCGATGCGCAATTGCACGGTCCAGCTCGACGATGACGAACCGGTGGTGCGCGCCGGGGTGCTGCGCGCCGATCTGAGGGTGATGGCATGACTGAATTGATCTGCGATGTGGTGATCGTCGGCGGCGCGGTCGCCGGGGCAATGCTCGCCGCAAATTTGCGCGACACCGGACTCGATGTCGTCGTGCTCGAAACCCAGCCCGAGATTCCGGCGCTGAAGCGGGGCGACCTGCTTAGCCCGAGCACGGTCAAGGAATTGGCCCGGCTGGGGATGCTCGACACCTTCATGAGCGAGGGCGCGGTCAAGCTGCGCCGCTGGGTCGCCCTGGGGCCGGAGCGCGAAGTGCTGGCCGATGTGCCACTCGCCGCGACCGCGCCCGAGCCCTATAATTACTGCATCGCACTGCCGCACCCGTTGCTGCAGGGCGTGCTGTCCGAACATGCTGCTGCCGCCGCCAATGTGCGTTTCCTGCGCGGCATGCGCGTCACCGGGGTGACGAAAGACGCCAATGGCTTTGCCTGCGGCGTGACTGCCGTCGGGCGCAGTGGCGAAACGACGGTCAAGGCGCGACTGGTGGCAGGCTGCGACGGTTCGGGGTCGCTGGTCCGCGAGGCGGCGGGCATCGCCACCCACATCGAGACCTATCCCTATTCCTATCTGATGCTGACCTGCGAACGCTCGCCCGACCAGCCTGCCGACCAGCAGACTGAAATTTGGGGGGCCGACGGCTTTGTAGGCATGTTCCCGATCACCGCAACCCATGTCCGCTGCCCGGTCCAGGCGCAGGCCGGCGAGCTGGGGCGCTGGCGCAGCATCGGCCTCCCCGCAATTCATGAGGAGCTGAAGGCGCGCTTCCCATATTTCGACCGGATGAAGCCGCTCGACGAGGGCTTCTACACCTACAAGATCCTGATGCACCACGCCCCGTCCTATGTCGCCGACGGTATTGTGCTGATGGGGGACGCCGTTCACATAACACCGCCCTATTATGGCATGGGCATGAACATGAGCATGCGCGACGCGCATCATGCTGCGGCGCACATCGCGGCGCTACTCGGCAGTGGCGAACGGCCTAGTGCCGAAGCGCTCAAGCCGTACGAAAACCGGGTGCGCAACTTTAATGAATATGTCATCACGGCCTCGCGCCTCTACGGCAAGGTTGCGGCGGCGCATCTGGCCAGCCACGCGGCGGTCGAAAAAGCGCTCGAAACCTCGCTGGCGCTCGATCCGGGGGCGATGAGCGTCATCTATGGCGATTACGACGCCCTGCCGCCGAGTGACGGCCAGATCGAGGCGCTGCGTCGCGGCCAAGTCATGGAGGCCGCATGAGCAACTTGTCTCGGTTCGTTTCAGGCCTCGGCTTCGGCGAAGCGCCGCGTTGGCACGATGGCGCGCTGTGGTTCGTCGATTACTTTCAGGGCGCGGTATTCCGCGCCGCAGCCGATGGTACGCGCGACCAAGTCGCCGACGTGCCGGGCACTCCTGGCGGCCTTGGGTTCCTGCCCGACGGTACGCCGCTGGTCGTGTCGCAGCTCGAATTCGCAATCTACGCAATCGGCACTGATGGGTCGCTCAAGCGCCATGCCGATCTGTCGGGTCACGCGCGCGGGGCTGCGAACGAGATGCTCGTCGATGCCAGCGGTCGCGCCTATGTCGGCCATCATGGTTTCGATTTCTTCGGGGGAGCGGAACTCCAGCCGTCGTCGCTGCTGCTCGTTGAGACCGATGGCCGGGTCCAAGAGGTTGCCGACGGCCTGATCTTCCCCAACGGCACAGCGATCACGGCCGACGGCCGCACGCTTGTTATCGCCGAGAGCTTCGCCCACCGCCTGACTGCCTATGATGTGGCCGACGACGGTAGCCTGTCGAACCGACGCGAATGGGCGCCGACGGGCGACCACACGCCCGACGGCATCTGTCTCGATGCCGACGGCGCGGTCTGGCTCGGCAGCCCTATGACTGGCGCCTTTGTGCGCGTCTTGGAAGGCGGCGCGGTGACCGACATTGTCGCCGCCGGAGAGGGAAGGTGGGGCGTCGCCGTCGCGCTTGGCGGCGATGACCGGCGCACACTCTATTGCGTAAGCGCCGAAACTACTCCCGCAACCATGCCCAAGGGCCAGTCAAAGGGCTTCATCGACACGCTGCGGGTCGATCACGCGGGAGCGGGCTGGCCATGAGCGACCTCAGCGACAAGACTGTCCTCGTCACCGGTGGCAGCCGGGGCATGGGCCGCGGCATGGCCGAAGCGCTCGCCCAAGCCGGCGCGCGCGTCGTGCTGACTGCGCGCGACGCAGGGGCGGCGGAGAGCGCCGCGCGTGAGATCGGCCGCGGCGCGCTCGGGATGAGCTATGAAGCGTCCGGCGGACGCGCTGCGACCGAAGCGTTTGCCGCCGCCGCCTGGGCGGCGGCCGGCGGCATCGACGTGCTGTTCAACAATGCCGGCAGCGTCGTCATGCAACCAGCGCTCGATACCCAGGAGGCGACGTGGGACGCGCTGGTCGCCGCCAACCAGTCGGGACTGTTCTGGGCCTGCCAGAGCTTCGGGCGGCGAATGCTCGAGCGGGGGCACGGGAAGATCATCAACATGGCGTCCGATATCGGCATAAGGGGGGACGTCGGCTGGGCGGCCTATAGCGCGACCAAGGGTGCGGTGGTATCGCTGTCGAAGAGTCTGGCCTGGGAATGGGCGCCGACCGTTACCGTCAACATCATCGCCCCCGGACCCTTCGACACCCCGGCCAACGCCCCGGCCTTCGGTATTCCCGAGGTGCTGGAGATGGTCAAGGACCGGGTGCCGCTCAACAGGGTCGGCGACCCGCGCGCGCATCTTGGGCCGCTGGCCGTGCTGTTGGCGGGGCCGGGCTCGGATTTCATGACCGGCGCGGTGTTTCGCGTCGATGGTGGACTCTGCCGGTCGTGACTCCCGAAGGGCATAGCGACGACCCGGACGCCGTGCCGAGCGCCAGCCCGGCGGTCGCCGCCTATGTCGCGCGCACCACGGCACTGGGGGATTCAGGGCCGCTGCCGGATGCGCAGTTGCCATATGGCGACGATCGAGGTCAGCGGCTCGATGTCTATGCGCCGTCGGGGGCGCGCGCTCTGCCGGTGCTGCTATTCTTCCACGGCGGCGCCTGGATTAGCGGACATCGCGGCTGGCTGCGCTTCATGGCAGCCCCTGTGCTCGCGCACGGTATGATCCTCATTGCCGCGACCTACCGCCTTGCGCCGCGCTGCCGCTGGCCGGCGCAACATGACGACGCGCTGGCTGCGCTATCCTTCGTACACCGGCACGCCAAAGGTTGGGGCGGCGACCCGTCGCGGATCGTTGTTGGCGGTCATTCGGCTGGCGGCCAGCTTGCGGCATTCGCCGCATTGAACGGCGAAGCTGCCGCCTGTTTTGCCGTCAGCGCCCCGCTGGATCTGCGCCACGGCAATGTGCCGCTGGAAAGCGATGCGGGCCGCGCTTACCGTTATCTGCTCCCCCAACGCCGTGACGATAGCGCCGCGAGCCCACTGCTCCGCGCCGCCCAGGCGCGGGTACCGTTCGATCTGGTCTGGGGCGAATACGACCTGCCGCATGTCTCCGCCGCTGGGGCAGCGATGGCAGCGGCGCTGCCTGTTGCAGACCACAGTGTGATTTGCGGCGCGTCACACTTCGACACCCATCTCGCGCTCGCCGATCCTGCCAACGACTGGTATCTGCGGCTGAGCGCTACCGTCCGCATCTCTGCACTTGCCGGAGGTTGAGATGGCCGAAGCCCTGCCCGCGCTGTTGGCCGCCCTCGCCAGCGGCTCCGTCGCAATCGTCGACCTGACCCAGCCGCTGTCGCCCGACACTCCCGCCGCTCAGCTGCCGCCGCAGTTCTTCCAGTGCGCCGGGTTCAGCCATCGCGAAGTCTCCCGCTACGACGAGCGCGGCGTCGCCTGGTACTGGAACGATTTCACCATGAACGAGCATACCGGAACGCACTTCGACGCGCCGGTGCATTGGGTGACGGGCAAGGACCTGCCCAACAACACGGTCGCCGACCTGCCGCCGCGCGACCTGATCGCTCCGGCGGTGGTGCTCGACTTCACGCGCGAGGTCGCCGCCGACCGCGATTTCCTGTTGACCCGCGCCGCCATCAAGGCTTGGGAGACGCAGCATGGCCGCATCGCGGCGGGCAGCTAGGTCCTGTTCTGCACCGATTGGTCGAAGCGCCACGGCGCCGCCTATACCAACCGCCGGACGGACGGCGCGCATACCCCCGGCCCCGACCCAGAAGCCGTACGTTTCCTGGTCGAAGAGCGCGATGTCATCGGCTTCGGCGTTGAAACCATCGGCACCGATGCGGGGCAGGCGCATCTGATGGACCCGCCCTATCCGGCCATACCCTGCTGCACGGAGCCGGGAAATACGGGCTGCAATGCCTCGCCAATCTGGACCTTCTGCCGCCGACCGGGGCCGTGATCATCGCGCCGCCGCTGAAGATTGTCGACGGCTCGGGATCGCCGTTGCGCGTACTGGCGCTAGTGCCGAATGGCTGAACGCAGTTTCGCCCGTGAGGTCGAAAAGCTGCGCCTCGGTACCAGCGAGCGGTTTCACGGCGAGGCCACCCTAGCGGTGACCAAGGCGCTGCTGCAATCGGGCGTCGCGTATGTCGGCGGCTATCAGGGCGCGCCGATCAGCCATTTGATGGATGTCTTCGCCGACGCCGGCCTATTGCTGCGCGAACTCGGCGTGCGCTTCGAACAGTCGGCGTCGGAGGCGAGCGCGGCGGCCATACTGGCGGCCAGCGTCAACTATCCGCTGCGCGGCGCGGTCACCTGGAAGTCGACGGTCGGCATCAATGTCGCATCGGACGCGCTCGCCAATGTCGCTTCGGGGGGCGTCATCGGCGGGGCGCTGATCATCGTCGGCGAGGATTATGGCGAAGGCTCGTCGATCATGCAGGAACGCAGTCACGCTTGTGCGATGAAGTCGCAGATCTGGCTGCTGGATCCGCGGCCCGATCTCAGCCGCATCGTCGACGTGGTCGAACATGGTTTCGCATTGTCGGAGGCGTCGCACACGCCGGTGATGCTCGAAATGCGCATCCGCGCCTGCCATATGCACGGCAGCTTTATCGCCAGGCAAATTTTCTGCCCGGCATTCCGCGTGGCGGATGCGATGAACGCGCCGGTGCGCGATACCAGCCGCATCGTCCTGCC
>Ga0105048_10017327_pt1 | contig 11113 bp, 9 predicted proteins | sample MAT05_FD_78382 | JGI IMG/M metagenome (GOLD analysis project Ga0105048, IMG submission 78382) | Freshwater microbial communities from Lake Fryxell liftoff mats and glacier meltwater in Antarctica - MAT-05 | ecosystem: Environmental > Aquatic > Freshwater > Ice > Liftoff microbial mat | place...
AGTATTGGGGGCGATATTAAAGTTGCCGTGACCCCCTCGCTCAATCTTGACGTAACGGTAAACCCTGATTTTTCGCAGGTAGAGGTCGATCAGCAGGTAACGAACCTGAATCGATTTGAGATTTTTTACCCCGAACGGCGGCAGTTTTTTCTGGAAAATAACGACCTCTTTGCTAACCTCGGCTTTGAGCAGTCGAGGCCTTTTTTCTCGCGCCGAATTGGCATTGGAGTCGATACCACCACCGGGCTGATTGTGCAGAACCCGATTTCGGTGGGTGCCCGCCTGAGCGGCAAAATTGATAAGAACTGGCGTATTGGGGTATTGAGTACCCTAACCGGGCGGCAACGCGAACGGGGTATCGAGCGGGAGTTGTACAATGTAGCCATTTTACAACGGCAGGTGTTCACCCGCTCGAATGTGGTCGCGTTTTTAGTGGACCGGCAAAGTAGCAGCAATAGTAGCAATGGCCCCTACACCCGAGTGGCCGGGGGGGAGTTCAACCTCTTGACCGCCGACAACCGGTGGTCGGGCAAAGTATGGGTACACAAGGTGTTTCGGCCCGACCTGACCGGCAAACCCACTGACCAGGCCGCCCACGGTGCGTTGCTTACCTACACCAGTGAAAATCTGACCGTTGAATGGGCACATGAATACATTGGTCAGCAATACCAGATCAACGATGTCGGGTTTGTGGCCCGGCAAGGGCAGTGGGGCTTTTTTCCGAATGCCGCGTACACCGCCTACCCCGAAAAAAGTCGCTTTTTTGTGAGCCACGGGCCCAGTGCCGAAGCCACCATTTACACCAGCCCAAGGGGTAAGTTACTTGACCGCGAACTGAATTTTTCCTACGATGTAGCGCTCCGAAATACTACCGAGGCATCCGTTGGGTATTACAATTATTTCATCTACTTGTTTTCGCCCTTCGACCCTACCAACAGCGACGGCCCCGAACTGCCCCAAAGTAGCACCTACCGTACACACGGTGGTTTTTGGTCGTTTGCGTCGGATCGTCGAAAACTGTTTCAGGTGCAGGCTGAGGGGTGGTTTGGGAGGTATTTCAATGGCACCAACGTCAATGTGGCACCCAGTATAAGTTACCGCTTTCAGCCTTACGGCTCCATCAGTGTTGTGGCCGAACACAACAATATCCGGCTGCCACAGCCCTACAATTCAGCCAGTTATTGGTTGGTTGGCCCCCGGCTGGAACTGTCGTTTACACGCAGTTTGTTTTTAACGACCGTGGTTCAGTATAACGAACAAGCCCGCAACGTCAACCTGAATGCCCGTTTTCAGTGGCGTTTCAAACCCGTCTCTGACCTTTTCGTGGTTTATCAGGAGAACTACCTGCCTCCCAACCTCAACATTAAAAACCGTTTTCTGGCCTTGAAGCTTACCTACTGGCTTAATGTGTAGGTTGCTGCCAACCCCGCCAACAACCGAATTGGCCTTGCTGTTCACATTCTTTTCCAATCAGAAAAATAACCACAGTCCCCTATGAAAGCCCCCTTAATTACCCTTTTCGCGCTCCTCTCAAGTGTAGCCTTCGGCCAGAACAACGTGGCTAAAGAAGACTGGAAACCACTGTTCAACGGAAAAAACCTCGATGGCTGGGATGTGAAAATCCGGGGTAACGACCTGAACGACAATTTCGGCAATACCTTCCGGGTAGAAGAAGGGAAAATGGTTGTTCGGTACGATAAATACGACGACTTCAAGCAGAAATACGGCCACATTTTCTACAAAGGCGATTTCTCGTATTACCGGATCGCCGTGGAGTATCGCTTTGTGGGCGATCAGGCCCCAAAAGGGGAGGGGTGGGCCTTTCGCAACAGTGGCATTATGGTTCACGGGCAACCTGCCCAAACGATGGGCAAAGACCAGGACTTCCCGGCCTCCATCGAAGTGCAGTTGCTGGGCGGAAAAGGCGACGGTACAAAGCGGACTACCTGCAACCTCTGTACGCCCGGAACAAACGTAGTGATTGATGGTAAACTGCGGACGCAACACTGCATTAATTCAACCTCCAAAACCTACGATAGCGACCAATGGGTGCGGGCCGAAGTACTGGTGTTGGGCGATTCGCTCATTCAGCATTTTGCCAACGGCGAAAAGGTGCTGGAATACAACAAACCACAATTGGGTGGCGGCAACGTCAGTGGTAATGACCCGTCGCTGATTGTAAACGGAAAATTATTGGACCACGGCTCCATTTCGCTACAAAGCGAAAGCCACCCCGTAGAATTCAGATCGGTACAGCTTCTGAACCTGAAAGGATGCATGGACCCCCTGGCAATGAACTATAAATCGTATTTTGCGAAAGCCGATAACAGTACCTGCGACTACGGTAAACGGAAAAAGAAGCGGTAGTCCAATTTAGTCGGTTTGGCTAATCCCGCTTACCGGCCCGGTAAAAACGGAACTAGCATAGGAACCCGTTGGCGGTAAGTACGGTAGCGATCGCCAAAGGTTCGTATCAGTTTGCGCTCTTCGAAATGAATACCAATCCGGATGTACAGCACGGCAGCCAGCAGGGATACGAGGGAAGCCGCTGTTGGCCGGAAGAACAAAAGACCAATGAGCGCTAAAACGATGCCCAAATAAAGCGGATGCCGGACGTACTGGAGTAACCCGCCCTGTTGCAGGGAATCACCGCCGGTTTGTGGTTTAGGCAGCGGCCAGCCGAGAAACTCGCGCCGGTCGTAACTTCGAAGAGCTATAACAGTGATAACTAACCCGGTTATAAGTAGTAGCACACCGAGTCCCGACGTCCAGCCATTGGGCGGCCACAAATAATTGTCTGGGGCCTGTGTATACAAAATTAAAATGGGCAGCAAAGTAAGCAGCGAAACGGCATTATAAAGTAGCCGATAATACGGAAACAAGGGACCCAGCCAACGTTGGGCGAGCCGCTTGACCAACTGGCTAGCCAGCAGGCTGTGTATAAGTCCGAAAAAAAGCCAGCTGGCCAGCTGTGCAACGTATACCATGCGGAAAATTAACGAAATTTAGTCGCCGGGCAGGCACCCGGCACCGGAACAACTCAAAACCCTTTACCTGATCAAACCCAATGAACCGATTATTCAGTAAAAAAAATCTGCTTCGTTCCGCGCTCGGCCTGTCGGCCGTGGCTACGGTGCTGGCTGCGGCCCCCAGTTTTGCGCCCGAGGGCCTGCCCGGAGCGACTCCCACCCGAATAAACCCGCTGGGGCGCCCCAACATTATCTTTATTATCTCCGACGATCATACGTCGCAGGCAATCAGTGCCTACGGGAGCAAATTGGCTACCACGCCCAACATCGACCGGATTGCCCGCGAAGGGGCCATTCTGTACAACAACGTAGTGGCCAACTCAATCTGCGGGCCGAGCAGGGCCACCCTGTTGACCGGTAAGTTCAGCCACATGAACGGCTACAAACTGAACGAGAAGAAATTCGACGTTAACCAGCCAGTATTTCCCGAAGAAATGCAGAAAAACGGCTACCAGACCGCCTGGATTGGTAAAATGCACCTGGGTGCATTACCCAACGGGTTCGATTACCTAAACGTATTGCCCGGCCACGGTACTTACTATAACTCGAACTTTATCGATTCGAATAACAAGACCACCCGGCATATTGGCTACGTTACTGATGTGATCACGAAACTATCGACTGATTGGCTCAGCAAGCGCGACGCGTCGAAGCCGTTTTTTCTGGTGGTCGGGCATAAGGCAACCCACCGCACTTGGCAGCCGGCTATCGAAGACCTGGGATCGTACGATAAGGTGAATTTCCCCATTCCCGCTACGTTTTACGATAATTACGATGGTCGGCTGGCAGCTCAGAAGCAGGATATGAGCATCGATAAAACCATGAACCTGAAAACGGATCTGAAGGTCCACGACGATTACGATAAACCGGGGGCCGGGTATCAATTTACGCCGGAGCAAAAAGCACCTTATTATAATTATTACGAAAATAAGATCAGCCGGGAGTTCGATTCGCTGAAACTGAGTGGCAAGGCGTTAGTGGAATGGAAATACCAGCGTTACCTGAAAGACTACCTGGCAACGGCCAACTCGCTGGACCGCAACATCGGTACCCTGCTCGATTACCTCGACAAGGCGGGGCTGGCCCAGAACACGATTGTGGTCTATACTTCGGATCAGGGTTTTTACCTGGGCGAACACGGTTGGTTCGATAAGCGGTTTATCTATGAAGAGTCGCTGAAAACGCCGTTTGTTGTCCGTTACCCAGGCGTAATCAAGCCCGGTACGAAGGTGAATGAGGTGGTTTCTAACGTCGACTGGGCTCCTACGCTGCTGAACATGACGGGTACTACCATTACGGCCGGGATTCAGGGCGAATCGTTTTTGCCCCTGCTGACGGGTAAAAAAGCGCCCTGGCGCCAGCAGGCTTACTACCATTACTACGAATACCCGCAGCCGCACCATGTGTCGCCCCACTTCGGGCTGCGCACACCACAGTACACCCTCGCCCGGTTCTACGGTCCCGAAAATTTCTGGGAACTGTACGACATCAAGAAAGACCCCAAAAATCTTAAAAACCTGTACGGTGTAAAGGGGTACGAAAACGTGACGATACAGTTGAAAAAGCAGCTGAAAGGCCAGATTATTCACTACAGGGACGACGAGGCTCTGAAGCTGCTGGAAACAGCCCCCTGATGCCGGCCAACAGATATTTACCCCCACAAATCAGCCGCCCTTTTTTCCTCACAAAATTGAGAAGGCAAAAGTTATTATGAGAAAAGTGCGTCAACGGGAAGCCGAAAAGGCCGCAGAAATAAATAGCAAGTAAGCAGGAAATTGACAGATACGTAAAAGCCTGTCAGTCGTCTTTTTTTCTGCCCAGTCTGTCCCGCATAACAGAGTATTTTGCATTTTGATGGGGCTATTTTGCGGAGATCGACTTAAAGCCCGACTTTTGGGATTCGGGACGCCATTTATTCCAAATGGATAGGCCCGCCTGGAACCTGAACTAGAAAATCTCCTTATGATTACCACAAACCTGACCGGCGAAAGCCTGATTGGCTCTACCACCCTGCTGGGTGAAGGCAACGAATTTTCGGCCACAGCCCCCGCCCGGAACGAAACCCTGCCCGGCTCTTTTCGCAATCTGAATCTGGCTCAAGCTAGTCAGGTTGTCGAAAAATCAGCGGCTGCCTTTGATGGGTATTCACAACTTCATCCTCACAAGCGTGCCGACTTCCTGGCCGCTATCGCCGACCAGATCGAAGCCATTGGTGACCCCTTGCTCGAACGGGCCAGTGCCGAAAGTGGTCTGCCGTTGGCTCGGCTTACCGGTGAGCGGGGGCGTACCTGTGGACAGCTTCGTATGTTTTCCCGGCTCGTTCGCGAAGGCTCGTGGGTAGATGCCCGTATCAATCCCGCTCTGCCAGACCGCCAGCCATTACCCCGGCCCGATATTCGCCGGATGCTGGTGCCACTGGGGCCAGTTGTAATTTTTGGGGCTAGTAATTTCCCACTGGCTTTTTCCGTTGCGGGTGGTGATACGGCTTCGGCTTTAGCTGCTGGCTGTTCGGTAATCGTGAAGGCCCACCCGGCTCATCCCGGCACGAGCGAACTGGTTGGCCGGGCTATTCAGGCAGCGGCCGTTGAAACGGGAATGCCCGAAGGTACGTTTTCACTTGTTCATGCCGATAATGAGGTAGCCCAGGCTTTGGTAGCGCATCCGGCTAGTAAAGCAGTTGGTTTCACTGGTTCACGGGCGGGCGGACTAGCTCTTTTGCGAGTTGCCCAGGCACGACCGGAGCCGATTCCGGTATACGCCGAAATGAGTTCAGTGAATCCAACGGTTGTGCTGGCGGGGGCTATGCAGGAGCGAGGAACGGCCATTGCCGAAGGGTTGGCAGCCTCCGTTACCATGGGCGTAGGGCAGTTTTGTACTAATCCGGGTATTGTGTTTGTGTTGCAAACCGACAAACTGCCCGATTTTCTGGGCACGCTTGGTGCCAAAATCCGGTCTACGGTGCCCGCTACCATGCTCACACCCAGTATCCGCGACAACTATAGTCGGGGTATCGGCACACTGACTCACGCTTCTGAGGTGAGCCTGCTTGCCCAGTCAGAAAGTAATGCCCGCCCGGATCATACAGAAGGTAGACCTGCCATACTGACAACTACAGGAGGAGCTTTTAAACTAAACCCAGCGTTGAGCCATGAGGTGTTTGGGCCAAGTTCGATGGTGGTAGTATGCACTGATGAAGCGGAAATGGCTGCTTGTCTCCAAACGATGGAAGGACAGCTAACGGCTACCATCTTTGCAACGGATGCCGATTTGAAAGCTAGTTCACAGAATTGGGTATCGCTGTTACAGCAAAAAGCAGGTCGGGTGTTGTTTGGCGGATACCCAACGGGCGTAGAGGTATGCGAAGCCATGACCCATGGTGGACCGTTCCCTGCCACTTCCGATTCGCGTACAACTTCAGTTGGTACGGCGGCCATTGAGCGGTTTGCGCGCCCTGTTAGCTACCAAAGTTTTCCCGATGCCCTCCTGCCACTGGCATTGCAGCTGGCAAATCCATTAGGAATATGGAGAGAAGTTGATGGAAGTTTGGGGAAAGAGTGAGGGGTTACAGTCTCTTTACCTCCAGGGTCACTTTTGATTGAATATCAATCAGGATCTGAACGCCTTCAGGTCGAACAGCGATACGCTGTGGTACTAAGCGGAACGCATCGATATCAAGCTCCGTTTTTTTGCCCGCTTTTCCACGGGCAAAAGCGGTTTCAATTTTTTTGGGTAATGCCGCCAACTGACGACCCATCGGGATTTTTAGGGCAGCAGTAAGTGTGTCCCGGAGCTTATCGTGCAGAAGCCAGTCGGCAGTAGCCAATAACTGTTCTTCGGTATGTACATCGAAATCGACATCCCGAATCTGTAACGTATTGCTCAATGTATCGAAATAGGGCTTACCGTGAAAATACAAGGTGCCTTTCATCGATCCTCCTACATCAGTTTTCAAAATTAGTGCGTGTTGACCGCCGTAGACCGAGGCTGATTTCACAGTAATCAGTCCCCCTGCCAATTCCAGCTTACGACCTTTCAGATTGTTGCTCAATACCCGGTTAAGGTCGGCAAAGGGAATAGTAAAGAGCACTTTGAGGTCTGATATTGGGCGAAGGTGAGCTACTTTTTGTAAAACAGGTAGCTTTGAGGATGGCTTTACATTAGGGTGCTTGCCAAAATAAGTGGCCGTAGCAAACCCAATACGCAACGGTACAGTGATAGTTCGGGAGTTTCCCGAGATAGGGCCAGCCGCAACACTCAATGGAGAAGGCACGAGCCAGACCGAATCGGGGGTTTTGTTGAGTAGCAACGGCCGCTGAATATCACGCCAGATTTTTCGAATTTCCTTGTCAAGGTGAAGTTCTCCCGCAACAGCCTGATCAATGGCTGCTTCAATATCTCCTTTGCGGGAGTCAATAATTTTTTCAGCAATATTCTGGATGGATAACCGAACGCCTAAAATGCGCAATTTGGGTTTCTCAATCCATTTGTAATCGACAAATCGCAATTTTGTGGCTAGTGTCCATTTTTTGGTGACGACCAAGGGCGTGTCGAAATTAACCGATAGCGCACAAAGGGATTGTTTTTTGGCAACAAACGTGGAGTCTTTGGCTAGCCGTCGTTTGTTGCGTTTGAAAGCCAGTGGATTACTGATCCATACCTGCAATGGAGCGGTAATGGACACGCGCTGCTTTTCATAGCGTAACTTTACTGGGCCGTTTCGTTCTACACGAAGTTGCCATTTTTCGCCTTTGCGGCCTTCCAGCGCGTCTTCCATCACCAAAACTGGTTTCAGCTCTTTGTTTATTTTCCGTTCCAGATCAGATAGTTCAAACGTAATTCGTCCCGTAAGGTAGGAGACTGTTGCTGGAATAGGGTCGTCAAAGCCTTCAGCTGCCGGCGGCTTTGGGTTCACTTTTCGGCAACCATTTGCCAATAGTAGAGTGGCGCCAAGTAAAAAAATAAAAAAGGTTTGCTGCGTTTTCATTACACAGCAAACCTACGAATATTTTAAAAAGTTAAGTAACCTTAGTGTCCGGGACCCGCAGATTTCACGGCTGCTTTATCGACCGCACACCCGCAGCCTTTGCCGCATCCGGCATCGGTCCGATTTACCGACCGCAAGGCCCGCCAGCCGAGGTAACCAGCCGCTAGCGCAAAGAGAACGATGATGATGAGTTCCTGCATATCAATCCAACAAATTAGGAAAGCCAGCCGTTCCGTTGCGCTAGCTTATACACATGCTGGTAATGATGTTCGCCATGCCACCTGTACAACAGCACTACTTCTGCCAGTTCAAATTGGCGCTGATTGCCGGGGTGGAAATAGGTGCGCCTGAGTTGGGCTTCGGTCATGCTGTTCAGAACAACTGCCCAACGGTCATGAATGTTGCTCAAGATAACCAGAGAATGCTCTATGGGTAGCAGTGAATCAGGTAATTTGGCCCATTCACCTTCTTCGTAAGGCGAAATAGTCGGGTTGTTTTCGGTTAACGCCAGCTTGGTTCTGACGTAAGCGTTGATATGGCTATCGGCTATGTGATGTACCAACTGCCGTACTGTCCACCCCTCGGGCCGGTAAGGCGTGTCAAGGCGGTCGTCGCTCCACTTGCCCACCAGCCGGGTCAGCTTGTGGGGCAGGTTAGCAATTTCGTCGATGGATGCCCGAACCTGATCAAGCGTGTAGGTCTGGCCGTAGACAAAATCCCCGATGGGATAGCGAAGTAAATCGATGCCCATTATTTGTTCCAATATCGCTGAATAGTGGCCAAAAGTTCCGTATGCACCCCGCATCCGGCTATTACGTCGCCCCGATACAGGAACTCGTTACCGCCTTTAAAATCGGTGACGATGCCGCCTGCTTCGCGCACGAGCAGTACACCGGCCGCCATATCCCAGGCGTGGAGATTGTACTCATAAAACCCTTCGAAACGCCCGCAGGCCACATACGCCAGATCAATGGCGGCTGAACCCATCCGGCGCAGACCGTGGGTTTTGTGCATCAGGTTTTCGAGAATACTCAGGTAATCGACCATCCGGTCGAAGGTGTAATAGGGGAAGCCCGTCGAAATGAGGCTCTCGCTCAGTTTCGTGGTTGGCGATACCCGGATGCGCTCCGGCGTGGCGGTGCCCCGCCCGCAAAAGGCTCCGGCACCCTCGCGCCCAAAGAAACACTCGTCGCGGTTCGGATCGAAAATTACGCCCGCAATGGGTCTATTGCCAATGGCAAGTCCCACGCTGACACAAAAAACGGGCAGTCCGTGAATGAAGTTGGTGGTGCCATCGAGCGGGTCAATGATCCAGTTGAGCGCAGTACGGTCGCTGCTGTTTCCCGTGGTTCCTTCTTCGGTCACGAAACCCGCTTCGGGGAGTAGCTCGCTAAGGGCTGCCACTAACTGCTTTTCGGTCTCTTTGTCAACATACGACACCAGATCGTTGGTGCCTTTGTATTCGACTGCGTCAAGGCTGAACTTTTGGTGCTCCTGGAGCAAAAAAGCCCCGGCATCGCGGGCAATCGAGCAAAGGGAGGTAAGGAAAGAGTTGGATAGGGTCATAATAATTATAATGGTGTTTTTAAATACTTCTTCTCTCGGATTGCCTCCATAACGATTCTTTTAACACCTAACATTGCTGAATAGGTATCTTCCTTTATTTTCTCATACGAATTTTTGGATACACCCTCTTTACTTTGCCCATGTGCTATATTATTTCGATGGTTTAGTAATTGAAAGATACTACCCTCTATACTTGTGAGAGCATTATGGTCGAAGCCCAGCTGAAATAAATTCTTTCTAAGAACTGCGGGTTTGAGATTAGATTCTGTGTTTACAAGACTATCAGGAATCTTAACCTCACGATTATTTACATCAATCAGGCTTTCTATAAATTCTTTATCTCTAGCAAATCTATGTAAAGCTGAGTCATCTGGTAAGGCATTTCTAAACTCAATATTTTTTTTGTCTGGATTACGGAGTTCTTTAAAAAAAGTTGATAATGAGGCTGCTACAATTGCAGGATTAGCATCCTTACATTTAATCAATTCACTGTTAATGTGTGTAATATAAAGCGTAAGCGTAAACTTGCAAAACCCCTCAAAATGAGCATAAAGGAATAGAATAAGTGATCTCCTACATTTATCTTGGTCTTGCTCAGATAAATTTCTGGAATAAAGATTTTGAAAGAATCTTATTTCTGATTGTCTCCAATCTAATTCCCTCTCAATTTGTGCATAGACATCGTCAAGACTCATAATATTGAATTAATCCGGTCAGTAACAAACTTAACTCTAGATTTAAATGGACCAGCGGAGTTTTTCCCTCCACCAGTCACAAGAGAGATAAACCCGGTGTCATGTTTTATATTTTTGATCTCAACCTTTATTTTATCTAATACTTCCAGATCCTGTAAATCAATTTGAGTAAGCAGTGGTTGGAGTCCTATTGTAAAAGCTTCATACTGGTAAACTCCGAAAGCTCTAACAATATCAACCTTCTTTTTGTTGAAATAACCAAAGGCCAACTCACCCATAGTTTTCGATAAAATTCTAAAAGTCTTTTCAAAATCTTTTTTTTGCGTAACATAGTTGAACGTTGAACCACTTTCTGGATCAGAAACCTCTTCCATATATTCTGTTAGAAAGTCTGATACATCATGTTTAAACTGATCACCTTTGTTTTTGAGAGCAAAAAACCTTAACACCAACTCTTGGTCAAACGAAGAAAGAAATTGCTCATCTGTAATAGAGCTTACACACTGCTTAAAATCAGGATTTTCACTTGATGCAATGATAAAGTCGTTGAACACTGGGTTTAATAACCTGATAGTACAGTTTCTGATTTGCTGTGGTTGAAGAATAGCTCCTCCAGTATTTAACCGTTTAAACATATGGTATTGAAACCGAGGATCGCTACCTTTTCTAACAACTTCAACTCGGATGAATGCTCTCTTGAGTCTTATTTGGAGTGCCACGCCTAAACCATCCCAAGATTTACCATTCAACTCCGGAACAATATCACAATCTGTAAATACGAGTTTTTCACCGATATTTATAGGAGGATCTAAATGTGTAGCAGATAGTTCACCCCTCAG
>Ga0105048_10017330_pt1 | contig 11113 bp, 5 predicted proteins | sample MAT05_FD_78382 | JGI IMG/M metagenome (GOLD analysis project Ga0105048, IMG submission 78382) | Freshwater microbial communities from Lake Fryxell liftoff mats and glacier meltwater in Antarctica - MAT-05 | ecosystem: Environmental > Aquatic > Freshwater > Ice > Liftoff microbial mat | place...
ATTGCATCACGGTGTTCGTATTAAAGATGATGCCATTATTGCCTGTGTGGAATTGTCTAACAGGTATTTAACAGATCGCTTTTTACCAGATAAAGCCATTGATCTTATGGATGAGGCTGCAAGTAAACTTAGAATTGAAATCGACTCTTTGCCAGAAGAACTTGACAGTCTGCAAAGACAAATCATGCAATTGGAAATCGAAAGGGAGGCCATTCGAAGAGAAAATGACAAGGAAAAGGAGAGCAAGCTAAGCCGGGAGATTGGGGAACTTTCAGAAAAAAGAAATGCCTTAAAAGCCCAGTGGGAAAGGGAAAAAACTGTAATTCAGAGTATTAGGAAAGAAAAGGAAAATATTGATAAACTTAAACTGGAAGCAGACCAGGCGGAAAGACATGGGGATTATGGAAAAGTTGCCGAGCTGCGATATGGAAAGATAAAAGAGGCTGAAGAAAAACTAGCAAGCATTGATCTTAAATCTGGAGAAAATCAAAAATCAGCCTTGCTGAAAGAGGAAGTAACAGCTGACGACATAGCCGAAGTGGTTGCAAAATGGACTGGAATTCCGCTTTCTAAAATGCTGCAATCAGACAGAGAAAAATTATTGCATCTTGAGACAGAACTGGGCAAAAGAATTTCTGGCCAACATGAAGCCATTCATGCAATTGCTGATGCCGTTCGGAGAAGCCGGGCTGGCCTTCAGGATCCAAAAAGACCTATTGGTTCATTCATTTTTCTCGGGCCAACAGGCGTGGGAAAAACGGAAGTAGCCAAAGCTCTGGCTGATTATCTTTTTAATGATGACAATGCCATGGTTCGGATAGATATGTCTGAATATCAGGAAAAACATGCAGTAAGCCGCCTTGTTGGTGCACCTCCAGGATACGTAGGATATGATGAGGGTGGCCAACTGACTGAGGCAGTGAGGAAAAGGCCATATTCCATTATTCTATTGGATGAAATAGAAAAAGCCCATCCCGATGTTTTTAATATTTTATTACAGGTTTTGGATGATGGCAGATTGACCGATAACAAAGGCCGAACAGCCAATTTCAAAAATACCATCATCATCATGACGAGTAATTTGGGAGCAGGTTTGATTCAGGAAAATTTTAGCCATATCACTGATGATAATGCATTTGACCTGATTTTCGATACAAAGGATCAGTTGCTGGAATTGTTGAAAAAAACCATTAGGCCAGAATTTCTCAACAGAATTGATGATGTAATAATGTTTAGACCATTAAGCAGAAATGAAATCCGAAAAGTAGTTGATATTCAATTTGATATATTAAAAAACCGATTACTGGAAAGTGGAATTCACCTGGAAGCAGAATTTTCAGTTTTGGATTATCTGTCTGAAAAGGGATATGATCCTGCTTTTGGTGCAAGACCTTTGAAAAGAGTAATTCAACAAAAGGTAATGAACCCACTTTCTAAGGAAATTTTGGCTGGACATATCAACAAGGACAATGTAATCCTGCTATCGATTGAGGATTCTGAGATTAAATTCCTCAATTTAAAACAGATACCAGTCTAGGTTTATTTCAATTGTAGGCCTTGAGATGGGCTTAAAGCAAAAAAGGCTATGATAGAAATCATAGCCTTTTTGTTAAAAACGAATATAGCCTATTTTGTTAAAACCAACGGTAATGTTTTTTTGCTGCTTCCGGTTGACAAGGAAATAAAATAAACACCAGCTTCCTGATTTTTAAAATCAAGTTCCAGGTTTCTGTTATTAAATTTTACAGCAGATGGAACTTCAATTTTCTTTCCAAGAGCATTTACAATGTTAAGGGCAAATTCCTGATTATTTGGAACTTCCATAAAAATTCTCACTTTTCCAGAAGTGGGATTTGGAGTTATAGTTACACCCTTAAAAGCAATTTGATCTTGTGTGCTGGAAACTAGAGATTTCCCGAAATTTGGATAAATGCTGTAGAGATCTCTTAACCCGAATTGTGGATTGAATATATGTACATCTACCCAGCTCCCATTGGAAGGGTTTCCGGCAAATTTAATAAAAGTAGTATTTTGCTTGTAGTTGTAGGTTGATGCGAAGATACCTAAAGTTGAATCTCCCAATTCATTTACCGATACCAAAAATTCACCAGCTGGAATTCTGACTGGTGTAGAAAATGGAACTGTTACCAATACACCATCGGCTTCATCATCTGCCGTAGCAATATACTGGCTTGTAGTAGCAAGTGGAGTAGATGCTATTACACCATTTATTACTCGGTAAACAGAAGCAGAAGAAGGCTGCCCATTTGATGGGATTCCTAAAAAATACGAGATGGAGGTCAAGGTATCAGTAACATCGATTTTAAATTTTGTACCTACAGCTTTGTTGCTTGAGGCGTTTCCACCCACGCCAAAAACTGACGATGTGAAGTCTTCCAATAGGTAGGAAAAAGATTTGGCGTAAGTGCTATCAGTTATACCAAAAATTGTAACATTAGTGTCATTTTCGGAAATGGCATCACCCGCAGCCGTAACTATGGCTTGTGCTAGATAGATTTTTCCATTTTCATAGGCTGCGTTGCCCAAAGCAGTTTGAAAAGTAGCGGATTGACCATAGGTAAGGTTCACTGGCCCAAGATTAAGGGTTTCAACTAAGTCTTCTGTCTCAAAATCACTCACTTCGATTTTTGGAGTCAAATTAGAAACAGGTGCAGCACCAAAAGATCTGAATTTACTCATCAGGCGCTGAGACGACTGAACTTTTGAAGGCCATGCAGCCAGATTTGAATTTACACTAATACTATCAACAGAAACTTCTACCTGGGCAGGAGTAATGTTATAAGCTACTAAACCACTGAATTGAACAAAAGACAAAAGAGTTTTACCTGGATATTCCGAAATATTTGCCACAGAAATTCCAGCGGCTGTGCCAATTCCATTTGGTGCATCTAAATGGGCAGCCAGCGTTATTCCTGTAGGAGCTCCTGCTGCATTTAATTGAACTATATTTGTTTCGTCATCAGCTGATGTTCCCTGATCGTTTACCCAAAAAGACGAATTGGCTCCGTTTGCATCGTAAGCAACTCCATACATAGAAGTTAAGCCATGAACAGAGGCTGGAATGCTGTTGACCAAAGATGCAGATGCCCCTGCGGGTTTATTAATTTGATAAATTGGGGTATCAAAATTTCCACAAAAGAAACTACCAGCTCCAGCGTTTCCTTCAGGGTTATAAGTGATCCATCTAATTGGTTCAATAGTGGGTGGAACCTGAAATGATCGTAATCTCGTTCTGGTTACAGGATTTATAATTGTAACTGTCCGTGAAAGAGTACCCGTAGCACCAGCTCCGGAAGTTCCATAGAGAAAAGTACCATCGGTGGTTAAACTCCTGACTCTATTGATATTTGGAACAGATGCTTTTTGCACAAAAGTGCCTGTGGAGTCATAAATGATGAGGGTATCGGCAGAGCTAAATTTAGTAAAATAAAAGTACCCTTTTAGATAGCAAACGCCACCAATACCAAATGAACCTGTTTCACCTTCCGGATTTAAAGTAAAGCGTAATTCCCCAATAGCCGTAGTGGAATTGCCTGGATTTGTACTTAGATTTGATGGGTTTGTACTTTGAGCAGTTAAAATATTTTGTAAGGTTTTCCTTTCAGCCTTTCCGCTTTTCTGAAACCGGTTTTGAAACGCTGACTGCCCAAAGGCATCAGAAAATATTATAAAAGATAAAAGACCAATTGAGCAAAATGTGTAAAAATGTTTTTTCATAAAATTTAAAAGTTGGTAGAAATAAAGTTTGTATTTCTTCATGCAAAGATCAATCATAATTGTTTATACAAAAAATTGATTTGCTTAATGCCATATTTTACGGTTAATAATTAATGACTATTGAATTTAAACTCTGGAACAAATACATATAAATTATTGCGATTAAAATCCATTAAACCAGTCACTTATAGATTCAGAAAAACACATCAGTTTTCTATCAGGATAAGAAAAATTGCGACTAAATTTTGTATCTTTTAAATTATTCCAAAATCAGTATTTAAACAAAAAAAACACCTTCCAAACCGGAAAGTGTCTTCTTTATGATTTGAAATTTATACCAATTTAGAAATAAATCGTTCATCCATGCGGATGTGTTTAATCGCAGAAAAATGCGGAATTTCAAGAAATCGCAATTTATCTACTAGAGACTTTATTTTTATTGGTTTTGTTTTTTTATTGTCACCCAGAGCAGTTTTCATAATTTTAATGAAAATTTGAACATGCTCCATACTTTCCTTTTCAGAGATTCTGATAGATCTTTGAATAGAATTAATACATTGGTTAAACAAATCATAATCATTAAGAATACAATATTGCAAACCAAGTAAAAGTTTAATTTCTATCTGTGCCTGCGGATACCTTTTTAAGCTCAGATCATTCAACAAAGTATTCAAATACTTGCCAGCTTCTTCATATTTTTCAAAGTAATAACAAGAAATTGCACGATAAAATATATAAACGATATGTCGGGGAATATCATTCATATCCACCTCATAGTCAGCAAATAATACTTTATTCTCTTCATATAAATCCATTTCTGTTTCCATCCGAACATTTCTATCCAACTTTGAAAGTAAAAACTGAGCAGAAAAGGTATAAAGATTGTAGTTGGAAAGAAGGAGGGAAGCACTAAAGTTTACCTCATCAAAATATCTCTCAGCCTTCCTATAAACTTTATAAAAATTATAATATTCAAGTTTCAAAAACTCAAATACAATATTTAGATTGAAGTAAATTGAATCTCTGTTATATTCTTCAAATATATTTTCAACATTTAATAAAATATCCTCAATGGGTTCTTCGTCAACATTGTCGTTTTCTCGTGTATCAACAAAAAGCCTGTGATAGATATTTACCAGACTAAAATATACGTACAGACGGTGAGATTTATATAGGTTACAAACGTTCGAAATCTCCTTGTACAGCATTTCCAGGCCAAATTTCTCAACATCCGAACCACTCATAAAAAAGTTTCCAAACTTCTTAAAATACTCAGAAACAAGATCCTCCGCTTTATCCATAGCCAACATATAAGCAACATGCCTGTTATATTGCTGGCTGTAAGCAAAATTGTCAGGCGTATTGATGTGAAGCTTTTTTAGCGTTTTGTAAACTATGGTAAGCTCATTGGCTAAGTCATAATCTAAAAGTTCTTTTTCAAGCTTTTTTAAAGTTGCCGAAGCAATTGCTCTCTTTTTCGTAAAAACAACATCATTAATGTTGGCTACTTTTTTCAAAAGGTCAGTTCTTGGACTTTCCATTTGGGCCAAAAGATATTCCTCAATTTTTTGGTTTAGCCTGGAGCGAAGCGTGTAGTAAGCGTTGGTGTTCACATCAAGCTCTTCCATTACCTTGGCATCACTCATTTGACGTTCCCTGATAAATTTGAGAAGGTGAGCGGATTTTTCTGCGTTGCTGTGCATCAACGAATCATGAATCGATTGATAATCACCAGCTGAGAGTTGCTTAATTATGTTCTTAAGCTTGGCCATAAATTTGAAGCGGAGTAAAGGTTAAATTCTGCAAAATCTGTATCTAAAAGTTGCGGCAATATAGGATAATTCTGAATTTTCAAAATAGAAGAAAAAAGAAGAAATCTATTCAATGTTATTTCTGATTATCAGTTATTTATCAGTTTTGACCATAAAAAAAATAAATACCCAATTCGCAAATTTATGTCGAAAAAGACCAGTTTTTCGTTATCATTGCCACTTCAAAAACGCATTTCATGCAAAGAAAAATACTTTTTGTCTGTCTGGGAAACATCTGCCGGTCGCCATTGGCTGAGGCAATTTTCAAAAAACAACTTGAGATAAAAGGTCTTTCAGAAATCTATACCGTAGACTCTTGCGGCACATCTGAATACCATATTGGAGATAAACCGGATCCAAGAACAATTCGAAATGCAAGGCACCATAATGTAGAAATAAACCATCTGGGAAGGCAACTTTCACCCAGAGACTTCGTAGATTTTGATTTGATCTTAACTATGGACAGATCAAATTATAAAGATACAATGGACCAGGCCTCTAAAACACCGAAAAAAACAGCGGAAGTTAATATGATCCGATTTTTCGATCCAGAGTCTCTGGGCGTACAGGATGTGCCGGATCCATGGTATGGAAATGAGCAGGGATTTGAAGAGATTTTTCAAATGCTGTGGCGGACTTGTGAAGCGCTCATCAACCATTTGGAATTGCAAACCGCTGATATTAAAATGCTCAATCGGGAGTTCACTTCACTTTAAATTAGCGTTCCAGTTTGCCTAAGGTTCAGATGCAAAAGCCTTTAGGGAATGTTCTTTTAATTTGGGATCGGATTGGGGATTACCATGCGGCCAGATTTTTAGAATTAGAAAAAACTGTAGGGAAAACAAATGCTTTTATTTCAGATCTGGGAGGCGCAGATTCTATTTATAAATGGACAAACCCACTTGCAGGCAACCTCAACTATAAACCACTTTCGGACAAACCAGTTGAGAATAGCGCAATTTTTATTCGGGTAAAGAATTTTCTTTCCATTGTTAAAAAGGAAAAAATCCGGATAGTTGGACTTGCTGGATACGGTCGAATTGAATATCTGCTTATACTGATTCTGTCCAAATTTTTGGGTGTTCAGATTGTCCTTTTTGCTGAATCCTGGTATGGCGATAACTCATTGAAAAACAAACTAAAAGGATTGTTTCTTAATGTGTTCTGTAAAGGATTCTTTGTTTCTGGAAGAAGAGCTAAAGAGCACTTTTCCTCAAAATTGGGAATTCCAAATCACAAAATTGCAATTGGATATTCAGTAGTAGATAACTCCCATTTTGGTTCGCAGCCTGGAGTAGAAAAAGAAAATATTTTACTGTGTGTTGCCAGATTTAGCGATGAAAAAAATCTTATCAATCTAATAAAGGCCTTCAAGGCCTCGGTTTTATCCAGAGAATGGACCTTAAAAATAGTAGGTGGCGGCCCTCTTAAAGACTTGCTAATTAATGAAATAGGAGGAAATTTAAATATTCAACTATCTGAATGGTTGTCTTATGAGGCTCTTCCATTTCTATATGCCCATTCAAAATTTTTTGTTCTTCCAAGTAAATTTGAACCCTGGGGATTGGTTGTAAATGAGGCTATGGCCGCGGGTTTACCAGTAGCCTTATCATCCCAATGTGGGTGCATGCCAGATTTAGTTGGCGATACGAATGTCTTCATTTTTGATGCAGAAGATCTGGTGGATATATCCTTAGTTTTGAATAAAATAGCTTCTTTGGATGTGCTCGATTTAGAAAAACTGGGGAATAAAAATATGATAAAAATTGAAGAATTTTCTCCGAAAGTTTGGGTAAGGAATTTTTTAAACCTAGCCTATTCCTAAAATTTAAATTATGCATTTAATGGCTTGTTCCACTGGAAAACCCTACCTAAGATTCGGTATTTAAACTACATAAATCTTTTTTATTTTTGTAAAATTAATATAGAAATTTAATACTTTCTGTTAAACAGCAATGTTGGATAAGTTTGATTATAATTCATAATTAAACAACGATTGGGATAAATATTATAAGCTTTTCTTAGAATTTGTTGCTCACTATTGTGAACACCAAATTTTGACCTTTTGAAAGCATTTCTTACCTATATTGTTTTCAGCATTTTCCTGTTTTATGGATTAAAACCTGCTCTGGCTCAGCCACAACGTACGCTTACAGGAAAGGTAAGCCTTTCCGATGACCCGGAAACAGTGCCTGGTATTGGCATTCAGGTGGAAGGTACTACCAGAGGAGCTATTACAGACGTTTTCGGAAATTACAGCTTAAGACTAGACACTGCAGATTCGGTTGTGGTAGTCAGTTATATAGGGTATGCCAAACAGCGGATTATACTAGGCGAAAGAACCACACTCGATGTCGTACTTCAGCCTGAGGTTATAACCAGAGATGAAGTAGTTGTAGTGGGCTATGGTGTGCAGAAGAAAAGTGACGTAACCGGTTCTGTTGGCAGAATAAAAGGTGAAGAGCTTATCAAAGTTCCGAACAATAATGCCATGCAGGCTTTGCAGGGAAAAGTGGCTGGTGTGCAGGTGGTGAGCAGTTCTGGTGCACCTGGAGATCCGCCAAAGGTAAGGATACGGGGTGTAGGTACCATGAGCGGTTCGAGTGGATCTTCAGGAAATGACCCACTTTATGTAGTCGATGGTGTTTTTATGAAAGACATCTCAAGCATTAATAGCAGTGATATAGAGTCTATGGAAGTGCTCAAAGATGCGTCTGCAGCTGCAATTTTTGGTGTCGAAGGTGCAAATGGAGTTATTTTGATAACTACCAAACAAGGTAAGGAAGGAAAAGTATCAATAAATTTTTCAGCTGAATATGGGGTTCAAAATCTTAGCAAAAAGATTGATTTGCTCAACAGTCGCCAATTTGGCGAACTGGTAAATGAAATATCACCTGGTACATACAATAATCTAAATGTTTTACCCAATACAGATTGGCAGGATGAAGTTTTTAAGAAAAATGCAGGCATTCAAAACTATCAGGTTTCTGCTAGTGGTGGCACCAAATCTACATCCTACTATTTTGGCCTTGGTTATTTCAAGCAACAGGGCATTATTCCAAAATCAGATTATGAGCGGATTTCAATCAGAGCCAACTACTCGGTCAATTTGAATGACTACATAAAAATAGGAACCAATGTAACTGTTGCTCCGGTAAAACAACAAAACGCAGCGGACGTGGTTGGATCTCTCTACAGGTCTTCTCCCGCAGTGCGTGCCAAAACTGATACTGGATCAGGATATGGTGAAGTGCTGGGTTATGGCAACTCATTGGCAGCTATCGAATACAACAACAGTTTTGTGAAGGGTATTTCTGGCATTGGCAATGTGTTTACTGAGATTAAATTGCCTTTAGGTTTTAAGTATCGGTTTAGTTATGGCTTTGATATGAACTACAATCGCAGGGTTTCATTTACGCCGGTATTTTTCGTAGGGTCAAATCAAAGTAATGCCATAAACAAGCTGTCTACTGGAAGGAGTACTAAAAATAATTCTACGATAGATAATCTCGTATATTACGATAAGACCTTTGGCAAGCACAAAGTGGATGTTTTAGGAGGATTTTCATATTACAGTAATTTCGGGGATGATGCCTACGTTAATGCCCAGAACATAATAAGGAATAGTTCAAATTTTTGGTATCTAAATGCTGGTCAGGTGTTGGCAGCAAATTCATTTGAATCAGCTACCTTGTCTCATAAGGAATCGTATTTTGGAAGGGTAAATTATGTGCTTTCAGACAAATATTTGCTTACCGGAACTTATCGTGTAGATGGTTCATCAAACTTCGGTACTAACAATAAATATGCAGCTTTTCCTTCGGTAGCTTTAGGATGGGTGATTAGTGAAGAAGATTTTTTAAAAGATATTAAAAATCTTAGCAATTTAAAAATCCGTTCAAGCTGGGGTAAGCTAGGCAATCAAACGATAGATGTGTATGACAGGCTAACCACTATTAATAATAATTTACCCGCGGTTTTTGGCCCGAATAATATCCTTATCCAAGGCGCAACCTATGATAAAACCTCCAACCCTGATCTCAAGTGGGAAACTACAACACAATTTGATGCTGGCCTGGAAGCCGGGTTTTTTCAGAACAAGTTAAGCCTTGAATTGGATTATTATCATAGGCTTACAGAAGATATTCTCGTTAGTTTGGCTACACCAGGGCACACTGGAAACGGTCCATTTACCCGAGTTAGAAATAATGCAGCCAGTGTAGTAAACCGCGGAATTGAGGTGGCTTTGAACTGGAGAGATGAAATTGGCTCTATTAAATACAGGATTGGTGGAAACGGAACAACGGTGTATAATCAGGTAAAAAGTTTGGGATCTTCTATCGCTTCTGATGATTTTATTACGGCTGGAGGGCTTGGAAACGGACAAAATGTAACCAGAACCCAGGCAGGTCAGCCTATTGGAGCTTTTTATGGATTTCAAACCGACGGTATATTTCAAAATGAAACTGAGGTCAGTGCGGGACCTGTTTTAAATGCAGACCAATTGCCAGGAGATTTGAGATTTAAAGACCTGAACGGAGATGGAAAAGTGAATTTTGATAAAGACAGAACATTTTTGGGCTCTGCAATCCCAAAATTTATTTTTGGGTTTAACATAGGGATTTCGTACATGGGATTTGATTTATCTGCTGATTTTCAGGGACAAACAGGTAATAAAATTTACAATGGGAAGGCAGCAGTAAGGTCTGCCATAGCCAATTATGAAATATCATATCTGGAGAGATGGACACCTACCAGACCGAGCAATACAGTTCCAAGAGCAACAGCTGGCGGAGATAATTTCAATCCTTCAAATTATTTTCTTCAGGATGGCTCATTTCTAAGAGTAAGAACCATCACCCTTTCATACGCTTTACCAAAGGACCTTTCGTCAAAATTGAAACTTGAAAAAACCAGTATTTACCTTAGAGGCACCAATTTATTTACATGGACAAAATTTACAGGCTTTTCACCTGAAGTTGGTGGGAATGACTTAGGTGCTGGAATAGACCTTGGTGCTTATCCTGTAACGGCGGTATTAGCAGGTGGAATTAACGTAACCTTTTAAACGAGAGACATGAAAATTAACAGATTACCTAAAATTTTGCTTTCTATTTTTATTGTAGCGCTGGTAGCATTTTCAGGGTGCAAAAATTATCTGGAGGTAAAACCACAAGGTGTGCTCACAGAAGTAAATTATTTCAAAACACCTGGGGATGCCCTGCTTGGCACAAACGCAGTTTACAATACTTTGCGGATTGCCTTCTATAACGAAGGATTGTATCCTATTCTAGACATTATGTCGGATGATGCTAGGAAAGGTTCAAACCCTGGAGACGGACTTTCGAATGTTCAGCCTTATGACAACTTTACTTTTTCAGTTAACACTGAGGCCCATGCCAATTGGTACACAACACTTTACCAAGGCGTTCGGAGGGCAACCGCGGTAATCGAAAATGTGCCTTCCATTTCAATGGATAATACACTAAAAAATAGATATATAGCTGAAGCCAGATTTTTAAGAGCCCTGTTTTACTTGGATCTGGTCAGGGCTTTTGGGCCTG
>Ga0105048_10017331_pt1 | contig 11112 bp, 11 predicted proteins | sample MAT05_FD_78382 | JGI IMG/M metagenome (GOLD analysis project Ga0105048, IMG submission 78382) | Freshwater microbial communities from Lake Fryxell liftoff mats and glacier meltwater in Antarctica - MAT-05 | ecosystem: Environmental > Aquatic > Freshwater > Ice > Liftoff microbial mat | place...
GCCCAACAACTCCGGGCGGAAGCGAAGACCAGCGAAGAAGCGGAAAAAGCCTCGCTGCGCGAACTCTCCGAACTCGAGAAGCTGGTGCAGGAACTCCAGAAGCAACCCAGTTCACCCTCGCCGGCGGAACTGCGCGAATTGGCCAAGGCGCTGGAGAAGCAGGAGCAGACGAAGGAAGCCGCCGCGGCCTTAAACCAAGGCGATCTCGCGCGGGCCGCCGAGTCGCTGGAAAAGGCGATGAAGGATCTCGCCGAAGCCGGCGACGAGCCGACGAGAGAGCAAATCGAACAGGCGCTGAAAGAAGCCATGGAGCGCCTCGCCGAGCAGAAGCAACTCTCCGAAGCGCTGGAGAAACTGGCGAAACAGATGCAGCAAAACGGCGGGCAAAAGGGCGAGCAAGGGCAGCAACTTTCCAAGGAACTCGCCGATCTCCTGCGCAAGCTCCAGCAACAGCAAGCGGGCCAGCGCAGCCAGCAGCAACAGCCGGGCGGGCAGCGGAGTCAGCAATCGCTCAAGGACCTGCTCGCGGCATTGCAGAATTTGAAGTTTGGCAACGGCCAGCCGAATCAGGGCAAACCCGGCGACGGACCGCCGCAAGGCAGCATCGCGATGCGGGACTTCAGCAAGGACGGCCAGCCCGGCGAGGGCGGCGATCCGCGAATTCCCTCCGGCCAGCCCGGCGGTGAAAAAGACACCGGCACAACCGAAAATCCCTTTGGCAAAGACCAGAATCCCGCGGGCCAGGACGGCCAGCAGCAATCGCTCTCCGGCCGGCTCGGCGAGGGCGAGACCCTCCAGCAATTTCTGCCCGGCGTGGCCGATGCGTCGAAATCCCAGCGCCGCTACAAGGAACTCTACGAAGCGATGGCGCCCGCTGCCGAAGACGCCGTGGTGCAGGAAAACATTCCGATCGGCTCCCGCTTTTTCATCAAACGTTACTTTGAATCCATCCGCCCGAAGGAGTGACCGTGAATGGTGATCGGTGAATCGTGAATGGCGGTCACGTCTTCCGCAGCTTTTCCCTATTCACCAATCACCGATCACCATTCACTGTCTCCACCCATGACCGACACCGCGCCCCTCGAAGCCCAAGTGCAGCAATTCAAGGACACCTTTTTCCGCATCCGTGATGAGATGGGAAAGATGATGGTGGGTCAGCAGGAGATCGTGGAGGGCGTCCTTGTGGCCTTATTCGCCGGCGGTCATGTGCTGCTGGAGGGCGTCCCCGGCTTGGGGAAAACGATGCTCGTCCGGACGCTCGCGGAGACGGTGAATCTGAAGTTTTCCCGCATCCAGTTCACGCCGGATCTGATGCCGGCGGATATCGTGGGGACGACGATCATCGTGGAGGATCAGGGGCGGAAGGGTTTTGAGTTTCAGCGCGGCGCGGTTTTCGCGAACATCGTGCTCGCGGACGAGATCAACCGCGCCACCCCAAAGACGCAGAGCGCGCTGCTCGAGGCGATGCAGGAGCATCACGTCACGGTGGGTGGCAAACAGTATCCGCTGGAAGAGCCCTTCCTCGTGCTAGCCACGCAAAATCCGCTGGAAATGGAAGGCACCTACCCGCTGCCCGAGGCGCAACTCGACCGGTTTTTCTTTAAGCTGAAGGTTAAATTCCCTACGGCGGAGGACCTGCACGTGATTCTCGATCGGACGACGAAAAGAGAGTCGCCGGCGATCTCCAAGGTGGTGAATGCCGCGAGCGATATCGTCGCACTCAGGGAAGTCACACGGCAGGTGCCGCTGGCCCAGGACGTCCAGGCCCACGCGATCGACCTCGTCCTGGCCACGCATCCCGAGACGGCGCAGGCCTCACCGCTGGCGAAGAAATACGTTCGCTACGGCGCCAGCCCGCGCGCGGCGCAGGCGCTCATCCTCGCCGCCAAGATCTACGCCCTGCTCGATAACCGCTACCACGTCTCCCGCGCGGATATCGAAAAGGCCGCAGCCCCGGCGTTGCGCCATCGGATCATCCTCAATTTTGAGGGCGAAGCCGAAGGTACAACAACCGATGACGTGATCGCGGAGATCCTCGCGCAGCGGCGCAGTTAGAAACCGAACGCGAAACGCGGGGCGCGGAAGCCATTGCACGAACGATTCGGCGCGTAAAAGACCGGCCGCGAATAGCGCGGAGCACAACGGCTGTTGCTGTAGTAGGCACGGCGCCTCGGCTGCTGGCAGGCCGAGTTGCGGTAGTACGGCTGGCCGTAGTAATTGTTGTGGGCGACTTGATTGACGTAGCTCTGGCCATAGACGTCGGCCTTGTGGGCATAGATTACACCGCGATTTGTATAGACCCGGGCGAATTGGCCCGCTTCGGCTCGGGGAGCAAAGGCGGAGATACCGGTCACGGCGAGCAGGGCGAGGAGGAGGTTTTTCATGGTAAATGCTCGGACGCCAGCGCGGAGCGGGCATTCACTGAACTTTGGCGGGCCACGAAGTTTTTTAGATCCCGACCACCGACACCACGATCGTGCGGGTGTGCGATGCGCGCCGGTGTTCGAAAACAAAGATGCCCTGCCAGGTCCCGAGCATCAGGCGGCTGTGCGCGATGGGAATCACTTCGCTGGTCCGCGTGAGCACCATGCGGAGATGCGAGGGCATATCGTCGGGACCCTCGGCAGTGTGGACGAAGTAGTCGGCATCCTCCGGGACGAGACGATTGAAGAACTCGTGGAGGTCGGTCCGCGCGGAGGGATCGGCGTTTTCGTAAATGATCAGGCTCGCACTGGTGTGCTGGATGAAGACCGTCGCCACGCCCGTCTGAATGCCGCTCTCGAGGACGATCCCTGCAACTTCGTCGGTGATTTCGTAGGTGCCTTTGCCGCGGGTGCGGATGGAAAACTCGGTGGTGGACGCATTCATCATCGGGGAGAGAATCGCGACTCAGAGTGCCGCGTAAAGCGCGTCAATGAGCCGGAGGGATTTTTTATTGGGCAGCACGCCGGGCTCCATCTGGTTCATCGTGTAGGCAAGGGCGAGGCGGTGCTCGGGATCGGCGAAGGCGACGCTCCCGCCCGCGCCGGGATGACCGAAGGCGGTGAGCGAAGGACCGAACTTGGTGCGCGTTTTGCGACCCGCCGCGTCCACCGGATCACGCATGAACCCGGCCGAAAATGCGGTTTCGATCAAGAGCACCTCATCGGCGCCCTGCGAGAGCGTGGTCGTCATCCAGTGGAGGGTGGATGGCTCGAAGAAGTGGCGCCCGTCCATTGCGCCGCCCAGCGCAAGCATGGCGTAAAACTTCCCGAGTGCCTGCGCGGTGCCGATGCCCCCGAAGGCCGGGAAGCTGGCGTTGCGCGCTTCTGGAGTGTTCAGCGAGGCGACGCTATGCAGCCCTTTTGGCGAAGCGAAGGCGCGGGAGGTCAGCGAATCCGGAGTGAGGAAGGCGGTGTAGAACGGATCGCCCTTGGGCGGCGCGGTTCTCGCGGGGAAAACGGAGGCGGGTTCGTCCACGCGATCCGCCGGCAACCCGATGAAAAACTCGAGTCCGAGCGGCTCGGCAAAATGGGTCCGCCAGTAGGCTCCGAGCGTCTGGCCGGTGATCCGGCGGACGACCTCATCCGCGAGGAAGCCAAAGGTGCGCGGGTGGTAGCCATGATGATCCCCCGCCGGCCACTCGGGCGACCGCGCCGCGAGGGCCGCGGCGACTGCGGCGTGATCGAGCACGGGCGCCGAGACGGCGGGCACGCCGGCGCGGTGGGAGAGCAGATCCGCAATGGTCACGCGCTCCTTGCCCGCCTGGGCAAACTCCGGCCAGATCTCGGCGACCCGCGCAGTGGGCAGGAGCGCGTGCTCCTGGCAGGCGTGGAGCACGCAGGCGGCGGCGGGGCCTTTGGTCGCGGACCAGACGAGCACCATCGTGTCGTACGTCCACGGCTGCGTCTGCTGCCGATCCTTCCAGCCGCCGGCGAGGGAGATCAGCTCACGGCCGTCCCGCCAGATGCTGAGCGAGGCGCCGAGTTCGCCGTGGTGGGTGAAATTTTCGGCGAAGAGTTCAGCGAGATGTTCCGGCGACATGCGCCTTGAGCTTCCGCTTGGAGCCGGGGCTTCCGCAAGGCTCGGCTGGGGTGGGCGAGGCCTTGCCGCCGCTCTTGGGAGGTCACTCGTCGGAGCATTCGCTCTCACCCTCGGGCATCTCAGACTATGTATCGAAACTCAATTTAGCCGCAGATGGACGCGGATTTTCGCGGATAAGAAAACCTTCGTATTGTCTATATCCGCGTTTCATCCGCGTCCATCCGCGGCTCAAATTCAGCTCTTCGGCCGGAGTTCCGGTACATGCTCTCAGGGAACATGTTCTCCGTAGGACATCGACGTTTCGGCTGCGAGCGATTTAGGAATGGTAAACCCATCCACCGGGGAGCTGGGGTGCGAATCTCAGTGCCATGCAAGCCGACGCTTTCAACTCTCATGTGGCGAACTTTGAGGAAATCACCGAGACCGAACTTTACGCACTCGCGCCGACGGTCATGGTCAATCATCGGGCGCGGCGCTATCACGGGGATGATCTGGCGATTTCGATGGAGGAGTTCGTGGCGGAGGATCAGGAGACGATGCGAGAACTCTACGGGATATTGGTAGGATTCTTCGCGGCCCTGCAGGGGCACGGGGAAGAGCGGGAGCGCACGGCGCTGGCGTTCATGGACGGGCTGGATCTCGCGGGACTTTTCGTGCAGGTGCGGGAACTCGGGGCGGAAAGCTACCGGGCATCCCCATCCCCACTGATGGCCAAGACCCTGCACGATGTGCGCGGTGGTGGCCTCGCCCCCCTCTTGGGCAGGCTGGATCTTCACCGGCTCAGGCCCAAAGCGCCGGTGGCCATCGAAACGCTCTACCTGCTGACCCGCGATCACCTGAAGATCATGCGCAATGCGCTGCTGGGGTTGGACGATGCGCAGCGCGATGAGGATCTGAAGATCAAACCGCATGGGACCGAGTTCATCGTGGAAAAGTGGGATCAGGCGTGGGCTTCTGCGGAGGGGCAAGAGGCGGGTGCGGTGCGGGTGGAGGTGACCTGTTTGCAGAATGTCGAGATCGCGGAATGTTGCGTCGAATTTGGGGCGCTCGACCGGATTCTCTACAATCTGATGAACAATGCCTCCCGCCACACCAAGGGCGGGGTGATCCGGATGATGCTCTTTCCAACGCCGGACGTGCATGGGGAAAACCTGCGCTTTGTGCTCATCAATGAAGTGTCGCCCGAGGATCGCGCCTACCTTGAAGGAAGAGACCTACAAACCCTGTTCAAGGCGGGGGTCTCGACCACGGGTTCGGGCTACGGTCTGAATGTCGCAGCGGAGTTTGTCTCGAACGCCTTCGGTCTCAAGACGCCCGAGGCGGCGGCGGCGGGTGGTTATCTGGGAGCACGATTGTTGCACGGTCAGTTCGTGATCTGGTTTCACTGGCCGATCATCGCGGAAGTGTAGGCGCAATGGGGTTGCGGATCGGGGCGGGAACCAAGCCCTGTTAGGTTTCCGACCGCGCCGGGAAATCGCGCGAGTTACGACCGCGGGAGCTTCCGGAGGCTAGCCGCGGAGCGCGGCCAGATCTGGATCGCTCCGGGCGAAGTCGCGGAACTTTTTGTCGAGCTGGCAGCTCTTGTCGAGGTGCAGCCGGGCGAGGGCGAGATTGCCGAGCGCGCATTCGTAGCAGGCGAGATTGTAGTGAAAGGTCGCCTCGACATGGAGGGCGTCCGGGCCGGCGATGAGCATGTCGCGCGCTTCGGTGGTGCGACCGAGTTCGTGGAGACAAAAGGCGGCGTGGATGAAGCCGCTCGTTTTATCCGGTTCCACGCGGCAGAGCGAGCGGGCGGCGGTGAGTGCGGATTTCCAGCGCCTGGCCTGCATGAGGATCACGGTGCGTAGCTCGACGACGGTCGCGCTCTCCAGCACCTCGCCCGGCAGGGAATCGAGCTCGGCGAGCGCGTCGTCGTACATGGACAGCTCGGAGTAGCCTTGGGCGGCGAGCAGGGTGCGTTCGTGGCCGTCGAGCATCGCGTCAGCAGGAGTAGGAAGTAGTGAGTGGATCCGGTTTGGTGAACAGGCCCCGTGCCAAACCTGGTGCGTTCTTGCGTTCTCCCGAACCCATGGCGCGGCGCCGGATCATTTACCCCAGCGCCCCGGAATCGACGAGGGATTCGAGTTCGGCCACGCGCCGGGCGAAAAGGGCGAGGGTTGCGTTCACCGGCTCCGGGCTGGACATATCGACGCCGGCGGCCTGCAACGTGGGAATCGGGAACTTCGACCCGCCCGACTGGAGGAAGCTGAGGAAGCGCGAGGGGTCGCCGGTCTTCAGCACCTGCTCGGAGAGCGCCACGGCCGCGCTGATGCCGGTGGCGTACTTGTAAACGTAAAAGGCGGAGTAGAAGTGCGGGATGCGCAGGCACTCGAGTTCGAGTTCGGGGTCGATGACCAGGTCCGGGCCGAAGTAGGCTTCGAGCAGGCCGCGGTAGGCTTTGCGGAAGGTGTCGAGCGTTAGCGGTTCGCCGCGCTCTTCCATGGCGTGGGTCAGCTGCTCAAACTCCGCAAACATCGTCTGCCGATAAACCGTGCCGCGGATGTCGTCGATCTGCCTATTGATCAGATACGCGCGCATCTTCGGATCGCTCGTCGTTTCGAGCAGGTGATGGGTCAGGAGCTCTTCGTTGAAAGTGCTCGCGACCTCCGCGAGGAAGATCGGGTAGTCGTAGGTCTGGAACGGCTGCGACTGCTGTGCGAGCCAGGTATGCATCGAATGCCCGGCCTCGTGCGCAAGGGTGTAGACGTCACTGAACACGTCATCCTTGTAATTCATCAGGATGAACGGCGGATTGCCGTAGCTCGACGAGCTGAACGCGCCGGAGCGCTTCCCCTTACTCTCGTAGCGGTCGCACCAGCGGCCGGTGCGGAGGCCGTCGGCGAGGACGCGGCAGTATTCGTCGCCGAGCGGGGCGAGCGAGGTGATGACCTGGTCGATCGCGGCGTCGAAGCTGACTTTGGTGTCCACGTTTGCCACGATCGGTACGTAGGTGTCGTACTGATGGATCTCGGGCAGTTCCAGCACGCGCTTGCGCAGCGCGTAGTAGCGGAAGAGCGGGTCGAGATTTGCGCGGACGCTGCCGATGAGGTTGTCGTAAACGCTGGCGGGGATGTCGTCGTAGAAGAGTGCATTCTCGAGCGCGGACGAGTAGCCGCGGGCGCGGGCGCGGAAGACGTCGCCCTTGATCGAACCGGCGAGCGTGGCCGCGAGGGTGAATTTGTGATCGTCGAACTCGGCGTAAAACTTGTGGAAGGTGCGGCGGCGCAGCGCGGGGTCGCGCTTGTTCAGGAAGGAGACCCACGAGCTCTGGCTGAGCGGCCGCTCCTCGCCATTTTCGTCGAGGATCAAGCCAAACTTCATGTCCACATTCGTGAGCTGCGAAAAGGTCTCGTGCTGGCTGCCGAGCGCGGCGTAGCCGAGCGCGAGGATGCGCTCCTCGGGCTCGCTGAGCGTGTAGGGCTTCATCCGGCGGCGCTTTTGCAGCGGCGTGACCCATTCAGCGAGGATCGGCTCTTGCAAGAGCGCCTCGAAGAGGCCGTCGTCGATCGCCATGATCTCCGGCTCCACGAAGGCCGCGGACTCCCGCACGCGGGTGAGCAGGTTTTCGAGCTGCCCTTCGCGCGCGTTGTTCTCCGCACTGGAGCTGTCCTCGGAGGATTTCAGCGAAGCGTAGTGATACAGCCGCTCGATGAGCAGGCTGAGCGAGCGCTCGAATTCCAGCACCTCGCGCAGCGTCTGCGCGGACTCGCCGAGCCGCCCTTTCCACTGCGCGATCTGCTCGAAGGTCTGTAGCAGCCTGGCAAAACCAGCGTTCCAGCTTGGTTCGTCGGAATAGAGTTTCGTGAGGTTCCAGGTGTCTTCGATCTGCACCTGGTCGCGCGTGGGAATGGCGCCCTGGCCGGCTTCGTCTTTGTCGAAATGGATCGGGTTCATGATCTGGGATTAGCTGGCGGCGTGCTGGTCGTCGTCTTCCACGTCCACGGTGCGGACGCGCTTTTTCTGGCGGGTGTCTTCGACCTGGGTGCGGAATTTATCCGCCAGCCCGGCGCTGGCCGGCACGCAGTCGATCACGATCCGCGGCGTAGATGTGTCGCCGGTGAGCAGGGTGATCGTCTGGAGACCAAACAGCCGCTCGAAGATCGACGCGGTGACCTGCTGATCGCGCACGCGGTAGAGTTCCAGCGTGTCGGTGGTCTTGCTCAAGATGCCGCGCTCGGTGAGCAGACGCTCGGTGGTGAGGCGATAGGTGGTGGTCTTCACGCGCAGCCACGCGGCGATCGCCCACGGGATGGGCACGACGAGGATGCAGGCGACGTAAAGGCCGAGATTTTTGATCTGCGACGAGGTGCCGCTCCAGAGGGTTTCTTCTGCCATAAGGCGAGGAAGCTAGAAGGCGCGCCGCCCGCGCGCAAGGCAGCGACGGCCACGGCGCCGGAAAAAATGCCGGGGAGTTATTCGCTCGCGGCTTCGAGCGCGAGCGCGGCGTTGCCGATGATGCCGGCGTCGTTGCCGAGTTCGGCGAGGGAGATGCGGATGTTTTGGTTCACGATCTTCAGCGTGCGGCTGCGGATGGAACGGCGCACGGGATCGAGCAGCAGTTCCCCCGCTTTGGCCACGCCGCCGCCGATGACGATGGTGTCGGGGTTGATGACCCAGACGATGCTGGCAAGGGCGGCGCCGAGTTCGTCGCCGATGTCTTCCCAGATCTGCTTCGCGATGGGGTCGCCCTCGGCGGCGGCGAGGCTGAGTTTCCGCGGGCTGCAGTCTTTGAGCAGGCGGTCGCTGCCGGCGGCCTGGTAGCGCTCGTAGGCGCGCTGGGCGATTTGCTGGTTGCCGATGTATTCCTCGAGGCAGCCGAAGTTGCCGTAGGGGCCGGGCCGGCCGCGGTAGTCGATGCTCATGTGGCCGATCTCGCCGGCGGCGAGTTGGGCGCCGCGGTAGAGGCGGCCATCGAGGATGAGCGCGCCGCCCACGCCGGTGCCGAGGGTGAGGCAGACGATGTCGTGGCCATTGCGTGCGGCGCCGTGTTTCCACTCGCCGTAGGCCATGGCCTTGGCGTCGTTTTCCACGGTGACGGTGAGGCCGGTGCGCTCGCGGAGGATGTCGCGGAGCGGCGTCTCGACCCAGCCGGGGACATTGGTCAGTTCGTGGACGATGCCCGAGTGCGTATCGACGATGCCAGGCAAGCCGACACCCATGGCGGTGAGCGGGCCGTGTTGACCGAACTTCGCGGCGAGCGCGACCAGCGCGTCGATCATCGCGGGCGGGCCGGCGAGGGATTGGGTGGGGATCGGGTCGCCGTGGGCGATGATGCGGCCCTCCTCGACGAGGCCGCTCTTGATCGTGGTGCCGCCGAAGTCGATGCCGAGGGCGAGGCTCATAGGTTCAGGTTTCCGATGATGCGGAGCCCGTCGAGGGTGAGTTCGGGCTGAACGGCGGCGATTTCCGGGAGCTTGGCCGCGATGAGTTCGGCGTAACCGCCGGTGCCCACGACCTTGAGCTTTTTCTTCCAGCCGAGCTCCTTTTTGATCTCCTCGAGGATCTCGCGCACGAGGCCGCGATAACCATAGACGGCGCCGGCGAGCATGGCGTGTTTGGTGGATTTACCGATGACGCTGGGCGGCTCGAGCAGGCTGATCTTGGGCAGCAAGGCGGTGCGCTGGTGGAGATAGTCGGTCATCGATTCGAGGCCCGGCGCGATCACGCCGCCGATGTATTTCCCCTCGGGCGAGATGATGTCAAAGGTGAGTGCGGTGCCGAAATCGACGACCACGGCGGGGCCGCCAAATTGCTCGAAGACGGCGGCGGCATTGGCGAGGCGATCGGCGCCGATGGTGCCGGGCTGCGGGTAATCCACGCCCACGCCGAGCTTGGTTTTCGCGGTCACATTCAGCACCCGCCGGGGGGCGAGAAACTGGCTGATGACCTCGCCCTTTTCCGGGACGACCGAGCAGATGACGGCGGCGGGAAAGTCCCACGCGTGCAGCACCCGGGTGAGGGAATCCGGCGCGACGGCGGAGGTGGCGAGCCGACGGGGGGCGCCGAGGAGACCTTTGCGGTTCGCGATGGCAAACTTGGTGAACGAGTTGCTGTTGTCGATGAGCAGGAAGTCGGCGCGTTCGGCGGGCATGGCGTGCGTGACGATTATCGGCGCGGGCGGGCGGGCACAATCTCCAAACCGCGGTGAGCACGCGGACTGCTAACAAAGGACGCATCCTATGATCGACTGGTACTACCGCGATACGCACCAGCTCAGAGTCGGCCCCTTGACCACGGAGGAGTTCGACGTCTGCGTCGTCGTGGGCGAAATCCGCCCGGAAACGAGCGTGTGGCGCTCCGGGTTGCCGGATTGGACGACCTACGAGGATCTGCTCGCGCAGGCCATCGAGGCCGCCACGGTGTCGCGGGGACGGCAGTCGGCGAGCGCACGGCCGAGCAGTTCCTACCATAGGATGATCGCGCTGGGCCGATCGCCCGTGCACCGGCACCCGGCGCGGTCGCGGGTGACGACTTCCGGCTGCACGCCCTACGGGGTGCCGGAGCCGCTCTGGACCGATGAGCAGGAGAAATATGAATGTGTGAACGAGCCGCGACCCGAGACGAGCCTCGATCAGCAGGGCGCGGATGCGATGTGGCTGGGGCGGCAGTTGATCCGGGTCGCGCTGGCGGGTGCGTTCCTGATGCTGGTCCATTTCTTCGTGGTGGAACGGGTGGCCGGGCGCTTCCGGAATCGGCCTACGGAGAAGGGGGAACCCACCGTGGTAATGGGACCGATGGAGGCGACCTTGAGCGCGAATTTTCCCGCCTCCCCTTCCCCGACGGCGGCTCTGGCGACGCCGTAGGAGCAGGGCCATTTTCGGCCGAAAACGGCCTCCTTTTCACCGCGCAAAACCGCGCTTCCCAAAGCGCGCCGGGTGCCGCTAGCCTCTCCGGCCCCATGTCCAACGAATACAAGGTGAAACTCGAAGTCTTCGAGGGTCCGCTCGATTTGCTGCTCTATCTCATCAAGAAGGATGAGGTGGACATCTACGACATCGTGATCGGGCGGATCACGCAGCAGTATCTGGAGTTCATGGACGCGTTTAAGGC
>Ga0105048_10017332_pt1 | contig 11112 bp, 7 predicted proteins | sample MAT05_FD_78382 | JGI IMG/M metagenome (GOLD analysis project Ga0105048, IMG submission 78382) | Freshwater microbial communities from Lake Fryxell liftoff mats and glacier meltwater in Antarctica - MAT-05 | ecosystem: Environmental > Aquatic > Freshwater > Ice > Liftoff microbial mat | place...
ACCTCGAGCGCGAAGGTCACCAAGTCGTACGGCGTGAAATAGCGATCGAGCACTCTTCGCAGCTCGGGGTCTTTGGTGGCCTTCGCCTCGGCCGACAGCTCGAGCGTGCCCATCAACAACTTCGGCTCGCCCGCCGGGCTGCCCACCAGCTCGGGGTGGTACTTCTGCTGCACCGTCGGGCCCCACGCATCAGCGAGCTCGAGGCGGAGGTCGACGCTCTTCAACCCCGCGTGCACGCGCAGAGTCGCTGACGACGCGTAGTAATAGAAGTTGATCAGCTCGACGTCGATGGCGCGCTGCCCGACGCGCTCCAGCTTGCCGGCGTAGGCCTTGTCCATCACCCGGCCGAGCACTGGCGGGCCTCCGATGCCACGAAGAACTTTTCTCTCGTCGAGCGGTTCACCCGTCGCCCGAAAGCTCCAGGCCGGAGCGAAGATGGGCTTGAAGTAATACCCATCGCGCCCCGCTGCATCGCGACCTTGCACGCGCAGCTCGCGAGCCGCGTTGCCCTTGCCGTTTTGCAGAATCGCAAGCTCCGAGGTGATCACCGCCGCGCCCTGCAGCTCGACCGCGGGTTGCTCTCGCCAGTCAGGCAGCGGGAGCGTTCGCAGCGCCTCCATCAACGGCATCACCTCGGCGTCACTCTTCGTGCGACGCGCGTGGGTATAGGTGTACCGAAGGCCAGGGCAGGCGGCGAACATCTCGTAGTCGTGCATCTTGGTGAACATGCGGCCGGTGGAGTCGATCACCAAGATGGTCGAGGCCGCGGTGCTCATGTTGATCGCCACGAAGCGACCGCGCTCGGGCGTCGCGAACGCTTTGTGAAACGACGCAGGGAGCCCGGTATCCCAGAAGCGGATCCGCTGGCCATCGGGGTCGAGCACGAAGAGCGTGGCGGTGAACCCGAACTGAATCTTGTTGCCGTCGGCGTCTTCGTAATACGAGACGATGTCGTGCATCGGGGTGACCCGTTTTTCGGGAGCCGTGTCGACGCTGAAGCTGAAGCTCCACGTTCGATTCTTCGGCAGCAGCAGCTCCTCTTCGAAAGGCGAGCCCATCTTGTCCATCCACACCGTGTGATTCGAGAGCGTCGGTTGCCAGTTGTAGAAACGCCCGGTGTCAGAGACCGCGAGAATCATCGTGCCGTCGGTGCCGAACTGCACCAGTCGATTCTTCGGGCCGAACGAGGGCGCCTTGTCGCCAAAGGGCACCCCGGTGCCTTCGAACAGCTGCCACGCCCCCTGCTTGCCGCTCAGGTCGTCGTTCGGCTTGACCCACAGCTTGCCGTCGAAGAGCGCGTACTCATTTTCCCACGCCAGGCCGCGCTGCGTTGACTTGAGAAAGACATGCGCCGGCAGGCCCTCGGCCCGGGCCAAGTACGCCAGGAGCACCACCGCCATCGCCCATCGCTGCGGCCTCGCCATCACCATCGCCGCACTCTGCTCTGCTCACGGTGAACTTTGACCTCAGAAATGTCGACGCTGTTCTCAAAAGGTCTCGGCGTGTGCTACGGCTCGCTGCGCTGGAGCAGCCTGGATGAACGCTGGCCATCGCAGTCCGGGGTGGCGGGAGGAAAGTCCGGGCTCCGCAGGGCAGGGTGCTGGTTAACGACCAGTCGGCGCGAGCCGCAGGACAGTGCCACAGAAAAGAAACCGCCCGTTGGGTCGAAAGGCTCAAAGGGTAAGGGTGAAACGGTGCGGTAAGAGCGCACCGCGCTCCTGGTGACAGGAGCGGCACGGTAAACCCCACTCGGAGCAAGAGCCAATAGGGGAGCGTCTCCTCGAAAGAGGCGACAAGAATGGCCCGTTCCACGCTCCCGGGTCGCTCGCTCAAGGTCACTGGCAACAGTGCCCGTAGATGAATGTTCGTCGCTCAGGGAAACCTGAGAACAAAACCCGGCTTATGGGCTGCTCCAGCGTTTTTTTCCCGGGTGCCAAGAAAATCTGCAGAGGTCACCTGCCCTCGAATCGGGCGGCCAGTTGCGCTCGAGGGCTGTGAGGCGGGTTTACATCTCACGGGGCTTGAGCCCTGAGCGCGTTTCGGTACAGCGATTGCTCCACGAGGCTCTCATGCTCCGCATACTCACTCTCACGCTGATCATCGCTGCGCTGAGTGGTTGCCAATGCGGCGGCCCTGACCTGATTCGCGTCTCTGAAGACGTGACCCTCTCGCCCGACGGCAGCGTGGTGTCGCTCGCCGATGCCGGCCCCGTCACCCGACGCGATGCCGGAGTAGTGGTGCGGCCGAGCGACGCGGGTGTGAGCATCGGCGCCGGCTGGTGCGCCACCGACTGCGATTGCCCGGCCAATCACCGCTGCGTCAGCACCGGCGGTGAGTTGGCCAACAACGTGTGCCAACCCGGCACCAGCACCTGCACCGCCAGCTGCGCGGGAGGCTGCGCCACCGGCTACCAATGCAACGCCGGCACCTGCGAGCTGCCACCCTGCGTCGGCACCAACTGCACCTCGAGCTTCGCCACCTCGGTGCAGGGCACCTACGCCACCTACTACGAGCTCGACGCCACCAAGTTCGCGCAAGAAGCCGGGAGCGTGCTCAAGCTGCTCGACCTGCTCAACGGCCTGCTCAACGGCACCGGTGCTTCGTGCAGCACCCAGTCGACGCCCGAGGGCCAGCTGATGTGCTTCGTGGTGAACCTCATCGGTCAGAACATTCACGCGCCGCCCTGGGTCTCGCAGTTAATCGCGGTGCTCAGTGACGCCTTTCGTTTCGGCAACAAGCCGGTGCGGGCCAAGGGCGTGATGCAGCTGGCCGAGAGCCAGAGCGCGCAGCTCTACGCCGCCGAGACCTGGAGCGAGATGTGGCTCGAGTACAACGGCCAGTCGCTCAACGTGATGAACAGCCCGAACCTCGGCGCCAATGGCAAGGTCACCGTCACCGTGCCGGCCTTCAAGGGCTCCCGAACGGCTACCGAGGTGATGCTCGGGCCCCGCGCCATCGAGTTCGACGTGAACAAGCTGCTGGTGAACATGCTCAACGTGGTCATCTCGGCGGCCTCGCACGACCAGGCGCATGACGTGGGCGAGCTGCTCGACCTGATTCTGTGCAGCCACCTCTCGGTGACCCAGGCGCTGCTGTGCAAGACCGCCGCAGACAACTTCGCCGATGACTTCGAACTGGGCTCGGGCCTGGGCGGGGTGAAGCTCACGCTGCAGCGCGCCACCATCTTCGATCTCGATGGCAACAATCTCGCCGACGCCCTGGCCCTGCCTGCCAGCCGGGGCAGCGTCGAGGGAAAAATGTCGAACGGTCTGGTTAGCGGGTCACTCGGCTCCTTCCCCGCGAGTAATTGGTACGGTACGAAGTAGCTCCTCGTGGAGCTCCCCAAACGGTTGCAGCAGATCATCGAAGGCATCGTCGACCAGGCGCTCGCCGGCCGGCTGAGCCGTGTGCACACGGCTGGAGCCAAGGCCATCGAGCAGCTGGCCTCGGTCAACCTGGTCAACCTCGAGCCGCCTGACGAAGGCAGCGCCGACCTCTCGCTGTGGGAGCAGATGGCCCCCGCGGTGCGTGACACGGTCAAACAGGTCAACGTGTTCTGCGATGTCATCGACGAAGAGTTCCCCGAGCACACCACCCGCTCGGGCGTGTTCTCGGCCGAGACCTCCGACGACCGGGCCGAGGCTGAATCGGCGCTGGTGTTTCGCGCGGTCGCCATGCACCTGAAGAACGACGTGGCCAAGGTCGGCTCGCTGCTGCGGCGGCCCGAGTTGGTGGCCTCTCCCTGGGCGCTGCTTGGTGAGCTCCAGCGAATGCGCGAAGAGTTTCGAAAGCGCGTGGGCGACGCGGCCTACCTCTCGGCGGCGGCGAGTGGGGTGGTGCGGCGCGAAGAGGTGGTGCCCGGCGCGCTCAAAGAAGTGCAGCGCGCACTCGTCTACCGAACCAGCGTGGCTGACCTGCGGCGCTCGGTGCAGGCCCGCCTCGAGTACGGCAAGAACGACGGTCTCAAGACCGCGCAGGCCCTGCTCACCGACTTCGAGCTGTTCACCTCCATGCCGGGGTGGCGCCACGTGCGCGCCGAGCCCAAGCGGCAGATGTTGATCACCAAGCGCGAGCTGAAGAAGTTGATCGCCAGAGGCACGTTGCCCACCTCCGAGCTGCAGCCCTTGATCGACCCGGTGATGACCGGGCTCAACGAGCTGGCGGCCGAGCTGACCTTACTGATGTTGCCCTCGCACGACCGCATGGTGTGGGCGGAGCTGACGATGAAGCTCGAGCAGGTGCTGCTGCACATGCAGCTCGACACCGGCGGCGCGAGCCTGCCACTCTCGTCAGCCGCCGCCAGCGCCGAGAAGCTTCGCGGGCGCGACGAGAAGTTCGACAGCTTCTTGCGGTTGCTGCGAAAAGAGCCGGTCGACGAGCTGCCACCGCAACGGGTCGCCGCGGTGTTCGAAATTTTTCGAGATCAGCTGCGCGCGCTCGACGTCGGCTGACGCAGCGCGCGCATCGAGGTGCAGCCCGACTCGCGCACCTGGCTGGCCTCGGCCTCGAGCGTGAACAACGCGAGGTACTTCGCCACCCGCTCCTCGAGCGTCGGCGCGGCGATGCGCTCGCACACCTCGTCGGCCTGGTAGCTGCGGCACACCTCGGGCCGGTTCTCGTACACCAGGCACTTCGAGTCGGGGCCCAGATGCGGGCAGCGCAGCCCGAGCGGCTTGTCGAGCGCGGCGATGTCAGGAGCGACGCAGCAGGCGCCGCACATCGAGCACGCGCTCATGGGGTGCCGAAGTAGACGTTGTCGAGGCAGGCCGAGTCGTTGGGGCCGTCGTAGAACTCGCCGCGAATTCGCATCGAGGTGAGGTTGCGCAGCACCGACTTCAGGTCTTCAGCGGTGGCCGCCATGCCCTGGGTCGCGCCGTTCTCCACCAGCCAGCCCGAGGTGTCATCGAGCGAGACCGAGAAGGGCGTCCACTCGGTGCCGGGCGCGGAGCGAACGTTGTAGGTCAGCGCCAGCCCGCCACCGTTGAGCACCACGTCGCGCCCGCGAATCTGGTTGAAGGTCTGGTCCTGCTTCAGATCCCAGATGATTCGTTTGCCGTAGGCCGAGGTCAGGTTGCCCAGGTATTTCCCCGGCGCCACGAAGTACCAGGTGTCGCCGTCTTTGACGTCTTTGCCGCAGAGGTGACCGCCGGGGTTGCCGCCCTTGGCCTGCAGGGTCACACCGGTGCCGTCACCGTTGCCAGAGAGCGCCCAGCCGTCGCCGTCGTTCTCGAAGGTGCTCGATGCAAGCGATGAAACCCCGCCACAGGCGCAGGCCACCACTGCACTGATCAAACCCACCAGCCGCACCCGAACACACTTATCAGAGCCGTCGCCGAAGTCAGGGTGCGACTGCAGGCGCCCATGGTTTCATGCCCGAAATGACCTCTGATTCCGAGGTGATGCGGGTCACTTCGCGGGCCTCGCGGCGGCAGAAGTCGCCGATGGCCGCGTCGAGGCGCTTGTTGAAGACGCGGTGCACGCTGTGAATGAGGGTGGGCTCGAACCCGCGCGAGATCTTGTGCTCCCCGCCCGCGCCCGGCTCGAAGGCCTCGCGCCCGGCCGCGATGCAGTCGGCCACAGAGTGGTAGAGGCAGACGTTGAAGTGTAGAAACGGGTGCTCCTCGAAACAGCCCCAGTAGCGACCGTAGAGCCGCGTGGGGGTGTGCAGGTTGAACGCTCCGGCGATGACCTTGCTGTCTTTCTCGGCCACCACCAGCTCGATGGCGTCGGGCATCGCGGCGAAGGCCCGGTGAAAGAAGTCGCGGTTGAGCTGCACCGGCCCCCACGAATGGGCGCTGGCGGTGTGCTCGTAGAAGCGCCAGGCCAGCTCGGCGTGCGCGTCGGTCAGCTCGGCGCTGCGAATGGTGCGGAGCACGATGCCCTGCTTCACCGCGGCGCCCTGCTCGCGCTTGAGCTGGTTGCGGCGCTTCGAATCGAACCGCGAGAGGTAGTCGTCGTAGCTGCGGTAGCCCGGGTTTCGCCAGTGGTACTGCATGCTCGAGCGTTGTTGAAGGCCCAGCTCGACCAGCGCCGCGCTCTCGTCACCATCGGGGAAGATGACGTGCACCGACGAGCACCCGGTGTCTTTGGCCAGCTCGAGCGCCGCGGTCACCAGGGTGGTGCGCACCGTCGGCAGCGACTCACCGGGCAGGGCCAAAAAGCGCGGCGCCGTCAGCGGCGAGAGCGGCACGCCCAGCAGCAACTTCGGGTAGTACTCGATACCCATCGACTGCGCGGCGTTGGCCCACCCGAAGTCGTAGACGTACTCGCCCATCGAGTGAAACTTGCGCCAAGCCGGCGCGGCGCCGATCAGCTGACCGTCTCGCCAGAGGGTGAGGTGCTGAGGCTCCCAGCCCCGCTCGGGGGTCGCGCTGCCGGAGGCCTCCAGGGCCTGAAGCCACTCCCAGCGCATCACCGGCGGGCACCCGACCGGCAACAGCGCATTCCACTGCGGTTGGGTGACCTCGGCGATGCGTTCGAGCACCTTCACTTTCAAGGAGGGCATTTGGGTGGTGGCCTAACCTGTCTTTGGTCGATGCGCAGGCCCATCGCACGCATCGGTCGACAATGGGGTCGAGTTGGCGGCGCGTACGATTTGACGATCAATCGAGTGCTGCCGAAATGGCTGACGATCTGGGTCGCTTCTCGACTCTCAAGCCTCGAGAAGCACCTCAGTTTTTCAACGAGTGGAGCGGCTGTGTCTCATCAGTTTTCGCCGCTCATACCGCTCTGAACGTCGTAACCGCCCCAGGTCATGTGGTCCTTCCACGAGCACGAGAATTGCTGTGGCGAGCCGGTTCACACCCGGAGAAACCTCGCCATGGTCGTCCGAAATACCACTTCGAATCCCATTCACGGCATCGCTCACGTTTTGCCTGGCTCTCCGAGCCCTGCTGCTCCAGCGCCTGCTGTGAGCGTGGCGGTACCGGCTCCGGTGCCGCTGGTCGGCCTGGGCCCCGCAACGCCGAGCACCGCGCGACTGACTGGAGTGACGCGCCCGCCGGCGGTGGCCGCGGCTGCGATACGGCCGAGCCCTTCGAACTGGCGCAACGAGCTCGACCTGACAACCCTCGACAACCCGCTGGTCAAAGACAGCCAGTGGACGAAGCTGACCTCGCTGACCTCGGCGCCTGAGACGGTCTACTTTCAGAACGCCAACAAGTACCCATTTCACTACGACTTCGCGCACGCCTTTCTGCCCGAGTTCAAGAACATGACTCGCCAGCAGTACGACGCGGTGTCGCTGGGCAGGCGCAACCAGCCTCAGCAAGCGAATTTGGGCGCGGTATTGATCGGGCCCGGCAACAACGAGTTCGCGCTGCAGTTGGTGAACGGCACACCGCTCGATCAGACTCGCACCCTGGCGCTGCTCCAGTCGGTGAAGAAGTCACTCAAGCTGCCGCCCGGCGCAAAGCTCTTCTACTTCCCCACCGCTGAGCAGAAGCGGGCCGCGGCCGCTTTCGCGCCTGCCCTCGCCGCCGCCGGCTTCCCCGTGGGGAGCGCTGATCAGTGGGCGACCGGTAATCAGGTATACTCGCAGGGTTGGGCGATGGGCCGGCTGGTCTACGTGCCGACCGATGAGATTGAGGCCAAGTACAAGAGCGGTTCGCTCAAATCGACCGACATTCTGCTCACCGATGACGTGCCCGCCGAGGTGCCGCACGTGGCGGGCATCGTCAGCTTGTCGTCGTCGACGCCGAACTCGCACGTGGCGCTGCTCGCACAGTCGCACAACATTCCGTTCGGGTTCGCGCGCGATGAGGCACTCGCCAAACAGCTCAAGGCGCTCTCGGGCAAAGAGGTCACCGTTCGCGCGTCGGCGGCTGACGGCACGCTGACCGCCCAAGCCCTGGGCACGATGCCTGCCGCGTTCAAGAAGCAGTTGCTCGCGCTGCGAGAGCCGGCGCCTTTGGTCATCACCGCCAAGGCGCGCACCGGCAAGTACGGCATCTCGATGGAAGACCTGGGCCTCGATGAACTCAAGCACGTCGGCTCGAAGTCGGCGAACTACACGATTTTGAAGAAGACGCTGCCGACCGCCAGCGTCAACCCCGCCGTCGCGCTGACCTTCGACGTGTGGGACGACTTCATGGCTCAGAAGGTCCCGAGCTCGGCTCGCGCCGGCGCGAAGGTGACGCTGCGTGAAGAGATCGATGCCCGGCTGAAGAAGTTTCAGGTGTACCCGCCCACCGACGTCGCTGGCACCGAGGCCGCGCTCGACGCGGTGAGAGAGCTGATTCGAGACACGCCGGTACCGCAGGCAGTGAAAGACGGCGTCGCGGCGAGCCTCAAGGCACACCCGAAGCTCGACATCACCGACACGTTGCGCTTTCGAAGCTCGACCAACGTCGAAGACACCGACACCTTCACCGGCGCGGGCCTCTATGACAGCTTCAGCGGCACCCTCGCGCGCGACCTCGGGCTGCAGGCGAAGCCGGGCTCGCACTCGCGCGGCGCGTTCGACGCGATCAAGCGCACCATGGCCAGCTTCTACAACGACAACGCGTTTCTCGAGCGTCGCCGCCTGAAGGTCGACGAGTCGAAGGTCGGTATGGCGATTCTGGTGCACCCCTCGGCGCCCGACGAGCGCGAGCTTGCCAACGGCGTGGTCACCGTCACCGTCGATGCCTCGGGTGTGCAGACCATGAAGTTGGTGACTCAGTTCGGCGCGGAGTCAGTCACCAACCCCGAAGAGGGTGCCTCGAAGCCAGAGGTGGTGCAGATCACACGCGACCCGCAAGGCGACAGCAACGTCTGGCTCGATCAAGCGACCGACAACCCCAATGTGCGCATCGGTGAGTCGGTGCTCGCGATGCCCAAAGACTATGAGCGCTTCGCCAAGCTGTTCGGTGACGCGGCCAACGCCTTTATCTCGATTCGCGGCAAGACCCCGCCGCTCACCGTCGACCTCGAGTTCAAGAAAGAGAAACCCGGCCCGGGCGACGGCCGCGGCGATCAGTTCGTGGTGAAGCAGATTCGCGTCGTGCCCACGCCCTCGGGCACGGGGCCCGTAGCGTTGCTGCCGGCAAAAACCGAGCTGCGCACTGCACAGGGCGAAGGCGACGACATCTTCGCCGCCCACGCGATGAAGAGCGTGTGGCAGGTGAGCAACGATGCACGGTGGCTCTCGGGGCCGCATGCCGACCTCACGGTGTCTCCGCTCACCAAGGTCGAGATCGACTATCTCGAGGGCGGGGTCGTCAAGCACTACGCCGGGCCCATGTCGGGCTTCGACCGGCACTCGCTCAAAGCGAAGACGGCCGACGGCGTGGCGCAGACCATCGACGCGTGGTCGAGCCCGGTCGGCAAGAACACCCTCGAGCTGAACATGCGCGCGAGCAGCCCGATCGAGGTCGGGCCCATCTCCGAACTGAGCGAGGCCGCGGTGAAGTGGGGCGTCACGCTGACCAAGCCGGTGAACGTCGTTCGCTCCGAGCTCGATGCGACCGGCACCCTGCGCGACGTGCAGCGCGATGAGCGCGCGCTGACCACCCGGCTCGAGAAGCGAGCGGTCGCCGACGCCGTTCAAGAAAAGTGGAACTTCGAGGCACCTGGCAAAGGGTTGCAAGGGGCGACGGTGAAGGTTTCTCCGCGGTACCGCTATGCAGTGGAGCTCGAAGGGCAGATGGTGAAGACCGAGCGCCTCGGCCAGTGGGAGACGAGCACCATCTCGGGGCTCACCACTGCTCCGTTGCAGCTCAAGGGCGACTTCAGCCAGACGATGGTGCCCGAGCACCACAACTTCAGCGAAGCATTCTTGTTCGAGCCGGGTCTCGAAAAGGGCGTCGCGGCCGCGTCACTCGCCGAGCTCAAGCGGCAAGACATTCAGAAGATTCTCATCGACCAGGCCCAGAAGTTCTGGGTCAGTGGCGCGAACGGGAAGTGGCGCGCGCTCTGAATTAGAATTCAGAACGTGCCGCTTCGAAGCATTTCGAGCATGCGCTCGGCCAGGCGCCGGGGCGGGTCGCCGTCGTTGGCGATGCGCACCATCACCTGACCCTTGGCACTGCGCAGCGACACCACGAAGTGTGCGGCGTCGCCGCGGCCTGAGGCCCAGTCGAAGCTCAGGCCTCGCTCGGTGAGCTGCAGTTGAAACGAAGGGAGCGCGGCTCGAACCAGTCGTGCGGCGGTGCGTTCGGGTGTCTCCCAGGTGGTATCGGCTCGGGCGCGCTCGAGCTCCCGCAGATACGCGTCACGTGCAAAGTGAATCTGCGGGGCGCCGTCGACCGACCAGGTCACCGTACTGTCGTGGTGTTCTATGCGAGCGTTGATGTCGCCGCACCCGAGGCACCCACAGTCGCATCGGCCGACGAGCGCCACTCCGCTGGTGGCGAGCGTCTGGGGCTGATGAAACAGGTCGTCGGGGTCGAGACCCATCGCGCTCGCCAGCGAGAGCAGCTCGGTCTCGTCGGCCCAGATCTTCACCTCGTGATCGTTGGTCTCGGGCGACGGCACGATCTCCAGCTTCAGCGTCGAGAGCTCGGGCACGCGAAGCAGTATCAACGAGCGCGGACGGCGAGTGAAACGAGAGACTCGTCATTTCAATGTTTTGCGTGGGCATGAGGGCTGCACACGGGCCCGGCTCCCTTTCCTCTGGAGCCTGACCCATGAAGTTCATCGTGTTGGTGGTCGTGAGTGTGTTGGTCGCGTGTGCACCCGGTGCCGATGGCCCGGCGTTGACCCGATTGACGGAGATTGTCTCGAGCGCGAAATGTCGAACCGGCGGAGTGCGCATCAGCACCGGCCGCGACTGGAATCGCGACGGGGTGCTGGGCGACGACGAGGTGACCGAGAGCTCCGAGGTCTGCAACGGGGCGACGCCAGCCAGCGGCTTGAATGGAGCCGACGGCAGGAACGGTGCTGACGGCGCCGCCGGCCGCGACGGTGCAGATGGGCACGATGGAATGAACGGGGCGAATGGCGTGAACGCGCCGACACCTCTGGTTCGAACCACGATGTTGGCCGGCGGCGACGCGAGCTGCCCCAGTGGCGGGGTGCGCATCGAGATCGGGCTCGATCACCTGCTCGACGGTGGCCTCGGCGACGGCGTGCTTGATGCGTCAGAGATTCAGAGCACGCGGGTTCTTTGCAACGGCACGGTGCCGGTGTACC
>Ga0105048_10017335_pt1 | contig 11110 bp, 4 predicted proteins | sample MAT05_FD_78382 | JGI IMG/M metagenome (GOLD analysis project Ga0105048, IMG submission 78382) | Freshwater microbial communities from Lake Fryxell liftoff mats and glacier meltwater in Antarctica - MAT-05 | ecosystem: Environmental > Aquatic > Freshwater > Ice > Liftoff microbial mat | place...
AACCTTTTGTTCGCCAATACAACCAATTCGGGCAAATATGCGAACCTGAGGTTCGTATTATTTGTAAATATATAAATTCAAAGGTTATCAAAACTTGAAGTTATTTTCTGGATGGAGTGGGTGCTCATACGGGTATAGATTTCATTAGCCTTACTACTTTTGTGTTCAGGAAATTCTTGAATATAGCGCAAATCTGTTTCTGCCTAAAATAAATGGGTGGCATAACTATGCCTCAACCAATGAAGTGTTATACCAATTGTAATTCTTAAATAGCCCAGAGCTATTTGATAATTCTACAATGGTAAATGCCTTTATAATACTGAATGGACCAGTGTAATACCGATTGGACAAGTGAACCAGACCAATCTTCGTTTCTCGCGATTGCTCTGAACACTTGTATTCCTAAGCATTATGCCAAAATGATCAAACTTGTTTTAGTAATAAAGTATATTTCATTTTGATGTAACAAGAGAATAGTCCAGTGAGGCCATTGTCGAAATTGGACTCTCTATTTTGAATAATTGGTATTATATCAATAGCATTTATTAGAGAGTACAAAGGATTCTTTAATAAATTTCTTTGGTAATGCCGCCATTACATTCGAATAGTTCAATGATGCAAGGCCGAAATCGGACTATATTATATGCGTATACGGTATTAGATCAACGCGATGTTGTTTGTAGGGAAACCGCAAATTTGGCATTCACAAACCTCATACTTTTTCACGCACAAAAAACCCCCTCCGTTTCCGAAGGGGGTTTTTAATTAGACTTTGTAAGTTCTCAGAGTGATTATCTCACTACGAGTATTCTCTCAATCTTCATTTCAGTACCGTTTGTAAGACGAATCATGTAGGTTCCTGCTTCAAACTGGTTAGCCTCAAAGTCAGCGCGGTAGGTAATACCAGCTTCTACTTTGTTGTTGAATAAATCAGCCACAACGCGACCAGTCACATCCAATACCTGAAGGCTCAATTTACCTTCTTTAGTGCTCTCAAACACGATCTGAGACTTCACCGAAGATGGATTAGGCTGAACGCTAACAATAGCGATATCACCTTTTTCAGCTACAGTTGGTGCAACATCAAAGGAAACATTACTGAAGTCGCTATCAAGATCACCGTACGTAATTGTCTGACAGTACTCAGTCATATTGCCTGTGCAATCAGTTGCAGTCCAACAACGAACGATTTGGTAATCTGGGCAGCAATCTACTTCAAGAGCAAAGTCACCGGCACCAGTAGCGTTGCCGCTCATGATAGGCTCACCATTTACAAGGAATGTTCCGTTGTAAGTAAACCATCCACCGAAACCATTAACTCCGCTGTAGTTATTAGCTCCATCACCCAATTGGAATCCGAAGTAATTGTTAGCAGGAGCATGAGAAAGGTTGATTGCTGAACCAGCATAATCACCCCATCCTATCAACTCAGCACCTTCGCCTGCCTGAAGCAAGAAGTACATCCAAGTAGTATGGTTAATTGCTTCGCCTCCGCAGTCAGCTTTAAATCCTGTTGGGAAAGCTTGAGTGCTCCATGCAGCCCAATCCAAACCATTTGCGAATGTTACGTCAATGTAGAAGCCCGCATTTGAATTGTAAGCATTTACCATAGTAGCAATCAAATGGATTGTGCCATCGTCATTGGTGATAAAATCACCAATAGACAATTGATACCATTTGTGTGAGTTAGGCATTGCGAACAAAGCCATAGCCCAATCAACAGGATACACACAAGGGTTGTTCCCAGGAAGAATAGGAGTCTTGATTTCGCAAGAACTATCACCTTCGTCAGTTGGGCAGTCACCGATGCAAGTTTCTGTATAAACTACGGATACTTCGTTATCACAGTTGTCAGACGCTGTTACCACAGGTACCTCAGGAAGTTCAGCACCACACTCCAAAACGAGGTTAGCTGGTTCTTCGCTTAGAATTGGATCTGTAGTGTCTTGAACATTGATGAAATACACCAATGTTGCAGTGTTACCACAAAGATCTGTAGCTGTATAAGTTACTGACCAAACTCCATTACCACAATCATCAGATTGAAGACCCAAAACAACAGGAACAACAGAAGCAGTTCCACAATTGTCAGAAGCCGTTACAACTTGAGCAGTGTAAGCAGACCAATCTACGCACTCAAAAGCCTCATTCTCAACTTCTGAATCAAAAGTTGGAGCAGTGTTGTCGTAGATGTAGTATGATACAGAAACTGACTCACTTTCATTGCCACACTCGTCCATGGCATAATAGGTACGAACGATGGTGTAACTGTTAGGGCAATCTCCAGCAATAATTTCTTCTGCTGTAATTACTGTCGCCTCACTGCAATTGTCCTCTGCTGTTGGAACAACGAAAACAATGTCTTCGTCACATGAATACTCGTTAGAGAAAGGAATGTTGCTAAGAACTGGAGCCTCTGTGTCTTCATGATTTACAGTAATTATAACAACTGCTGAATTATCGCAATTGTCATAAGCTGTAAATGTGAAGATTTGAGTATACTCACCTGGGCAGTCACCTTGGATGGTTTCAGAACTTGGAATAACTTCAACTTCTTCATCGCAATTGTCAAAAGCATCAGGTGTCGCAATCAATACCGAAGCATTGCATGGAACTGTTATTTCGTATGACTCGATTTCGAAGAATGGATCAGTTGTATCAACAATAGTGATATTCTGATCTACAGTTGTTGTGTTACCGCAAAGGTCAGTAGCAGTCCAGATGTAAAGGAATGTTGTTGTGCAACCGTCAATTTCCTGAATAACGTTAGCAGTAGACACCAATTGTTCGTCACAGTTGTCTGTGAAGTTAACAGTAGCTGGTGACCACTCTTCATCGCACTCATACGTAGCATCCAAAGGATCAACGCTAGCTACTGGAGCCGTTACGTCGATCAATGTGATTTGTTGCAGCCACTCGGTGTAGTTGAAACAATCATCATAAGCACCGTAAGTACGGATAATACGACCTGCGCAAGCACCGCTCGCAAGCTCATCACCAACTACAATTACTTCAACTATTTCAGTGCAGTTGTCAGTAGCAGTTGGGAAAGGAATTTGTGAAAGATCATCGCACGGCGCAGTTACCTCAAATTGACCAACAATTATTGGAGCTGTTTCGTCTGATATAGAAATATACTGTGTAAAGTAAGACTCGTTTAAACACTCATCCACTGCAGTCCAGTTGCGGAATAGGTATCCGAAGCAATCAGACTCAGTAAACCAGAAATCTTCGAATGACAATGTAACTTCACCACAGTTGTCTGAAGCAGTTGGCGTGATAAGCTCAATAACTTCGTCACACTCGTAAGAGTATTGAGTTTGTTGCTCGTCAAAAACAGGGGATTCTTCGTCAGACACAGTATAGGTAGCACTTGCTGTTCCTGCGTTGTCGCAATTGTCGACAGCAGTCCATGTTCGAACGATGCTATATGATTGTGGACAGTTGCCTTGAAGAATAACGTCTTCGAAAGTAAGATTTACATCTGTGTCACAATTGTCTGTAGCGAAAGCTGTACCGTAAACTATTTCCTGATCGCAATTAAAGAAATCGTTTTGCGGAGCAAATACTATTGGATTAGTTGTGTCAACAATAGTAATAACCTGATTTACAGAAACTGAATTTTCGCAATCGTCAGAAGCAGTCCAAGTGTAGGTGAATGTTGTAGTACAACCATCGGTTTCTTCAACAACAGAAGGAAGAAGAGTAAGATCTTCATCACAATTGTCGGTGAAAGTTACGTCAGCCGCTGACCATTCTTCATCACACTCATAAGTCATGTCCTCAGGATTGATGTTTGCTACTGGTGCAGTTGTATCAGTAACAGTGATCGTTTGAGTTACGATAGTTATATTGCCACAATGGTCAGTAGCTGTCCATGTATAAACATAAATCGAAGTACAACCATTTGTAGTACCTATAGCAGTTGGCTCAAGGATAAGGTCATCATCACAGTTGTCAGTGAAAGTTACTTCCGCCGCAGACCATTCTTGATCACACTCGTAAGTTGCGTCTTCAGGATCGATATTCGCTACTGGAGCAGTGATGTCGATTAATGTGATTTGTTGCTCCCACTCTGTGTAGTTTTCACAGTTGTCGTAAGCACCGTAAGTACGGGTGATGCGACCAGCGCAAGCTCCACTTACAAGCTGTTCGTCAACTATAAATACTTCAACTTCTTCAGAACAGTTGTCTGTAGCTGTTGGGAATTCAAGCATTGATAGATCATCGCAAGGAAGGGTAACTTCGAACATACCCATAATTACAGGAGCCGTCTCATCGTAGATAGAAATAAACTGGCTGAATGATGATGAATTATCACACTCGTCAGTTGCAGTCCAAGTGCGGATAAGCAAACCGTCACAATCGGATTCAACTTCCCAAACATCTTCGCTAGTGTACGTTATTTCACCACAGTTATCGGAAGCCGTTGGCTGGATAACAACGATTACTTCATCACACTCATAAGAATACTCATTGTTTTGCTCGTCAAACATTGGAGCAGTTTCATCTAATACGTATACCATGCTGCTTTCAACCACGTCATTTCCACAGTTGTCATAAGCACGGTAGGTGCGAATGATTGTGTATGATTGTGGGCAAGATCCAGACACTATAACTTCAGAAACTTCTACATCAACTTCCTCATCGCACGTATCGAATGCTTCAGGAGTGATGACAGCAGGAATTGCATCTTCACAACTTACAGTGATATTCTCAGGGATTTCGTCGAAATATGGGTTTGTAGTATCAACAATGGTGTAAACGATTGTTGCAGTAGTAGAATTGTCGCAATTATCTGTTGCAATGATTGTCCAAGTAATAGTTGTTATACAACCATCAAATGTTGCCGCCATATCAGATGTGTAGACTAACTCTTGATCGCAATTGTCTTCGAATGTTGCAGTTGGAGTTGGGTATTCGCTACCACACTCGTACGTTGCATCCAAAGTCTGAGAGGTTATTACAGGAGCAACAATATCAGTCAATGTTACTTGCTGCTGCCACTCAATGTAATTCTCACAGTCGTCATAAGCAGCATAAGTACGAGTGAAACGACCAGCGCAAGCACCACTTACATATAGGTCACCTATAACAATTACCTCAACCACTTCAGTACAATTGTCTGTAGCTGTTGGATAAGGAATAAGTGAAAGATCATCACAAGGAACAGTTACTTCGAAAGCACCAGCGATTACGGGAGCTGTTTCGTCGAAGATAGAGATGAACTGAGTAAATGTTGATGAATTATCACATTCGTCAGTTGCAGTCCATGTGCGGATCAACAATCCATCGCAATCAGATTCAACTTCCCAAACGTCTTCGCTAGTGTAAGAAATTTCACCACAATTATCAGTAGCCGTTGGCTGGACAACTTCGATAACTTCGTCACACTCATAAGAATACTCATTGTTTTGTTCGTCAAACATTGGAGCAGTCTCATCAATTACAAAATATGTAACAGAAGCTGTAGAGATGTTACCACAATTGTCTTCAGCAGTCCAGGTGCGAACGATACTGTAAGATTGTGGGCACTCTCCAGGAACTTCTACATCATTGATAGTAACTGTTACTTCTTCGTCACAATTATCAGAAGCTGATCCTTCGCCATAAACAACTTCTTGTTCGCAGCTAAAAGTACCACCTTGTGGAGTTGTGATTACAGGAGCAGTTGTATCCACAACAGTGATAGTTGTTGTGTCCATTGCCGGATTTTCGCAATAGTCAAGAGCAGACCAAATCCAAAGGATTGTATAGCTATTCTCACATGGACCTTCTTGCATTTCGATGCTGAAGCTAACTTCAACTTCAAGACCACAGTTGTCAAAGATATTAGCAAGTTCAACATTTCCTTCAGGAACATCGTCGCACTCTACTGTTTGATCAGCAGGAACTTCGATTACCGGAGGAGTAGTGTCTTGAATAGAAATGTACTGAATTGCTGTTGCTGTGTTTCCACAATCATCTGAAGCTGTGAAAGTACGTTCGATAGTACCAAGGCATCCACCCGAATTCAATACATCAACATAAGTAACAGTAACCTCTAGGTCACAGTTGTCTGTTGCTGTTGGAATTGTAGTTTCAACATCTGTACATTCTACATAAACTTGAATATCAAACGGGCTGAACACAGGAGCTGTCGTATCAACAACGTTGATAGTTTGGCTTCCGTTAGTTACGTTACCACAACCATCGTCCGCTACAAAATTGCGGATTAAAGTGTAGTTCTGTGGGCAGTTTCCTTGAATTGTTTCAGACTCCAACTCAGTTACAGTAGCTGTTTGACAATTGTCAGTAGCTGTAGCAGCCTCATAAACAATTTCTTGATCACACTCGTAAGTGGCGTCAGCAGGAACCGTCAATTCTGGAGCAGTAGTATCAACAATTGTGATAACCTGTGTGCAGAACGTTCTGTTGTCACACTCATCTTCTGCAAGGTAAATATAAGTAACGCTTGAAGTGCACTCATCAATTGAAACAACTTCACCGACATTAAATAGACTAACTGTTACGTCAGTACAGTTGTCAGTAGCAATGATTGTAGATGGGTCAACTGGACCAGGAATTTCTTGATCACATTCGATTGTGATGCTTTCAGGGCAGTTTTCAATGATTGGAGCAACATTATCGTTCACTGTAATCACAGTGGAAGCAATTGTTACATTACCACAAGCATCAACCGCTCTGTAGAATCTTGTAAACTCATCTACACAAGTAACATCTGGATTGTTTGGCTCACAGTCTTTATTTGTAGTTACGTCACCATGACCTGTTACGTCTTCTCCATCAACAGTTCCCCAATAATAGAACCAACCAGAACCACCTGCATTTGCATTGCGGTTGTTAGCAGCTATACCAAATTGGAAACCGAAGTAGTAATTGCTCGGCTGGTGGGACAAATAAAGTTCGCTTCCGACATTTGCACCCACACCTACTAAGTGGGAAAGAACTGGAACCATTTCATAATATGTCCAGTTGAGGTAATTCAAACCTGCAAGATTCAAATCGTTTTTGTAGCTGCGGCCCATAGCTGACCAGTCAGCCCAATTTTTACCGTTTTCCATCCAAAATTCAGCATCCCATTTCTGAGTGTTGTTGGTCATGTTTTCAACTTGACCCCAGATTTTGGCAGTACCATCTCCGTAGAATGACATATATGCAGTACCAGGAACCCAACGGTAGTAGTCATTAGCCTGAAGACCGGCAAGTTTAAGACCATCCAACCAAACAGCCCAATCAGGACCAGGACCGATAGGAGTTGTAAGTACACAATTGCTTGTATCTAAGCCAGTGTTAGATTGGAAAGGCTCATTGACAGCAATTTCGTTGCAATCGATAGCCGTTTCTTCAGACATTGGAGGAACATCATCGACACAAGTGAAATTTAAAGTAGCAGGGAGATCTGTGAACACAGGACCTTCAGTATCTTCAACTGTGATCATTTGTGTGCAAGTGTATGAAGGACCTCCGATAACTTGAATAGTCCAAATACGTGTGTAAGTTGCAAGACAACCTGTGTTGTTTTCTGAAGCTACGGTAACCTGCGAAACCTCAACAGTGCAGTCAGAACTAACAATCGGAGCACCTGTAAGTGTTAAGTCATTGATATCTGCACCGCACTCAAGAATTGCATCTGAAGGGCAAGTATAATCTACCACGCAAGGACTGTCAGGGCATAGGAATGCCAAACATCCAATCAACACGTTGCCTTGAATATTGTCCAAAGGGGTGTTATTGCCGATGACGATCTCAACCGATGAACCCGCGTAAGCAGAAACATCAACAAGTTGATCAACATAACCTGGCGTATCGCTGGCAGTAGAGTGAAGGACGCTCCACACAATATCACCATCTATAGTGATTGTAGTTGCGTCCAATCCATCATTCTCAGTATCAACAAGAACCGACAAATACTCAAACGACAAATACTGCGCGCCTGCAGGTATTGCAACGGTTTGAGAAGCACTAAGAACATTGGGAATACTACCAGAATAACCGCCTGTCCACAGTGAATTTGTACAACCAACCGGGCTTAAGTCAATATTGGAGATTTGACTCCAGTCACCAAAACCAAATATATCATTAACAGTATTGGTAATAGACCATTCTCCCTCAGAGATTGAACCGCATTCGATAAAGCCCGCAGGCAATTCAGCGTAGTTCGTTACAATTTGATTGGGAATAACAACAACAGCGTTTGGGTTCTTCGAGAATCGAGGACCCTGTGCATTGGCAATGCCAGCACCAGAAAACATTAAAATAACAACTAATGTAGCTTTGCTGATTGCGTTAAGCGCTCTCTGCTGCCAACATAGGCCATTACGTTCTAACGTAAGGCTACGTAAGAGTTTCTTCATAATTTAAGAATTTGGTTAATTAAGTTAATTTGAATACATGCTAAAGGCAAGTGGCCACAAATGTAATACGAACTTTATCTCAACAAACAAAAATATTTACACATATCGCGTTTTATTTATACCTCATCGGGCTATTAGCCAAATTAGTCTATAGTAAAGCGAAGTTCATAAACATATTGATAATCAAGACAAACACCAGTAAGGTTTGTAGCATCTGGTAGACGCTAAACTCTATAAAGGAGGCTTTTGGCAACAAATTATTAACAAAATATTATTGAACCTAGGTTTATTGACGAAGTACGTTTTTTAAAAAAAAAGAAGTTTTTTTAATTTGGTTTTTCGCAATATGCAATTCTGATTACATTTGCGCCCGCTTTTAAAAGGTGCCATAGCTCAGTTGGTAGAGCAAAGGACTGAAAATCCTTGTGTCCCTGGTTCGAATCCAGGTGGCACCACAAATGAAAATTACAATCAAAGCCGTTAGATCAGAAGATCAACGGCTTTTTTGTTTCACTTTTGTACAATGCAGATTCCGCCAATTTTTCTAATCTCAAGCGAAAAAGAATTCGCCGAAAAATCAATTATTCTTTTCGAAGGTTATTCCAAAATTCTGATTCTGACAGACTCTCATGTTGCAGAGCATTGTCTTACTTCATTGATTGCAATGGCTCCCAAACTTGCAGATGCTGAAGTGCTAGAAGTAGATCCTGGCGAAGGAAGTAAAAGTGTCGATGTCAGCATTCATTTATGGACCCACCTCGCGGAATTAAATGCAGATCGCAACACATTACTCATCAATTTCGGTGGAGGAATGATTACCGATCTCGGTGGTTGGATTGCCTCAACTTATAAAAGAGGTATTCCATTTATACACATACCAACCACCGTTGTAGCTATGGGGGATGCAGCCATAGGTGGCAAAACCGGTATCGACCACGGAGGATTCAAAAATATGATCGGTACTTTTACCAATCCTGAATGCACTCTTATATATACTGGATTCTTAAAATCACTTCCCGCTGTAGAAAGACGTGCCGGTTTTGCAGAAATCATAAAAACCGGACTTGTAGCTGACTTAGAAGTTTGGAATCTTGCTAAAGACCTTGAGCCGGAAGAAACCGATGAACTTACAGATATCATCCATAAAACAGCGATGATAAAACAAAAGATTACCGAACAGGATTTCAGAGAAACAGGACTACGGAAAATATTAAATTTTGGTCATACCATTGGACATGCCTTGGAATCTTACTTTATAGAACGCTCAACTCCCGTCGCACATGGTATTGCAGTTGGGCTCGGGATGATCTGCGAAACCCGCTTATCAGCCGAAGTCAACAATCTTGATGCAGCAGTAAGCCGGGAAATAATTGATCATTTGTCTTGGATATACAATCCAACCGAATTTGAACTTCCCGTGTTCGGAGAACTCAAAAGATATCTTTTGCAAGACAAAAAAACTCACAATAATCAACTAATGTTTGTCTTACTTGATAAACCCGGAAAAGCATCGTTTAATCACCCTATTAGTTTAGATATTATTGAATTACATTACAACCTGTCGTTACTCCACATTAACGAGTGAGAACTATGTAATCTTTAATAAGTGTCTTAAGAAATTTAATGCGATCCTGCTGCGGCTCATCTACACCAAGCTTCTTCGATATGTTTTGAGTTAAAACCATTAGTGCATTTTTATGCGCTTGATTTCTAAACTTGTTGTAGCGATCAATTGAGGTCTTAATCAGAATAATATCTTCTTCTCTAAAGTTTATAATCTGAGGAAATTCAGGTTGGTAATTATTCCGTGTTTCTATCTTCAATATATCTACCAATGAAATTGGTGCTTTAGCATAAATCTTTACCACAGTACAATTTGAAACCATGTCACCTATTCGCTGAGAGTATTCTGTCGAAGCTACCATTATTACTCCAACAACTCCGCCGCTCACTCCTATGTCTATTATCCTAAAAACCCAACGTATCAAATAGTCATAAAATTCAGGTTGTTTACCATTGAGCTTGATGACTTTTATTTTGAGCAGCTTTTTTCCTAAAGTTTGTCCGTCCATTAAATATTCGGTCACCAGAGAGTAAAAAATATTAATTGGTACTAGAATAATCAACTGAAAATACAAAAAAGTGTCAGATAGCATCTCATAACCAACTATAGCCGAATACAACATCCCCAAGAGGAACGTTGCGAAAATTTTTACTATGATATCGAGAATAAAAGCTAAGACCCGATCTTTTGTATCGGCAAGAGTGTATGTGATTGTTACGTTTTGTGTTGTTCTTATCTCAATTGACTTCATGTTCTCATAATTTGTTTACTTTCGTGCCCTACCATCTATCGCGGGGTGAAGATATATGCAGGAAACTGAATTCATTTCAAGAAATAAGGATAAGTGGCAAGAATTTGAGCAAGTTCTCGCCAACAAAAATAAAGATCCAGAGCGATTGACCGATCTCTTTATTGAAACTTCCGATGACCTTTCATATTCAAGAACTTATTACAGCAAACGCTCCGTACGAGTTTATCTCAATGGCATAGCCCAGCAGGTTTATCAAGCGATCTACAAAAACAAAAAGAAAGAAAAAAACGTTTTCCCGCGCTTTTGGCGTGAAGAACTTCCGGCTGCAATGTGGTATTGTCGCAAACAACTTTTGTTTTCATTTCTTCTTTTTATTGCAGGCATATCGATTGGTATGCTTTCAAGTGTGTATTATCCTGAATTTGCGCGAATTATTCT
>Ga0105048_10017337_pt1 | contig 11109 bp, 8 predicted proteins | sample MAT05_FD_78382 | JGI IMG/M metagenome (GOLD analysis project Ga0105048, IMG submission 78382) | Freshwater microbial communities from Lake Fryxell liftoff mats and glacier meltwater in Antarctica - MAT-05 | ecosystem: Environmental > Aquatic > Freshwater > Ice > Liftoff microbial mat | place...
GTATTTCCTGTTTGTTTTGGATGAAACCACTGGGTGTAGCAACCGGGATTCGGTGCAAGTTTTACCGCCCGAATTGCCGCGCGACGTTGTGGTGCGTTTGCGCAACTGCACGTGTTACAACGACAACAATGGCGAAATCTGGATAGACTCCTTAGCCGGAAGTCTGCCGCCTTTTGTGTTCAGTCTGGACGGTGCACCGATGCAACCCATCAATTATTTCAACCTGCTGCCGCCGGGCAACCACAGTCTGCTGGTTGAGGGTTCAGACGGTTGTGTGTGGGATACCCTGATCACGATTGAGGAGCCAGCCGAGTTGCTGGTGGACCTGGGCCCCGACGACACCATACACCTTGGTGAATCCACGGAACTGTGGTTTGATGGGGCTGTGAACTACCCCGATCGTGTGTTTAATACGCTTGTATCGCCTTCCATGCTTGAACCCATGTTGTGCGAAACCTGTGTTTATTTCCCCACCAATTCCTTCAAATACCTGGTGGAAGTACGCGATAGCAACGGGTGCAAGGCGATGGACGAACGAACGGTCATTGTGGGCAAAGAACGTTTTATTTACATTCCCAACGTGTTTATGCCCCAGGAAAACGCCGATCCCGTGAATGCGGTGTTCCGGGTTTTTGGAGGTGAAGATGTGTCGCAAATCGAATTGTTCAGGATTTACAACCGTTGGGGAATGGAAGTACACATGGCTAAAAATTTCCTGCCCGACGATCCGGCGAGCTTCTGGAATGGGCAAATCGATGGCCAAATGGCCGAGCCGTCGGTGTACCTTTACCATGCACGGGTGTCGTTCAAAGACGGGGAAGTGGTGGATTATCGGGGCGATGTAACATTGGTGAGGTAGTTTGCGTGAAACTTTAAGGATACAAACTTTGGACTCCCATTAAACCTTTTCCACTGTCAGGTATCCTAGAAGAACCAAGTGTTCATCTAACTTTCTTCCGTATGGCTAATCTCAACCCATTTTCAGGTGCTATGGGCACCCGTCGGGCCGCCCACCTGTTGCGGCGCAGTACGTACAGGTACACACGGGCCCGTGTCGACGAGCTTGCCTCGATGAGTGCCGATGCCGCCCTCGACACCATCCTCACTGATTACCCCCAGCAACTTGTACAACCGGTGTACGACAACCCTGCAACCACGGGAGTTATTGAAAACGAAGTATGGCTTTTGCCACCTGGCTTGCCTCAACCCGCCGAAGATTTTATTTTGCGGCGGTACAACATGGGTTGGTGGATCAACGAAGCCCTGCATGATTCCGGCATTGGCCACAAAATGACCTTCTTTTTCCATCAATACCTCGCGGTAGCAGCCAATTCTGGCGGCAACGCCAATTATTTCGATTACCTGCGTTTGTTGCGCTGGGGTGCCATTGGGAATTTCAAAAAACTGGCCACAAAAATGGTGGTCGACAACAGCATGTTGCGCTACCTCAACAACAACGAAAATACCAAAAACAACCCCAACGAGAACTTTGCCCGCGAATTTTTAGAACTTTTTACCATCGGCAAAGGCATCCAGGCCGCCCCGGGTGATTACACCAATTACACGGAAGACGACATCGTAGAGGCCGCCCGTGTATTCACCGGCATTCGTACCAGGTTCAACAGAGACATCATCGATGCAGAAACGGGCATTCCGCGGGGCGACTTTCAGACCAATGCTGGTGGTGCCGTAACACAGCACGATACCGCCAACAAAACCTTCAGTCCACGTTTTCAAAATACCCTCATCACGGGAGGAAGTACCTTGGCAGCAGCGTTCCAGGAACTCGACGCTTTTGTCGACATGGTGTTCGCGCAACCTGAAACCGCCAAAAACTTCTGTCGCCGTTTGTACCGCTTTTTTGTGCACCGCGACATTACAAACGAGATTGAAAACGACATCATCGCTCCGCTGGCCGACACGTTTGTCGCCAACAATTTCGAAGTAAAACCCGTTTTGCGCCAGCTCCTGCAAAGCAGCCATTTCTTCGACGAGGACGATTCGGACAATGCCGACGAAATTGTAGGAGGCATCATCAAATCGCCGCTCGAACTTACCCTACAGGCCGTCTCGTTTTTCAACATTACCATCCCGAGTCCGACCCAGAACACCCAAATGCACTACGGCTTGTTTTATTCACAGGCTGTGATCGACCGCATGTTTGCAGGCGCCAACCTCACCCTCTTTTTCCCGCCCGATGTGGCTGGATACGCCGCTTATTACCAGTCGCCCGATTTCCACCGCCAGTGGTTCAACTCCAGCACCATCATTGCGCGGTACAAACTGCCCGTGATGCTGCTTACCGGTACAAGGCAAATTGGCTCGAACCCCAATGGTCAAATTGGCATCAAACTCAGCATAGCCCCCTGGTTGCGCGACCAAAGCGGCATCGCCACTCCGGCCGACGCCTACTCTGTCGTTCAGGAGCTGCTCGATTACATGCTGCCAACACCTCCCGACAACGACCGATTCAATTATTTTTTCGATTCGGTTTTCCTCGACGGGTTACCTCCGGCCGATTGGACTTACGAGTGGCAAAATTACCTGACCTCCGGCGATGCCACCGAAGTGACCTTAGCCCTCGAACGCCTTGTACGAGCCATCATGTATTCACCCGAATACCAAACATTCTGATCAGGATCAAAGGATTTTCAGGATTGATTCCATGATTTTACGGGATTCACTTTTTTCGAATCATTAAAGCTCAAATTGCAATGAAAAGACGCAATTTCCTCAAAATATTTCCTGCGGCCGGCATCACGCCCATCGTCGTGAACGGCTTCCCCATGAAACCCTTTGCCAACAGCCGCATGGCGCGCATCCTCAATGCTTGTGACGGCATCGATGAAAGGGTGCTGGTACTCATACAGCTCAAAGGCGGAAACGATGGCATAAACACCATCATTCCCATTACGCAATACGATCTGTACGCCAACCTGCGGCCCGGAATCCGTGTGCCCGACAACGGTACAGGCGCCTACATCAACCTCGACACCACGTTGCTCGGCACCGATCAACTCGGTTTGCACCCATCCCTTTTGCCCATCAAAGACCTTTACGAGCAGGGCAAAGCAAGCATCGTACAGGCGGTAGGGTACCAGAACATGAACCAGTCGCACTTCAAAGGTACCGACCTGTGGCTATCCGGCGGCGACGGCACCCCCGACAACTACAACATCGGTTCCGGTTGGATGGGCCGCGCGTTGCAGGAAATCTACCCCGACGTGGCCGGTGCGCCTACCACCGACATGCCCGATCCGCTCGGCATCCAGGTAGGCGACTCCAATCCGTCGCTTGGGTTCCACACCGAAACCGAACACCAAAACGTGATCAACCTGAGCGGACAGGATCCCGCAGGATTTTATTCCCTCATCCAAACCATCGGCGGAGCGCCATTGCTCAACATCCCCGACTCGGACCATGGCGATGAGGTAGCCTACATCATGAATGTGGAGCAAAGCGTGAACCTGTATGCACAGCGGATCACCTCGGTTTTCAATGCCGGCACCAATGCCATCACGTATCCGGGCGACAACGCCCTTGCCAACCAATTAAAAACCATCGCAAGGCTTATTAAAGGTGGTTGCAAAACCAAAATTTACCTGTGTTCCCTTGGCGGTTTTGATACGCACAGCGCACAGGTGGCCGCTGCCGATCCTACGGAAGGCACGCACGCCGATCTTTTGGCTCTACTCTCTGAAGCCGTAAAATTGTTCCTCGACGACCTCGAAGCATTGGGCATTGATGAAAAAGTGGTTGCCTGTACGTTTTCCGAGTTCGGACGCTGCGCCAAAGAAAATGGCTCAACAGGAACCGACCACGGTACCCTGGCGCCCATGATGCTGTTTGGAAAAAACATTGAAGCAGGTGTGCAAGGCACCAACGTTAACCTCAGCAACCTTACGCCTGACAACCAGCTTCAAGACATGCAATTTGATTACCGGCAGGTTTTTACAACCCTGCTCCAGGATTGGTTGGGCGCAGACAACCATGTTTTGGAAAGCACCATGTTTGAAGGTTTTGTAAAAATGCCGCTCCTCGATAATGCAGCGGTTGTGGATCCGTCCTGCTACCTCAACACAACCTCCGTGTTTGATGCCGGTTCAAAAGCCGTGAAAAGGCTGGCCATTTATCCCAATCCGGCTCGCATAACGGCAGAGGTGTCGTACAACAGCGATGCGGCTTTTGAGGCGCGTTTGAGCCTGCACAGTCTGGGCGGAACCCTCGTGTCAGCTACAACATTGCGTGTGCAAACCGGGTTTAACCTGTTTTACCTCGACGTTTCGTCGCTTGTTTCAGGCAATTATTTTGTGCGTCTGGAGGATAAAAAGAGTGGCCGGGCCGATGTGGTAAAACTTGTGGTAGCTCAAGGTCAATAAGTTGTTTGGTGGTAATGGAGCTTCGTATGTGTAACTCCGTGTTACTCTGTGGTAAAATGTAGAGTCTCATTACCGCCAAAATTAAAACCAATACCACATTCATAAAAAAAACACAACATCGTAAAGCAAAAAACCGATTTTTGCGTTTTAATGGCAAAGCTTTTGAAAATTGCCCTATGACGCAAAAACTCCTGATTTTTTTGTTTTCCATCCTGGCCTTTGGTTTGCATGCCCAGTCGCACGCCGATTGCGATAAGGCCATGGACATTTGTAAAAAACAAAGCTACACCATCAACAAAACCGGTGGTGAAGGCGCCAATATCCGGGAGGCCGATTTTATGTCGTGCTTTATGAACGGCGAAAACAACGGCCAGGCCGAAGAAAACTCTACCTGGATCAAGTTTGAAATAGAAAAAAGCGGCACACTGACGTTTGTCATCACACCGCACAAACTTGACGACGACCTTGATTTTGTGGTTTATAAACTTCCAGCCGACGGCAAATGCAACTTCGAAGCCATGCCGGTAGTGCGTTGTATGGCCGCTGGCGACGCCGGAATGAATGCCATCACCAGTCATTGCATGGGCGAAACAGGCCTTCGCGATGACGAACTCGACACCAGCGAAGACGCAGGCTGCAGCGACGCCGGCGACAATACATGGCTCGCGCCCCTCAAAGTGGTGGCCGGCGAAAAATACGCGTTACTCATCAGCAACGTCTCCTCCCGTGGCCCCGGTTTCAACATCCGTTTCGGAGGCAGCGCCAAATTACCTTGTGATGATGAAAAGCCAAAACCCAAACCGCCCGTTTCGTCACCCTCAAAACCCACACCCAAACCACCCGTAGTGGCTGTGCCAACTGCATCGGCGCCCGCCATCATCGGTGGCCGCAAAGTGGAAGTCAGCGAAACGGTGAATGTAAAAAACCGTACCATCAAAATCAAAATCTGGGATAGTCAGGTAGAGGACGGCGACATCGTCTCTATTTTTCTCGACGATAAAAAAGTGGTCGATCATGTTTACCTCCGCCTCAAGCCCCAGGAATTTGAAATTACCCTGCCGCCCGGCAAAAAAGAATATTACCTCACCGTATATGCCGACGATTTTGGCAAAGCCGAGCCCAATACCGCAAAAGTGCTAATTAGCGACGGTGCGCGCGAGCAAGTTATTGATCTTGTTGCAGGACGGAGTAAGCAGGAAAGTGTAAAAATTGTCGCCGAATAGATTACACAGAAGGTTCACGCAGATTTAAGGCGCAGATTTACAAAGAATAGTACATCAAAATCTTCGAAAATCTGCATGAACCTTCCGTCTAATCCATTTCTAATCAGACTTCAAACTTCAAACCTCAAACTTTAAACTTTAAACTTTAATCTGCTGTTTACACCCCCATGCGTGGATTCCGATTTTCCGACTACAAACCCGATCCGAACCAGTCGCCCTTCGACCGGCTGTTCAAGATTTTCCAGGAACTGATGTTGTACACCTCTGGCGACGTTTCTGAGTCGCTTTCGTGGCTCACCGAGCTGGATAAGGAGTACAAACTGACCGACGAAAATTACGGCATGGGCGATTTCATCCGCGAGCTCGAAGAACGTGGCTACATACGCCGCGACGGCGATGGCGAAGGACGGCCGGGGCCCACATCAAAATTAGAAATTAGCCTTCGGCAAAAAAGTCTGGACGATATTTTCGGCGAACTGAAAAGAGCCAAAAGCGGCAAACACAACACCGGTTTCATCGGGCGGGGTGATGAAAATACCGCCGACATGAAACCTTTCGAGTTTGGCGATGGATTGGACAACATTGCCATCACCAATTCCCTGCACAACGCCTACATCAACCACGGCATCGACGAGTTCAAACTCACCCAGGAAGACCTAGAGGTGCACGAAACGTATTACCAGAGCCAAATGTCGTCGGTGCTCATGATCGACATATCGCACTCCATGATCCTTTACGGCGAAGACCGCATCACGCCCGCGAAAAAAGTCGCCCTGGCCCTCGCAGAATTCATACAAACACGTTTCCCCAAAGACACATTAGACATCATCGTGTTCGGCAACGACGCATGGCCCATCGAGCTCAAAGATGTTCCTTACCTTCAGGTGGGTCCGTACCATACCAACACCGTAGCCGGACTCGAACTGGCGCTCGATTTGCTCAAACGCCGCCGAAATGCCAACAAACAGATCTTCATGATCACCGACGGCAAACCCACGTGCCTGAAAATCGGAAAAAAATATTACAAAAACGCCTTTGGGCTCGACCGCAAGATTGTGAACCGCTGTTTGAACCTGGCGATGCAGTGCCGAAAACTCGATGTTCCAATTACCACCTTTATGATCGCGCGGGATCCGTACCTTGTGCGCTTTGTGGAGGCATTCACCAAGGCCAACAACGGCAATGCTTTTTATTCGTCGTTGGAAGGGCTCGGGTCGTTTGTACTCGACAACTACAAGAAAAAGAAACGGAAATAAAGTTTGCATGGAAAACCTGTTGATCGCCATTGTCATCGGCCTTTTTGTGGCCATGCTGTTCGTCAACGTCTACTTCCGAGCCAAAGTCCTAAAGGTTTACGGCATCCTGGTGCGCAACAAAGTTCAGTTTGATGCATCGCATGTGTTCAGCCGCAAAAAACTCGAAGAAGAAATTTTGCCGAAGTATCCTCAGTTCAAAAACGAAATTGAGACCTTTATCACGCACATGCGCAATACCATCAGCATGGCCTCCGTACTCATTGCGCTCATCACTGCTTTTGGCGCCATCCTTATGTACTTTCGTTAAACTGCGGATATGAAAATCGGTTTGCTCGGCGCCGGCCACCTCGGCAAGATCCACCTCAAATGCCTGCTCGCCACCACCTGTTGGAACGTTGTCGGTTTTTACGACCCAGACGATAAAAATGCCGAGTCAGCCATCAAACAATACAACGTCAAACGGTTCAACAACCTTGATGACCTGCTCGCCGCGGTGGATGCCGTAGACATCGTGACGCCCACCACTTTCCACTTTGAATTGGCTCAAAAAGCCCTCGAAGCCGGAAAACATGTTTTTGTGGAAAAGCCAGTTACCCAAACCGTGGAGGAGGGCAGTCGCCTGCTCGAAATCGCCGCAAAAACAGGTCTGAAAGTACAGGTAGGCCACGTGGAGCGGTTCAATCCGGCCTTCACTGCCCTGGGCGGCATGAAGCTCCGTCCCATGTTCATCGAAAGCCACCGCCTGGCAGCTTTCCAGCCCCGAGGCACGGAGGTATCGGTGATCCTCGATCTTATGATCCACGACCTGGACCTGATTCTGCACCTCGTGCAGTCGCCCGTAACACACGTAAGCGCCAGCGGCGTGGCGGTGCTCAGCCATACGCCCGACATCGCCAATGTGCGTGTGGAATTTGCCAACGGCTGTGTGGCCAACCTTACGGCCAGCCGGATTTCCCTCAAACAAATGCGGAAAATGCGCCTGTTTCAGCGCGATCATTACTTGAGCCTCGATTTTTTGGAAAAAAACGCACAAATCGTGCGTCTTTACGATGAAGACGATGCTACCCGTCCGCCCGACGACCAACTTATGGAATTTGAAACCCAAGCGGGTAAAAAATGGCTGCAACTTTCCATGCCCGAATCGGAGCCGGTGAATGCCATCCAGCGTGAACTGGAAACCTTCCACGATGCGATTGAAAACGATACCGAACCTGTGGTAACCCTGCAAGACGGGTTTAAGGCGCTGGAGTTGGCCCATCAAATTTTGGAGGAAATTGCCAGGCGTCAGGAGATGGCGGAAATCAGTGCTATTCCGGGAGTTTAACATCTACCCAAAACGAACATGCTGCCGCATTGTGGTTGTTGTCGATGGCAACCAATGTTACAAGGTATGATCCATCCCGAGTTTGAAGAATGGTACAAGGCACAGGGCTTTGCATGATCGTAAGTTCAACCGAACAGTCGTCCTGCGCTGAAACCGGGGCAAATTCGCCAAGGATGGTGGTTCCGGTCGTATCAACTTCAATGGTGGTGTTTGGTGGACAAGCAATAGCAGGTGCAACAACATCGTAGGTGTTGGCAGGACACTTTTCTTTGAATTGCGTTTGGGCAAACACAGGTGAACAAAGCAACACAAAAATCGATACTTGGGCTATCCGTAACATGGCATGGCTGTTTGATTTCAATGACCATGCAAATGTCCCCTAAAGTATTGTTGGAGACAAGGGTTTAATTACCCGTTGTTAAAATGGGTAGAAATACCTGGGTTAGTCTACTCCTCATCATCAAACCACACCTTGTAGTACTTTTTCCCTTTGTCGTCGTCGAAGCCTCGTTCGATGAGATCGCGTCGGCCGTGTACGTAAATGTGGAAGTTTTTGTCTAGTTTGATGACGCTTTTAAGCACTTTCATCTCTTTTTTCACCGCTTGGTTGCTGATGTCGAACTTGTCTTCCAGTGGTACGGCGTAGGCTTTGCTGTATTCTTCACGAAAATTTTTAAATGCTTCGCGTTGTTCTTCTTCGGGAAACAAGTTGCCGGCAAAATCGTCGATTTCGAAATGTTCGTTTTCCTTGAAATATTCGGCCGAGCGGTTGAGCAGGTCGATCTGGTCGGTGCGGTCCAACCCAAAACTGCGGGGCAATTTTTGGGTAATGAACTCACTTGAAAGGCCGATGTAGTGGCGGGTGTTGAAGTAGTTGTCTTCAATGGGGCGCAGGCGAAGGAAGGCGTCTTTCCAAAAGGAGCGTTCGTCTTTTTTGGTCACCGTATCGATGGCGCAGATGCGGTAACCTTCAGCTTCATCCAGGTTGAATATCACGGCGCATACTTCGGGTTTGCCCGTTGGGATGCCTTCCAAAACGCTCAGTGCAAACGATTCGGCGGTGCGTTCGGTTTTGAGGTAAGATTCGCGGCTTTGGATTTTCCAGAGTGCGATGGCCTGCACGGGTTCGTCCTGCAGCACCAAGTCGTCGAAATAAGCCACAAAAAACTCGCCGCCGTTGATTTTGGGCACTTCACAGTGTTCGTACAGCAGTTGTGCAAGTTTGCCGGCTTGTTCACTCAGGTTGTCGGGCGTTTCAAAAATATCGTGGCAGCATTGGTACACGGGGTGGTTGCTCACGTCTTCTTCGTGGTGGAAATAAAAGAACTCCTCCGTTTTTTCAAACGGTTTGAGCATGGCCGCGATGAGCAGCTCGTGCGCCGTATCGTACAGGGGCACAAGGGTTTGTTTGGGGATCACCACACCTTCGTAACGGTTTTTGTTGCCCACCCACGTGAGGGCGAGTTTGCGAAGGTTGGTAGACGAAAAGTCGATCATGAAGTAGTCTGATTAAGTTGCAAATTTCGGGGTTCGGTGGCGGATTTTTTCAGTTAGTTTTCCACATTGTGGTAAAGTTGAGCTGCGCATTTCAAGTTGAGTTGCGCTTTTCACCACAGAGTAACACAGAGGAAGCACAGAGAGGTTTACTCACCACAAAACAAAACTCTGTGTTTTTCCTCTGTGTAACTCTGTGTTACTCTGTGGTGAAATGCGCAACTTTGTGGTAAAATGCGCAGGCAGACTTTACCCGCTATTTTTCACCTCGGACTTCGGAAATCGTACCTTTACTCCCACCATGCGCATCGCCATCAATGCCCGTTTTTTATTGCCCGGAAAACTCGAAGGACTGGGCCACTACACCCACGAAATCGTGCGGCGTATGGTGCAACAACACCCTGAGGATGAGTTCTTACTGCTGTTCGACCGCGCGTATGATCAGCAGTTCGTGTATGGTCCAAATGCCACGCCCAAAGTGGTATTCCCTCCTGCACGCCATCCGCTGCTTTGGATCACCTGGTTCGAAACCTCCCTTCCTTTTGCCCTTGAACGCTGGAAGCCCGATGTATTTTTTTCGCCCGATGGTTACGTGAGCCTGCGCAGCAAAGTACCCACCCTGGTCACCATGCACGATGTTCTTCCCCTCCGTCATCCCGAGTTGTTGCCACGCTCCGTGGGTACATATTACCGATACTTCATGCCCCTTTTTGCCCGCAGGGCGGAAAAAATAGCCACCATTTCCGATTACGTGCGCCACGACATTGCCGATGCCTGCAAGGTTTCGGAGGACAAAATCGAAGTGGTGTACAACGGCTGTCGCAACGGCTTCAAACCCCTCAACGATGCCGAACAACAACACGTGCGCGATGTATTTGCCGAAGGCGATCCCTATTTTTTTTACACCGGCGCCATCCATCCGCGCAAAAATGTGCATCGACTCATCTGGGCATTCGATGCGTTCAAAAAACAATCGGGCTCACAAGTTCGGCTGTTGCTGGCCGGCAGGTTTGCCTGGAAAACCGACGAGGTTAAAACGGCTTACGAACAATCGGCGTACAAAAACCACATCCGGTTTCTGGGTTACGTACCCGAAACCGACCTCCAAAACCTCACCGCCTCGGCCCTGGCCATGTGCTTGGTATCGCTCAATGAGGGTTTCGGACTGCCCATCGTGGAGGCGTTCAATACCGATACGCCAGTGCTTGTATCCAACGTGAGCGCCCTTCCCGAAATAGCTGGCGACGCAGCTTTACTGGTTGATCCGCTGGATGAAAATGCCATCGCCGGGTCTATGATGCGGTTGCTTGAAGAAAAGGATTTGCGCCGGGATTTGATTGAAAAAGGACGTGCGCGCAGGAAGGATTTTTCATGGGACCAGGCGGCGGAAGAATTGTATGAAATGTTGAGATCTTTAAACCCTTGATTGGATA
>Ga0105048_10017338_pt1 | contig 11109 bp, 12 predicted proteins | sample MAT05_FD_78382 | JGI IMG/M metagenome (GOLD analysis project Ga0105048, IMG submission 78382) | Freshwater microbial communities from Lake Fryxell liftoff mats and glacier meltwater in Antarctica - MAT-05 | ecosystem: Environmental > Aquatic > Freshwater > Ice > Liftoff microbial mat | place...
ACAAGTGATACGTGCGAATCCGCTTGCCCGACGTGAGCGGGTACGGCAGTTCCTCATCAAGGATGGCCACGTGCAAGCGAGGGGGATTCCGTTCCATGGTGGTGATTATAGGCGGACGGCAGGCGCGCCGTACCTAACGTCCGTGCGGAGAACGTCCTTCTGGCCGGCCTTGACTGGGGCTCCCTCGTGTCGTTTCCGGTGCATAAAGACCAACGCCATGCCACGTGACCGAGATAAAGGCTACGAATTGTGGGCTTTCGAGCGAGCTGAGCCGGCCACACCCAAATCAGTTCCCCAACGCTTGCGATTGCTGGTTCACTTACCCGTGTATCTTTCAGGAGAACCTCATGACGATCAGTCTCGACTTGCCACCGGCGACACTTGAAAAAGTCCAGGCCAAAGCCAAGGCCACCGGCAAGGACGTCGAAACCGTTGTGCGCGAGGCCGTTGAATGCGGGCTTGCTCATCGCCAACAGTCGCTCGCGGAAGTCTTGAAGCCCATCAACGAGGCCATTCAGTCAAGCGGCATAAGCGAAGACGAAATAACCACCTTGTTTGAACAGGAATTGCAAGCGCACCGGACCGAACGACGCTCCAAATCGGCACAGCCATGACCACGGCTATTTTCGATTGCATGATCTTCTAGCAGGCAGTGCCGGGTGCCATGCCCACGGCTTTGCGACGCAAAGCCGTGGGCATGGCACCCGGCACCCGGCGTCAAATCGAGCATCTGAACCAATTCTTGTTATGATAGAAATCGTGCGATGAATCCGCCGACTTTTTCGACAAGTGTCGAACAACCGTTGATCGCTGCGGAACCTTTCACGGTTTGCCATGCGGCTGCGATGATGCTCTTATTGGGTTGAGGTTTGGCCAGCTGCGATTGAGTGGTGTCGATGTCGGCAACCAGATTCATCTTTTCCGCTTCTGCTATGGCGGATTGGGTAATCGCAGCACGCAGTTCGACCAGCGACTCGCCCAAGTCAATGAACTGAGCATTGATCTTGTTGCCATCGCCCAGCGTTATAATGTTCTGGCCAGTTGCTTCGATTTTAATCCCGTTGAACTTCGGCATGGTGAACTCGCCCTCCCCTTCAATCTTGTCGATCCCCGCAGCGGTGATTTGATAGAACTTTGTAGAAGCGGGAATCAGCGTCCCACTTTTCGTCGTGAACTGCTTCTGCACTTCTTGTTCTTCGACCCAGCCTTGGCTTATCAAATAGGTCAGGTTACTTTGCACTTCTTGCTGAGTGAGTTGGTGCTGCGCTTTTAATTCGGCTTTGACGTCGCTAATCTTGACGGCGGAGCCCTTCTTCCCTCTGCTGCTTGTTGAGTTCGAATTGCGGTCGTAAAAGTACCTTAGAATGATACGGCGTATTTCATTTGGCGTGCGCGCGTTTGCCATGAGATGATCCCTCTACACAATGAAGTCCCGTGGGCGGAGTGCCCACGGGATCACTTTCAGCCAACAAGTCAAAGGGGCCACGGCCGTTTGGCCGTGGAATTGGTCTTAGAGCGAGTCGAAGACCCCTATCCCGCTCATTCTTCAATTGGGCCACGACCTCATCGGTCGTGGAAATGCCTGCTAGCTGTTCGTGGCTCGGACGAGCGTCCAAGTCACGGCACGCCTGCAGGTGCGGCAAGGAGGGAAGGTCTCATTGACTGAAAGTGCGATTTCGACGGGATGGCAACTCGCCGAGCGCCAAATACCAGACTTCGGACATGGGTGGCCTGTAGTGCCGCGCATCGTGTATCTCCAATTTCAATTGAAGTCTTGAAACACGCGGACGTGCATGCTACCATATCAGAGCCACTGAATGGGTGCTTAGGCACTCACCGCCGTCGCAAGATGTCGGAAACGAACAGCCAGTCAGAGTGTTGACGCACTTTGGGTGGCTGTTTTCATTTTAACCAGGCAGAATTGAAAAGTCAACCCCCGATACCCCCATTCCTCTCATGAAGATGAAAATTTAGAAAGCTCCTAAGATCCTATAGTACTCAAGGATTGAAGAGAGCCTAGATTTTTCGGGTCGCGTGATCGGTCGGTACGAAAAAGGCGAGGGATTCCTTAATGAAAACAGTGGGCGACATTAAATTCGCCCTTCGGACCAATTGGCAGTCGAATTTGCTCTACTCGTCGTCATCCTCGGCCGATTCGCGCCTCGAAGAACGCCGCGTTCTCCGATACTTCGACGATCGCGATTCATCGTCGCGAATCGGCCTGCGTCGTTTCTTGCTGGGTGCCGGCTTGTTCTCGCCGCGCACGAGAATGCCGCCGGTGGCGATCAGTGTTATTGGGATCAAGATGGACGCAAGGGTATAGCCAAGTCGATACGCTTCGGAACCGCCGCGATTCTGCGTTTTATTGCATGGCAAGTGTTTTTTGCTCCCTCGCTAACGCGTCGGGCTCGGAAGATTGGTGCGGCGCACCCATTGCTTATCGCCGCGTCAGAAACTGTTGCAACAGGGCCGAGCCCACGGCTTTCATCTGATCGAACACTTTGGCAAGCTGGCGTTCGTCGGCCTCGGCTTCCACACAACGAAGAAAGGCAACGGCTCGCGCTTTGCCCAGCAGGCTGACCAGCTCGGGGACCAGTTCCTCTTGGATGCCGGCGAATGGTTCTTCCTTGGTGTAGACCGGCACGATCGTTGCGATCCCTGGGCCGAAGGGTTCGCGAGCGACTTCCACGGCCTCGGCGATGTTCTTCTCTTTCGGCTTCGTCGGCTGCCGCCAGTTGTAGGGCGGTGACCATTCCATGCTGGGCGAAAGCAGGTCGATGTGCGTGAGGACCAAGATCACGGGCGGCATCTTGAGTTCCGGACGTTCCTTGAAGTACTCTTGCAGGTCGTTCCACAATTGAACGTCGGCATCGCGGCCGGGGTTGCGGGCGTGGGTGACCAGGAAGAGAAGGTCGGCCTCGCGGGCGGCTTCGACCGTGGATTCAAATTGATCCGCTCGCGCGCCACTTTGGTTGTAACCGACAGTGTCGAGAAGGATCAACTTGGATCCATTGTTGGGGGCTCGAAGTTCGTAACGGCTGATGCCCGATGTGGCCGGGATGACATCGGTGACCGCGAGGCGTTCCCCCAGGATCGCGTTGATCAGGCTCGATTTGCCAGCCTTCACCTGGCCGATGACAGCGATGGTGACGGCCCGAGCCTCGGCGACATTTCCCCCAACGACGATCGGCTCATTGGCGCCGACCGGGCGGGATTCCTCGGCTTCCTGTTCCGCCCGCAGTTTTTTGTAGCGATCCGCGCCGACCTTGAGCCGGCCGCTGTAGAGTTCGATCAAGTAGTAGCCAAGTTTGCGGACGTAGTTGGCGTAGAGCCAAAGAAAGGCGTTGTCTTTGAAAAGGTCGAGCGGCCTACCAAGACCGAGTTTCGTGGCGGCGAAACGCATGCCGGTCTGGATCGGGTTGACGAACGCGGAGATGGTCCAATAGGTGTTGCGGGCTCGTTCGTACCACTTCACCGCGGTGCGCGCCTGGCGAACGCGATCGAGCGTGATAAAGTGTCCGCCGGGCAAATAGGTTGTCGCCATCTTGCCCATGTCGTGTGCGGCCAGTTCCACGACGGTGAGGATCTCGGGGATTGTCAGATTGCTCATCGGGTCGCTGGCATGCGGATGGTAGATCTTGGCCAATTCCTCGGCCATTTTCTGAGCGACGTCCGTGTAGAGGTTCAGACCTTGCAGGTCGTCGACATTCACCTTCTCCGTGTTGCGAATGCGTTCCTCGATCAGCTTCCAGGCCATTTCATCGCGATCGGTGAAATGCATGGGCGGCGGTTCGTCAGCCACCGCGCGATGCATCTGTTTCTGCCAGCGCCAGGCGAGGACATAGGCCGTCGCAAGGCACATGGCCATCGGCCACCAGGCGTAGAAAAGCCAATCGGTCTTCCAGAGATGGTAGCTGCCCACGCCCATGAGGAAGCAGAGGGGCAGTAGAACCAGCAGGGCGAGGATGATGATACGGCGGCGCGTCATGGGCTGGTTTCCTTGGCACTTCCCAATGCGGAATGCGGAATTCGGAATGCGGAATGGAAGAAAGGCGATTCATTTCTTGATTCCGCGTTCCGCATTCCGCATTTGTTAAGGCTTTTTGCTCCAGAAGGCCTGAGCGTTTGCCAGTTCCTTCTCGAAGTACTGTTTCAGCAAGGCCGGCTCGGGAATGTGGCCTTCTTTAGCGTGCTGGTAATAGTAGCAGAACGCCCGGCCGAGAGCGAAGGTCGACGCACCGGCCAGGGCCGCCCCGGCCGCGATGCCGACAAACGGGATGAACTTCACCAACTCGCGGCCCGCCTGTCGGGCCAGCATCCCCATCCCAAGCGTGCCCGCCAGTTCGAGGAAACGTTCGCCGGTCATCGGCTGGCCGTGCATCTCGGCCAGGGTCGAGACCATCTTCATCTGAATGCCGGGGAGCAAGATGAGATCGATAAACGGAATCGGGATCGCCCCGGCCCCGGCGGCCAGGTAGCTGAAGCCGAGAATCGTCGGCATCGCCTGTTTTAGAAAGGCATCCTTGAGTTCACCCGTTACCATGTCCAACGTGACAAACGTCTGCCGATAAGCGTCGGGCAGTTTGTCGAGGATCACCTGGCGGAGCACATCGCCGCCGTAATTAGGTTGGTCATAACCTTCGTCCGGCTTGGTGAGATCGATCGGCACGATGACGTCGACGAGATCCTTGAAACGTCGTTCGTGTTCCGAGATCGTGCGTTTCAACTCCTCGGGGGCCGATTCCGGATTGAGCGTTCCCTTGAACGGATATTCGACCGGGTGTTGCTGGCGCGGGTAGGCTTCATGTAAGCAGGTCAACGCAAGGATCACCGGCCGCTTGGGACGCGCATGCCGGATGGTTTCCAGATGCCGGGCGACATTTTCCTGGGCGTGGTCGGTCACCTTCATGGTGACGAGGACGAGATGGGCCATCTCGTCGAAGCGGGCAACGTCTTCATCAGGATCGTAACCCGGCTCGTCCATGCCGCGAGTGTCGAGGAACGAGAGAATCGGGGCTTCGGATGTCGGGAAGTCGTAACTTCGGGAGAAGCGGGTGCAGGGCTTGAAGCCAGAGCCGATCGTAGCGTCGTCGGCGCCGGTCAGAAATTTGACGATCGACGTCTTGCCGCTCTGCGTCTTGCCGAAGAGCCAGAAGACAGGCACGGGAGTGCGACGGCGGGCGTCGGCGATGCGTTCCTGCATCTCCGCTTCCCGGCCGGAACTCGTGAGCACGCGGAAGAACGATTTAATGGAGTCGATCATCGGTCATCACCTCAAACGTATCTTGCCAACATTATGGAGGGGAAGGCAAGGCCGAAAGGGAATTCCGGTGTGTACGAGCGCCAGATCATGTGCCTTCCGCCTCAGGTAGTGAGGCGATCATCGCGGTCGCGATCTCGCGAGAGTTCTCGTCGCCTCGCTGATTCAGTGCCGCCGCTACTTTCCGCCGGCGTTCCACGGGATGATTCTGATTGAGCTTCCACTTCCCTTCAATCTTATCAATCGGGATGCGAAAGCCGACGATCTGTTCCAGCAGGCGCTCCACGAAAACGGAGGGGTGCTCGAAAACCCAGGGGTGCGACCGTGATCGTTCGAAGAGTTGAACCGATTGCTCGACGATCGACAACAGTTCCGGCCCGTCTTCGATGAGAGCGGGCGCGCCATAGGCATGCACCGCGATGTAGTTCCAGGTCGGCACGACGTTCTCGGCCTCGTACCACGCCGGAGAGATATAAGCATGCGGCCCGCTGAAGACGGCCAATGCAATCTGTAGAGCCATCGACTGCCACTGCGGATTGGCCCGTGCCATGTGGCCGATCAAGGCGCCACGCGGCCCGGCGGATCGATCGAGTAGAAACGGCAAGTGAGAAACAAACGGCTGCCCCTCGACCTGCGTGACAAGCATGCCGAAGGAGTGTGCTTCGATGAAGTCATGGAGAGTGGCAAGATCTGGTTCCGCAAAGGCGGCGGGGATGTACATGGGGAGGCGTCCGAACCTGAGTGATCTGGCCCAACGGTTGGTGCCGACCATCTCAAAATAGCTTCGGGGCTATTTTTAGCAACAACCGCTCGTCTTGCATTCGCTGACGCCGCACTTGTCCGGCGCCAGGCAATCGGTCTGCTTGCCGACCAGAATCAACAACAGGCCGCTCGGGGTCACCTCGACGTCGGCAATCGCGTATTGGGATGCGACATCCGCCCCGTATTCAACCTCCAACGGCAGTTCATCCGAGCCGAGCACGTTCTCCGCGAGTTTCAGGATCGTCGACAGTTTTCCCGCGATCAGCCGGTGTTCCACGTCCTGTGCCGTCCAGGTTTGCAGCAGACAAGAAACGGACTCGCGACGAGTTCCGCCGCAGTCAATAAATGTCTTCTGCACTCGTCCCACTTCCGTGACATGGAAGTGGTCGGGAACAAACTCGCCGGACGGCAACATGATGTGCAACGAGGCATCGCCGTTCGCTTCGAGGAGTTGCATCAATTTCTTGACGATCATCTTTCACCTTCTTCTATTTTGAGTCAAACCAAGTTCGCGTTCGGTTGCACATCGCGCAGACCGAAAGCATGACCGGAACTTCCACGAGCACGCCAACCACGGTGGCAAGCGCCGCCCCCGACTCCGGACCGTACAGGGCGATCGCTGTGGCAACCGCCAATTCAAAGAAGTTGCTGGCCCCGATCATGGTCCCCGGGGCGGCAACCGAATGAGGCACCTTGAATAGCCACATCAGGCCGTAGGCGAGCGAGGAATTGAAGTAGACTTGCACCAAAATCGGCACCGCGATCAGGACGACGTGAAAGGGGCGGGCAAGGATATTATCCGCCTGAAATGCGAAGATACAGACGAGTGTACTCATCAGGCCGATGACCGCCAGAGGTTGAAATCGCGGTAGTAGGATTTCTTCCAGCCATTTTCGACCACGCATCTTGATCACCAAGAGCCGGGCAGACAGACCAAGGGCAAACGGAACCACGATAAACACCGCCACGGCGGTGATCAGGACGCCCATGGGCACCACGATTCCGGAGACTCCGAGGAGCAAGCTGACCGTGGGCGCGAACAGCAGCAGGAGCAACAGATCATTGATCGCCACCTGCATGAGCGTGTAAACGGGATCGCCATCCGTCAGGTAGCTCCAGACGAAGACCATCGCCGTGCAGGGGGCGGCCGACAGGATGATCAGCCCGGCGATGTATTGGCTGGCCAGTTCTTCGCCGATGATCGATACGAAGACGACCCGAAGAAAGAACCAACTTACCAGCAACATACTCAGTGGGTTGACGATCCAGTTCATGATGAGCGTCACCGCCACGCCGCGTGACCGTCGGGGCAGGGCGGTCAACGAGGAGAAATCGATCTTCATCATCATCGGCACGATCATCAGCCAGATCAGGACCGCGATCGGGGCATTGATCTGGCTCCCGGCGCCGAACTCCAGTCCGCGCACATATCCGGTGAAGCTCGGCATCGTCCGGCCGAGCAGCACGCCGACGACCATGCACAGGCCGACCCAGACGGTCAGATAACGCTCGAATACGCTCATCCGCTTCGGGGGGTGATTCTCAATCACGCCGCACCCGCTTTCACGCCCAGCGAACTCAGTAGCTCTTTCACCTTTCGCTCGATCAAGTCGCGAACTTCGCGGTACTGCTCGGGCGGCATGTCCTTCGGGTCGGGTATCTGCCACTCCTCGCGCCGTTTCGCCCGTACCAGAGGGCATGCATCGCCGCAGCCCATCGTCACGGCCACATCAATGACCTGACCGTTGAACTCTTCGAGCGATTTTGACCCGTGGACGGTGAGATCGTAGCCGACCTCTTTCATGAATTCGACAGCCCGTGGGTTGATGCGCCCAGAGGGGCGAGAGCCGGCGCTTGACGACTCCACCAGGTTGCCGGCGTGGATGCGGGCAAACGCCTCGGCCATCTGCGAGCGGTTCGCGTTCTCGACACATACGAACAACACTCGCATCGGGGCGTCCGTTGTTTTAGATTCTGTTGGCATCGTTACCCTTTGGAAGTTTGACAGTCGCCCTGTTCGTCCATCAAGCACCAGCCCTGTTCGAGCAAGCCGGAGACGCAGCGGTCCACCAGCTTGTAGAAGATATTGTTGCCCTCGCGGCGGGAGGCAAGAATGCCGAGGTCCGAGAGACGCTGAAGTTGGTTCGAGACGGCCTGAGGCCTTAGGCCGATGGAGGCCGCGAGATCTCCCACGCAGATTTCCCCGGACCGGATAATGGCGTGGAGCAACCTCAGCCGGGTATCGTTGGCCAGCACCTTGAACACGGCTGCCAGCCCCCCCGCTTGAATCGGCGTCAACAACGGCCGTTCCTTCAGAGACCGTGTCTCGCAGACCGTGTCACAAGCTGGCTTCGCCCGCATGGCAAGTCACCCGAAGTAAACAAGTATTTCACTATCTAGTGTATTAGTTTAGAAAAGAAAAACGTCAAGTGAGGTCGCTCGGGTCGAATTCTCGCATCCGTCTTCGGGATTTGGACTTCAGCCGGAATCTTCAACTCGGCCGCTTGCTGAAGCCCACGGCCGAGCGCACCAGGTCCATCGTCTCCAGCGCTTCGGCACGGGCTCGCTTGGCGCCATCTCGCAGGACATCTTCGACCTCGGCCCCATTGGCGGCCAGTTGCTTACGGCGTTCGCGGAAGGGGCCGAAGTACTCATCGATCTTGGCGAGCAAGAGCGTCTTGGCTTCGCCATATCCCATCCCACCCGCGCGATAACGGTCGGCCAGAGCGCCTTGTTCTTCGGGCGTCGCGAAAAGCTTGTAGAGCGTGTGGACCGTACACTTGTCCGGGTCTTTCGGCGCTTCGACGGGCGTCGAGTCGGTGACGATGCCCATGACCGATTTCTTGAGCGGTTTGCCCTCGGCGAAGATCTCGATGGTGTTGCCGTAGGATTTGCTCATCTTCTGGCCGTCGATGCCGGGGACCTTGGCGCCGGCTTCGAGACGCGCTGCGGGGAGTGGAAACGTCTCGCCGTAAATCCGGTTGAACTTCTCGGCAATGTCGCGCGTAATCTCGACATGTTGAACCTGGTCCTCGCCAACCGGAACCAAGTTCGAACGATAGATCAAGATGTCGGCCGCCATTAAAATGGGGTAGGTAAAGAGGCCGACGCTGGCTTCGATTCCCTTGGCCACCTTGTCCTTATACGAGTGGGCGCGTTCAAGAAGACCCATGTTGATGACCGTGCCGAGAATCCAGGCAAGCTCGCAAACTTCGGGAACATCTGACTGCCGAAAGAAGATCGCCCGGGTGGGATCGAGGCCGAGGGCGAGATAATCCATGGCCGCTTCTTGAGTCAGCTGGCGTCTCGTCGCGGCATCCTGGATGGTCGTCATCGAATGATAATCGGCCAGGAAGTAGAAGCTCTTCCCCTCGCCTTGCAGGGCGATGTGCTGTTTGATGGCCCCGAAATAGTTGCCCAGGTGAAGTTTGCCGGTCGGTTGCACGCCGCTGAGAATGCGTTTCATGATGCCCCTTCGTCGGTCGTCCGCGTTTCTCACCGGAGATCCTCCGGGTCGCGGGTAACACGTAGTTTCCGACTTTCGCCCGATTGATCAAGATGGGAGTTCTGCGTGAATTTTCGCCCTTTTCGTTAAAGTCGGTACGACCGGCCTGCCGATCCAACCGTCAAGGTCGTTTCCGTGGACACGACCGGGACTTATTTGTTCGGTACTTTGGCGCGATCCGGGAGAGACCCATGACGTGGATGCGAAGGGCAAACCTGCTGCTGGCGGCCGTGCTGGCGACGGCGGCGTCGGGTTGCAATCCGTTCGCCTTGGGGTTCCTCACTCCGGTACCCGTGCAACCGTGGGTGGCCGAGAAGATCGAAGATAAGTACCTGCACAAGAACGACTTCCGCACGCCGATCATGCCGCCGATCCGTGAAGGCTTCCCGCCGCCCGCCTGCGAGGATCCGCCGACCGAACGCGAAGTGCTCCGCGCCATGCCGCGAATTGCCCGTGGCGTGCCGTACATTTACGAAGAATTCCGCGACGATATTAGGATTGTTTCGGAACGGCTGATCGATCGCATCGACCCGCCGCGATTCTTCCCTCTCGTCGGCCCGGCCCAATTGCATCACTGTCACTGGAAGTGCACGATTTACTACACGGAGACGGTTCAGTCGGACTACCCGTTCCCGGCCAAAGTCAAGAAACGCCGTATCGAAGTCATCTACATTGATAAGGACCACCTGCACCAATACGTCGGTCCCGACCCCGATGTGCAACGGAAGATCACCCGCGAACACACCGACTATCAGTGATCGAACGGGTGAGCGAATAATCGCCACGACCCGCGGGATAATTCCCCGCGGGTTTTTGGTATCCCTTGCCGGACATCGGCCCTCTGTTAAAATGAAACGCTCATGGTGGGTGTAGCTCAGCTGGTTAGAGCACCGGATTGTGGTTCCGGGTGTCGCGGGTTCGAATCCCGTCACTCACCTTGGTGCATGTCGGCGCATCGCGATGCAAGTCAACGCAACCCTCGGTGATTACTGAGGGTTGCGTCGTTTCGATTTCCGGTGTGTTCGGGAGACCAGCAGTGCAAGCCGGTGCACCAGAATGCTCCGGCTTGTGGAAAAGTCCCACAAGCGGGCCCACATGCGCAGGCGCATTTGTTTCCCCCATTTGCAACTTCGACGCTTCCATTTGTGGCTTGGTCGGCAAGAAGCTTGGAAGCTTCTCAGCGGCCCCCGCCAAATCGTGAAGTCGCCGATGTACATATCGAGCGGTGAGCACAGGCGTTGAGTGTCCAGCCAGTTCTTGAGCGGTTCGCAGGTCGACTCCACCTCTGCCGAGTAAAGTCAAATACGAGTGTCGCAGCGCGTGGAAATCGGCGAACAGAGGTCCGTCTGGCCCTTCAGTCTCGTAGGGAATGCCAGCCGCTTCCAGATCAATTCGCAACATCTCTGCCGCACGATGACCCTTGGCCCATGTCCCTCCCCATATCGCCTTGCCAGCCGATTTGCCCTTTACGAAGTCTCGAAGAGCTTCGGCGATCTCACCGGAAATCGGGTGTACCTTCGTCTTGCGGTTCTTCGCGTTCCGGGCAGCGAGCGTCACTGTTGGCATCTCTCCGTCGAGGTCG
>Ga0105048_10017339_pt1 | contig 11109 bp, 6 predicted proteins | sample MAT05_FD_78382 | JGI IMG/M metagenome (GOLD analysis project Ga0105048, IMG submission 78382) | Freshwater microbial communities from Lake Fryxell liftoff mats and glacier meltwater in Antarctica - MAT-05 | ecosystem: Environmental > Aquatic > Freshwater > Ice > Liftoff microbial mat | place...
CCCGCCAGGAACTCCTTCTCGTAGTCGTCGGCCGAAGCCGCGTCGCCGGCCGCGCGCACGGTGAACGTGTAGCGGCCGCCGCGGGCGTTGCGAATCTCCTGCGCCAACACCGCCCGCGCCCCCGCGGCAACGGCCCCGCCGCCGCTGAAGCCCAGGAACACGCCGCCGGCCTCCTTCCGCACCAGCAGCGATCCCGCGGTCGGGTCGGCACGCCAGCCCTTGTCGCGCGTCGGCGGCGCCGCCGCCAGCAGCGGCCGGCGCGCGTCGAACGTGGTGTCGAGGATCGGGGCGGGGTCGTAGGGCGGCACGAACGCCGGGTCGCCGCCCGCGACCTGCCGCGCCGTCGTGGACGGCCCCAGCGCCGCGACGATCGGCTCGCCCTTCGTGATCGGGTGCGGGCGGTTCGTGCGGTCGCGGAACATGCCGCCGGGGTCCACGCCGAGGAGGTGGAAGATCGTCGCCGTCAGATCGCCGCCGCGGACCGGGTCGGTCGTCGGGTACGCGCCGTTCTTGTCGCTCGCCCCGACCACCTGCCCGCCGCGGACGCCGGCCCCGGCCATCACCATGCTGAAGACGTGCCCCCAGTGGTCGCGGCCGCCCTGCCGGTTGATCCGCGGCGTGCGGCCGAACTCGCCCACCGCCACCACCAACGTTTCACCCAACAGCCCGCGCCCGGCCAGGTCGTCGAGCAGAGCGGCGAACGACACGTCGAACATCGGGCAGAGCGAATCCTGGAGGCGGTCGGCGTTCTGGGCGTGCGTGTCCCACAGCGGGTTGTCCACGGCGGAGTCGCCCGGGTCGCGCGGCCAGTTGACGTGAACGAGCCGCACCCCGGCTTCGACCAGCCGGCGGGCGAGGAGGCAGCTCTGGCCCCAGGTGTGGCGGCCGTAGCGGTCGCGCAGCGCGGCGGGCTCCTTCGAGAGGTCGAACGCCGCCCGCGCCGCCCCGGACGTGACCAGGTCGAGCGCGTGGTGCGAGAGGCGGTCCCACGCCTCGACGGGTTCGTTCCGCCCGCGCCCGTCGAAGCCGCGATTCAACCCCGCGAGCAGGTCGCGGCGGCCAGGTGCCCGCGCGGCGAGGTCGGCTTGTAGGGTCAGCCCTTCGATGTGGTAGTCGGCGGCAGCAGGGTCGCCGACGAACCGCGTCGGCTCCCACAACTTGCCGAGGAAGCCGGCAGTTTGGCCCGCCGGGGTGACGCTGTCGTTGAGCCGCATCAGGTCGGGGAGCCACACCGACGTGAGCGCCGGCAGGCGCTCGCTCGGCTTGAGCATTCGGAGCACGGAGCCGAAGTACGGCCAGTCGCTCGGCTTGATCTGGCGGGCGCTGCCGGGGCCGTAGGGGTAGCCGGTGAGGAGCCAGTAGCCGCTCACGTCGTGGTTGTCGTCGCGCGTGGACAGCGACCGCACGACGGCGAGCCGGTGCGCCTGCGCGGCGGTGCGCGGCAGCAGTTCCGAGAAGCGGACGCCCGGCACGGTGGTGGCGACGGGGCGGAACGGGCCGCGGATGTCGGCGGGGGCGTCGGGCTTGGGGTCGAACGTCTCGTGCTGCGGCGGCCCGCCCTGGAGCCACAGGAAGATGCAGTTCTTGGCGCGGCCGAAGGTGCCGCCGAGTTCCGCGGCCAGCGCCGGTGCGGGGGTGGGCGTGTCCTGCGCGGCGAGGAGTTGCGGCAGCGACAGGCCGACGGCGCCGAGGCCGCCGACGCGGAGCCATTCGCGGCGGGCGACGCGGTCGCCGGGTCGGACGGCGGGGTCGGGGAGGGAGAACATGATTCGACTGTCGCACGGCGCGGCCGGCGAGTCAAGCGGCGAACCTCTGGCGCGTGTGCGGCGGTTGGTCCTCGTCGTGGGTGGTTCGCCCCCTCACCCCGCGTGCTTCGCCGCGACCCTCTCCCCCGAGGGGAGAGGGTGGGAGGCCGACGGGCTCCGTCGTGGGCGGGCAACCACGCGCCGACGCACGCATCACGCCCCGGCGTCCGCGGGTCGATGCCCGCCCGTGATGAGGGCCGGGTGCCTCCCACCCTCTCCCCTCGGGGGAGAGGGTCGCGGCGAAGCACGCGGGGTGAGGGGGCGAACCACCCACGACGAGGACCAACCGCCGCACACGCATCGCGGCCGACCTGACCGCCTTCACCCGCCGCCTGACGGCGGTCGGCTCGCCACATGGTCCGTCACTTCCCCGCCGCCTGCCGCCGCACCTCCGCGACGACCCGCTCCTCGACCTCCGGCCCCCACACCGACGGCAGCCCGTAGTACATCATCGACGTGGCCCCCTCGTAGCCGCCCTCGCGCAGCACCCGCGCCGACGGGATGTATGCCATCACGTCGTTCGCGTACCCGGCCACCCACAACCCGTCGCCCAGTTCGCGCTTCAGCCGCAGCGCGTAATCGACCACCACCTCGCCGCCGAGGAGCACCCAGGTGACGCCGCCGAGCTTCCACGTCTGAACCGGGTACGGGTAGTCGGCCGGGATGCCGCCGGGCGCTTCGAGCTGCTTCAGCAGGTGTTTCGCCCGCGCGGCCTCGTACTTGTTCGCGTTCCCGGCCTGCTTCAACAGCGCCTCGCGGGACGGCACCTCGTGCAGCGGCAGCGGCACCTCGCGGTACGCCGCCGACGCGCCCGCGCCGACCGGCGCCATCGGCTTCGCCAGCACCGCGTCCACCGCGACGGCGAGTTGCTTGCCGTAGCCGCGGGCGAGCTCGACCGTGCGCCGCGGCAGCGGGTTCTGGTCGGCGCCGCAGCCGGCCCAGAACATCGCCACCGCCCCGGGGTGCGCCTTCTCCAACTCCGTCTGCGCGAACCCGGGGTAGTCGGCGCACCACTTCAGGTCGCTGAGCACGGTGGCGTGGCAGGCGTAGCCGAAGACGACGCCCTTGAGCGCGCCGTTCGGGTCGCGCGCGGCCAGCACGGGCACGGCGTGGTCGGCCGGCCCCTTCAGCGCGCCCGCGGCGCGGAGGGCGGGCACGTCCGCCTCCTTGTTCTCGCGCCGGTTCACCGCGAAGTCCGCCGTGCCGACGCCGGCCGACAGCGTCACCGGCGCCACCGCCGCGACGGCCGCATCGACCGCCTTCAGAACCCGGCCCGGCAGCGCGTCGGTGTAGGCGTCCACGAGCTTCGCGTGGTGGTCGTCGAGGAAGTACATGGAGCGGAGGTTCTTGCCGACGACCGGGCCGCTGTGCGTGTGCGACACCGCCACCGCCACCGCCGCGCGCGGCAGCCGGTGCTTGTCGGTGATCGCCTTCACCACCAGCCGCGACGTGTCGCGGTCGATGCCGACGAGGTCGAGGGTGACGAGGCAGAAGGTGGTGCCGTCGGGGGCGCGGAGGACGGCGGCCTTCGCCCACAGCTCGGATTCGGTGCCGTCGGCGGGGGCGGTGCGGCTGGCGTAGCCGGACATCCACATCGGCTCGGCGGGCGTGATCCGCTCCGCGGCGAAGCCGGCGCGCCAGGTGTTCTGCGCGGAGGCGGGGGCGGCGAGCGCGACGAGCGCGAGGAGTGAGGCGCGGAACATAGCGTCTTGCGGGAGAGGGACTGGCGAGCCGACCGCCGTGAGGCGGCGGGTGACGTTCTTCACCCGCCGCCTCACGGCGGTCGGCTCGCCGGGGTTTATGGACTCATGTTCCGCCCGCCGGCGGGGCTCGGGCGCACGTCGTCCCGCTTCACCAGCGGCGTTCGCTTGAACGGCGCGTACAGCGGGTCGCCGACCAGCACCCCCATCCAGCTGGAGAACAGCACGGACCGCGAGTACGCCTCGACGAGCGTGTCGCCGGCCGCGAGGAAGCCGAAGAACTCGGCCGGCTTCGGGAAGCCGATCGTGTACGGCTCCGCCACCGGCCCGAGCGTCGCCGCCACGCCCTTCTTCAACAGGTTCGGACACCACACCTTGCTGTCGGCCCGGCGCAGCGTCGTCGCCTCGGAACTCGCCAGGTGCCACGCGATCGCGCCGCGCTCGTACTCGCAGCAGTCGATGAAGTTGGCGTGCGAGTACCAGCCGCAGTACAGCGCCACGCCCTTCGCCGCGCCCGCCGGCAGCACCGGCTCCTTGTCGTCGAGCGTCACCGGCAGCGGCGACTTCTCGAACAGCTTCGCCGTCTCGCGCATCGACTCGTCGTACCCGGAGTATCCGTGGCCGCTGTCGGTGCCCTTCGGGTCGAAGCGGTTGCCGCGGGCGTCGATGACGACGCGGCCGGTCAGCCCTTTCGCCTCCACCGCGAGCGCGTCGTCCACGAGCCGCATGGCGATTTCCGGCGTGGGGCCGTCGAGGCGGCAGGTCATGAGCGTCGGCGGCGACGCCTTGCGGTAGCGCTCCGAGCTCTGGAAGTAGAGCGGGTTCGCCACCCAGCGGTCGAGCGGCGGCTTGTCCCACCACAGCAGCATCAGCTCGCTGTCCACCGCGGCGTGGCTCTCGTCGTGCGACAGGCTGCGGCGCTTGAGGTCGAGCGCGTCGCGCGTCCGCCGGGCGGAGGCCACGTCCTTCGGGTCGGCCTTCTCCTTCTCCAGCGCCTCGACGGCCTTGCGGGCGGCGTCGAGCTCGGGGGCGAGCTTCGCCAGCGCGGCCTTCTCCTCCGCGGTCGAGTCCTGCCGGCCGACGCGCAGCGGCACGCCGTACACGGTGAGGATCACCTTCACGGCGTCCTTGCGGTCGGCGAGCGCGGCGCGGAGCGGGCCGGCGAGGCGCGAATCGTATTCGGCGCGCGAGATGTCTTCACCCGGCGGCAGGTCGAGCAGCACGAGGTTCGCGGCCGGCACCTTCCGCTTGGCGAGGTAGTGCGCGGCGACGCGGCCGGATTCGGCGACGGCCTTGTTCGCCACCACGACCACGTCGGCGGGCTCGAGCGCGAGCGCGGGGGTGGCGGTGAGCAGCAGCAGGCTGAGGGAGAGGCGCATGGTGTGATGGAAAGCCCGGGGACGGCCGTCCCCGGGCTTCGAGGGTGTATTAATCCAGGTCCACGTCCCAGACGACGAGTTCGCCGCGCTCGTTGCCGGCGGCGGCGAGGGTGCCGTCGGGCGACACGGCCACGGACCGGAGCGGGCCGACGCCCCAGTCGAACCGCACCCGACAGCCCCACCCGGCGGCGTCGAACACGTGGACGGTGCCGTCGAACCGCGCGGCGAACAGGTAGCGGCTGGAGGGGTCGAAGGCGGCGGCCTTGAAGTGCTTGCGGGAGGCGTCGCGAATCAGGGCCGGTTCGCCGGGGTCGCCGGCGGCCCACACCACGACCGTCATGTCGTGGAGGCCGACGACGTGCCGGCCGTCCGGGGCCACGACCAGCGGGCCGGTCACCTTCCACGGGTACGGGGCCGACGACAACACCCGGCCGCTCACCGCCGATCGCAGCTCCAGCACCGGCCGCTTCTCCTCCCACTTCGGGTCGGTCGCCGGGCGCGTCAGAACGGCGAGCCGGTCCCCGGCCGGGGACAGGGTGAGTTGCGAGACGTTCAGGTGCCGGGTGGTCACCTCCCAGTCGCGCTCCCACCCGCCGGCGGCGGAGGCCCGCCAGCCGACGAGGGCGTGCTGCGGGAAACTGTGCTGGGTGTACACCCGGTCGCCGCCGGGGCCGGGGAGGAGGTGGACGACCTGGCCGGGGTCGGAGATGCGCGGGCGCGCCAGGCGGCGGGCGTCGCGGTCGTAAACCTTCCAGCCGTCGTAGTCGAGCCAGCCGACCCCGCGGCCGTCCGGGGTAAAGTACACGCCCGCGGCGCGGTCGGACGCGACCGGACTGACGCGCACCGGCTGGCCGCCGGCGTCGAGGTTCCAGAGGACGATCCCCTGGCCGCGGACGTAGGCGGCGAGCGCGCGGGCGTCGGGGCTGAACACCAGCCCGAGCACCTCACCGGCTCCCGCGCGCAGCACCCGCATCGCCGCCCTCCGGCCCGGAACCATCACGCCATCCTAGTGTCGCGTTGGCGAAGATTCCGGAATTCTTGTCGCGGGAACCGTCGGCACCCCCGGCCGAAGCGTCGACCGGGGCGGATGTTCCGTGCGCACGGGCGCCGGCGGCGGCTCGCGCCCCGCTAGGACGTGAGGAAGTCGTAGGCCCGGCGGAGCACCCGGTAGCACTCGCAGCTGGCGGCCTCGAGCGCCTTGCGGTCCTTCACCCGCACCCGGCCGCGCTGGTACGCGATCGTGCCGGCCGACTGCAGCTCGCCGGCCACCACCGTCACCTTCTGCCGGCTGGCGCCGATCATGCCGCCGAGCACCTCCTGCGTCACCTCGAACTCGTCGGAGTCGGTGCGGTCGTGGACGCTCAGCAGCCACCGGGCGGTCCGCTCGCGGACGGAGTGGCGGAGGTTGCAGGCGATCGTCTGGTTCGCCGTCTGCCAGCTGACGGCGAGGAAGCGGCGGACCAGTGAGTCGAGTACGGTGCCGCCGTCGCGGAGGACGTGGAGGAACGTGGCGGACGGGACGCGCATGCAACTCCCGGCGGCCTGGGCCACCGCCCGCACGGGGTTCTCGGCCATGCCGAGCACGATCGGGATGCCGAGCATCCCCTCGCTGTCCACCACCCCCACCTCGACCGGGTTCTCGGCCTTCATCGGCAGGAGCAGCGAGTAGACGCCGCCGGTGGGGAAGAACACCGGCTGGTCCTCCCAGCGGAGGCCGTCCACCTCCTCGCGCGGGGCGAACGAGACGACCGTGGCGGCGTCCAGGAGCGGCGCCAGCTCGGCGGCGGGGAGGCGGTCGAGGAGGTGATTGCCGGTCTGCCGGCGGGGGGCGGTACGGGGCATGCGGTCTTCCCAACCCCCGGGCGGCGGGTGCCGCCGGGGGAGGCGATGAGGGGCGACGCGGGTGGTGTTCTCCAACTCTTACCGCGGGCGGGTCGTGAGGCAACGCCCGTCCACCGCCGGGGCGTCGGTTTTTTCCCTTTTCCCGGCCGCTGTGTCTCGCAGTTGACAGACAGCGGCGCCACCGCGCGCGTATCATGGGCGTGTTCCTTGTACTACCAGTTGAGTGACAACGGGGTGTCCCCGTGGGCCGCCGCGTCCTCATCGCCGACGGGTCCGCCGACGCCGCGGACAGCCTCGCCGAGCTGTTGCGGCTGTACGGGCACGCGCCGTTCGTCGCCCGGACCGGCCCGGAGGCGGTGGAGTTGGCGGCGGCGCACCGGCCGGACGCGGCGTTCGTGTCGCTGTCGCTAACGGGCCTGGACGGGTGCGCGGTGGCGCGGGCTCTGACCGACGCCGGGAGTCGGCCGCGGCTGCTGGTGGCGCTGACGGGCCGCGGCACCGAGGCCGACCGGGCGGCGGCGACGGCGGCCGGGTTCGACCATCACGTGCTGAAGCCGGCCGACCCGATGGAGCTGTTACGGCTGCTGGCCGGGCTCGACTGAACGGGCGAGCCGAGCCCACCCCGGGTTGCGGCCGCCGCCGCGCCACGGTAATGTTCCGGCCATGTCCGCGGATCGCTCGTGGATCGTCGTCCGCGCCGGGTGGCTCCTCCTCGCCGCCGGGCTCGTCGGGTTCGTGCTGCGGTTCGGGTCGAACGCGCCGCTGTCCGACGAGTGGGTGTTCCTGGCGGAACTCGTCGGCGAGCGGCCCGCCGCGGCGTGGCTCGGCGAGCCGCACAACGAACACCGCTTCCCGCTGCCGCGCCTCCTGTGGCTCATCTGCCACCGCCTCACCGGCTTCGACTTCCGCGCCCCCATGCTCCTGTCGGTCGCGCTGGTGGCGGCCGCGGCGCTGGCCCTCGTCGCGGCGGCACGCACGATTCGCGGCCGGTCGAGCGTCGCCGACCTGCTCCTGCCGGCGCTGCTGCTCCACCTCGGGCACTGGGAGAACTGGTTGATCGGCTACCAGCTGGCGTTCACCGTCGGCGTCGCAGCGGCCGGGTTCGTGCTGGCGTCGGCCGCGGCGGGGCGGGTGAAGCCGACGGCGTGCGCGGCGGCGACGGCGGCGCTCGCCCTGTGCGGCGGCGCCGGCGTGCTGCTGGCGATGCCGGCGGCCGCGTGGGTCGGCTGGGCGGCGGTGTGCGGGCGGCGCTGGGCGGCGCTCGGCCTCGTCGCGGCGGTGCTCGGGTACGCGGTCGTGTACGTCGTCGTGCTGCGGCCGGCGACGGTGCCGCCGCCGGCGTCGTGGGCCGACCGGGCGGCGACCGCGGCGCAGCTCCTCGCCGGCGGCGCGGGCGCGGCGGGGCGCGAGACGTGGCCGGTGTCCGGGTTCGTCGCAGTGGGCATCGTCGGCGGCGCGGCGGTTCTTTGCGCGGCCGTGGTGCTGCGGAAGCGGGGCGAGGAGCGAGTCGCGGCGGCGGGCGTTCTGGCGGTGCTGGTCGGCGTGGTCGGCGTGGCGGGGGCGGTGGCGGTGAGCCGCACCGGGCTCGACGCCCAGCCGGGGTTCTCTTCGCGGTACGGGGTGTTCGGGGCGCTCGGCCTTTGTGCCGCGTACCTCGCCGCGGTGCGGTTCGGGCCGACGCTGCGGTTCGGGCCGGTCGCGGTCGTGGCGGCGGTCGCGGTCGTGGCGGCGTCCGTCGGGCAGGGCGTGGAGTACGGCGAGTACTACCGCCACGGCTCGCGGGCGATGGCGTACCGCGTCCGCGCCGGGGCGACGGCGGACGAGTTGGTGCCGGAGTTCGTCACGAAGGTGTTCGCGGGGGCGGACACGCCGCAGAACCGCGCGTGGATGCACGCGGGGCTCGCGGTGCTGGAGCGGCACGGGCTGGGGCCGTACCGTGCGAAATGACCCGCCGCAAGCGGCGGAACCCCGTTACCCCCGGCTCCCCGCGCCCTCGTCGAACAGCCGCACCTGGCCCTCGTCGTAGAGGCGGCTGTGCGGGTCGTCGGGGTCGAGCGACGCGGCGGCGACCGAGCCGCGCCGCTGGGCCACCGCGAACACCGCCGGCAGCACGACCAGCGTCGCCAGCGTGGACGCCACCAGCCCGCCGACGACCGCCCGGCCGAGCGGCGCCGTCTGCTCGCCGCCGGCCGACGCCCCCACCGCCATCGGCAGCATCCCCGCCACCATCGCACAGCTGGTCATCAGGATCGGCCGCAGCCGCGCCCGCCCGCCTTCGACCGCGGCCCGGACCGCCCCGCCGTGGAGGGAGCGCGACCGCTCCGCGAACGTCACCAGCAGGATGGCGTTCGCCACCGACACGCCCAGGGCCATGATCGCGCCCATGAACGACTGCAAGTTCAGCGTCGTCCCCGTCGCCGCGAGCACGAGCCCGACGCCGCACAGCGTCGCCGGCAGCGCCGCCACCGACACCAGCGCCAGGCGGATCGACTGGAAGTAACCGACGAGGAGGAGGAAGATCGCCAGCACCGCCGCCGCCAGCCCGCGGCCGAGGCTCGACTGCACCACCCGCAGCGTTTCGAGCTGACCGCGCACGTCCACGAGGACGCCGCGCGGCGGCTCCCCGCACTCGGCGATCGCCGCCCGCACCTGCCGACTCACGGCCCCCAAATCCTGCGTCGCCACGGTGGCCGTGACGCTCGCCATGCGGCGCATGTTGTACCGGTCGATCTCGGCCGGGCCGGTCGTCTCGCGGATCGTCGCCACGTCGCGCAGGTGGATCGCCCCGCCGGCCGCGGCGCCGCTCCAGCCGGTCGGCGGGCCGTAGCCGTGGCCGTTCGGCGCCGGCCCCATCGTGCCCGCGGCGCGCACGGGGATGATGCCGATTTCCGTCACGGAATTCATGCTCGGCGGCGGCACCTGCACCTGCACGATGTACGCCTGCCCGCTCGCCGGGTCGCGCCAGTAGATCGGGTTCATGTACCGGCTCGACGCCGTCGCCGGGATCAGCGCGACGCCTACCGCCTTTGCCGACACCCCCATCGTCGCCGCCTTCACGCGGTCGATGGCGATGTCGATGGTCGGGTAGTCCTGCGCCGGGTGGAGCGTCACGTCGCGGAGCGCGGGGATGGCGGCGAGCTTGTCGCGCACCTTCGCCGCGAACGCCAGGTTGTTCGCCATGTTCGGGCTGCTCACCTGCACCTCCACGGGCGTCGGCGAGCCGAAGCTCATCACCTCGCTGACGAGGTCGCCCGGCTCGAACGACAGCCGCAGGCCTGGTAGTCGCGCCGCGGCCAGCTCCGGGGACAACCCGTCGTCGCGGTAGCGGCCGGCCAGCCAGTCCTTCAGGTCGCGGTCGAGGCGGTCGCGCAGCCGGGCCTTCGTGTCCTCGATCCGCCCGCCGCCCGGCGCCAGCGACACCCGCAACAGCACCTCGTCGGGGCCGCTCGTCCACTGGTGGACCGTCTGGATCGGGTAGTTCGTGGCGATCATGCCGACGTAGCCGACCGTCGCCGCCACGCGGTCGGCGCCGAGCTCGTCGCGGATGAGGCGGGTCGCTTCCTGGGCCAGCTCCTCGGTGCGCTCGATCCGCGTGCCGGTCGGCGCCCGCATCCGCAGGAGGAACTGCCCCTTGTCCGTCGGCGGGAAGACGGCCGTGCCGAGCGTCGCGTACAGGCCCCACACCAGCGCTGCGGACCCGACCAGGTACACGACGACCGCCAGCTTGCGGTGGTGAACGACGCGCGCCACGACCGCCTCGTACCGGTCCTGCACGCGGTCGAAGAAGCCGACGCGCCCGGCGGCGTGCGCCGGGACCGGCTTCAGCAGCCACACGCACAGCACCGGCACGAACGTGCTGCTGAGGAGGTAGCTGGCGATCATGGCGAAGCCGACGGCCAGCGACAGCGGCACGAACAGCTCTCGCGCCGCCCCCTCCATGAAGAACGACGGCACGAACACCGCCAGGATGCACAGCATCGCCAGCAGCCGCGGCACGGCCGTCTCCTGGTTGCCGCGCCGCACCGCCCTCGCCACCGACGGGTACCGGAGCAGCTGCGTGTGGATGTTCTCCACCTCCACGGTCGCTTCATCCACGAGGATGCCGACGGCGAGGGCGAGGCCGCCGAGCGTCATCAGGTTGACCGTCTGCCCGGCGACCCACAGGGCGAAGAGCGCCGCCGCGAGCGCCAGCGGGATGTTCAGCACGACCACGATCACGCTCCGCCAGTCGCGGAGGAACAGCAGCACCATCAGGCCGGTGAGGAGCGCACCGACCAGCCCCTCGGCGCCGACGCCCCACATCGACTCGGTGACGATCTCGGACTGGTCGAAGGCGAAGTCGATGGTCACGTCGTCGGGCACGGCGTCGCGCATCCGCGGCAG
>Ga0105048_10017340_pt1 | contig 11109 bp, 10 predicted proteins | sample MAT05_FD_78382 | JGI IMG/M metagenome (GOLD analysis project Ga0105048, IMG submission 78382) | Freshwater microbial communities from Lake Fryxell liftoff mats and glacier meltwater in Antarctica - MAT-05 | ecosystem: Environmental > Aquatic > Freshwater > Ice > Liftoff microbial mat | place...
AACAAGCGCTGCCATGGTATCACTCAAACCAGCGGTGGGCTCATCCAGGATAAGCAGGAGGGGATGCTTTACCATCGCTCTTGCAATCATCACTAATCGCTGGTAACCGGGTGCAGCCAACCTGAAAGGTTGATGGGCCTCCTCCCGCAGGTCCAGCAATTTAATCCATTGCTGCGCTATCTCCAGTTGTTGGTCTGATGGACGCAGGTACAATCCCACCGAATCGAAAAATCCCCCAACAATCATCTGTTCAATGGTATCCCCTCTTTCAAAATGCAGGGTCATTACAGGATCAAAATAGCCTATCTTCTCCTTTATTTCCCAAACCGATTCACCGCTACCTTTACGTTTGCCAAACAGCTCCAGGTCTTGTCCATATCCCTTCGGACTATTACCTGTTATGAGAGCAAGCAGCGTACTCTTACCGGCGCCGTTGGGTCCTTTCAGATGCCAAAATTCGCCCTGCTTTATTTCCCAGCACACTTCTTTCAGGATGGGCCTTCCGTCAAAGTGCACTGAAACATTCGTCATTTTAATCAAGGCACCGGCCGGTGCTGTATATCCTGATAAGGCAGGTGGAATGGCGGTTTCAAATGGCAGGGTTGATAGTGCGCTTAATTGCAGGGTGAAACCATCCCTGGTTAGCAATGATATTTCCTGTTGGTTATTTACTACATAAACCTGTGTAACAAAAGGTAACAATTCTGCACGCCTTGTTAGTAGTTGTATGAAAAGCGTAGTGTTGGAAAGCTGCTGCAAACGTTCCAACACCATCAAACGGTTGTTGCTATCAAGGCTATCAAATACATTGTCGACAATGATATAGGCGGGCTGCAGGTTTACCAGGTAGTTAATGAGTGCCTTCCGCTGTTCGCCACTGGAGGAAGTGGCCAATGTGTTGTTATGTTCAACAGCAATTGCCATATGATCGTGGCGCAATTCTTCATCTAAAAAGTATTGCAGCCGTTCACCTGAAAAAACTTCTCCCTTGCAATTACCTGCAGGTAACAAGTGCGTAAAACGTGTTCCCCCGGTTAATTCCTCCATCAACCAGTTGCGGTGGCCCGGATTGTTGATATAAAAAGCAATGTGTGGAAGTTGAGTCATGGAGGTATCTTTCGCCTGGGTAACAGCGGTAGTTTAAACATTGCCTGAACAAGCTGTGGCCGGTATTACTATTAGCCGCCGATGGTAAATGTAAGCGAAATTCTGTGCCGCAGGTGCGTGATAATTACACCAATTTACCCCTCCATTTACCATTTACACTGTAAAAAAGCATCGGCCCGGCACATCTTACGATTCATTTATAACATACCCGTTTTAGGGTATTGCAAAAAGGATCAATTGCTATTACTTTTATAGATGAAAAATGATTGATATGAAATTGCTACTAACCTTATTGTCTTTACTCCTCGCTTTTTCAAAGGTGAATGCCCAGGACCCGGAGTTTCCTAAGGAATTTATCATGCACCTCAAATTACACAATGGGATGGTTACCAATTTTAAAGGTAATACTCCTGACATTTATGCCGGGGGTATTCAGCTGATTCCCCAGTACACGGTGGTTAAAAACCTGCTTCGCGCCGGGGTAATCCTAAATGGATTTTATACCAGTAAGCAACTACAGGGTGCGGCCGGACCCACACTCTCCATAAAACTGAAAACCCTGCATGCCAGGCCTTTTGGCAGCGCAGGTAATATCCACCTGAACATAGATCATTTATGGGGGACAGAGCACCAGCGTTTATTAGGCGGGGGCATTAATGCCGACATCGGCAACCGCCTCGTGCTAGGGTTAACCTTGCACCGCGATTATAACCTTAATAACTGGTGGTTACAAAATACCCTTGGTTTGCGTATCAGTAAAATCAAACAACCTGCAGTTCCATTTAATTAAAATATTCATTTATGAGCAGAGCTTTAGTAATATCCGGCGGTGGCTGTAAAGGTGCTTTCGCCATTGGTGTTGTGAAAAGGTTATTGAAAGAATACCCCAATTTAAATTTTGACATTTTTGTCGGTACCAGTACCGGTTCTTTAATTGTGCCTTTGATTGCCATGAACGAGATGGCGTTACTGGAAAAACTGTATACTACGCAAAAAACAGAAAACATCGTTTTACAAAAACGCCTTGGCGATCGGTTGGGTACCGATTCAATATTTGATGCTACCCCTTTATGGAGCTTGTTGGAAACACATTATACAGATGCCAGGTATGCACAATTACTGGCCACCGGTAAAAAAGTACACCTTACCACTGTCTGCCTTCAAACCAGCGAACTGGTCGTTTTCACTAATGATCCGGCGCCAGCATCATCTGCCAATTATAAAGTATCAACATTACAAAATGGGACACAATTCCGTAAGGCAGTGATGGCGTCCTCTTGTCAGCCCGTTTTTATGCCGCCGATAAAGGTGAACAAAGATGTGCCAGGTGACCCACATCCGCATTTTCAATACGTTGATGGGGGAGTTAGGGAATACGCGGGTATACAAATGGCCATTGATAACGGCGCCACAGAAATTTTCACCATCCTGTTAAACCCGGGCACTCAAACATCGGATACGAAAGAATACAAGGACCTGTTTGGACTGCTTCAAAAAACCATTGATATTTTTACGGATGACGTGGGCAAAAATGACCTGATTGTGCCCGGTCAATATAATGAAGCACTTGCGTATATAGACGCAGTTAAGAAAAAGATGAAAAGAAATGGAGTGAGTACGGAAACCATCAATGACTATTTTCATATCAAAGGAAGGGAAAACCCGTTCGAGGATAAACAGCCTATCAGGATGTTTACTTTGAGGCCGGAAGCTCCACTGGGAGGCGGCCCCGGCGGCTTAACCTTTGATCCTGCCGAAATGAAAGGCATGGTTAAAAAAGGAGAAATCACCTGCAATAATTTCATAGCCGCGTTACAGCCGGCTGATATTACCTGGGCCTAATGCCTGCAAGGCAACCCGGCCTTTTTGTAAAGGTTCGGGCACCAGCGCATGCAATAAGATCGCTTGAAGAAATTCAACTTACCCGTTACAATTTCCCAACAGGTAATAAATCACAATAAAAATAATAATGGTGCTGAAACATCCGCCACCTAATTTCTTGGCGCCATACCCTGCGATTAAACCCCGGAATAACTTGTTCATGTAGCTTATTTATATTTGTTAAAGTTATCTTGCAAAATCATTAATTGTACCAGACTGCCCGAACGCACTGAGTTTAAAGGGAAATAGCCCCGTTATTTGGCACTATTTTTCTTTCCGGTTGCATGCTAGTAAAAGAATTGCCGATGGTCCACTAAAAAATTTTAAGGTGCGAGGGCATTTCTCTATCACCACCGGCTATTACCAATAAACTAAACGACCTACCTGCCTTACCTATTTTTAGTGGAAATTTTTACCCACTGCCTATAGGCAGGTTACCTGAGCATTACCAAACAATATTTAACAAGGCTAATGTCCATTGGCAGTATTCTTGCATCCCTGTTATTTAAAATAATTATCACACTTTATACCCCAAATTTTATGGATCTAAGAAAAGAGGAATTCCCAGCAACTATACAGGCGTTCGAACTTCAAAATAACCAGGAGGTTTTTTTAGCAGAGAAAATCGTTAGTAGCCAGGCGGAAGCGGACCAATTTACAGCGTTGTATGCAGGTAAACTCATTAAAGCTTCCCGTGTTGAAAAAAGAGAAGTTAATTCATTTAAGTCGACGCCGGAAGTAAAAAAGGAGCGTTCCTCCGCTGGCCTTATCATGTTTATTATAGTGCTGATTCTTGCAGCACTGGTGGTATATGGATTTTCCACGGGATGGATACAGCAGCGATTTAATTTGGATATCTAATTCCATGTCGTATAGTTAAGGTTGATGTCCCCATCAACCTTGGCCGCCAATCGTGGACAACCCCCACCCACCACTTGAGATTTTACTAATAAACGACATTAATATTTAATTTACACTTGGCATACCTGCCGATGTATCCATGCAACTGGCAGTGCAAGTCTGGCTTCAATGGCGCCGCATGCCCGGTTGCCCAGCCGTTAATACATTTAACTTTTTATTGTAGTGCATCATGAAGCCCACTTCCCGTTGCTGCCCATGTTCGCCTGGCCCCATATTGAACTTTGATTTATTTTATCTGTCCTTTTACAAAGTGCAATTGCATCGGGGATTAATGTAATTTTAGGTCATTACTAATCCTCGCAAATAATTGTTCGCCAAATTATGTCAGATAAAAAGTTCACCTATACTGGTATCGGCTCGGTTGCACTACATACTGCAGGTCTCGAAAATGCCGAATACGCTCATATCACACCCATCTACGCTACCTCTACCTTTACATTTGATACCGCCCAACAGGGAATGGAACGTTTTGCAGGGGATGATAAAAGCAGGATTTATAGTCGGTGGGGCAACCCCACTTTTACCGCTGCGGAAAAAATAATTGAAGCACTGGAGTCGTTTGGCATTACCAACCCGAATGGCACACCATTGCAACTAAAGGCTTTATTACATGCTAGTGGACAAGCTGCTATGACCACGCTTTTCATGAGTAACCTCAAGGCAGGTGATGCTTTGTTATCGCACTATTCATTGTATGGCGGCACTTACGAGTTATTTTTAAAAGTATTGGCGGATGCGGGAATCTCCACTATCATCGCAGACCTCCGCGATTTGACGATCGTGCAGGAAATGATTGAAAAAAATCCGGCGATAAAAATGGTGCATATCGAAACGCCCGCCAATCCAACCATCCAGTGTGTGGATATCGCGGCAGTTACGGCCATCGCCAGGCACCATGGTTTACTGGTATCTGTTGATAATACTTTTGCCACCCCTTACCTGCAACAACCCTTTAAATATGGGGTGGATTTTGTTTTTCATTCCACCACCAAGTTCCTGAATGGCCATGGCACCAGTATTGGGGGCGTATTGCTGGGAAAAGACATTGAACTGATGAATACCAGGGTGTGGAAATGGCATGTGTTATTGGGGGGCAACAGCAATCCCTTTGATGCTTTTTTGTTGATCAATGGCATGAAGACACTGGAAGTGCGGATGGACCGGCATTGCAGTAATGCAGTGTTGGTGGCTGAATATCTTTGTCAACATCCGGCTATTGCACAGGTTAATTATGTTGGACTTGCCTCCCATCCTGACCATGCCACTTCTCTGAAGCAAATGAAACATCCCGGGGCATTGATGAGTTTTGAAGTGAAGGGTGGATTAACTGCCGGGAAAAAATTTATCGACCGACTTCAGATGTGTGTGCGGGCCATCTCACTCGGTACAGTAGATACACTAATTTCACACCCTGCCAGTATGAGTCATAAGGGAGTAAGTAAGGAAGAGCGACTGAAATTCGGTATTACAGACGGGTTGGTGAGGCTGAGTGTTGGAATTGAGTACATCAATGATATTTTAGCAGATTTCGACCAGGCCCTTCCCGCTTAAAGGGAACACTGTTTAGTTACACCCACCAGCTGATCCGATGCCCAACGCGTTGGTATAGGCGTCCCCAATTGATGATATACTGGCCCTGCACTTTTTGCTTTATAATTCAAGGCAAACACGGCTAAATTTTGTTTAACTTGATGGGCCAACTACCATCACTAAATAAGCGGCAATGCAGGCAAACACCATTGATGAAGTCATCCTCCAACTAGAAAAAATTATTGAGCAGTCAATCGCCGATCAGGATCCAATGGGCTTTTTTGCCGCCCTTTATCACCAGGTAACCGTTACCGTTAAAGATGGTATCAGGCAATCCTACTACCAGGATGGACCACAAATGGAAAAACTGGATATCCTTTTCGCCAATCGTTACCTTTACGCCTATGCGCAGTTTAAAAACAAGGAAACATGCACGCAGAGCTGGTTATACGCTTTTGATTGTACCCGCCGGTTTTGGCCTACTGTTTTGCAAAATCTTTTACTGGGTATTAATGCGCATATCAACCTTGATCTAGGTATTGCCGCGGCACATACCTGCCCGGGCGAAGGTATCCATGCATTAAAAGCCGATTTTGATAAAATCAATATTGTGCTGGCAGCCATGGTAACAGATGTTGAAAAAAGCCTCACCACCATCTGGCCAAGACTATCCTGGGTGTTGGAAAAATTTGGAAAAACAGATACCTTCCTTATTGATTTTAGCATGAAACAAGCCAGGGATGGTGCCTGGAAGTTTGCCACCGAACTCGCCCGCTTACCCCCGGAACAACAACTTGCTCAGATCCAGGTGAGGGATATAAAAATCAGGAAAATTGCGCATATGATTAGCAAGCCAGGCTTCTTTATCAGCAGCATATTTATGATCATCCGCATTGGAGAAATTGGCACGGTTGCTAAGAAAATTGAAACGCTTTGGAAAAAAAGATCCCTGGATATCTAAGCCCTTAAAATACCGTTTAATATGTTCGCAAAAAATTTGAAAATAAACCAGATCCAGTTAAGTTTGCCAGCCAATAGCAAATACTATGGCAAATAAGGGTGAATATAAAACAGGACTGTTGTTGTCACCACAGCAATTGTTGAAAAATACGGACATTTTACAATCACTGCATATCCAGAAAAATAATGGAGATGTTAAGTACGAAATCCGTCCACTTGATAGCCGCGAAATAAAAACCACTTATCCCGATTTTCCCACCCAGGCAAAAGAAATTTTAGTAAATTTTGATTCCGGGCACAATGAACAGCGGACCAACCTCATTCGATTAAAATATAAAACCGGTCGGGCAGGCGTACCCTTTATTGAGTTTTATGAACAGGCATTGCTAAGGGAGTTGCATTCACTTTTTGAGAGATTAAAGCCCTTTTCCCCACTCCTCAAATGGTATCACAAAGTATGGGCCAACAAGGCCAGCGCCAAAACCGCTCCCTGCACCTTTAGTACCTTCAAACCATTATTGCAATTTGAGGTAGTTAAACAATCAGGTGCGCTGGCCCTTCAATGTTGGATACTGCTCAATGGCGCTCCTTTCCTGTTATCCGACTTTAAGCGGTATCATTTCCTATTGGAGGAAAAAAATGAATATTTCCTTTTGTCGTATAAAGACTTTCAAACCCTGGAATGGTTAAAGGAACAGCACCCCGATCAATATCAACATGAGCCAAACGAATTTGCCACGCACCTGCTTGCCCGCCTGGAGGAAGATTACAAAGTAAACCGCAATGGATTATTTACACAACATATCATTGAGGGGTTGCCTGTAAACCGGGTAATGCTCAGCGAAATCAGCAATTCCTTCCTGGTATTTACTCCGCAATGGTTATACGACGGATTTTTGCTGGACGGGGAATGGAAACCAACCTACGAAATTTCAAAAGCCGGTGAAGCCTATGTTGTGCAGCGAAACAAGGAGGAAGAAATGGCATTTACAAACTTATTGGTGGGCCTTCATCCCAACTTTAAAAAGCAACTCAATGGTTACTATTATTTACCTTTTGCAGAAGCACAGCGCAAGCAATGGTTTTTAAAGGCTTACCATTTTCTACTGGAACAAAACATACAGGTGGTGGGGATGGATATGCTACAACACTTCAGGTATTCCAGCCATAAAGCAATAACAACGGTAACTATAAAAGAAAATGACAATAACACGCTGGCAGTAAAGCTTAGCCTAAAATTCGGTGCCGAGGAAATTGGATTACCCGATTTGCAAAAAATGATATTGGCAGAACAACGGGCGGTGCTGCTAAAAGACGGCAGCCTGGGTATTTTAACGGATAGCTGGATACAACAATATGGCACCTTGTTAAAACATGGCAAGGTGGTAAAGAAAGAAATTATTGTGGCGAGGTGGATGGCCCTTACCGAGGGGCAACTGGGTGACGACGCAACGGTTTTAAAACCTGTTATAAAGAACGACTGGTGGCAGCGATGGCACCAGTGGCACCAACCATCGCATGTTAATTATCCGGTACCCCAAGGTATTACCGCTACTTTACGGCCCTACCAACGGAAAGGATTTGAATGGATGGTACTGCTGGCTGAAGCAGGTGCTGGTGCCTGTCTTGCAGACGATATGGGATTGGGTAAAACATTGCAAACTATTTGCTTTATGGCTTACCTGTTGGAAAAAACACCTACCCGCCGGCAGTTGATCATCTGCCCTTCCAGCCTGCTTTACAACTGGGAGCAGGAATTGACCAAATTTGCACCCGGTATAACTACCACCGTATATCATGGCGCCCAGCGAAGTTTCGAAAAACTCACGGAAGGCAACCACAATGTGGTAATAACCACCTATGGTACCTTACGGGTGGATATTGAAAAGATCGCCGCCATACCCTTTGCCCTGGCAGTACTGGATGAAAGTCATAATATAAAAAACCCCTCTGCGCAAATTACGCGGGCCGTTAATCAACTCAACGCTACCACGCGTATCGCCCTGAGTGGCACCCCTGTAATGAACAATACTTTTGATCTGTATGCGCAGTTGAGTTTCCTGCTGCCCGGCATGTTTGGCAGCCGTGAATTCTTTAAACGGGAATATGCAGATGCCATTGACCGTGACCAGGATACCGCAAAAATAAAAGCATTACAAAAAATTACCGCTCCCTTTATTCTACGGCGAACCAAAGAACAGGTGGCAACAGATTTGCCGGAAAAAATTGAAAGTGTTTTATGGTGTACCATGGGAAGCAACCAGCAATCAGCTTATCAATCCATAAAAGAGAATGTACGCAACAACATCGAACAGGATATCCGGGAAAAGGGCCTCAATAGTGGAAAACTAAGTGTCATCAATGGCTTGCTTAAACTACGGCAGGTGTGTAATTCGGGAGAACTGGTAAAAGACCAGGACTACCCCTGTACCGATTCTATAAAAACCGATATCCTGTTAGCGGAATTAAAAAATATTATCCCCCGCCATAAAGCATTGGTGTTTTCACAATTCACTACCATGCTTGATTTATTGGAAAGAAGTTTTAAGGAACAAGATATCCCCTACTGTAGGCTTGACGGAAGCACCCCGATTCCTCAACGGCAGGAACTGGTGAATCAATTTCAGCAGGACGATTCAAAGGAAAAGGTATTTTTGTTGAGCCTGAAAGCCGGGAATGCAGGCTTAAACCTCACCGCTGCTGATTATGTTTTCCTTTTTGATCCCTGGTGGAATACGGCTGTTCAACAACAGGCCATCGACCGAACGCACCGGATTGGCCAGGTAAAAAACGTATTTGCCTATAAGTTGATTTGCAAAGGAACCATCGAGGAAAAAATTATGCAGTTGCAGCAGCGAAAAAAGAAACTGGCAGATGAACTGGTGGGCGAAGAGGAAGGATTCGTAAAATCACTTACGGCAACGGATATTGACTTCCTGTTTAGTTAATGCCTGTATCATTTAATCACTATAATATTTAACGGCAAAGGCATTACCGTCCCGGCAATGTCGAAGTAAAAACCTAATGAGTTTACAAAATTATCCTGCTAATTCAACAGACTGGCAGGTATAAAAAAATCCCTGCAAAGCAGCCCTGAAAGTAATGGTACTTACTTCAAGGCTACAATGCGGTAGGGATAACATGTTAACGGGGCTGCTATTTTATAACCTGGTAATGTCTTTTCCTGCAACAACAGTAGTTTCTACTACACTGGTATTTACTGAAAACGTTTTTGAATAGGTGGTTCTTCCCAATACCAACCGAAAGTTTAACACCTGGTCATCATTTCTTTTTTCAATTTTTACCGTTTGCGCTTTCCTGTTACTTTTCAAACCGCTGGAGTACAATTCGCCTTCGGAATTATCTTCGATGGCAAACACGCTGTTTGCAGGATTTTCTGATTGTAATACCACATGGAAGAGCAGGTACTCCCCATCATCTCCAAGGTATTTTACTTTGATTGGTTCTTCGGTCTTTAAGCTGGCTACCGAATAATTTGTCTTAAGGGTCTGGGCGTTGGTAATACTAGAAAATATTACAAGCGAAGCCAGGGCTGCTGCGATGTTTCTTAAGTTTGTCATGATTGCTAATTTTTAAGTGATGTTTTTGTTGGTTGTTTACCCTTTGTAGTAAACAGGTGGATAGTTTCCTACCCAGATTAAAAAATTAAATTAGTTAAGCGGTTTGCGTTACAAGCTATTGGGTACTTGTCAACAGGTAAGCATAACAAGTAATTAGTGATTGGTATTTTTTCCGGATGATAGTCGCAAGGTCAATTATTTCACCACTTGCTATCCATGGTGGAAAACACTTACTGAAATATCTCTACAAACTAAAAAGGAGATGAAAAATAACGTAAGCCTTTATTAAAGGCCCGGCAGGCGGACGATACAAGCGTAAGGTGCTTTACAAACTTCGTTTGTTGCCTCCATTGCATTGAACAGGATGGTACGGAAAACAGGTATTGAATTTTTAATTCCGAAACTACTACCGCAATGAATGCGACACTTTCAAATAGTTAGCGGTATGCTTAAATGTAGTTTCAGCCAGCTACTCCTCTCTTTATATCCTGCCATTGAATATTGAACAACATACTTACTGTTCCATCTTACTTTTATCCGATCACTGTTCATCTCCCAACTCCTTTCAATGCAACCCTGCCTTTGTTTAAACAGGGCTGCATTGTAGGGAAAGATTTTTACTGCCTAACATTTACAGCATAGAAACAGCTCCTTCTTCTACGGTAGTTGTTTCAACTGTGTTGGTATTTACTTCAAATGATTTGGCATATGTTTTTCTACCGGAAACCAGTTTGAAATTCAGTACCTGGTCAGCGCGCTTTTCGATTTTTACTGTTTGCACCTTAAGCCTGTCTGAAATATAAGCCGTGTACAATTCGCCTTCGTACTTATCGGCAATGGCAAATAAGGAACTGGCAGGTGATTGCAGGGTAACCTCGAAAAGCAGGTAACCTTTATCTTCACCCAGGTACTTCACTTTCAGGGGCTCTTCAAAATTTGTTGAATAACTTGCTTTTACAGCTTGTGCATTGGTAATATTTGAAAATATTACGATCGAAGCAAAAGCGACGGCGATGGTTTTTAACTTTGTCATGGTGTTAATTTTTAATTGTTGATAATGGTTATTACCAGTCATTGCATTTGCAATGCTCCGGTTAAAATTCTTATCATACAGCGATGTTAATTAAAA
>Ga0105048_10017341_pt1 | contig 11108 bp, 7 predicted proteins | sample MAT05_FD_78382 | JGI IMG/M metagenome (GOLD analysis project Ga0105048, IMG submission 78382) | Freshwater microbial communities from Lake Fryxell liftoff mats and glacier meltwater in Antarctica - MAT-05 | ecosystem: Environmental > Aquatic > Freshwater > Ice > Liftoff microbial mat | place...
CCCCCCATTTTGTGGCTGATAAGCACCGTTGGTGAAAATGCCTGTTTCTGATAAAGAACCCTCCAACGTCCAAATAGTTCCATTATCGTCTTGCGCAGCCCCCCAGCAATAACATCAAGATCCTCGCCCCCGAAATACGAACAATAGAGCGGATTTCCATCCAAATCCCACTGGACTATCATGCCATCTTTTATTCCATTTAATATAGGTTGAAATGGATTGCTGACAAAAGGAAGAGAAGAGGACTGGGTGCTGCCGAATGTCAAAAGTATATTGTCATCAAGAATGCAGGCACCAGAAAAAATTGTAGTTCCTGTTCCAAAATAAGAACTCAAAACCCGATTCCCTGAGGTGTCAAACCAGGAAAAATAGGCATTTAGGCCGCCAACTAGTGATGTTTGGAAGGCACCATCAGATGCAATGCCTGTTGCTCTTAAGGTAAGACCAACTATTACTACTCCATCTTGGGCAAGAAGCAGTTCCGAAGAATAATCCAAATCGCTGCCTCCCATATAGGTGGCCCAATCAAGCTGAAATGCGGAGTTGAACTTCATAAGTAAAATATCATCGGTACCCCCAATCTCGGACTGAAAGGCTCCACTTGTCGCAATATTATTGACCGAATTGGTATGCCCTGTAACATCGACATTGCCCATGTACTCAATTTTTGATGCTACTGCCCTTTCTTCTGTAGCCCCGCCAAAGTAGGTAGCATACACTAAATTGGGAGTGGGATCGATGATTATTGATTCTTGCGCTGTGTCGAAGTCTGTTGAAAACCGCAAGAGTGTTTTGACTAGTGAATAACGAACATCTATAGGTCTGTGGGTTTTCTGCGTAAAACTTGCAGGAATATTTTCAATCAAATCGTTGGTTGCAAGGTTTATGTGTAATTTATTTTCTTTGAGTTGTAGCTCCAATGCACCACTATATGTTACCACTATATTATTCATGTCGGCCTTGGGCTGAAGAATGAAGTTGTATTCAAATCCCTTTTCCCTTGAGGCTAAAAATTCTATGTCGATACTGGGGTAAGTATTTTGATGCACGATTTTTTTAAACTGTTTTACATCGCGTATTCCATCGTTTGGTGTGCCCACGGTGTAGTAGTTGTAATAGGCACTTGTTGCCACCTCGTGCTTTTCTATTTTTAACTCAGGACTTATACCTTCGAAAGAAATATCTATCCTATGTACTGCAATTTTTCTTGTTGTGGGGGAGTTAATTCAACCACGGAATTTATTTGATAAGCAATGGATTGTTTGTCTGGTTTATCGGCTTTAATCTCATAAACATGATAACCAAATCCATCGTTTCGAAGAACCACGTTCATTCCTTGCAACGACAGAACAAAAAGTGCTTGAGAAGTTGCAATTCCATTTTGATCAATTACTTATCCTTTATTTTGGGTAAAGGCATTTTGAGCTTAATTTAAGAATGTACATAACACAAGGTTGAGAAGTAGAAGTAGTTTCATTTATCGTTATGTAATTAAGTAGGGCACTGATAGTAAAAATAGGCCGAGTTTTGGAAACCCGGCCTAATTAATAAAATTAAAATACTAAGAACTCTTGGAAATCATAACGGTCTTTTGGCTACCATCCTTAAAAATTAGTCGGACTACTAGCAGGCCATAAGGCGTGTCTTGGGCCAATGTTATTTTGTGATCTTGATTGTGTCCAGCTTTTACCGCATACTTATTTCTGAAGTGGACAAGACCATTTAGACTAATTACCTCTATTCTGAAATCAATGTTTGCAGATGATTGAATGTTTAAATAATTTTCAAAACCCACTTTCCATTGTCGGACCAAAATTTAAAGTTTTGAAATTTCAATTCAACCACAGAAATCCTTGATACTAAATCCCACTTTAAATCTCAGTTACAAATTAGCGAAGTTGCTTTTTTTAGATAGTAACTAACGTATGATCATTTAGCTTGTCTTCAACAACAATCGCAAAGGTATTTATCACTATTACACATAAAATGGGTTGGATCATTTTATAAATAACATTGGCATAAAATAGCCCAAAGCTATTTAATAATCTTACAATGGTTAATGCCTTTATCCTAAAATAATAGTGCAATGAAGGGCTTTTCGAAATTGGACAATCCATTTTGTATAACTGTTATTAAAACTCATCATTGGCACATTTACCGATGCGAAGATTGATACAGTTGCTCGTCCATAATCTTATCCCCCATCCTCCAATGAAACCTTTCACCTTCTTGATCCGTACATAAGCCCCACCTAACCACCACCCAATGGCTAAACGTAAATTCCCTAAGAGCGAAAGGAAATGTAAAATCCGTATCAACATCAAGCGATTTGAGCAAATTACACTTAAGTCGGAAGAATGGGGATTTGAGATTTTTTTACATTGCCTCAATTAGATAGTTTCGCAGCACATCGAGTTATATCGTGGGAAATACTGCTCCGGACATCACCATTGCTTTTTCAAAATCTTTGCTATTTACGCCTGTGGTTATTCCCTTTTCATCGAAATAGGATAGCATATTTTCTGTGGGCATATTGCCCGTTAGGTGGTCACTTGCCATCGGACATCCTCCCAATCCTTTTATAGCTCCATCAAATCGTTTGCAGCCCGCTCTCCATGCAGCATCTACTTTTTCGCGCCATGTTGTGGGTGTGGTGTGCATGTGTGCTCCGAATTCAACTTGGGGCAAAGCGAGAATTAAATAAGAAAATAAATTGTAGATGATCTCGGGATTTGCAATGCCTATGGTATCGCTCAATGCGATGGTGTGAATGTCCAATTCGCTATTGAGTTTTTCGCACCATTGGGTTGTTATTGCTTCATTCCAAGGATCGCCATACGGATTGCCAAAGCCCATTGAAATGTAGATAACCAATTCTTTTTTATGTTTTAAACAGAGTGATTGAATTTTTTCTACGCGCTCCAATGAATCTTCGATGGATGCATTGGTGTTTCGCTGCTGGAATGTCTCAGATATTGAAAACGGATAACCCAAATAATGTAATTCGTCAAAAGCTACTGCTTCTTCAGCACCGCGCTGATTGGCAACAATAGCGAGTAATTTAGACACTGCGCCGGTCAAGTCAATTTGGCGAAGAACCTCGGCAGTATCTTTCATTTGCGGGACTGCTTTTTCGGATACAAAACTGCCGCAATCAAGGGTGTCAAAACCAATGCGCAAAAGTTTATTTATGTAATCTATTTTTTTCTCGGTCGGAATCCATTTTACAATGCCTTGCATAGCATCGCGCGGACATTCGATTATCTTGACTGAATTTTTTTCCATTTCGCCGTCAAAGGTATCAATAGAAATGTCTAAAATCCATCATCGAATCTGCGCTCATAATATATGCGCCTTGTTTTAGATCGTATGTATACGTACTAGGGGGAATGTGCTTTTTGATCCATTCCTTTTTCGATGCTGAAAGTGCATGAGTGAATAATATTTTATTGCCTTTAAGTAGTTCGAGTTCTTCCTTCTTCCAATAATGGGATTTTACCTCTTCTCCGGCAACGAGCAACGTTTTTTGATTTTGTTCAATTAAATGGACACTTATATCAGTTAAGGTTAAAAGTCTATTTTCACCTGCCTGTAGATATGGGTACTGATATTTGAAACCCGGCTTGTAAAAATTGGTAAGGCTATCTGTTGCGATGTAATAGATTGTTTTAACTCCCAAGTTGTCCCAGTAATTTTTAAGGTGAAAACGGACTTTCGACTCGTTGTTTATGAGTCCTTTGTTATAACTGACAAAGGCTGTTTCACCAAAAGTTTGCGTAATACATTCATAGCCGCCAATGCTGTGAATACACAATTCGTTTTGTTTGAGAATGTTGGTTTTTTCGGTCACTTGCAGTATTGCTAGTACCAATGAACAACCCAGTGCAATGGGCAATGCTCGTGTCTTTTGCCAGAACATCCATCGACAGATAAAAAATAGGATAGCAAATAGGATATAACATTCCAAAACAGAAATAGAAACTCCCTCAATAATACTAAACGGCAATTGGTCGAACCAACGTACGATGGCATTCATCCAACCGGTCATTATTGCGCCAATGTAGATTAAGAAATCAGAAACGTATGGAATCCAACAAACCATAAAATAAACAATACAACAATAGAGTATCCAAGTTGAAAGTGGTATCACAATTAAATTTGAAAAGAGAAAATAGTTTGGGAATTGATGGAAGTAAAATAAGCTCAAAGGAAATGTTACTATTTGCGCGGCTAACGAAACAGCGGTTAGCTCCCATACTTTATACAACCATTTGTTTTTTATATAAATTAACGCGCATATTTTTTTTTGCAAAACCACGATTCCCAATACCGCTAGATACGACAATTGAAATCCTACTTCCATCAAGTTATATGGATTGATGACGAGTAGGAGCATTGCCGAAAATGACATGGTATTGAAGATATTGCTGTTTTTATTCCAGTTGGCAGATATAATAAAGCATGTAAACATCAAGGCCGAGCGCAGCACCGAAGGTGAAAGTCCTGTAACGCCCGAATAGAGCCAAAGAATTACAATCGGAAGAATCGTTCGAAGTAGTTTTTGTTTTTTCTTTTGGAAAAACAAATCCATGAGCTTATTTAACATGAGATAGACTAAGCCGACATGCAATCCCGAAACAGCAAGGACATGAATAGCGCCAGCACTGGAATAACTGCTCATTAATTCAAAATCAATCTCGTCTGTTTTACCAAGAATCAATGCAGCCAATACAGCGATGGTTTCTTCATCATCCACTTCTTGTCGCATTTTGTCGAGTAAGTACTCGCGCCAAGTCACAAACAGACCTATGATAGTGTGATTATCCGGACGTCTAAGTAATTTCCACTTTGAATTGTCTGCATAAACTTGATCGAAAATGAAGTGGTATGAGAGATATTTTTTATAATCGAATTCTAATGGATTTTGAGGTCCGGAAATGGCTGTAGGATTGGAAGCAATCAGCAATACATCATCAACTTTTAATTGATTCGACAATGAATCCTTTTTAAGATAGACCATTATCAAACCCGCAGAAGGAGTGATGTCGAATTGATTTTTTACTCCGATAACTTGAGCTTTTGTTTTAAATGATTTTTCTTTTTCAATTGGATCTTGAATAACTCTTACTATAAGTGCATCACCTTCTTTATAAAGATGTGAATAGTGAATTTCCGAATTATGTGGATGTATATAATGTGTGCAGATAACTCCGAGTGCGAACACCAACATATATCCTGCAATTCCACTGATATGGCGCTGTGAAAAAAGCACAACATTTTTGACATAATGAAAATACAGAAATAGCAAAAGTGAAACACATGCGCCAATGATAACCAATGTAATTGGAACACTAAAACTTAGTTCAATGAGAATTCCTGCGGTGTAAGCGGGCACTAAACGCAGCATTGGAGAGCGCTTCCAGATTTTCAGCATCTTGTTTATTCAGTTGCTGCTAATGACGACAATAAAAGTTTACAAAGAGATGCATTTCGATTTATTCGAAATGATAGTTTTTCGAACAATTAAAGACTATTGGTTGGCTGACCACTTTCTGTGGTGGGCAAGGAAATGTCATATTTGAGGAGCTTTTACCCTTTTAAAATACAACTTGCTTTCTAGATCAATTTATTGAAGAAGTAAGATAAAAAGTTTTATCAGAGTTGCACAAGTTTAGAAATGTAATGCTTTTCGCCTGCTGTAGCTTTAACAAAATACACTCCATGACATAGATTTTTAATATTCAATGAAGCACCGGGAGCCAATTTTTCGCTGCGTACAAGATTGCCATGTATGTCAAAAATTTCGGCGAATAAATTTCCATTCCACCCTTTGATTGAAAGACTAATTTTCTCTGATGCCGGATTAGGATAAATTAAAAGTTTCTGATCAATCGTAGTTTTTTCTTGGATGTCTACACCGGTTTCCAATTCAGCAAATTTCGAAAGAAGACTTAAATAAGCAACCTGATAGCCGTTACTATTTTCTGTTATTTGCCAAGAATTTAAAGGCCAACTGGTGTTAAAGTCTTTATATGATTTCATGGGCGGTTGATTCAACGGTGGACTAACACTTTCGGCATTGCATAAAGCGTTATTCTCTGCAGAGCCACAGTCATTGGGACAACATCCATCAACTTCATAAAACTCGTTGGGTCCACCACTCAAAAAACCGGGTGCGGGGCCATATGTAGAAATGCCTTCTCGGTCCCACAATGCGCTGCCATTGCTGAACCAAGAATGATAAAACTCCATTAAATGATTATCGCCACCAATATCGCCTGTGTGCGACAAGTAAACTAATTGCAATGGATTAACTCCATGTATATAGTGCAAATAGTCTTCTGCCGCGATCGTGTATTGCTCGTTGTTCGCAGCATCAATATTGCTTTCTCTTAAACGCAAAAAGTAATTTCCATAATCTGATTTGTATTGATTGGAGCCCCAATTGTAATCATCAATAAATGCTCTGTAAGGATCGAGCTGGTTGAGAAGCGCAGCAGAGAAGTCGCCAGGGCCCATCGTTGCCGCTAAAGTTGCTGCTCGTATCTGATTGGCAAGTTGTTCGTTTATGTCAGAAAGGGTGAGATAATGGAAAAGTAAATTTTGAGATTCTTGAAAATATTGGCTAAGATAATTGTTCCATGCGATCAATGGAAAATCAGATATACCATTTTCGAATACAGTGAGATATTGTGGTTCTAACGTTAAATCGTACAGATAAAGCGCGGAGCTCATTTTGGCAAAAAACCTGCCAAGAGAATCCGTTTCTTGATTTCCTGCGCCTAGACCTAGCGAATTTGTAGACCAAGAATTATTTGCAAATTGACTAGATGGATTTTGGCCTGCCCAGCTCCATGCGGCAATAGCTCTCGCTTCTAATGAATCGGCATAACTTTCAAATAGATCGGGATCTGCGGCTCTGAAACATTTGGCTCCCATAGCGAAGGCTGCGGAACTTTTCCATGTTGCATTTGCTGTTTTAGGTCCGTAGTAACTTGGGCCTGTTGCAGCAGAAGGAGGGCTTGATGCATCGAGTCCCATTACGCTCAATGATCCACCATCATCTTGTTGCATTTTCAACAACCAATCCATGCCCCATTTTATTTCATCGAGCATATCTGAAATACCATTGCCTGATTCCGGAATTCCGAAATCATCAGTCCATATTTCTGGTCGCTCTTTGAACATTCTGAGCATGGTAATAATGTAGTTCGCCGCCCATGAAGTGTATTTGTTGTAATCACCTGCATCATACCAGCCACCGCTCAAATCCTTTTCTGTTGATGAATTGTTTGGATCATTGAATTGCCGGCAATTAGCATCTTGAAGAGGGCCAAGGTGACTTGCAGCATCTTGCCAACCTTCGCCGGCAAATGGTGCTTGCTTCGCGAAACCTGCACGCTGATAAAAGAAAGTTTTAAAGGCAGTCTTTAATAAATCGTCATAAACATGATTTGAAATTACAAAATCATAAGACCGTTTATTCTCAGTTTCATCGCTAACATAGAACACCCCGTTTTCGGTAATTTCTGAAAAATCGAACCACCAAATTTTATCCCCGGAAGCTGCATCTGTGTTACCACCATTCCACTGAGTTAATTGGTCCGGAAAAAACAATTTCATTGCTTGAAGCGTTCACAAGCAAAAATTCGTTACCTGGTAGGTAATTTATATCTGCATCAAACCCTACTTGGGGGTCTCGCACAACAGCGATTTTTGTTGATTCATTTCTGTAACCGAATTGATCTACAACAATTTCATTTGAAATTTCGATCAATTGTCCTGATGATGATATAATAATCAAAAAGAGGAATATAAAAATTAACTCTACTTTGAAATTCATTTGGTGATTATTTCTTATTTAATCTACTTATGTAATTACAACAATAGCACGATAGATTTTTTTATCTACATCTCTAAAGGTCTTTTCATGGTATTGTTATAGCACCAACGCGCGATCTTTGTTAGCCCACGAATGCAAATTTTGCTCACGATTAATTTGAACTGGCCAAAAATGGCTCAATCTCCTCTTCAAAATATGCACACACATTCCTCACCGGAAGGGGTATTCCACCTCCGTGTGCGCATAGCGATCCGCTAGTCAGTGTGAACAATAAATCATCGAGCAACGCTTTCGGAATTTTATAGCCTTCGTTTATGGCTTTGTGGAACATTTCATGGCCGCGTTTTGTGCCTAGTCGGCAAGGAAAACATTTGCCGCAACTTTCATAAGAAGCAAATTCGAATAAGTGTTCGAGATATTTTATCATCGGAAAATGCTCGGGGATGCAAACTACCGAAGCGTGTCCCAACAAAAATCCATGTTGTACAAATGATTCAAAATCGACTGTTAGGGCATCTATTTTACTTACCGGAACAATTCCGCCGAGTGGACCGCCAATTTGCATGGCTTTGATTGGTTCTTTAAATCCTTGTCCGCAATCATCAATTACTGTGCGCAAGGGCGTTCCCATTTCTACTTCGTAAATTCCCGGACGATTAAAAAATCCGTCGAGCGAAACGAGTTTTGTTCCTGCCGATTTGCCGGTGCCAATCTGTGCATAAAGTGCGCCGCTGTTCTCAAGTATAAAAGGAATGGATGCCAATGTCTCCACATTGTTTACAACAGTTGGCTTGTTAAATAATCCTTTCTGTGTTGGAAATGGGGGTCTTGTTCTTACTTCTGGTCGCTGGCCTTCGATGGATGAAAGCAACGCTGTTTCTTCGCCGCAGATATAAGCGCCTTGTGCTTTTATTACCTTAAATTCGAAATTGAATCCGCTGTTATGTATGTTTTTTCCTGTAATGTTTAATTTGGCAAGTTCTTTTACTGCTGCTTCGATTATTTCTACCGATTCGGGATATTCTCCTCGGATATAAACGACGCCCCACTCGGCTCCTGTTATAAATCCTGCGACTATCATTCCCAAAAGAAGATGATGCGGCCGCTGCTCGAGTAGATATCGATCGCTATAAGCTCCCGGATCGCCTTCGTCTGCATTACAAACGATAAATTTTGTATCTCCGGGTTCGTTCTTGCACGACTCCAACTTAAATCCCATTGGAAATCCTGCACCACCTCGACCGCGAATGTTAGAAGTTTTTATTTCATTGAGCAATACATTCTTGCCTCGTTTTAACCAACTTTCCAAGGGAGAGTAATATGTGGCAACTCCCGGAAATGATGCGGTGTGAATAGCTTTTCCGAGGGCTATTCCGGGAGAATTTCTCCACAATGGGATATCACTCGTGCCGGATTTCACAATGTTGTCGAGCAGGTTGATATCGTCACCACTGTAATTTTTGCCATTGTAATAGAACGATGAGTTTTCGTGGCATCGCCCAAGGCAAGTCATGTGACCTATTTCATTCGCCTTAAATTTGTCTGATAGCTTATGATGCACTCCATCCTGCGTTCCTGCGGTGAGGCAAGACGAACCATTACACACATAAACTTTTTTTCCTTTGTTTTCTTCTCTAGTAAAATCATAAAATGATGCCGATCCATAGACATTGGCCCGTCCAAATAGAAACTCATCTGAAAGACGTTCTAACTCTTTCTGATCGGGGGTTCCGGTGGATGTTGCTGCTTTGCCAAGTGCATCAAAAAGATTGTCCTTAAGACCCTTTCTGCCTGATAATTCGCTGAGATTTTTTGACATGGAAATATCGTTTTATTAAGATCAGTACCACAGACTGTCAACAGTTTATAGTTGACCTCTATAACACAGCGGTGGTAAATGTAACTATCCTGTTGAATAATTTTGGTCGAATGATGATTGCATTTTCGTTTAGTTATTGGTTTTCAGTAATTTTCGCAATTAAAATCTCAAGTTTTCCTCATTCCATCAACAACCCTTGTCAAACGTTGTTCCGACTGATAGTTTTGTCAGTTGGCTAAAGAATAATTCGTAATATTAAAAGTTCGCCGATTGAACCTCACCATCGAATTATTCGAACCCGACCTAAACAGCAATTCACGAGTGAAACGAATCAAACCCGATTAGCTCATTATAGCAGATTTTATATGATTACAAGAATCATTGGTATTAACACCAGTACCTACGTAAATGCAGAAATGCGACTCGACGACTGCGATTCATTGCAGCTTGTTGGACCCAATAACGTTGGTAAATCCACACTCATCTATACCTTGAACTTTCTATTTATTGTAGATGGTTCCAAAATGAGTTTCAGCGGTCAACGCAGAGGTGACAAGGAAACTATTCACCACTATTTCCCCACTCATAACCAGAGTTATATCATTTTTGAAATTCAAAAGAGTTCTCCTTATTGCATTTTGGTAAAACGCGATAGCGAAGGGGAATTGGAGTATTTTAGAATCAATGGTGAATACAATCACGAACATTTCTTCAAACGCGATGGAGCTTCACAACGCATTCGCAGATGGGACGAAGTGCAGGAGTTGCTAGCTGCTGAAGGGCTTGAGCTTTATTTATTCAAAAGCAAAACTGAAATATTTAATGCTGTTTACCAACGCGGAAAACGAAATGATGCAGTGGTTTGGCTCGAAGAGAATGTGCGTACTGATGGTTTGAGTAACAACTTCTCTAAGATCTATCGTTACCTGATCAATTCAAAATTAATTACAAATAAGACGCTGAAAGAGTCTTTGATTATTGCTGATAACAGAGAACACGAAGGACTTAATTTCTCGCAGAAAAACAAAAAAGACATCAATGATTTGTTGAGAATCAACGATGAAATTCGTGTTATCAAAAGCATTCAAAAAGACTTCGAAGAATTTAGAGAAGTTGTAAATCTCTACAGGGCAAAAAACAGAATTGTTTCTGATTTGGTCTATGTTTTCGAAAAACAATATCAAGGTGTTGTAAACGAGCTAGACAGTTCGCGTCTTCATAAAGAAAAAACCAATCAGAGCACGTTGGTTATGGTAAATGAAAAGTTAAAACCAAAACAAGAAGAACTCAATAGAGAAATTGGTAAAAAGGAGACTGAAATCGAAATCAGAGAGAAGGAGTTTATTGCTCTTCAAACTCAATTGGATGAGATAAAATCTTTTGAGACCAAGAAGTTTTTGGATGAATCGCTTATCAATCTAGATACCAATCGCAGAGAGATTGAAG
>Ga0105048_10017342_pt1 | contig 11108 bp, 6 predicted proteins | sample MAT05_FD_78382 | JGI IMG/M metagenome (GOLD analysis project Ga0105048, IMG submission 78382) | Freshwater microbial communities from Lake Fryxell liftoff mats and glacier meltwater in Antarctica - MAT-05 | ecosystem: Environmental > Aquatic > Freshwater > Ice > Liftoff microbial mat | place...
CGCGTGCGTTCCAACGGGACTCACTTCAGTTATGGCTCAATTTGCTTACCGGAGCCCGCAACAGACTCAGCAATACCGCAGGTACAATTGATCGTTCGGCAACCGGGCGATTGCCTTCCGCCGTCGATTGCAGATCGTGCACTGCATAAAACGCACCTGTATCGAACGATTCAATCAACCGCGACACATCGGGCAGGCTGCGGCGCTTCACCACGGTTGTGACGATCTCGACCCGGGCGGTCATCCCTTCGCCATGCTGCTTGGTGACGCCGAAGCCGGCGGAGCGCAGGTTGTCGACCAGCGGCTTCGCATCACGCCGGGTGGTGATCTGCACTGTCAGCGTCCCGATCGCCAGCTTCTGTTCGATCAATACCCCCAGGTAGTTGCCCAAGGCAAATCCAGCCGCAAATGCACCCGCGCAGCGGATATCGCTCAAGTTCTGCATCACTTGGCCCACGGCGAACAGCCAGATGCCGACTTCAAAGAAGCCGAGCGCGGCCGCTGGCAGTTTCTTACCGCGGGCGATGGTGATCGTTCGCAGCGTCGCCAGGGTAAGCACGCACGTCTCGGCAACGAAGACAAGCAGGGGAAGAAGGTTGATATCCGAGAAGATAGACGCAAGCGGGTAATTCACAGCACACTCTCCCATCGCTGAATCCGTTCAGACGTGAGTAAGAACCCTCACGCTTTGCAAAGCCGGGCAGCTTCCTGCCGGGAGAGATGACAAGTTGAGCGATCCTTGCGCGAACCGTGTCAGCTGTATTGCTGGCGATGATGTTCGCAAATTGACTCGCCCGTTAGCCGGAAGCGCAAGCGACGGATTCTTTACTCGGTCGCTTTACGCTTCCGGCTAACGCTCTTCGCGGCTATAGCGATTCTGAACGTCAATAGCGGGGATTTCACTTCGGTTCCACCGTGACAGCCATCACGATCGGGGCGGTTGCGTCGGGGCCTTTGACGAATTCAATCTCCTTGATCAATTCGTCCCGTCGGGGCGTGATCGCAAGATATCGAACCTGTTGGCCACGCAGTGCATATGCGAACTTTGAAGCGGAGACATCGACTCGACGGATGTAGTCGGCGAAGTGGACGCCGTCTTTCAGTTCGTGATCTTCCTTCTTGCCATCGGCATAGTGCAGCCGGACGATCATCGAGACAGTCCCCTTCGCTTCTCCCGAGGATCCCCAACCGCTGACTCCGCTCAACAGGTGCACCTTTGCGGCCGGAGTGTTGCACGGCACCGTCACCGACTTGGGCATCGTCGGCGGAATGCTCCCGTTGCGGCTATGGAGCATGATGACGTTGCGAACCTTATCGCCTTGCGGATCAACCAATTGGAAAGGCACACCTTCAAACGTCTTCGGCGACCAGTCGGGGAAGATCAGCCGTTCGGCGGCGACCGACTCGCTGTAGAACATTCCCTTTGTGCTGACCACGGTGGCCGTCTTGTCGAGCGGGAGCGGCAGGTACTTGCCCTTCAGCGTCAGGAATTCGAGCAGATTGACGAGGTCATTTTCCTTGAACTGCTTCTCGAAGCCTTCGGGCATCAGCGACTTGGTCGACGCTGTCAGCGTTTCGATGTCGTCGCGTTGCAGCGTGATCCGCTTCGCTTCGGGGTCGATCAGTTCAATGCTGGTCCTCGTTTCGGCCGCCAGCAGACCGCTGAGCGTTTTGCCGTCGAGCGTTGTCACGCGCCAGACGCGGAAGTTGCCTTCGACGCCCCGGCTGGGGTCGAGGATATCGGTTAGCAGGTGTTCTTTCGTATGCACGGCCACGCCGGTCAGGTCCGGACCGATGCGCGTGCCTTCGCTGCCGTGCACGTGGCACTTCGCGCATTGCGCCTTGAAGACCGCTTTGCCAAGTTCCGCATCGCCCTTCTTTTTGGTCACCTCCAGCAGTTCGGTAATGATCTTCTGCCGATCCGCATCGGGCAGTCCGCCACCCTTGGCGAGCAGTGCCTTCGCGCGCTGAGCGATCGATTTGTCGGGATGCGAGGCCAGCGATTGGCGTTGATCAAGGGAGAGGTCGCCGATGGAGAGGGAGCCGTCTTCCATTATCGAGAGCACTTCGCCTGTGGATCTCGTTCGGGCCAGCAGCAGGCGCACCGCCATCGCGCGGCCAGCGGGAGACAAGTCGTTAAGCCTGGTAATCACTGCAGGGCCGACCTTCGGAGACTCGCTGGCGCTCAACGCATCCAAGATTCCTGATGCGAATTCCGGGGAGCTGCGCACGGATAGGGTCGCGACAAAACTCGAAATGACTTCGTCATCCTCAGGTCGGAACTCGATCACTTGCTTCGCGGCCTCGATCCGCCGCTTGTCGGTTGCCTTTTCATCAGCGACGATCTCCATCAGACTGGTGATGATCGGAGCGAACCGACCTTCGATTCCCTTGATGCCCCAGATGCGGGCCAGCTTGGTCAACGGCCGCTGCGATTCGACCGGGATCTGGGGGAAGAGTTGCGTCAATGCGTCGGCGTCTTCTATCGTAAATTTTGGTCGATAGTCAGCTGGCCAACCCTCGGCAGCCCCACGCAGCATAGCCGACTGAATCGGCGAGTTCGGCGTTATAAACGCCTGAAAGGTTCTCTCGCGCACCAACCAATCCATCTTGCGACTGCGTGCGAGTGACGCGGCCGCCCGTTGGATTGCCTGGAGTGCCTGTCCGGACGCCTGGCTTCGTGACAACAAAAGCACCATCGACGTCGGATGACTGGCGCACGCCATTGCGAACGCTTCGTACCATATTGGCTCCTGCTTGCCTTCGTCCTTTCGCAGGATGTCGTTAACAAGACCCTCGTAGTGGGTGTTGCTCTCGGAACGTTTCGATTCGTAGTCCATCCCCTGTTGTGCGATTGAAAGCAGAACGGCCAGTCGCACATTGGGGTCCGGGTCTTGAACTGCGAGATAGTAGTACGGCTCCCGGTTCTCGTTGAACGGCCAACAGGCGGACATTCGAATGGCTGTCAGCCGGACACCTTTCGACGGATGAGTGAGGAGTGATGCGCGACTGTTGGCAATCAATCCGCCGGAGGGCGGCTGTCTTCCTCTTGTCTTCTCGTCGGCTTGACGCTGGAATTCCAGCAGATGCAGCGCATGCAACACCTCGCCGTTGAAACCGTTGGCGTCAACTTCATGGCTTCGCAGCAGGTCGCCAAGCTCTGTTAGCGTGCCAGCGATGCCGCCCTCTACCAGCAACCGCTGCGCGTGCAGCCGCCACTTCATGTTGTCGTTCTTCAGCGAGGCTACCAACCCTTCCGGTTTAGCATCCTTCAGGGTGAACGGCTTACTCGGGGGGCTGACTTTGCCCCGCTCGCCGGTGTAGACAACGCGGTAAATTCGCCCATGCTTCTTGTCGCGCAGTTCCGTCTCGTAGGCGTTGCCTTTGCCATTCTTGAAGCCGGGCGGCGTCGGGTTGTGCTGGACGATATAGTTGTACCAGTCGATTACCCACACGTTCCCGTCGGGCCCAACCTGGGCATCGATGGGGGCGCTCCACTCATCGTCGCTAGCGAGCAGGTTCCAGCCGTACTTCGTCTTGAAGGTGCTGCCGTCCGGCGTAATGACCATTGCTGCCACCAGATGCGCGGTCGGCTCGCAGATGAAAGCGACCTTGTTCCAGTATTCCTTCGGATAGGTGCGCGCGGTGTAGATCTCGTGCCCCGCCGCCGCGGTGAAGCCGTGGTGCCAGTCGACCTGGCGCACTTTGTCGGTGATCGGTTCGACATGGTTGTCGGCCGCGATGTTCGACAGCACGCCGGGGTTCAGCCCTCGGACCTTCTCGTAGTAGCGGTTGGGAATCGCCATGTGCACACTGGCGCAGCCGTTCGCGGTGGAACCGAACAGGTGCCCCTCTTCACTGATGCCGATGCCCCATGAGTTGTTGCTGGTCGATCGCAGGAACTCGAGTTTCGTGACCTTCAGCTTGTGTTCGTCCTTCGGTTCGCGTTCGAGTTTGAAGCGGTACAGCCCTTGGCGGAAACTGAGCTTTTCGCCGGCCACTTCGCCATCGAAGCCCGAGTAGCCGACCACACCGTAGATCCAGTTGTCGAGCCCGTAACGCAGATTGCTGGGCCCCGCATGCGTGTCACGCGTGCCCCAACCGGTGAACAGGATCTGACGAACGTCTGCCTTGCCATCGCCATCGGTATCTTTCAGAAACAGCGTGTGCGGGGCCTGATGAACAATGATGCCGCCATAGGCGTTCAGCAAACTGGTCGGGATGCTCAGCTTGTCCGCGAACGTCGTTACTTTGTCGCAGGCACCATCGCCATCGGTGTCTTCGCAGACGACGATGCGGTCGCGGCCTTCGCCTTCGGGTCGCATCTCGTTCGGATAGTCGAGCGTGATCGAGACCCACAACCGGCCGCGTTCGTCCCACGTCATGGCGATGGGCTTGCCGCCGAGCTTCTCTTCGGTCACGAATGCCTTCACCTCGAAGCCGACCGGCGTGACGAAATGCTTCATCGATTCGGCCGCATCGAGCGGCTTCTGCATCTGTCGGGGCTTCTCACTCTTGCCGTCCTTCGGGGCATAGAACGGGATATTCGCATCAACGTATTCGAATGGTTTGACGTCTTTGCGCATGGGCGTCATGGCAGGCTCGACGACGCCGACGACCGGCGGAACGGGCACGACCGAAGGGTCTTTGCCGATCGCCCAGCGCGTGCCGCGTTCGACCAGCGCTTGGAACCCGGGATTGCTCCAGGTACGTTCGTCGTGCCCCCAGGCGGTGTAGAAAATCCTGCCCTTGCCGTGAGTGCGCACCCATGTCCAAGGTTCCTTGTCGCGATACTCGAGGACGATGCGGCCGTTCTCGTTGTGCTTAGTGTGCTGATAGGTCTCATCCCAGCTTTCGAACGGCTTATAGCCATCAATGATCGGGTGCTTCACTTCGGCCAGAGTGGTGCGGAAGGTGCCGGTGCCGTGTTTCTGAAACTGCGCCCCCACCAGGTCGATGTACTTCGGTGAGTTCAGAAAGCAGTACGACGCGCAATGCAGCGGTATCAGCCCTTTGCCACCGGCGACGTAATCGAGCAACGCCTGTTCCTGTTCGGGCGTGATCTTCGTCTGATTCGCGTCGATCATCAACTCGTCGTACGGTGCGATAGTCTTCGCATCGAGCACATCGAGCTTGTCGGTATAGACCAACTCGATGCCTCGCTTGTCAAAGGCAGGCTGCAGTTGGCGAAACCGCTCGACCGGCTTGTGATGCCCGGCATCGCCGAGGAAAAGGATCTTGACTGCGGGGTCAGCTGAGTTCGCCAGCACGGGTAGCAGACAGGCAATCATGGTGCTGAGGAGAAATCTCATTGGGTGTTCCTTATCTGAAGTCGTTGCCCCGCAATTTACTCGTCGGGGTGTCATCGAGTCAGCATTCATCAATCATTCCCCGGCCGAGGCCGGTTCGCCCAGTGTTCCACCGTTTCGCCGCTGACGACAACGCCTTTCTCGTTCCAGCCCAGCGCGGCCACGACATCGGACGGCGTGTACCGCAACGTCAGACCGCAGCGGCGGCGTGTGGACGTGTTCGCTTCGGATCCATGCAGAAGTAGATCCGCATGAATCGAGATCTCTCCCGCTTTCAATTCGTCGTAGACCGGCTGGCCGATCCCTTCGGCGTTCTCGACTTCCTGATTCAGGACGTTTGTGCCGGAATCCTCAGTCATCTTGTAGGTGAGATGACCGTAATGATGCGACCCGGGGATGAACTTCATGCAGGCGTTCCCGCGGTCGGCATCGTCGATCGCCAGCCAGACGGTGATCGCCTTCGACGGGGTCAACGGCCAGTAGCTGCTGTCCTGATGCCAGGAGACAACCTTGCCGTCGCCGGGCATCTTGCAGAAGAAGTGCGACCCCCAGCCGATGACGCTTTCACCCAGCAAGTCGCGAACGACGGCGACGATGCGGGGTTCGGTCAACAGGTCCCAGACTTTGCCGTACTTGGCGTGGGCGGTGCTGATCGAGTAGCTGTCGCCACCGGCTGCAATTACGTGCGCCAGCAATTGGTCAAAGTACGCGCGATTGGTTTCTACCTCGTCCTGAGTGAAAATGCGGATGTTCTTCACGTAGCCATCGCGATTGAATTGGTCAACTTGTTCACGTGACAGCACGCGCGGTTGCTCGTTTACGGTCGGGTGAAACCGCAGGTTTCGCTGGGCAGTCGACAGTTCATCCTGGCCGGGCAGTGTCTTGAAGGCAGAAGGAGAGGACATGCGTTGATTCATCCTTTACGTCGGGACCTGTTTTTCCGGGCGGGCGGCGGCTGTTCGAGCACCTGCTTCCACACTCGCGGCACTCCCCGGAAGGCCTCATTGTAGGTTGTCTCCAGCGGCACCTCCACGTACCGCTCGTCAGTCAGAAACAGCGGCATCACTCCCAGCGAATCGTCGACCGCGATCGGCTCGATGTACGCCTGCGACAGCCGCTTCGCACTGTACGAAGCGAGCGTCAGCGGCTTGTCATCAGGTGCCTCGAACGAACCATCGCCCAGGGCGGAAAAGATTTCGCCGTGCACCCCTTCCGGGTCGCGTGCGGTCGGGCCGTGCAGGTCGACCACCGGAAAGTGAATCCCCTGCCGCAGACCTTCCACCACCTTGTCGATAAATGTCTTCAGCGCGTCGCGACTTGTCTTGTTCCCCGGCGACACGATCTCGATCACCGCGACAATCCGGTGCTTCGACACGCGCCGGATCACCAGCCGACGGCGCTTCGCCGCATAGTAACCCTGGGGCAGTGGCATTAAGAATCGGACCCGCGGCGGGCGCTCGGCCACGGCCAAGCCGCCGTCATCATCCCGGCCTCGTAGTGGCTGATGGTCGTTCGGCTTCTCGGCATGCAGCGTCAGCACATCCGGCCCGATGTCGCCGGCCGACTGCTCGGCAAGGGCGTAGAAGTCCGACGGAAGGCCCCCTTCGTTCAGCGAACTCCTCAGTGCCGATCCACGACGTGTGAAAGTCGTGAAAGATGCCGGCTTCAACAAGACTCCAGTCGTGAACGGGCATAATTCGACTCTCCTCGGCGTGTCGGGATCTCACGCCATGATTTTATCAATCGGCTCCGCCCCCTCAACACCGACGAGTTTCTGATCCAGTCCGCCATAGAAGTATGCGAGTTTGTTCGGGTCCAAACCCATCTGGTTCAGTACCGTGGCATGGATGTTCTTGACATGGCAGCGGTCGGTGACGGCGTTGTTGCCAAGTTCGTCCGTCTCGCCGTGCGAAACGCCGCCCTTGATGCCGCCGCCAGCCAGCCATGAGGTGAAGCCATAGGCGTTATGGTCGCGGCCGGTGCCCGATGTGTACTCGGCCGTCGGTTGCCGGCCGAACTCGCCGCTCCAGAAGACGATGGTGGAATCGAGCAGGCCCCGGCGTTTCAGGTCCTTCAGCAGCGCTGCAATCGGTTTGTCCGTGTTGCCCGCGTGCTTCGTGTGGTTCTTGACCATGTCGCCGTGCGCATCCCAGTTGTCGTCGTTGTGCGATCCGCCTGAGTAGATCTGGATGAAGCGGACACCGCGCTCGACCAGACGCCGGGCCAGCAGGCATTTGCGGCCGAAGTCTTCCGTGTGCGAGCCGTCGATGCCGTACAGGTCGAGTGTTTCCTTTGTCTCTTTCGTGAAATCGACCGCGTCGGGAGCATGCTGCTGCATGTTGAACGCGAGTTCGTAGCTGGCAATGCGCGCGGTCAGTTCGCTGTTGTCCGAACGCGCGGCCAGATGCTCCTGGTTCTTCTCACGCAGTCGGTCAAGAAGTTCGCGCTGGGCGGTTCGCGTCATCCCCGGGGGCGGATCGAGATCGAAAATCGGCGTGCCGGATGCCTTCAGCACCGTGCCCTGATACGCGGCCGGCATGTAACCGCTCGACCAGTTCTTCGGCCCGCTGATCGGCCCGCCGGTCTTGTCGAGCATGACGACGTAGCCGGGAAGATTGTCGTTGACGCTTCCCAGGCCGTAAGTGACCCACGAACCGATCGACGGACTGCCGCTTAGAATTCGGCCGGAGTTCATCATCAGCATGGCCGAGCCATGAATCGGCGAGTCGGCGTACATGGAATGAATGAACGCGATGTCATCGACACAGGCGCCGACATTCGGGAACAGGTCGGAGACCATCTTGCCACATTGGCCATAGGGCTTGAACTGCCACTTCGGGCCGACCACGCGGCCGGTGTTCTTGTAACCGCCGCGGCCGAACGTCTTCAACGGGATCGTCTTGCCATCGAGCGGATAAAGGGCGGGCTTGTGTTCAAACGTTTCAATATGGCTGGGTCCGCCATACATGAACAGGAAGATGCACGCCTTTGCCTTGCCAGCAAAATGCGGGTTCTTCGCAGCCATCGGGTTGATGAAAGTGCTCTCGGCGTTGGCCTTCGACGTGAAGAAGCCGTCACGGTCGAGCAGCGACGTCAGCCCCAGCGCCCCGAACCCGCAGCCGGTCTCCCAGAGGAACTCACGACGGGTGCGGCGGCAGAATTGACCTCTGATTTGCATCGGGTGAACAACCTAAATTGGAAGGAATCAGAAACAGGTGTCATTGATCACAGAATCAATTCGCCCGATAATCTGGTGTTCTGATGTTTGAACTCTGGTGGTCAATCCAAGTACACGAACTCATTCGCATTCAGCATCAGCAGCGCATATCTTCGCAGCGATTCGCCGTCATTAAGTTTGTGCTTCTCCTTCATCGTCTGAATGAATTGTACATCCATGCTCACTTCCGCGTCACTCGCTTTGCGTGATGTCGTCAGGCGGATTGTCTCGCGTACCTGGGCCGACAGATCGCCCGCCTTTGTCAGCCGCTCGGCCATTGCGCTGGCCATCTCGTTACTGAATTCGCCATTGAGCATACCGAGCGCCTGCGTAGGCACGGTCGTTGTGTAACGCACCGGGCAAGTTGAATCAGTGTCGGCCTGATCGAACTGCACGAGCACTGGCACCTGCAACGAGCGCTTCAGATGGATGTAAACGCTGCGCCGTGCGGCCTCATCCGGCGGTGATCCTGGCCAGCCTTCGCCGGGTCGGGATTGCCCGGCCAGCACTTCTTTGGGGATCTTAGGGTAGATACTCGGGCCGTGCATCTTCGTGTTCAGTTTACCGCTGACTGCCAGCATCGAATCGCGCACTTCCTCGGCACCCAAACGGCGCATGTTGAATCGCCAGAACAGGCTGTTGCCCGGGTCGGCCGCGAGGGCGGATGCATCGGCGGTGGACGCCATCCGGTAGGCGTTCGACATCATGATGAGTTTGTGCATCTTCTTGAACGACCAGCCCTGAGCGACAAACTCACAGGCGAGCCAATCGAGCAGTTCTGGGTGCGTCGGCTTCTCGCCAAACTTGCCGAAGTCGTTGGGGGTGGGAACGATGCCCCGGCCGAAGTGGTACTGCCAGACGCGGTTGGCGATCACACGCGGGGTCGTCGGGTTCTCAGACGACGCAATCCAGTTAGCAAGGATAGTCCGTCGGCCGCTGGACTTGGCCCCCTTGTCCGCCGCGACGATGCGCGGTTCGGGAAAGCCCAACACGCTCGGGAATGCGGGCTGCACCTCTTTGCCCGGCAGATTCGGGTTGCCCCGGCCGAGTACGTTTGTCACTGGCGGGACGGCCAGGCAGTGATTGACTGAAAGCGCCAGATCCTGCCCGACAGGCGGGAGTCGTCGCAAATCATCAAACTGCTTGCGCAGTCGGCCGTACTCGATCTTGTCAGCAGCGTTCAGGAATTGCGGCACTTTCTTCAGGACGGCCGGGCGTTCCACGCCCTCCGATGCCCGCTGATCTTCAGCCGGCATCTGCTTGATCGCGGACTCTTCATACCCGGCCATCTTCTTGCCAAGTTCGGCAACTTCGATGTCGCGCTTGCGCAGTTGTTCCTCGTAGACTTTGCGACGTTCGGGTGGCGTAATGTCGGACAAGCTGGTCACACTGCGCGGATCGCGGCTGTTGCTGTACCTCGGCACGTCCTGAAAGAACGCCACCATCTTGTAGTAATCGGCATGCGCGATCGGGTCGATCTTGTGATCATGGCAGCGAGCGCAGTTCATCGTCATCCCCAGGAACACCTGTGACGTGGTCGCCACCCAATCATCAAGTTCGTCATAGCGCGCAAGCTTCGGGTCGGCGGGTTCATCGTCCCACAGACCCAGTCGATAGAAACCGGTCGCGGTCATGCAGTCCGGGTCTTCACGATCAATTTCATCGCCGGCCAGCTGTTCCTTGATGAAGCGGTCAAACGGCTTATCGGCATTGAAGGCGCGGATGACATAGTCGCGGTAGCGCCAGACGTATGGCTTCGGGCCGTCGCGCTCATAGCCGTTGGTTTCCGCGTATCGCACCAGATCGAGCCAATGCCGGCCCCACTTCTCGCCGTAATGCGGTGAAGCAAGCAATCGATCGATCAACTCATCTAGTGCTTTGTCGGGATTTCCGGCATACGCCTTCTCGAACTGCTCAACTTCGGCGGGAGTCGGCGGCAGGCCGGTCAGGTCGTAACTGGCCCGGCGCAGCAACGCGATCGGGCTGGCGGGCTTTGCAGGCTTCAAGCCCTTCGCTTCCAACCCCGCAAGGATGAAGGCATCGATCGGCGAACTGCCCCATGCCTTGTCGGCGACAACCGGAAGCATGGCGCGCGTCGGCGGCTGGTAGGCCCAGTATTTCTTTGCCTCATCCGTGACGAGGCCACCCTTCGGTTCGGCGGCGACACCCGAGGAAACGGAAGTCATCAGTATGGCGGAAGCGATCATCCGAAAGTTCATGGAAGCGGTACCTTCCTGACAGTTTAACGAGGGAAGTTCGGCATCGGGCTGGTGAAACCGGGGGCGATCGCACTGGTAAGACTTTGGATGATGCCGGCCACGGCTCCCAGCGTTTTGCTGCCCTTGGCCTGCACGATCCGGCATTCGGCAAACGATGGCGGCAACGCACGCTGGCGGGTTTCTTTCACCAGTCGCTCGAAAAAGTTCGGGTCGACTGCGAACTGCCGGCCGTGTACGAACAGCGTGGACGGGTTAAACAAGTTGATCAACGCTGCCAGGCCGATGGCGAGAAATCGCAGGTTGTCGGCAATCTCGTCGGCGATGTCGATCTGACCTGCCTCGACCATGTCGATGATACGCTGA
>Ga0105048_10017343_pt1 | contig 11108 bp, 12 predicted proteins | sample MAT05_FD_78382 | JGI IMG/M metagenome (GOLD analysis project Ga0105048, IMG submission 78382) | Freshwater microbial communities from Lake Fryxell liftoff mats and glacier meltwater in Antarctica - MAT-05 | ecosystem: Environmental > Aquatic > Freshwater > Ice > Liftoff microbial mat | place...
GCAGGGTAGTGAGGACTATTATGGGCTCCATCGTCGCCTATCTGCATCTATCAACGGCCAAAGAATACGCTTTTGCCGGAAACCTGGGTCAGCGCGAGAGGTGTACAGCCGCGGCGGCGCCGACACCATCGATCACCGTCGGATAGCGCAGCGATACCCGCAACTCGCCCTTCATCCGCCGGTTGGCGAGTTGCCTCGACTCGCGCATGAAGGACATCAGCACGCCGGAGATCTCCTGCTCCGCTTCCCTGCGCCCGATGCGGCGCGGCCTGGGCAGCCCGAACTGATCGGCAACCAGATCGAAATAGTCACCCATCTTCACTCGGCTATCGTCGTTTACGTTGTAAACCCGTCCGGGACGGGCGAACTGCAAGGCGCGTACCGCGATCTGGGCAAGATCGTCTGCATGGATGTGATTGGTGTAGGAATCCTGATCGGCAGCGAGCGCCGGCGTTCCCGCGCGCAGGCGTGCCAGCGGCAGGCGATCGGAGGCGTAGATGCCGGGCACTCGCAGGATCGAGATCGCCACCCCGCTGCGCCGACCCCAGGTGCGCAGCCGCGCCTCGGCGTCGGCACGGCGGCGCGCACGCGCGTTCTGCGGATGCACTGGCCGGGTCTCGCTGACCACCTCGCCATGGCAATCCCCGTAGACGCCGCTGGTGCTCAGGTACACCAGTCGCTGTGGTAGATTCTGCGCCCGTGCAAGAGCCGCAATCAGATGGGCGGTGCGCGAGTCGCGCAGACCGTCCGCGGGCGGCGGCGCGCAGTGGAGCACGATGTCGGCGACGCCCGCCAGGGCGCGCAGGGTCTCCGGGCGATCCAGATCGCCCGCGATCGGCGTCACGCCAGCGCGGCGCAACGCTTCGCTCGAGGCGTCGTTTCGAACCAGCGCAAACACTCGCGGATAGAGGGCAGTCAACGCGGGCAGTGCGCGTCTGGCCACATCGCCGCAGCCGATGATCAATAATCGTTTCATTCAGGCAGTGTAGCGGATACCCCGGCACGATGACCCCGACCAGCACCAGTGCAACCAGTACGACCGCAACCAGTACGACCGTAGCCAGCACCGCTGGAACCAGCATGACTGCTATCGGCACCGCTGCGCTCAGCGCCACGGTCACCCTGCAACCGAGCGGAAGCACTTTCAGAGTCGCCCCGGGCGAAACCGTACTCGAAGCGGCGATCCGCCAGAATCTGCAATTGCCCTATGGCTGCCGCAACGGTGCCTGCGGCAGCTGCAAGGCGAAGATCGCTCAGGGCCAGGTCGACTACGGCGAGCATCAGGCCGGCACACTCACCGACGAGGAAAAAGCCGTTGGGAAAGTGCTGCTCTGCTGCGCCCGGCCGCTCGGTGACCTGACGCTGGAGGTGCGTGAACTGGCTTCCGACGGTGGCGTCCGGATACGAATTCTGCCGTGCCGGGTGCACCGGATGGAACAGCGCGCAAGCACCATGATGCTCTGGCTCAAGTTGCCGCAGAACGACCGGTTGCAGTTCCGTGCCGGCCAGTACATCGACTTCCTGCTGAAGGAAGGCAGGCGGCGCAGTTTCTCGATGGCCAATGCGCCAGGAGACGACGAGTTCCTGCAACTGCATGTACGCAACTACGAAGGGCTGTTCTCCGGGCATGTATTCGACCGGATGAAGGAGCGCGACATCCTGCGGCTGGAAGGCCCGCTCGGCAGTTTCTACCTGCGCGAGTCAGCGAAACCCATGGTGCTGGTGGCCAGCGGCACCGGCTTCGCGCCGATCAAGTCGATCATCGAGCACTGCATCGCCACCGGCGTCGAGCGCGAGATGGTGCTGTATTGGGGCAACCGTACCCTGGCCGACATGTACGCACCCGAGTTTCCAGAGCGCTGGGCGCGCGAACTGCCCGGCTTTCGCTTCATCCCGGTGCTGTCGGAGGCAACCGCCGAGGGGGGCTGGACGGGTCGCACCGGCTTTGTTCACCAGGCGGTGATCGATGACTACCCCGACCTGTCCGGTGTGCAGGTCTATGCCTGCGGCTCGCCATTGATGGTAGACGCCGCACGGCGCGGGTTCAGCGCAAAGCGCGGCCTGCCGGAAGACGAGTTCTTCGCCGACTCGTTCACGGTCAACGAGCCACCGACGGTGCTTGCGCGCTGAACGTCCACCGGGCAAGGGGAATCAAGCCATGATCAATGCCATGTTCTACAAGGGCTACACGACGAACATGGTCTTCGACGCAGAGGACAAAGTCATTGTCGGGCGCATCCTCGATGTCGACGACATCATTTCCTTCCACGGCGAATCAGTAGCGGAGTTTGAGTCGAACTTTCACGCAGCCATTGAAGACTATCTGGCGGCGTCCAAGGAACTCGGTTCTGCCGCGGAGAAACCTGCAAGCGGCAAAGTAATCTTGCGCATTGCTCCTGAGGTGCATGCCGCAGCTCTCGAGGCGGCGGCGAGAAGCGGCACCAGTCTCAACAAGTGGGCAGAGGGCGCACTTGGCAAGGCCGCACGGAAGCCATCCACCCGGGCTACCGTGCGCAGCGAAGCTTGACCCGTCGCTCTCAGTCTCATGCCCTGCGCCTACTGCAAGACAGTCAACACAATCTGCTACTGGGGCCCGATGCCGGAGAAGCCATGGAAACGCCCAGTTCTCCTCGTTCTCTCGATCCTGGGAACCGTTGGTTTCGGCGCGATTCTGTGGCTCGCGTGGAGCAAACCCCCCAACTTGGTGGTCATCTTGTTGGTAGTTGCATTGGTCGTGTTGTTCACCCTCGGCACTCTTGTCTCGCTGAAGGGCTGCAACGCCTGCGTCGCGCGCCTGTTCGGAAGTGGGTGGATCGGGTGAGTTGCAAGCGCAGCAACACGGCCGGCCGTTCAGGCCATCGGCGGTAACCGCTCGATCGCGGCGAGGATGCGCGGCATCAGGTAGACGCGGTTGCGGCGGCGTCCGGTGACCTCGCGCAACAGACCGCGGTCTGCAAGCGCGTGCAGCATCGTATTGGCGGTCGGTGTGGTCCTGCTGATCGCCTGGCTGGCGCGCGCAAGCGTCGTGTAGGGGTTGATGAACAGGGTGTCGATCAGCAACGGCGCGTTGGCGATGTTGCGGGTCTCCCGGTGCAGGGTGTCACGCAGGCGCAACAGGTTGCCAGCATGAATCAGCGCGCTGCGGGCTGCCGCGCGCACGCCGAGCAGGAAGAACTCGAGCCAGGGCTCCCATGCACCTTCGGTGATCGCCGTGCGCAGGCGAGTCCGGTAGCGCCCGCGATGCGCGTTCCAGTAAGCCGACAGGAACCATAGCGGTGTGGACAACTGGCGGCGCGAGACGAGATACAGCGGTACCACCATCCGCGCCAGCGCGCCGTGGCATGACTCGAACGGGCGGATCGCTTCGAACTGGGCGTGCAGCAGTGCGCTGCGCACCAGGGGGGGCATCCACACCCGGTCATCGGCAGCGAAATGCTCCCAGGCCTCCAGCGCGATGCGCACCTGGGGCGTAATCATTCCTGAGGTGGGATCGGACTCCGCCGCGTCGCCATCGAGCCAGTCACGTGCTGCATCGATCAGCGCGAGGTCGAACGCTGCATTGCGCAACTGGGCCCGGCCGCGCTGGAACGTCGAGGCACAACGCCAGAGCACCGCCGCCTGCGGTGCGCGGACATCGGTGGGCCGGATCTCGCCGATCTGCGCCAGGTAGAGGTCGGGCAGCCGGGCATCGGCGCCCGACAGCCTGCAGGAGTACATCGCCTCGAGTGCGAGACAGGCCGGAACCAGCATCCGTGCGTCGCGCACCTGCTCACCGGCAGCAGACAACTCGGCGAGCGCGGCCTCAGCCTCGGTCACCAGCAGCGCCAGCGATGCTTCCATCGCCAGCGCTGGTGGCAGCGGCTCGGGCAGTCGCCGCCGACTCATTGCCATTGCAAGGCCGTGTCCCGAGCGCCGGTATCAGCGTCGAGTACCGCAGCGTCGAGTCCGACCAGGTCGAGGCCGAGCGGGTTGAACCCGCAGACCCGCAGGGCGACCAGGCGAGCCGGCGTCAAGGCAGTCATCTCGCCTGCCTGCGCCGCCCGCCGGTTGCCTCATCCAGCGCGCGCACCGCCAGTTCCAGCGCCTGCTCCCGGTGACGCGCGGCCGCTTCATGGTGATTCAGGGCCTGATGCAGCTGTGCCAGCGCCAGATGGGCGTTGTAGCTGGGCTCGATCGACAGGCTCGCCTCCAGGTTGCTCTGCGCCTTGTCCCAGCGCGCCGCCTGCACATACAGGCGCCCGAGGCTGAGCAGAAGCATCGAGTCGTTCGGATGGGCGGTAAGCCACTGTTCGCAACGCTCGATGCGCGCCGCACGCTCATCGACGTCGGTTGCAGCGTCGGCCGTGGCATCGGTCGCGCCGTCGATGACGCGATTCCGGGCCAGGTTGGAGTAGCAAAGCAGGAGGGCGCCATCCCACTGGCTGTCGAGCGCACGCTCGATGATCGTACGCGAGAGATCGGTCTGGCCGAAGTCGGCGAACACCTGCGCCGCGTTGAGCGCGACATCGCGATCGACACGCAGGTGCTCAGGCAGTCGCTGCCATGCGGCGTTCGCGCTCGCAGCATCCGGCGGGTGCTGCCTGAACGCCTCGCGCGCAAAATTGCGCTCGAACTCAGCGCGGTCTGCAGGTGCCAACGCGTCGCGTTCGACCAGCCGGTCGACCACTGCACGTGCCTCGTCCCACTGCGCCAGCCGCTGGCGCAACGCGAACTCGAGACGAAGCGCGGCGGTGTGCTGCGCCGGAAGTGTCGCCAGCACGGCAAGTGCCTCGTCGACACGACCCTCGTCGGCGAGCCAGCCTGCCTGGGCCATCAGCCGCGCGGTAGGGTCATCCGCGTCATGCTGGTTTGCCTGCGCCAGGTGCCGGTCACGTTGATCGAACCGGCGTAACTCGTGCGCGGCCCGCGCGGCGATCAAAGAAGATACGGCCGGGGCTGCACCCTCGGCATAGGCGAGCTGCGCGCTTTCACTCGCCCGGCCGTACCTGCCAGCCAGTAACGCCCGCATCGAGGCGGCCAGCGCAGCCTCGCCGCGCTCGCGCTGACCCCGGGCGCGCCAGGCACGAACCTCCCCCGGCAGCCCAGCGAGCCGGCTGCCGGCGCGAAGCAGCAGGTAGCCAAGGGCGAATACGCCGGCCAGGCCGATCAGCGCGAGACCGACCGACAGCTCCACCCGGTACGGCGGGACCACCACCAGCACATAGCCCGGGCTGTAGCGAAGCACCGCGGCCAGCAATACCGCCAGCAGCGACAGCGCGAGCACCCAGCCCAGGGTCTTCATCGGTCAAGGACGATCACTGCCGACGATCGCGGCTCGCGCGCAAGGCGCGCACCGCCTCGATGCTGGCGCCGATATCCGGCAGCTCCATCCTTATTTCGGCGCGCTCCAGCTCGCGCAGCGTCTCGGCAAGCGCGCTGACCGAGGCATCGCGTGCGTCGAAATAGCGTGCTATCCAGAGACGGGCATGGGAGACATCGCTGCGGAATCCATTCTGGTCGCGCGCCAGCAGCGCAATCCTCGCACTGAGCAGGCGCAGCCGAAGATTCTCGCGCAGGAACCAGGCCTGCTCAGGCGCGAGCAGGGGAAGCGCATCCTGATCTATGCGGCGGATGTTGGCGAGCTGGCGGAACTCCGCCCTGAACTCGGCCCAGGCGCGGGCGACCATCTCGCGCCAGCCCGCTGCGCCGGAGGCGACCGGCGCGGTATCAGGCGCCGGACTGACTGCGGGATTGACTGGCTGAGTGGCTGACTGAGTCGCTGATTGAGTGGCTGACTGAGTCGCTGACTGAGTCGCTGACTGAGTGCCTGCCGAATTGGTTGACTGATCGGTCGCTTCGCCCGCAACGGGCTGCCGGCGGGCAACCATCGGCAGCGCATCGAGGCCGGCCACCGCGCGGTCGAGCCGAAGCGCAATGCCGGCAGTATCGACCAGGGGCACGCCCTGCAGGCGCTCGATGTCGCGCGCCAGCACCCGGCGCAGTGGCACGAGCTGTGCACGATCGATCCGCGCCAGACGCGCGTCCGCACTCTGCAGCGCGATCAGCGCGACCTTGACGTTGCCGGCGAGCACCAGTTGCTGGTTGGCCGCGGTCAGCGACTGCTCGATCTCGGCGAGCGCCGCTTCATCCCGGCCACGCGCCAGATCCTGGTAGAGCGATTCCAGGGCGAGTTGCTGGCTCTTGGACTCTGCGAGTTGCGCCTCCAGCGCCGCGAGGCTGGTCTCCATCTCGCGCACCGTGCGCTGCGCGCCAAGGGCCAGCAGCTGGCTCTGTCGGGCGACCTCGTCTGAAGACGACAGCCGCTGAGCAAGCTCCTGGCGCAGCGCATTGCGGTCACGATGGCCAAGATAGGCGGCCAGCCCGAGCATCAGTACAACCAAGCTAAGTGCGCCCAGCAGCACGTTGCGCTGCAGGTCGCGGTTGCGACCCGGCGCGGGGGGCGCCGAGGAACCCGGATCAGGCCCGGACGGGGTGTCCCCGGCGGACGCCGGCGCGGGCTCACGTCGCACTGCCTCTGACACACCGATGACCGGTGCCGACCCGGCTGATTCACGTTCCGGATGATCCAGCGCCGGCTCGTTCGCCGGTCGGGCCGCCGACGGATCGATCGAACCTGGCAGCGGGTCCGGGCGGATCATCGCCGTGCGTCTCCGGCGGGTGCAACCGGCGCCATTGCGTCGATCAGGCCACGCAGCACCCCGGCGTCGCCGCCCTCGGTCTGGACTACCCGCGCGAAGCCGGCCGCCTGGACGGCTACAGCGATGCGCGCATGCGGGACGAACACCTCGGTCTGCCAGAGCGCGCGAGCATCCAGACCACGGCACATCGCGACCAGGTTGTGCAGCGCCTCGCTGCTGGTGATTACCAGGGCATCGAGCGCACCGGCGCGCGCTGCATCGGCCAGTACACTGGCATCTGACTCGGGTCGATGGCGGCTATAGCACTCGGCGTAGTGCACCTGCGCGCCGCGCGCCAGCAGCCCGTCGCCCAGCGCCTCGCGTCCGGCCTGCCCACGAAAGATCAACGCCTGCAAGCCGGACATGGCGGCAAGCGGCGCGAGGGCGAGCAGCGCCTCGCTGTCGAACCGCGCGCTTGGCGCAAGCACGTCCGACACGCCATGGCGCGCCAGTGCCCGCTGGGTCCCTTCGCCAATCGCCGCGACCGCCCAGTGCTGCGGCAGCGCGCGCCTGGCGCGGATGCGTTCGAACGCCTGATCGACCGCAGTCGGGCTGCTGAAGAACGCCCAGTCGAATTGATCCAGCCGGTCGATCAGCGCGTCCAGGGCTGCCGGGTCCGGGGGCCCGCCGATCTCGATCAGGGGGAACACGATTGCCACACCGCCTGCGGCCTCGATCCCGGCGGCGAGGCGCTGGGACTGTTCGCGCGGCCGGGTGACCGCAATGCGCCGCCCACCCAGGCGAGCCGCGGTGCGGTCGTTCGGGGTCACGGCAGCGCGGCCAGAATCTCCGCCGCGCCCAGATCGGTCAGCCGTTTCGCGAGCGCCTGGCCAAGCGCTTCGCCGGTCTCGGGGGGCCCGCTCACCTCATCGCTGACCATGCGCTTGCCGTCCGGGCTGGCGACGAAGCCACGTACCCGCATGGTGCCGCCCAGAATCTCGGCAAAGCCGCCCAGCGGCACCGTGCAGCTGCCGCCCAGTGCCCGCGACAGCGCGCGCTCGGCAAGGACGCAGGACGTGGTCTGCGGATCGGCCAGCACAGCCAGCGCCGCCTGCAACTCGCCCCTGTCGCTTCTGCACTCGATGCCCACAGCGCCCTGGCCCACTGCCGGCAGGCTCTCCTCCGGCGTGAGCAGCGAGGCGATCCGATCGACCAGACCCAGGCGCTTCAAGCCAGCGGCGGCGAGAATGATCGCAGCGTACTGCCCCTCGTCCAGCTTGCGCAACCGGGTCTGGACATTGCCGCGCAGCGGCTGCACATCGAGGTGCGGATAGCGTGCACGCAGCTGGCTTTCCCGACGCAGGCTGGAGGTGCCGACGAGACTGCCCTCGGGCAACTCGGACAGCTTCTGGAACCGGTTCGACACGAAAGCGTCGCGCGGATCTTCGCGTTTCAGGATCGCGGGCAGTGCGAACCCGTCGGGCAGCCACATCGGCACATCCTTCATCGAGTGCACTGCCAGATCGGCCTGCGATTCGAGCATCGCCTGCTCGAGCTCCTTGATGAACAGCCCCTTGCCGCCGATCTTCGCAAGCGACACGTCGAGCACACGGTCGCCCTCGGTGGTCATGCCGAGGATGCTCACCTGCAGCGCCGGATAGTGCTCGCGAAGACGCGCCTGCACATGCTCGGCCTGCCACATCGCGAGCAGGCTCTCCCGGGAAGCAATCACCACCCGGTCGAGGGATACACTGGTCGAGGTGCTGGCAGCAGTCATCGGGAGTTCTGGTTCTGGCCGGACTCTGGCCTGTCTTGTCACGGCAAGCCAGGATGGTAGCACCGTGGCCCGTGCGCACCGACCGCGCGCCGCTATCGGCGCGGTGCTCGGGTGCGGTGCTCGGGTGCGGTGCTCGGGTGCGGTGCTCGGGCGCAGAACTTGCGCTGACATCATGCATCGATCGACTCGGAAACTGCATGCCCTACATCGACCCGTTGAACCACCTGCTAGTCGAACTGCTGCACCGGCGGCGTCCAGGCGACACCCCTGACGATGTGAAGCGCGGGATGCTGATCAGCATCAACGGCATTGCTGCCGGGTTGCGTAACGCCGGGTGAGTCGCTTCAGCTCCGGACCGCGCCCAAGGTGAACCGCTCGCGCTGGCGCTGCCGTTCGCACAGTCCGATCACCCAGACAGTGCGTGCATAGAAGGATGTCGGTGCAGCCCAGGGCGGATCGGCCGGCAACGACACTGCGCCCAGATCGATCAGATAGCGGATCGCGGGCAACGCCTCGGGATCGCGATCGGCCTCAGCGGCCGGGCGAGGCAGGTAGACCCGCGCCGGCAGCGCCCGCGCCATCAGCAGCAGCTTGCGGCGCGCAGAGACCACTGCACGCCTGGACACGCTGTCGAGCTTCGCCCGCTCGACTTCACGTCCGATCTCGGCGTAGACCAGCCGCGCCGCCTGGATCGCGGGCCGGCAGTCTCGCGGCAGCTCGGCTATACCACTGAGGGCGCGACAGTACAGTCGATCTGCCTCGGCCAGCAGCCGGGCGACCACCCTGCCGATCGCCGGCTGAAAGCTCGGGGCCTGGAGCCAGGCGTCCGGATCGAGGCCTTCTTCGCGCAGCCAGGCCCGCGGCAGGTAGAGGCGACCGTTGCGTGCATCCTCGCCGACATCACGCGCGATGTTGGTGAGCTGCATCGCGGCACCCAGCTCACAGGCCCGCGCGAGCGCTGCCCGGCTCCGGGTGCCCATCAGGATAGCCATCATCGCGCCGACCGTCCCGGCGACCCGCGCACAGTAGTCATGGACCTCGTCCAGCGTTTCATAACGGCGGCCGTCGGCGTCCCAGCGAAAACCCTCGATCAGCGCATCCAGCAAGCCACGGGGCATGGCAAAGCGGGCGACCACGGCGGCCAGTGCGCGATCAGCCTCTATCGGCAGCGGGCGCCCGCTGTAAATCCGGTCCAACCGGTCGTCAAGCCGTATCACTGCCGCCGCCGGGTCGGCCGCCAGGTCGATCTCGTCGTCCGCCACCCGGCAGAAGGCATAGAGGGCAATCGCCGGCGCGCGCACCCGGGCCGGCAACACTCGTGACGCCGCGAAGAACGACTTGGACCCCCCTCGCATCAGATGCTCGCAGGCGTTCAGGTCTGCGGCATGTTCCCGACCAGCGTCGGTGGCGCGGCCCTGCGGGCCGACCGCGCCGCGAATCGTCATGTCCAGGGGCTGTGCGCCGGCCAGCGGAGAACTCATCGCGGTATCAGGCATGTTGGCTCGCCATCAAGCTGGGGTGGGGTACGACAGAATCGAGTGCCTTCGCCGACATCAGCACACCCGGCACCCCGGCGCCAGGGTGGGTACCGGCACCCACCATGTAGAGCCGGTCTATATCCTCGCTGCGGTTGTGCGGACGGAACCAGGCGCTCTGCAGCAGGATCGGCTCCAGCCCAAAGGCCGCGCCCTTGTACGAAAGCAGGCGATCCTGGAAATCCAGCGGTGTGGTGATGCGCGAGGTGACGATGTCGCGCTCGAAGCCAGGCAGCACGGTGCGGTCGAGCGCCTCGGCGATACGAGCGCGGTAGGTCTCGGCAAACGCAGGCCAGTCGGTGCCGCTGTCCAGATGTGGCACTGGAGACAGAACATAGAACGCGTCGCACCCGGCTGGTGCCATCGAGGCATCGGTGGCGGTCGGACGATGCAGATACAAGCTGAAATCGTCCGCAACCTTGTGGCGGTTGAAAATGTCGTTGAGCAACGCCTTGTAGCGCGGCCCGAGCAGCATCATGTGGTGGGGCACGTCAGGGTAGGTGCGCTTCACGCCGAAGTACCAGACGAACAGGCTCATCGAATACTTGCCACGCTCAAGCCGGCGGTCGGTCCAGTGGCGGCGATGCGAGGCATCGATCAGATGCCGGTAGGTCCACGCCATATCGGCATTGGACACCACGATATCGGATTGCAGGATCTCGCCGTTGGCCAGCTCAACGCCGGTAGCGCGGCCGTTCTGCACGGTGATCCGGCGCACCTCGGCCTCATAGCGGATCGACCCGCCCTGCCCCTCGAGCAGGCTGACCAGACCGCGCACCAATGAACCGGTGCCACCCATCGCCCAGTGCACGCCGGCGCGCCGTTCCAGCGCATTGATCAGGCTGTAGACGCAGGTCACCGAGAAAGGATTGCCACCGATCAACAGCGTCTGCAGGCTGAACGCTGCACGAAGCCGCGGATCCTTCATGTAGTGCGCGACCATCGAATGCATGGTGCGCCAGCCGCGCATGCGGATCAGCGAAGGAACGGCCGCGAACAGGTCGCCCAGCGTGTCATAGGCGATACTGCCCAACTGCTCGAAACCGAGCTGGTAGCACTGCTCGGCCTCGATCAGAAATCGGTCGTAGCCGTCGACATCGGACGGTGACAGCCGGGCGACCTCGGCACGCATCTTCGCCGGGTCGCCGCTGTAGTCGAAGTGGCTGCCATCGACATAAC
>Ga0105048_10017344_pt1 | contig 11107 bp, 11 predicted proteins | sample MAT05_FD_78382 | JGI IMG/M metagenome (GOLD analysis project Ga0105048, IMG submission 78382) | Freshwater microbial communities from Lake Fryxell liftoff mats and glacier meltwater in Antarctica - MAT-05 | ecosystem: Environmental > Aquatic > Freshwater > Ice > Liftoff microbial mat | place...
ACGCTTGCGATCGATCGGGCTCAGGTGAACGGTGATGCCAGTGCGCATAACGCAGACTCGCACGACCGAAACGACATGGGAATCCCGCACCGGACTCTTATGTCGGCATCAATCCACTAGCGGGTCGTCGCCGGCCCGGAGTTCGCTGACGCCGAATGTAAAACGAAACGTCGAGCCACGCCCGATCATGCTTTCGACGCGGATATCGCCGCCCATGAGGCGCGCCAGTTTACGTGAGATGGAGAGGCCGAGACCTGTGCCGCCAAAGCGCCGGGTCGTGGATTCATCCGCCTGCATTAAATCCGAGAAGAGACGCGGTGCCTGATCCTCTGTCATGCCGATCCCCGTATCGTTGACGACAATCTCCATGAGCAGGCCAGCCTCACCCTTTTTCACGCGCGCCAGAACCGTGACTCCATCCTTGTCCGTGAACTTGATGGCGTTCGACACAAGGTTGGTGAGACACTGACGCACTCGCACGGGGTCGAACCTGAGATGGGTCGGCAGATCCATGTCTAGATGCAGCGACACGTCCAGGTTCTTCTCGGCCGCCTTGGGGCGGAACAGGTCGACGATGCGCTTCAGGCTTTCATGAGTTTCGACCACAACAGGCTCGATGGCGACCTTTCCGGCCTCAACCTTGGAAAGGTCAAGTATGTCATTGAGAACCACGAGCAGCGTCCGACCACTTTCCATCATGAGGTCGATCTTGCTGCGCTGACTCTCGGTGAGATATTCTTAGCGAAGCGCCTGCGCCATCCCGAGCATGCCGTTCAGGGGCGTGCGAATTTCGTGGCTCATGTTTGCAAGGAAGGCCGATTTTGCAGCGCTTGCTGCTTCTGCCGCCTGCGCCTTGGCCTCGGCGCCCTTGTAGCTCGTGATGTCCATCAGGATTGCGACCAGTCCGGTTGTTCCATCAGGCAGCGTGATGGGAGATTTCTTGGTCAGCGCGAACATCTCGGGGCCAACCATCTCCTCGTTGATCGTGTATTCGCCCCCGAACACGCGGCGGTCGTGGGCGTGGAAGACCGCCACCTGCTCAGGCGGAAAGAAGAGTTCATCTCCCTTGCCGATAATGTCGTCGCGACCGATCAGACGATTGAACGCCTTGTTGGCGTAGATCCAGCGATGCTTGCTGTTCTTCACGAATATCGGATCGGGCAAAGCGTCGAAGACCGTGAACAGCAAATCCGCGCGCTCGCGTGACTGAACGAGGTCAAAGGTCATGAAAATGATCCTTGCGGTCCGCCCACCGCAAATGCGTTGGCCAACACCGGAGATACTCACCATCCGCCCAAATGGTGAATTTTTGCCCGACAGTTTTTTACCAATTGCATCAGGTAGCGCGCATGACGCCCACCCGAAACCTCGTAGCCAGGTCGCAGGTGTTGACCCGGAAATCCCTCGCAAAAAAAGCGCTTCCGCCTCAATTCCTGACCGCACCAAGCTCATCGACGGCAGGAAATCGGCAGAGTATCAGGTAGGGCTCCAGACCATGGGCCGGGCGGCTCGTGTTACTTCCGGAAGGAACCCGATGCGTAGAACAATCCCCTTCGACGTCGGCGCAGTGCACTTTGTCGGTATTGGCGGCATCGGCATGTCCGGCATCGCGGAAGTGATGCTGAACCTCGGCTACCAGGTCTCTGGTTCCGACATGAAGGCGGGCCCGAACACCGAACGACTCGCCAAGCGCGGCGCGAAGATCCTGATTGGCCACAAGGCGGAGAATATTGAAGGCGCCGGCGCCCTCGTCATCTCCACCGCCATCAAGGGCGGCAATCCGGAAGTGGATGCAGCCCGCGCTCGCGCCATTCCCGTCGTCCGCCGCGCCGACATGCTGGCTGAACTCATTCGCCTGAAATGGACTGTCGCCATTGCAGGCACGCACGGCAAGACCACCACGACATCAATGGTGGCTGCGCTGCTTGATGGGGTCGGCCTCGACCCGACGGTCATCAACGGCGGCGTCATCAACGCCTACGCCTCCAACGCCAAGCTGGGGCAGGGCGAATGGATGGTGGTGGAAGCCGACGAATCCGACGGCACCTTCACCAAGCTCCGTCCAACCGTCTGCATCGTCACCAACATCGACCCCGAGCACATGGATCATTACGGCTCCATGGAAGCCCTGCGAAAAGGCTTCGACACGTTCGTGGAGAACTTGCCGTTCTACGGCTTCGCCGTCCTGTGCGCCGATCACCCGGAAGTCCAGGCGCTCGCCTCCCGCATCCCCGATCGCCGTCGCATCACCTACGGCTTCAATCCGCAGTCCGATCTCTGGGCCGTCAACGTGCGTTCCGAGGCAGACGGCGCCACCTTCGATCTCGTCCTGCGCGCGCGTGGCGAGACTGACCAGACACGCTGGGTTGGCCTCAAACTCCCTATGGCAGGCCGCCACAACGTGCAGAACTCGCTTGCCGCCATCGCTGTCGCGCGTGAACTCGGCGGCACAGAGGAACAGATCCGCGCCGCCCTCCTGAAATTCGGCGGCGTCAAGCGCCGCTTCACGCTCGCCGGCGAATGGAATGGCGTCCGCATCATCGACGACTACGGCCACCACCCGGTCGAAATCGCCGCCGTGCTGAAAGCCGCGCGCGATGTGCAGGGGCGCGACAAGCGCGTCATCGCCGTCGTCCAGCCCCACCGCTACACGCGCCTGCGCGACCTGTTCGAACAGTTCGCCACCTGCCTCAACGACGCTGACGAAGTGATCATCGCCCCGGTCTATGCGGCCGGCGAACAGCCCATCGACGGCGTCAGCCACGAGACGCTGGTTAAGGAACTCATTAACCACGGCCACCGCTCGGCGCGCGCGCTCGATAGCCTTGCGGACCTGCCTGCCGAGATCCGTAAATCCGTGAAGTTCGGCAACGAAATGGTTGTCTGCCTCGGCGCCGGCGACATCACGTCTCATGCCAATGCGCTCGCCGACGAGCTCAGGAAAGCCTGAGCCACAGGCCTATACGTGGTTAACACGGCCCTGCGCGCCAACCTTAAGAGTTGGCAAGCCGCAGGGCGGTTAGGCTGTCGGTAACCTTGAGAGCGCTTTTGCTCTTTGTTCGACAGCGGCCCGTCCTTGGGGGTCACAAGGCGCCGCGCTTGCAACCGGGTTCAAATGAAGAAATCGCACTCCTTTCTCGCCGCCGGCTTTGGTCTGGTCATCGCACTGGGCGCCGGCATCGGCGCCGCCAACCTGCGCACCGCCGAAGCCACCTCCGCGCCTGTCTCCTTCGCGCGTCCGGATTTCGCAGCCCCGCCTGCGCCGAAACCGCCCGGGATCGATCTCACGCTGTTCAGCGCTCTCGCTGATCCGTCTGCGCTGAAGAAGCTCTCGCGCGATGTCGAGATCTGCCATGATGCGCTCTCGGCTGCGTCCGTCACCTTCACTGAGGCGCCCGCGAAACATCAGGGCCAGTGCGGTTATACCGAGGCCCTCGAAATCTCGTCCTCGCTCGCCTCGTGGGAGCCGAACCCCGGCGCACCGAAAGACCTGCCGATGACTTGCGGCCTCGCCGCCAAGCTCCACCTGTGGGAGCGTCATGTTGTGATCCCCGCCGCCGAAAAATATCTCGGGTCGCCGGTGCAGGAAGTGAAAGTGTTCGGCACATTCCAGTGCCGCAATGTCGCCGACACCGACAAGCTGTCCGAGCATGCCTTCGCCAAGGCAATTGATGTCGCGGGCTTTGTGCTGGCCGATGGCCGCGAGATCACCGTGCTGGGCGACTATCGCTCCAGCGGCGCCGAAGGCGACTTCCTCCGCGAGATCCGTCAGCGCGCCTGCGACCTGTTCGATGTGACGCTGGGCCCGGACTACAACGCCGCCCACGAGAACCATTTTCATCTCGACGTCGGCGGCCAGCACGCCTGCAGGTAGGCGCCGCTAGCCTCGGGGCCGCGCCCGCGCTAATCCCTAGCGCATGAGCACGTTCATCGATCGACTTCCTCCTGTACGCGGCAAGCTGCTGGCCGACGAACAGCTTGCGCCTTTCACCTGGTTCCGCGTTGGCGGTCCGGCCGATGCGCTGTTCCTGCCGAAGGACGAGGACGATCTTGCCGACTTCCTGAAGGCGCTCGATCCGATCATTCCAGTCACTGTCCTGGGCGCTGCTTCCAATGTCATCGTGCGCGATGGCGGCATCCCCGGCGTTGTCATCCGGCTCGGGCCTGCATTCGGGAAAGTCAGCACCGAGGGCCTGCGCGTCGCGGCGGGTTCAGCCGCGCTGGATGGCCGGGTTTCAGTGGCGGCGGCGAATGCGGGGATTGCGGGTCTCGAATTCTTTTCCGGCGTGCCCGGCACGATCGGCGGCGCCCTGCGCATGAATGCCGGCTGTTATGGCAGCGAGACAAAGGACGTGTTGGTCGAGGCGCGTGCGTTGGATCGGCAGGGCAATCGCGTCGTGTTGAAGAACAGCGACTTTCTTTTCAGCTATCGCCACACCGAAGCCGCCGAAGACCTGATCTTTGTCGAAGCCGTCTTCGAGGGCACGAAGGACGAGCCCGCGGCCATCCTCGAGCGGATTGACGCGCTCAAGGCCCGGCGCGAAACAACGCAGCCGATTCGTGAGAAAACCGGCGGCTCCACGTTCGCCAATCCCGATCCGCCCGGCACGCCGAACCAGCGCTCGTCCTGGAAGCTGGTTGATGCTGCCGGCATGCGTGGTACGAGGCGGGGCGGGGCGCAGGTGAGCGAGCTGCACTGCAACTTCCTGCTCAATCTTGGCGACGCAACCGCGGCCGACATCGAAGGCCTCGGCGAAGACGTGCGTGCGGCTGTGAAGGCGAACTCAGGTGTCGAGTTGCGTTGGGAGATCAAGCGCATTGGCCGCCCGGCGGTAGATGCGCTGACCGAGGGCTTCCTGGCGAAGGACGCCTAGCCTCTGGACCGCCGGACAAGCGTCCAGCGGTCCCAAGTCAGTTTACTTCACCAGTGCCTTGTAAACCAGCTGCTGAGACTCGCCGCGCAGGTTGATCGCGCCGGGGCCTGCGTTGCCGCGGCGCTGGATCATGCCGACGAAAGCGATGTCGTTGGCCGGGTCGACCCAGAACCAGGTGCCGTCGATGCCGAACCAGTCATAGGTGCCAACCGGCGCCGGCGCGGCCTCGGTTGGCGCGGCAAGCTTCACCGCGCCGCCCCAGCCGAAACCTGCGCCGCCGAACACGCCTTTCGTGTCGCCGATGTGATTGCTCATCATCACCTTCACGGTGTCCGGCTTCAGGATCTGCTTCCCGTCCAGTGTTCCCTCATTGAGGATCATCTGCGCGAAGCGGACATAGTCGTGCGTTGTCGATGTAAGGCCGCCGCCGCCTGATTCATGGTGATTGCGCACCGTGAAGCTGTAGCCGTCGGGGAACACTTCTTTCTGGCCAGCCGCATTGCGCTGATAAACCGTCGCCAGGCGCGTGTTGTAGTCCTGTTCGGAGACGAAGAACGCTGTGTCCTTCATGCCCAGCGGCTTGAACATGTTCGCGTCGAGATAATCACCCAGCGTCGTGCCCGTCATCTTCTCAAGCGCCGCCGCCTGCACGTCGACCGTGTAGGAATAGCTCCAGCGCTCGCCGGGCTGGAACAGCAGCGGAATTTCGGCGAGGCGCTTCATCGCGGCGGGCAGGTTGGGCTGCGCGTGCGGGTTGGAGCGCTGGAATTCCTTGTCGACAGCGGAAGCCGCCGAAAGCCCGTAACCGAAGCCCGCTGTGTGCGTCATTACCTCGTTCATGTTCGGCGCGCGACTGGCGGGCACGAGTCCGTCGGTGATCGAGTCGCGGTTGGTCGCGACCTTCAGGTTGCCGAGTTCGGGCAGGAATTTCGTGATAGGGTCTTCCGGCTTCCAGAGCCCTTTTTCCCACAACTGCATCATCGCGACGCCAACTACCGGTTTAGTCATCGAGCGGATGCGGAAGATCGTGTTCTCGCCAACAGGCGGCCCGTCGATCGATTGCTTGCCGAACGTGTTGAACGCGATCAGCTTGCCATCCTTCACCAGCGCATACTGGAGGCCGACGACCTCGTCCTTGTCGACAGCCTCCTGCATCCGCGCATTCAGCGCGTGAAGACCTGCGGGCGTGAACGCAGATTGCGTCGCGACGACATCAGCCGCCCGGGGCCATGCGGTCGATGCCACTGGCGCGGCTGCTTGCGAGGTTCCGGTCGCTGGCGGCGCGGCGTCCATCGCCGTGCAAGCGGCCAGCACGCTGGCCAGCCCCGCCGTCAGCCAGATCTTTCCGATGTTTGTCAGTGTCGAACGCGACATGCTGGTTCTCTCCCGGGGTCGTCTTGTTGTTTGTCTCAAAGAAAAGGGCGGCGCAGGTTCAATTTTCCCAACGCCGCCCGATCCTGTTTCCGTCGTTACTGGCTTACGGCGTCGTCGTGGCCTTGGCCGCATCAGCCGGAGCGGCAGGCGCCGCAGCCGGCACGAGGGCCTCGTAAACAAGCTTCGCAGACTCGTTGCGATAGTTCATCGCATCCGGACGCGCACCGCCCATCGACTGGATCATGCCGACGAAGAAGAGGTCGTTGGCCGGATCGATCCAGAACCACGTACCGGCAGCGCCGCCCCAGTAGTGCGTGCCTTTGCCATAGGGTTGGCCGGTGACCGACGTGTCGTCATAGACCGCGAAGTCCATGCCGAAGCCGACGCCGGGCAGGCCCGGGTTGGTCGTCGTACCGTCCGAGTACAGGCGCAGGTCGCCGATGGCGTTCGTGCGCATCAGCTCCACCGTTTCAGGCTTGATTATCTGGTTGCCGCCGAGCGTTCCCTTGTTGAGGAACATCTGGGCGAAACGTGCATAGTCGTGCGTCGAGGACACGAGACCGCCACCGCCCGATTCAAGGCGAGCCGGATTGTCGAAGCCCGGACGATCCGGACGGTCGACATTGGCGACGAGCGCCGACTTGTCCTTGTCCCAGCGATACACGTCCGTGAAGCGCGGCTTGGTGGCGTCAGTGACGAAGAACGAGGTGTCGTTCATGCCCAGCGGCGTGAAGATGTTCGTCTTCAGGTATTCGCCGAACTTCTGTCCCGAGAGCTTCTGGACGATGTAGCCCTGAATATCGACCGACACCGAGTAATACCAGCGTGTGCCCGGATCGTAGATCAGGGGGATGTCCTTGATCTTGCCGATCATCTCTTCGAGGTTCGCGGAAACGAGAACGCCCGTGTCGCGGAATGCGTTGTTCACCGGGTCATCGCCCGACAGGCCATAACCGAAGCCGCCGGTGTGAGACATCAGCTGCTTCATCGTCGGCTCGGCCGACGGGGCGACGAGAACGGGTTTGCCGTCCTTCATTTCCGGCTTGCCGTCTTTCCACGACAGCACTTTGAGCCCCGCAAGTTCAGGCACGTGCTTGGAGACAGGATCCTCCATCTGCCACAGGCCCTTTTCGTAGAGCTGCATCATGGCGACGCCGGTGACCGGCTTCGACATGGAGTAGATGCGGAAGAGGCTGTCCCTGGTGATCGGCGTTCCGGTTTTCGGGTCGCCCGACTGGATGCCGTGCGCGCCGAAGGCTGCGATGTCGCCGCCCTTGCCGAGAATGTAGACCATGCCGGCGACGTCCTGGTCGGCAACCGACTTGGCCATGCGCGCATCCAGCGCGGCGAGGCCTTCGGCGGTAAAGCCGAGCGCGGCCGTGTCGGTCGCTGCTGCGGTCGGCCATGCGGCGTCGTCATACGCCTTGGCGACGACTGCTGGCGCGGCTGGCGCCGCTGGTTCACCCGGACCGCAGGCGGTCAGGATGGCGAAGGATGCGGCGGCCAGAAGCAGGCGCGATCCGAACTTGAACGGATGTGTGGACATTTTCTCCCCTGTGTAGCGCCGACTCTCAGGCCGGTCGTTGGGGCGGACACTAGGCCGAAACCGGCGTTACAGCCAAGGACGCGGCGGCAAGCATCCCGAAAGCGTGAAGGGCTATTTTTCAAGAATCGGGAGGCTGGCCATTGCTTCCTGCGAACGAGTTGCAATTTGAAGGTACAGGCGGGTAGGGTGGGCTCCGACGCCGGATCGACTGCCGCATGACCGATACGCCTCCAAAGCAGCCGCCATCAAAGGGCAGCGCACTTATGCGCCCGGTCTTCTTCCTGTGCGGCCTCGTGCTGACCGGGGTCGGGATTGTGGGCGTCATCACGCCGGGCTGGCCGGGAACTATCTTCCTCATTCTCGCAGCGGGATGTTTCGCGCGCTCATCGCCGAAGCTGGAGTCGTGGCTGCTCAATCATCCCAAGCTGGGGCCAAGCGTCGTGGCCTGGCGCCAGAACGGCGCGATCCCGCGCAACATCAAGTTCGTGGCTATCGGTTCGATGCTGGTCTCGATGGCGATCATATGCCTGTCGCCTGCGCCGCGGTGGGTCGACTGGGTTGTCGGCGCTGTGATGATCGCAAGCGCGCTGTTCATCGCGACACGGCCGGAAGGGCCGAAGGCGGCGCGATGAGCACTGGTCAGTGATGCGCGATCGGATCGGTTGCGGAGCATTGCCTTGGGTGCGGTGTGGCGTTTGCGGGCGTACGCGATATCGCCGGAGGCAGCCATACTGAATGCAGCATCGTGGTCTCCGTTCTCCATCACATGTGTTGATTGAGGGGGGGCAGGTTTCCACGTCCGTATTGGGGGAAAATGGCCTCACGCCATGTGTTGAAAAACGCAACGATTACAATCGCGGCATCTGGAGTTTGTAGCTGATCCACGCGACGCGCGTGAGCGTAGGCGCGTGTTGCAGGAGCGTACGGCACGACAAGCGAGGATGCCGGAACGCTCGCTGCAGGTTTGGGTACTGGTTCGAGTACTGTCAGGAGCAGCAAATCAAATGATTCGTACACTGATCATCGGAGGAGCCCTTGCGCTCGTCTCCACTACAGCCGCGCATGCGCAGGAATGGTATGCGGGCGGTTCCATCGGCATTCTCGCGCAGGACGATTCCGATAATGCCGGTTTGACCGGAGCCTTCACCACCGGCAACGGCGCACCGGCGGTTCCCAACGGAACGGCTGTTGCAGCGGGCACGCCCTACGGCTGGACGACGGAATTCGAGAGCGGCATGGCCGCCTCCGCAGAAGTTGGCATGCGCTATGGCGGCGGACTTCGTTCTGGTCTTGAACTGGCTTACACGAAATCCGACGTGGATCGTCACTCGGGCGTCACACTTGGCAACGCGAACATCGATGGCGTCGATGCGGCGGTGCTGACAGGATCGGCGACACAGCTTGGCGCGACGGTTGGCCAGATCGTGGACGACGGTCAGGGCGAGATCAGCAACACGGCGATGTTTGCGAACCTCTACTACGACTTCAACCTTGGCGGCGCCTTCGAGCCGTATGTTGGCGCGGGCATTGGATTTGCGCAGGTGGATGTCGACTACAGCCCGTCGGGCGTTGGCATCATCAATGGCGACGACACGGCGTTTGCCTGGCAACTGAAAGGTGGCGTGACGTGGAAGCTTGATCCGCGCTGGGAAGCCTATGGCGAATACGCCTATCGCCAGACGGACGACATCACGTTCGACAACCAGCTGTTCCCGGGAACCCTGGACATCGAGAATGCACAGTCGGTGTTCTCGGTCGGCGTGCGGTTCAAGTTCAATTAGAGTGACGGCATGATCTGAATTGAGCCCGCGGGAGACCGCGGGCTCATTTTTTGAGATTTTTTGCGACGAATTTGCTGCAGGCTTATCGGTTTGTGGCTTTCCCGTGTGAATCGGCACCCTCAAGGGACACCTTCATTCTGAACGAAATCAACATGCCGGAGCGCCTATCGGCGCCGTGACCCCACGCCGATTCACAATGACGAGCGCCTGGCGCTTTCGCTTGGGTTGTAAGAAAACACTTTCGCCGGCGACTATCTCTCCTGAACGCCTCATTTGGGCTACGGGACGATTGATGGACGTGCGCCGCCTCACCCAGGACGAGCTTTACGCCAGCGCCGCCGCCGAGTTCGGCCCGGCTCTGGGTCGCCTCGCCCGAGCTTACGAGCGCGATGTGGATCGCCGGCGCGACCTTCTGCAGGACATCCATTTCGCTATCTGGCGAAGCTTCGACTCCTATGAGGCCCGCGCCAGCCTGCGCACTTGGATCTACCGCGTCGTCCACAACACCGCCGCGACACACATCCAGAAGAGCCGGCGCGCTCGCACGTCGCACTGGATCGACCTTGAGCACGCCGCCGACGCGCCTGATCCAGCAATGGGTGCGGAGCAACATGCCGAGACCGACCTCATCTCCCACCTGATGACTTTCATCCAGACACTGAAGCCGCCCGACCGGCAGGTGATGCTGCTCTATCTCGACGACCTCGACGCAAAAGACATCGGCGAAATTACCGGCCTCTCGCCCGGCGCCGTCGCCACCCGCATTCATCGCATCAAGGCCCTGCTGGCCAAGCGCTTCAACGCGAGCTCACCATGACCACGCGCCCACACCCCTCCGACGATATCCGCTCGCTGTGGCAGTCGATGCCGGTCGAACCCGTGTCGATCTCGATGGATGAAATGCGTGCACGCACGCAGAAATTCAAACAAAAAATCCGGCGGCGCAATTATATCGAGTATGTCGCCAGCGTTCTGGTGGTCGCGATCTTCGGCTGGTATGCGACATTTCCGCTGCCTGCTACGCCGCTTTGGCCAATTGCCAACCTGATGATCATTGGCGGCATTTTGCTCGTCGTCTGGAATCTGCATCGCAAGGCGCGCGCATCCTCGCCGCCGTCGGATGCTTCGGCGGCGACGCTGGTCGACTTCCAGCGCGCCGAGTGCACTCGCCAGCGTGATGCGCTGAAGACTGCCTGGCGCTGGTACATCCTGCCCGTCGTGCCGGGCCTCATCCTCTGGTTTATCGCTGTGGCGGTTGGCATTCCCGCCAAGGACCCTGTCAGAGCCGCCATTATGCTGTCGGGGACGGCGCTCGTGGTTCTTGTCGTCTTCGCCGCCATCATTCTCCTCAACCTTCTCGGCGCCGCTCACCTGCAACGCCAGATCGACGCCCTCGACCGTTACAAGGAACAAACCTGATGCGCGCTCTCTTCCTCGCCCTGACACTCACTGCATGCACGTCAGCACCAACAATCGCGCTGCCCGCCACGACGCAATCCGCCTTCCCCGACAACGCCGAACTCACCGCCATG
>Ga0105048_10017347_pt1 | contig 11107 bp, 10 predicted proteins | sample MAT05_FD_78382 | JGI IMG/M metagenome (GOLD analysis project Ga0105048, IMG submission 78382) | Freshwater microbial communities from Lake Fryxell liftoff mats and glacier meltwater in Antarctica - MAT-05 | ecosystem: Environmental > Aquatic > Freshwater > Ice > Liftoff microbial mat | place...
CACGAACAGGGCCGCGTGCTGCAGGCGGTAGTCGCCCTTGCCGATGTCGCCCAACTCGTTGATCAGGTCGAAAAACGCGAACAGCCCGAGAAACGCCACCAGCACCAGCAGGGTGGCCGAAATGATCTCGCCTGCGATGTAGCGGCGCAGGACCCTCATGCACGTGCAAACGCCCGGAACACCGAATTGACGGCGAGCCGGCGAAAGAACAAGCCCAGCAGCAGCAGTACCATCGCCACATGCACCAGCCACCATGCCGAGTAAAAGCCCACCCGCCCCTGGGCAACCCACGCCTGGGTGATGCTGATGCTGTTGCTGTAGACCAGGTAGATCAGGAAGGCGAGCATCAGATTGACTGAACGCCCGACCCGCGGATTGACGAACGCCAGCGGTATCGCCAGCAGCGACAAGGTCAGGGCCGACAGGGGCAGGCCGATACGCCACAGGAACTCGCCCTTGTTCGGATTGCTGCGCGCAGCCAGCAAGTGCGCGGTGGTCAACTGCTTGGGCGTGGTTTCAGGTTCGACCCGCTCGGATTTCTGCTGCACCCGCACCGAGTAACGCTCGAAATCCATCGATTTGAAGTCGAGCCGCCCGGGTTCGCCCTCATAGCGGCGGCCATTGACCATCACCAGGAACTTGTCGCCGTTGGGGGCGATTTCGGTGAAGCCGCGCCGACTCACCATCACGCCCAGCTTGCCCTGCTGCACCGAGCTTATGAATATGTTCTGCACGTTGGCCGCATCGCCTTCGACGGTCTCGACAAAGAAAACCCGGTCGCCACCGGCGGACTCCTTGAAGGCGCCCGGCGCGATGCGCGCCGCATCATCGCGCGACTCGACGTTTTCCTTGTAGCGCGCGGCCTGGTTGCTGGCCCACGGCGAAACCCCCAGGCTCAAGGCCGCCACGATGAATACAAACGGCGCGGCGAAGCCCAGCACCGGGCCGATCCACGCGGTCAGCGACTGACCGCTGGCGAACCAGACCACCATTTCCGAATCCTTGTACTGGCGCGAAACCACCAGCATTACCGACATGAATACTGTCAGCGACAGCAGCACCGGCAGATAGTTGAGCGCCGAGAAACCGAGCAAGGCGATCACCGCTTCGGAGGCCAGCTTGCCGCTGGCGGCATCGCCCAGCAGCCGGATCGACTGGGTGGTTGCCATCACGGTGAACAGGGTGACAAAAACAGCGCCGGCTGCCTGTGTCAGTTCGCGCTGCAAGGCGCGGCGAAAAATCATTTCAAGGGGTTCCGGTCGATCCGATGCCGCACGGCAGCGGTTCGGGGCTTTTCATCGATTCAGGCCGGCGCGACGCGTCAGGGCAGAGATCGCGCGGCATGCCAAAAATCCGAAAAATGGGCTAAACAGGCAAAATTTGGATTTTTCGCCGGAATCGCGTCATAATCCAAATTCATCGAACCGGTTTTCGGGCAAGGAAAGAAGATGGAATTTAGCATAAAGAGCGGCAGTCCCGAAAAGCAGCGCAGCGCCTGCATCGTAGTCGGCGTGTTCGAGCCGCGCAAGCTCACGGGCCCGGCCGAACTGATCGACAGCGCCAGCAAGGGCTACCTGTCCGACATCGTGCGGCGCGGCGACATGGAAGGCAAGGCAGGGCGCACCTTGCTGTTGCACAACGTGCCCGGCCTCTTGGGCGACCGCGTATTGCTGGTCGGACTGGGGCGGGAAAAGGACTTCCGCGAACGCGAATACCGAGAAGCGGTGCGTGCGGCGGTCAAGACGCTCGACGAAACCGGCGCCTTCGATGGCTCGATCTACCTGACCGAGGTGCCGGTGCGCAAACGCGACGTGGCCTGGCGCGTGCGGCAGGCCACGCTCACCGCGATCGACACGGTGTATCGCTTCGAGCGCATGAAAAGCAAGAAGGAGGAAGTGCGGCGCCCGGTGCGCAAGCTCACCCTGATGGTCGAGCGGCGCAATGAACTGGGGCCGGCCGAAGCGGCCATGCGCGAAGGCGAGGCCATCGGCCAGGCGGTCGCGCTGGCCAAAGACCTGGGCAACCTGCCGGGCAATGTGTGCACGCCCACCTACCTGGCGGAGCGCGCCCAGGAAATGGCCAGGGCCGTTGGCTTGAGTTGCGAAATTCTCGAACGCAGCGACTGCGAAGCGCTCAAGATGGGCTCTTTCCTGTCGGTGGCCAACGGTTCGCGCCAGCCGCCCAAGTTCATCATTCTCGAACACAAGGGCGGCAAGACCGGCGCCAAGCCGGTGGTGCTGATCGGCAAGGGCATCACCTTCGATACCGGCGGCATTTCGCTGAAAGCCGGCGAAGGCATGGACGAGATGAAGTTCGACATGTGCGGCGCGGCCTCGGTGATCGGCGCGATGCAGGCGGCAGCCACGTTGAAACTGCCACTCAATCTGGTGGCGCTGGTCCCGAGCACTGAAAACATGCCGGGCGGGGCGGCCACCAAACCCGGGGACATCGTCACCAGCATGTCCGGGCAGACCATCGAAGTACTCAATACCGATGCCGAAGGCCGGCTCATCCTGTGCGACGCGCTCACTTATGCCGAACGCTACGAGCCGGCGTGCGTGGTGGACGTAGCCACCCTGACCGGTGCCTGCGTGGTGGCGCTGGGACATGTCGCCACCGGTCTTTACAGCAACAACGACGGACTGGCGCGCGAGTTGCTGGCCGCCGGAGACGACGCACACGACCGTGCCTGGCACATGCCATTGTGGGACGATTACCAGGAGCAACTGAAGTCGAATTTCGCCGACATGGCCAACATCGGCGGGCGCCCGGCGGGCAGCGTCACCGCTGCCTGCTTCCTGTCGCGCTTCGCGCGGAAGTTCGAATGGGCGCATCTGGACATCGCCGGCACCGCATGGAAAAGCGGGGCCGCCAAGGGCTCGACCGGCCGGCCGGTATCGATGCTCACGCACTTCCTGCTGGGGCGCGTCGACCACTGAGGGCGGCAGCCGGCCATGCCCGTGATCGCACATCGCCCGCGTACCTGACTTGTTGCCAACCCGGCCCACATGACCGAGATCACGTTTTACTTCAATGCCCCCGACAAACTGGGCACCGCGCGCGTGCTGGCCGGCAAGGCGCTGGCGAGCCGCCGCAAGCTACTGATATATGCCAGCGATCGTCGCACCCTGAGTGCGCTCGACAGCCTGCTCTGGACCACCCCCGGCACCGGCTTCGTGCCACACTGCATGGTCACCGACGGCCATGCACACCAGACGCCGATTCTGCTCACCGCTGACCCGGAAGCGATGCCGCACCACGAAATATTGATGAATCTCGACGATCAGCGACCGGCGCTGTTCAGCCGCTTCGATCGCTTGATCGAAATCGTCAGCCGCGACGATGCCGACGACCGCCTGCGCGCGCGCGAACGCTTCAAGTTCTACCGCGACCGCGGCTACGAAATCGACCGCCACGATCTGGATGTCCGAACCTGACCTGCCGGCCGCAGCCGGCCAATTTCCGGATGACGGCATTCCGGTATTGACCGAAGTGGTCGATGTGGCCTTGCTGCCCGAGATCGATCCGGGGTCGCGCGAACCCACCGATGAAGACGGCGCCGAGGGGCCGCCATCACTGGCGATGTTTCCGGAACTTGAAGCCGTCCGGGGACTCGGGCCCGCTTACCAGTCATCGCCAACCAGCCTTGTCACAAGCCTCACCGGGGCATCTGTAGCAGTGCCGCTTGCCACGCCGGCTGAACCGCAGCCACACGAGCCGGCTGAACCACAGCCACACGAGCCGGCTGAACCACAGCCACACGAGCTGGCTGAACCACAGCCACACGAGCTGGCTGAAGCGCCGCCATACGATCTGGCTGAACCACAGCCACACGAGCCGGCTGAACCACAGCCACACGAGCTGGCTGAAGCGCCGCCATACGAGCTGGCTGAACCACAGCCCCACGAGCCGGCCGAAGAGCTGGCTGAACCAGCGCTTGGCGAGCCGACGGAACCACCCCTTGATCTGCCGCCCGCGCCGGTCGCCGACACAATCGCCGAGGTGCCGCTTGCGGCCGTGCATGCGGCAGCGCCGGAAGCGTCCAACGCAGCGCGGTTCCAGGCATCTCCGGAAGCGCTGCCAGCCACGCAACAAGCAGAGCCTGTCAATTCAGGCAGCGAGCCGCAAGCGCTGCCGCAGCGCATGCCGCAACATGACTCGTCCTATGCCCAGCGCTATGCCGCCCGGTATGCGGCCCTGCACAAGTTGCCCCCGGTGGAGCTGGTGACAGCTTTCGAGCCGCAGCCGCAACCGATGCCCACCGTGGCTGGGCCCGCGGCACAGACCGCACCGCCAGCGGGCGAGGGCCCGGCGTCCGAGACGCCTTCGGAGATCGAGACGCGCATTTTCGAATCGATCGCGGCGCGCCTTGACCGCCTGTTCGATCAACGACTCGAAGCGATCGTGCCCGGCGTGGTGGAAGCGGCGTTGTACGGCATTCAGGCCGGCATGACCGCATCAGTCAAGCAGGCCCTGCGTGAGGCGGTGGAACAGGCGGTCCGCCACGAATTCGAACGCAGGCGCGAACCTTAGGGAAACGCCGAACAAGTCCCTGGAATGCGGATTCTCGAACGAAGAACCTTTTCGATTCAACATCTTGCAAGAGCGACTTTCTCGACCTACGGACTTGTTCAGTGTTTCCTTGGCTGGCCGCGCGCACCGTGGCACTGGCCCGCCACGAGCGGTATCCGCTGACGGTCGCAGGTGCTACCGGGCGCGCTCAGGGGGCCGTCAGCCGGTCCACATGCGCCACCGCGCTACGGCCCAGCGCCGCCAGGTCGTAGCCACCCTCCAGCATCGACACCACTCGCCCGTTGGCGTGACGTTCGGCGACTTTCATCAGTGCGCCGGTCATCCAGGCATAGTCGGCTTCGATGAGTGCCAGGCCACCCAGCAAATCGTCGCGGTGTGCATCGAAGCCGGCGGAAATCAGGATCAACTGCGGACGAAAGCGCTCGAGCGCCGGCAGCCAAATTTCCTCTACCGCACGCCGCATTGCCGCGCCGTCACTGCCCTGGCGCAGCGGTATGTTGAACATGTTGGGCGCCGGATTGTGGCTGCCAGAATACGGGTAGAAGGGATGCTGGAAGATGCCCGCCATCAGCACCCGCTCCTGCCACTCGCTCTGGCCGAACATGTCTTCAGTGCCGTTGCCGTGATGCACGTCGAAATCGACCACCGCGACCCGCTCGAGCGCATGTTGCTCGAGCGCATAGGCGGCGGCCACGGCTATGTTGTTGAAGATGCAAAAGCCCATCGAGCGCTCGCGCGTGGCATGGTGGCCGCAAGGCCGTACCGCGCAGAACGCGTTGCGGGCGCGGCCCGCCATCACCAGATCGACCGCCAGGAGGCCGGCGCCGGCGGCGCGCAGCGCTGCCTGCATGCTGTGCGGATTCATCGCGGTATCGGGGTCGAGTTGCAGCAAGCCGGCGGACGGCGCCTGAGCAAACACCCGTTCGACATAGCGCGCGCTATGCACCCGCTGCAGATCGGCGGCAGTGGCCAGCGGCGCATCCATGCTGTGCAGGCGCAGAAGCAGGCCGGACTGGCGCATATGCTCACCCACCGCTATCAGACGCTCGGGGCGTTCGGGATGGCCGCCACCCATGTCGTGGCGCAGGCAGTCGGCGTGGGTGATGTAGGCGGTGGTCATGCTTGTCGAGTGGTCAGACGGGATTGTTATCATCGGGGTTTTGCGGCGGCGACGCAACCGCGCCGGCGCACTGGCTTGATTGTTTCGACCCGCCTTGCCGGAAACTCCGCTCGCCGGACCACCGCTTTCCGACTTTGGCACCTGCCTCTACCCCGACTCTCGCCCGTCGCCTCTCCCCGACTCATGCCCCTGCCCACCCATTCCCGCCTGCAAGCCCTGATCACGCAGCTCAACCGCATCATCCTGGGCAAGGACCGCCAGTTGCACCTGGCGCTGGCCTGCATGTTGGCGCGCGGCCATTTGCTGATCGAGGACGTGCCTGGCGTCGGCAAAACCACGCTGGCGCACGCACTCGCGCGTACGCTCGGGCTCAAGTTCCAGCGCATCCAGTTCACCAGCGACCTGTTGCCGGCCGATGTGCTGGGCGCCTCGATATACGAGCGCGAAACCGGCACATTCAAGTTCCATCCGGGCCCGATCTTCGCGCAGTTCGTGCTGGCCGACGAGGTCAATCGGGCCACGCCCAAGACCCAAAGCGCGCTGCTGGAGGCGATGGAGGAGCAACAGGTCACCCTGGACGCGGCTTCGCACCCGCTGCCGCAGCCGTTTTTCGTGATCGCCACGCAGAACCCGTCGTACCAGGTGGGTACCTTCGCCCTGCCGGAGTCGCAGCTGGACCGCTTCCTGATGCGCATCGCGCTGGGCTATCCGGACCATGCGGCCGAGCGCGAGCTGTTGACCGGGCAGGACCGGCGCGCCATCGCCGCGCGCACCACGGCCGCCATCAGCGTGCCCGAGTTCCGCTCGCTGCAGGATGAGGCTGCGCTCCTGCACGTGGCGCCGGCGCTGATCGATTACCTGCAGGCCCTGATCGAAGCCTCGCGCACGGCGCCGCAATTCGTCGCGGGCTTGAGCCCGCGTGCCGGCCTGGGCCTCATGTCGGCAGCGCGTGCCTGGGCCTTCGTGGCGGGGCGCGATGCGGTGCTGCCTGAAGACGTGCAGGCGATCCTGCCGGCGGTTGCCGGACATCGATTGAAACCTGTGCAGGCAGTGGGGCGCGCGGGCGCTGCGGCAGCACTGGACCAATGGATGAAGTCGGTGCCCCTGCCATGAGCGCTGGTTCGGTGCATTGGCCCACAGGCACATGGCAATACTAGCGCGTCCGCGCCGCGCAGGTTTCACCCGCCTGTCGAACTGGGTGTTCCAGCCGCGCGGGCCGGAAGCGGGCGAGATCGTGCTGAACCAGCGACGGGTGTTCATTTTTCCGACCCGCCATGGTTTCTTTTTCGCGTTCTCGCTGCTGGCATTCCTTGCCGCCTCGATCAACTACGACTTGGCCCTGGGCTTTGTGCTGACTTTTTTCCTCGCTTCGGTCGGCCTGGTGGCGATGCTGCATACCTTTCGCAACCAGGTACATCTGGCGATGCGCCCGTTGCGCGCCGAAGCGGTGTTTGCGGGAAGCGCAGCAGTGTTTGAAGTGGTGCTCGACAATCGTCGCGACGACGAGCGCGCCGCCGTATGGCTCAAGACAACACATGCAGCGACCGTATTGGACCTACCGGCGCGGTCCGGCCTGGCTTGCGCGATGTCTTTGCCCACAAGCGGGCGCGGCTGGCTGGACGCGCCGCGCATCACCCTGGAGACGCGCTACCCGTTGGGCCTGTTTCGCGCCTGGAGTTACTGGCAGCCGGCGCTGCGCTGCCTGGTCTACCCGGCACCGGCCGCAAGCGATGTGTTGTTGCCCACGGCCGCCGAAGGCAGCGGTGAGGGCGTGCCGCACGGCAGCGGCACCGACGATTTCGGCGGCCTGCGTCAATACGTCAATACCGACAGCCCGCGCCACATCGCCTGGAAGGCGGCTGCGCTGGCACTGGAAACCGGTGCTGCGCTGCAGGCCAAGCATTTTCTGGGGACCGCGGCGGTCGAAGTGGTGTTTGACTTCGATCAGTTGCCCGATCATCTGGGCCTCGAAGCACGCCTGTCGCAACTCACGCGCCGGGTACTGGACGCCGACGCCCAGGGGATGATCTACACCCTGCGCCTGGGTGGCCAGCTGTTGGGCCCGGCGCAGGGCGCCGCGCAGCGCCTGGCCTGCCTCGAGGCATTGGCCTTGTTCGAACTGCCGCACGCATCCTGACATGCGCTGGCGCTTGCCACGGCTGTTTTCGACAACGCGCGCCTCGCTGGCAGGGGACCGGCAAGCACAGGACCTGCCGGCCGGCCGCACCACCATACTCACCCTGCTGTTGGCCCTGATCCCGGTGCTGGCGCCCCATTTGTCGCATCTGCCGCTCTGGTGCGCCCTGTTCGCCGGGGCGATGTTCGCCTGGCGCGCGCTGATCACCTGGCACGCCAGGCGCGCACCGGCACGCCTGCCGTCGCGCTGGATTCTGCTGGCCCTGATGCTGGTGGCGCTGGGTGCCACCATCCATACCCATCACACCCTGTTCGGCCGCGACGCCGGCGTCACATTTGTATGCGTGCTGCTGTCGCTCAAGCTCCTGGAAACCCGCACCCGGCGCGACGCCGTGGTGGCGATCTTCCTCTCATATTTCCTCATCCTGACCAATTTCTTCTACTCGCAATCGATCGGCACCGCCGCCCTGATGCTGGTGTCGCTGGTGTTGATCACCTCTGCGCTGATCGCCGCCAACCGCGACGCGCAGGATATGCCGTTCCTGCGCCAGACCCGCTTGGGCGCCATCATCATCGCCCAGGCCTTGCCGATGATGCTGATCCTGTTTGTCCTGTTTCCGCGCGTCCAGGGGCCCTTGTGGGGCTTGCCGACCGATGCGCAGGCAGGCGTGTCGGGGCTGTCGGACAGCATGTCGCCGGGGCTCATCACCCAGCTTTCACTCTCCGACGGCATCGCTTTTCGCGTCAACTTCGACGGCCCGCCGCCGCGTGGCGCCGACCTCTATTGGCGCGGCCCGGTATTGTCGCAATTCGACGGCCGCAACTGGCGCCAGCAAAGCGCCAACCCGCTGCGTCCGGCGCGCTTTGCGGCTGCGGGACCTGCGGTGGATTACGAAGTCACGCTAGAACCCTCGAACCGGCCATGGCTGTTCGCGCTCGAAATGCCGACGCGCCTGCCGGACAACGCGCGCCTGACTGCCGACCTGCAACCGGTGACCGACCGGCCGGTGACCACCCGCCTGCGCTACAGCGCACGCTCGCACCCCGGATTCCGTTCGCTGCCGACCGAAGAGCGCGCAGACCTCGAACCCTACCTGGAATTGCCCGCCCGCGCCAACCCGCGCACCCGTGAAATGATGGTCGGCTGGGTGTTGGAGGGCGCCGCGCCGCGCCAGTTGGTCGAACGTGCGCTGAGCCATTTCCGCACCGAAGAGTTTTTCTACACCCTGGAGCCACCCCTGCTCGACAACAACGCGGTCGACGAATTCCTGTTTGGCGCAAAGCGTGGTTTTTGCGAGCACTATGCCTCGGCCTTTGTGGTGATGATGCGCTTCGCACGCGTGCCGGCAAGGGTGGTCACCGGCTATCAGGGCGGCGAAGTCAACCCGGTCGATGGTGTCTTCACGGTGCGGCAATCCGATGCGCATGCCTGGGCCGAGGTATGGATGGCGGGCAGCGGCTGGACCCGGGTCGACCCCACCGCAGCGGTATCGCCGGCGCGGGTCGAGCGCGGCCTTCCCGGCGCATTGCCGCAGCGCTTTGCGCCACCGCTGATCGCGCGCCTTGCCGGCGAATGGGGCGCGCAATGGGCGGCACGCACGCGCATGAACTGGGAAGCACTGGCCAACAAGTGGAACCAGCTGGTGCTCAACTACACGCCCGAGCGCCAGCGCGAAACTCTGGAGCAGTTCGGCATGAAGACCCCCACCTGGCAGGAAATGGTGATCGCCATGACCTTGGGGATAGGCCTGGTGTCGCTGGCGGTCGCACTATGGCTTGTGCGGGTCAAGCGCGAAGATGATCCGGTGCAACGAGCCTGGCTGCGTTTTTGCAAACGGCTGGCAAGGCAGGGCGTGGCGCGCGCACCACATGAAGGCGCGCTGGATTTCGCCCAACGCGCAAGCACCACGCTGGCGCAGCGCCACACGCCGCCTGAACGCCTCAGTACCCTGCGCGCGATCGCCTTCCGCTATGCGGCGCTGCGCTACGGGCGCAAACCCGATAGAGTCGCGGTTGCGGCGTTTATTCGTCTTACCCGAAGTTTCTAGCCCTTGCGATCGCCCCTGCGCCCCACCCTCCTTGCCGCCATCACGCTCGCGCTTTTCGCACTTACCAGCCAATCTGCCTGCGCTGCGAAAAAGAAGCCTGCGGCCAGCGCCGCTTCGAAGATCGACTTCAGCCAGCGCGAAGACGTGCGCGCTTTCATCGCCGACATGGTCACGCGCCACGGCTTCGTCGAGAGCGAGTTGCGCACCCTTTTTTCGCGCGCCAGGCACTACCGGACGATCATCGAGCTTGTCACCCCGCCGACCCATGCGCGCGCCAGGTCGTGGCATGCGTACCGCGACCGCTTCATCGAACCGGTGCGCATCCAGGCCGGTGTCGAACTGTGGAACCGCTACCCGGCGGAACTGGCGCGCGCGCAGGCGCAGTACGGCGTCCCGGCCGAGATCATTGTCGCCATCATGGGTGTGGAAACCGTGTATGGCCGCAACCGCGGCTCCTGGCGGGTGATCGACGCGCTGGCAACCATCGCCTTCGACTATCCCAGGCGTGCCGCCTACTTTCGCTCCGAACTGGAGAACTACCTGCTGTTTGCGCGCGAACACGATATCGATGTCTTCAGCGTGCGCGGCTCATATGCCGGCGCCATCGGCATACCGCAGTTCATGCCCTCGTCATGGCGCAACTGGGCGGTCGATTTCGATGGCGACGGCCGTATCGACCTGCGCGAAAGCTTCATCGATTCGATCGGCAGCATCGCCAGTTTTCTCAAGGGCCACGGCTGGGTGGCCGATGCGCCCATCGCCTTCGCCGCCAGGGTCGAAGGCGCGGCCTTCCGCGAGTTTCTGGCGCGTGACATCCTGCCCTCGGTGCCGATATCCGAGCTTGCGCGCTACGGAGTGGTCTCGGCCGGCCTGGCCCAGCAGGTGCTGCCGCCGGACACGCGCACTGCGCTGATCGACCTGGTCACGCCGGACGAAGCCGCCGAATACTGGATCGGGCTGGCCAATTTTTATGTCATCACGCGCTACAACCGCTCCAGCTTTTACGCTATGAGCGTGCTGGGCCTGGCCGAGGCGGTGCGCGCACGGCGCGGCCAGCGAGCGCAATAGCACCAACGCACCCAGAGCCTGGTCCGAGAGATACCCGAGAGATACCTTACCGGCCCGCCGCAATGGTTCGGGAGCAGATCGGAGGAACAAGGGCTGAGGGCAGCACAGGGCCAGGCTTGCGCCGGCAAGGCGGCCGGCGGCCGCCCCGGTTCTGTCAATGGGCCGGCACCTATGCCGGAAAAAGCCCGGTCGAGAGGTAACG
>Ga0105048_10017348_pt1 | contig 11107 bp, 10 predicted proteins | sample MAT05_FD_78382 | JGI IMG/M metagenome (GOLD analysis project Ga0105048, IMG submission 78382) | Freshwater microbial communities from Lake Fryxell liftoff mats and glacier meltwater in Antarctica - MAT-05 | ecosystem: Environmental > Aquatic > Freshwater > Ice > Liftoff microbial mat | place...
AAAAAGCCGGGCGGCTACGCTTCACGCAGACCAAGAACCGGGTGAAGGCCCCTGTAACGGTTGATATCCCGATCGTGCCCCCGTTGCGGGCAGCGTTGGACGCGACGCCGGCCAGCGGGCTGACCTACCTGCAGACCGCCTACGGCCGCCCGTTTACGGCTGATGGGTTGAGCAATCGCTTCCGCGCATGGTGCGACGAAGCGGGCCTGCCAAACTGCTCGTTTCACGGCCTGAGAAAAGCCTGCGCCACTGCCCTGGCCGAAGCTGGCGCGACGCCTCACCAGCTCATGGCTGTGCTTGGCCACAGCACCCACCAGCAGGCTGCCCTTTACACCCGCAAAGCCGAGCGGGCTGGCATGGCTGACGATGCGATGGGGAGACTGTATGGTGAACGAATGGACCCACTTGGACCCACCGGTTGACCTTGGTGGGTCCAATTCGGCGAAAAAATATTGATGGATCAATGGCCGAAGTAACCGCTGGCAGTCCCCTAGGGACTGCCAGCGGTTTCGATAGCGCCTTGATGCGGCGCCAATTTTCCGAAAGCTGCGAATGTGGCCCTAGCACTGGCCCTAGCGCGAGCCCACGTTAGCGGGCATTCGACTGAGTCAGTATGTCGCAGCCACTTCGGGGACGGTTGGTGCCGGACGAAACAAGGCCAGACCCGCCCAGCGCACCGTCTGGGATTGCGGACCACGCGGAGCAACTTCGGCCGCCCATCGTGCGCGGCGAAGGGGTCACCGATTCCGAACGCTATCTGGCCAAGCTGGGCGACAAGTCGTTCCTGAACCTGTCGTCCTATTCGTCACCGCACCGGGACCAGCGGGACCATCCCGGCGCGACCCAAGGCAAAGAGATTTGCGACCTGCTGGTGGTCTGCGCTCCCCACATCATCATCTTCAGCGAAAAGACCCTCGCATGGCAGGCCGACCGTCCCCTGGATGTCGCCTGGCCGCGCTGGTTCAGAGGTGCGGTGTGGGAATCCGTCAAGCAGATACGGGGCGCGGAACGGTGGATCACCGAACACCCTGACCGCATCTTCACGGATCGCGAATGCACCACGCGCCTGCCGCTGGCGCTTCCGCCGGTGGGCGAGCGCATCATTCACCGGGTCGTGGTCGCACAAGGCGTCTCAGACGCCGTCCGCACGCATTTCGGCGCCGGAAGCGGCAGCCTCGTCATCAAGCCCGCCATCGTCGGTGACCGGCACTTCAATACCCACATCGACGGCACCAGCGTTGAACCCTTCGTCATCGGCGACATCGGCCCTCACGAACCGTTCGTGCATGTGCTGGACGAAACCGCGCTGGACATCGTCATGCGCGAACTCGACACGGTTTCCGACTTCACCGCCTACTTGCAGAAGAAGGAAGCTTTCATCCGGTCGGGGCGGCTGAACACGGCCGCAGGTGAAGAGGACTTGATGGCCTATTACGCCATCAGGGCAGACGCCAGCGGCGACCACGACTTCATCCACCCCTTGGCGGCGCATGGCCAGCAGGCGCAACACTCGACATCGCCAACACCGAATACACGAACCTGGTCGCGAACCCGCAGTACGCAGCGAAGAAGCGCGCGGACGAACGGTCCTACCTTTGGGACAGGCTCATTGAACGGTTCACCACACCCTTGCTCGACGGCACTTCGGTTGTGCCGGAGGGGTTCACGTTCGACCTGCAAAAGAGCGAAATAGGCGTGCGCTACATGGCGCTAGAAACGCGGTTCCAGCGGCGGACCCACGCAGAGGCCGTGATCGGAGCGTGGGAGCGGGGCCGGACGATACAGAAGTTCTTCCGCATGACGCTGGACGAGGGCGACAGCGCGCACGCCGAAACCGCCTTCTTCATGCTGACGTTCAACTACGAAAACTGGATGGCAGAACTGGGCTATGAAGACTACCGCATGAAGCGGGCGTCCATGGCCGGTATCTACGCCCGCAGCATTCTCATGGAACATCCGCGCCTGAAGCGCGTCGTGGGCATTTCGATGGAATGTCCGGGCCGGGGCGTCGGCGGGTCGGAAGAAATGGTCTTCGCCCCGCAGCAGGAATGGACGGCTGAGGAACGTGCCGAGAATGACAGGGACCGCGCAGACTACCGGGTGATGCAGCCGAACATGAGGGTCAGGCGCTTTCGCGCGCATGAATACCCGGATGTCGCGATGGAAGTAAGGATGCCGGATGGTCGCCGCCGCGTCTTCTCCGCAGATGAAGACTCGTTCGCCGCCATGGCCGAAATGCTGAACGCAAGCAGGCGGCCTACCGGGCCAGTGAACCGGCAACAGCGGCGTGCCGCTGAACGGGAAGCGCGCAAGCGCAAACGCTAGGGCCAATGCTGGGGCCAAAACTCGCTGGCCGACAAAAGGCCAACGTCATCAATGCCCACAGCGGGGTGCGGGCAGTCACGTGCACTGCCAGCATGCAACTGAATGCGATGCGAAAACTGCCGAGCAGGAGCCCGGCGGTCCGCCAACAATGAAAGCTCCACTGCCGTGAGGCCTGGAGGTTTGCTGTTGGTCTGCCCTTTTGGATGGCCGGGGACGCGGGGTGGCCGCGTGGTTGGTTGTGGTTGGTGGGTAGGCAGCGGGTCATCCCGCGTCCCCGCGATCGGATTGCTCCGACCGCATCGCTCCGCGCCGTAAAGCAGTGATCGGCTGCCCTCCTTGCGGAGCGATGCGTGCAATATACCTGCGTTCAGGGGCCGGCCGGTTGAGACTTGCTCCATCCTACAAATCGGCGCGGGAAGTCCTTGAGTTTGCTGGACTCGCACCGGAGTATTCGGACGGATTGGGGAAGGCGTTTACCGCGGGCCGGTGATCGCGAGCGTGCGACTGATGCGCCTTGAACGTCGCCGCCAAGGGTGTCGTCCGGGCTGGAGCGCGAGGCACGTAGAGCCGGGAGCCATTGTGAGGCTGTCGTGCTGGCTTGGTGGATCCCGGATAGCGCTGCGCGCTTCCGCGATGACAAGCTGTGGGTGGAACAACTCACCCCTCACCTGTCATCGTGTTCAGACCGCCAGAAAGCCCGCGAAGATCGGGCGGATGAAGCGGGCGACGATGTCGGGCTCTTGCGCCATGTTGAGCGGGCGGGCGTCGGCGGCGATGTTGATCGCGGCGTGGACCATGGCGCCGGCGACCATGGGATCAACGGCGCGAGCAGAGCCATCGGTGATCGCATCGACCACCATGGACGCGAACTGGCGGCTGATGCGGTAGGAGTGGCCGAGGATTTCCGCCTTGTGCTCGGGCGGCATGGACGACAGCACCGACGTGCGCAGCAGCGGGCCTTCGGGGCCAAGCTGGAAGCGGATGAGCGCTTCCACCGTTGCGGCGAGACGGCTGGCTTCGGGGGCTGCCAGCGTGCGCGCTTCGATCTGCGTATCGCGCATGATCCCGAAGGAGCGGCGGAAGCAGGCGTCGACGAGATCGTCCTTCGCCTCGTTGTGGTGGTAGAACGCGCCCTTGGTGAGATTGAGGCTGGCCGAGATGCGATCGACAGAGGCGCCGCGATAGCCGTGCTCGTTGATCTGGCGCGTGGCGGCCTTGAGGAAGCTCTCTTTGGACTCGTCGCCGGCAGGCATGCGCCCGGGCGCGGCGAGCGTTGGGACTGGCGCCGCGAGCGCGCCGGGAGCGACGCCATGCAGCACGATGTCGGCCATGCGGGCGGCAAGGCGCGGGTATTCCTCGACGTCGAAGTCGCCGAGCCAGCTTGAGGCCCAGAACAACTGTTCGAGCAGGATGATGGCGCGGATGGTGCGGTCGGTCCGGTCCATCGCGGCGAGTTCGGGCGAGTCGAGCAGCCTACGCACGCGGCGGAACATCTCCTTGTAGCCTTCGACCACGCGGTCGCGGTGTTCGCCCTCCAGCGCGCGAATGGCGGCGAAGGAGGCCAGCGGCACAGCCTCGCCCTGGCGAACGGCGGCGTCGCGCGCGGAGAACAGCGCGATGAGGCGCGTGATGCGGGCGCCGGCGTCGGGCTCGCGCTCGGCTTCGGCGACGAGGCCATCGAGCACGGCAAAACCGGATTCGATGCAGGCGACGGCCAGCTCTTCCTTGCGAGGGAAATAGTAGGTGACGCCGGTTGCGCGCAGGCCGATCAGCTCTGCCACGGCCGTGAGGCGCATGCCCTTGAAGCCCTGACCGTTGAGTACGGGGATCGCCGCGGCCACGATGTCGGCGCGCCTGCGCTCGAACCGGTCGGTTCCGTGGGCGGCTGGGGCGTCCCGATACGGGGCGTCAGGCGTTTCAATAAGGGTCTTTTTGTCGAGCACGGAACCAGTGTGCTCCTACCTGACGGGAGCTGTGAAGCCGGGAAGAGGCGAATTTTCCGGTTTCCGATCAACTATCAGGCGAGATTTCATCGTAATGAATTCAGGATTAACGAAAAACTCAGGCTTCTGGCTTGAGCCTTGCGCAATGCTTCGTGGACCCATCAGGGATGGACCCCATGACTACGTATGAACAACTGGCCAGACGATATTGCGCTCTACTCGGCGAAGACGCTGACGAGCGTATCGACGGCGTTCCCGTGTGGCGCGTAGCCCTCGCCGACCTCGAAGCGGCGATGAATGCGCTGGACACGTTCGGCCTCGATGTGCGGACGACCTTCCACGAGATTTCCGAAGCGACAGAGACGCCACGGCCCAAGGGCTTCACACTGCGCCGCGTGGCCTGAGACGGCGCTCAGCGCTTCTTGCGCTTCTTGCCGGTATTCCATTCCTTCATGAGGACGCGGGCGGTTTCGATGACCACCGTGTCCTTTTCCTTTTCTTCCCGATCGAGTTCCTCGAACGAGACGAAGGAGGGACGCGTGCGGTTGAAGTCGCTGCGCGGGCCGGGCGCCCAGCCATCGAGGAAGCGATCCAGCATCCAGCGCGTGTGCTCGAGCATTGCCATGCGGTGGACGAAGCCCGGATCGTCGGTTCGCATGTCGCCCATGGCGGGCGGAAGTTCATGCGTCTCCGGGCATTTGCCGCGCGTTAGCCAGGCCTCGAGATCGTAGCCCGCGACGAACGCCTTGGCGCGCATGTGCGCGGCGGCGCGGCGGTTCGAGACGCGCAGGCCGTCGGGCAGATCGCGCCATGACTTGGCCTCGTGGATGATTGCACCTTTGACGCGGCGCTCCCGATCAATGCGGAAGCGCTCATACTCCGCATGATAGCGGCGGGCCTGCTCGTCATAGTCGGGCTCGAGCATGCCTGCGCCGTCGAAGGCGGCGGGCCATGCGCCGAAGGAAACGACGCGCAGGTTGCAGAGGATGCCCTCGGTCATCGCCTGTCTGTGGCGTTCTTCCAGCACGGCGGGATCATTGATGAGATTGCCCGCGCCCGCCTTCACCGGGGCGAGACCGGCGCCGTGCTGGGCGCAGATGAAGATCGGGGCCTGGAACAGCTTCTCGCGCTGGACCATCGAGCGCAGGGCGAAGGCCATGTCGAGCGGGTGGCGCACCTGGTCGATCGCGACATAGGCGGCGCAGACGCCGGCCACCTTCGTGCGATCACGTATGCTGGAGAGCAGCGGCAGGTCGTTCTGGCGGAAATCACCGGGCACGAACGCGATGTCGACCATCTTCATCAGGTGGGCGTGGCGGCTTTCGAAATCCTTCTTCACCGCCTCGGCGCGCGGATCGACGATGGTGATCATCAGCGGGCCACCGTCGGGGACGACGCAGGTGACGATGAACTCGCGCAGGAGCGCCTGCCCGACCTGGCCGAAGCCGACGATGAGGATGTGCTGACGCTTCTCTCCCAGCGCCTTCGCCAGCAGGAAGGGCGGATGGGCCAGCATGACTTGCCGCGCAGCGCCGCCAGCGAATGAGAACGGCACGAGACGGGAGCCTAGGCGTTCACGGCTGAGCTGGTCGCGGATCCAGGGATCAGTGATGTGGGCGAGGACCTGGGTGTCCGGATAGAGCCGCGCGGCGGCCTGCGCCGTCTGCCACGTATCGGCGTCGTCGCCTTCGTCTACCACGATGCGAACAGCGCGCTTGGCGGCTGCGTAGCGGAGCTGGGACTTCAGGGGGCCGCGCCGCTCGAACGTCGCGAGGCGATCGGCGATGGGCAGGCGTGTGGCCGAGAGGTGGATCGCGCGCGACTTGCGGAACATGGTGTTGTGGACGGCAGAGTATTCCCGCGCGGCGGGGCCGTCGCCGACCACGATGTGGTGCTTGCCGGTGGTGCGCCGGAACAGCAGGCCGAAGAAGCGCGAGCCGAGGGCGAGAACGATCAGCCTGCCGCCGATGATGAGCGAGGTGACGATGCCAAGGGCGCGCGCGAGGCCGAACAGCTCATTGTGGTCGCGGCCATCGGTGAGTTCATTGCCGAAATAGATGTCGGACAGCAGGAGCACCTTTACGGTACGGATGGCGACCTCGCCGTATTCGGCGGGGGTGTCTGGCTTGAGGACTGTGGTCCAGCCCATCCAGGCGAGCGTGAGCGCCGCGCCGCCGGTTGCCAGCACGGTGAGCCAGACAAGCGTCAGCAGCCATTGGCCGCGGCCACCGACCGGACGCCCCCTCACCTCGGTATAGCCGTCCGCCATGCCTGATGCTCCCGTGGTTCAGGCTATTGCGCCCGGCGCCGAAGGCAAGGCGACTCAACACGCGCAGGACACACCTACAAAGCCGGGAGGCCACATGCTATCGCTGCGCGCGATGGTTTCGCGGCCCCAACAAGATGGCCCTCGTTCGCCCGCGGTGAAGATCGCGCGGGTTGTGCACGAGGCGATGCGCGCGTGGCAGGCGGCGAACGGGCAGGCTGCCTCGCCGCCATGGGGGCGCGGGCCGAAATGGATGAAGGACGCCACGGCAGCATCAGTTGCGTGGCGCATCGCCAATCCGAAGGCGCCCGCATCCGCCCAGCATGAGCAGTGGGTGGCTGCGAAGAAGGCTGATGGCTGGACGTTCGGGACAATGAAGGACGGCCGGAAGAAGACGCATCCGATGCTCGTGCCCTACGCGCAGCTTCCCGAGGTCGAGAAGCGCAAGGATGCCCTGGTGAACGCGATTGTCGATGCATTGAAGTAGCTGGCGGCTACTTCGCCTTGGCCGCGTCCGTCGCGATGCGTGTGGCGTCGTCCTGGGAGAAGCCGAGTTCGAGGAGGACTTCGACCGTGTGCTCGCCCAGCAGCGGGGGGTCGCGGCGGATGTCGGCGGGGGTGCCGGTGAAGTTCACCGGGTGCTGCATCGCGAGGTAGGGGAAGCCTGCCGGGTGCTGGCGCTCGTGGATGAAACCGGTCTCGCGCAGGTGGGGGTCTTCGAGCACTTCCTGCAGCGTGGCGCAGCGGGCGCAGGGAATGTCGGCCTTGCCGAGGAGGTCGAGCCATTCATCGGTGGTCTTGGTGGCGGCGACTTCACCGACGAGACCGTAGAGCGCGCCGATGTTGGCGGTGCGGGCGTTGTAGGTGGAGAAGCGCGGATCAGTCGTCATGATCTCGGGGCGGCCGCCGAGTTCGAAGAAGGTGATCCACTGCTTGTCGCTGTAGGGCATGATGCCGATATAGCCGTCCTGCGTGGGGTACGGCATGCGGTTGATGCTGGATGAGCGGGTGTAGGCCATCTGCGTCATTGGCGGGATGAAGGTGTGGCCGTAGAGGTTCTCGACGAGGTTGAAGGCCGTGAAGCTCTCGAGCATCGGCGCTTCGATGAACTGGCCCTTGCCTGTCGTCGCCTTGGCAAAGAGCCCGGCGATGGTGGCGTAGGCGGCGTGCAGGCCGGAGACCTTGTCGGCCATCAGCGCCGGCATGTAGCGCGGCGGGCCGCCATCGCGGACGTGGAAGAGATCAGCGATGCCCGAGCCTGCCTGGATAAGATCGTCGTAGGCGGGCTTGCCGGCATACGGACCATCAGCGCCGTAGCCTGCGCAATGCACATAGATGATGTCCTCGCGGATCTTCTTGAGATCGTCATAGCCGAGGCCGAGGCGCTTCAGCCCGTCCATGCGGACGTTTGTGAAGAACACGTCGCACTGTTTCACCAAGCGCTTGATCGCTTCGATGCCATCCGGGTTCTTGAGGTCGAGCAGGATGGCGCGCTTGTTGCGGTTGCAGCCCATGTAGATCGCGCCCATGCCCGGCGCGGGCGACGGGCCCGCGTGGCGCATGATGTCGCCTGTGCCGTTCTCGACCTTGATGACGTCTGCGCCCATGTCGCCCATCAGCTGCGTGGCGTAGGGCCCGAGCACGACGGTGGAGAGATCGAGGATCTTCACGCCCGCGAGCGGGCCGGTTGAAGGCATGGACAAGGTTGCATCTCCCGGGGCGGCCGGCTGCGCGGCTTCATGCCTGCGTATCCATGGCCGACGCGCGTTTGCAAGCCCTGCGGGCGGCTCACACCCCCTTGTGAGTGCGCCCGAATGAAGCGGGACGGCCGAAAGCGCTCAGTTTGCCTTGATACGCCTGGCTTCGCGTGGGCCGCCCTGATGCAGGGTGAAGGACTGCGCGGGGCCTTCGCCAGCGGGGAATACGACGCGGATGCCGGCGGGCTGGAAATGAAACTCCGTGTCGGACGTGGCCGTGAGGGGGAAGGCGCCCTGCCCGGTCGCCTGTGCGGAGAGGACATTGCCATCGCGCGTCACGGTGATGTTGAAGTCGGGCATCAGTTCATAGACGCCAACATAGCGATCCAGCACTTCGGGCTTCACCTCGACCGCAACGATTGCTGGCGGAGGGGGCGGCGCGGGCAGGCCGAGCCAGAGCCGCGCAACTTCATCCGTGATGCGGCCCGAGGCCGCGGATTCGAGGTTGGATAGCACGATCACTGTGAGGCCATCGTCCGGAAATCGCGACATGTTCGTCGAGAACCCGGGAATGCCGCCGCTGTGACCGATGGCCTTGTGGCCGCCAAGATCGCGCGTGCCCAGGCCAAAGCCATAGCCGTCGCCATAGTCGGCTGTCATCGCGGCGCGTGAGGCAGCGGACACAACCTTGTCGGAAAAGAACGCCTCTTGCCAGATCAGGAGGTCATTAACTGTCGAATAGAGCGATCCGGCCGCGTGCGGCAGCGTCATGGACAGGAAGTCGGCGTTGAACCACGTATCGCCCTCGATTCCATAGCCTGCAGCGCGGTTCGGCAGCACGGTTCTGGTATCGTCATAGCCGCTGTGCTTCATGCCGAGCGGCGTGAAGATGTGCTGCTGCAGATAGGCCGCGTAATCCTGTCCGCTGACTTCCTCGATGATGTAGCCGAGCAGGACATAGCCCGTGTTGTTGTATGCGAACCTTGCTCCGGGTTCGAACGCAAGCGGCATGTTGCGCGTAAGTTCGACGACCTCCTTCGGCGTGCGGTCGTCTCGGGCCTCACTTTCGAAGAAGCCCGGCTGGTCGGTGTAGCTCGGGATTCCGGAGCGGTGGTTGAGCAGGTGCTTGACCGTGACCTTGCTCCACGTCACCGGGGCGTCGACATAGTACTTCGACACCGGATCATCGATGTTGAGCTTGCCCTGCTCGACCAGCTGCATGATCGCGGCGGCTGTGAACTGCTTGGTGATGGAGCCGAGACGCAGGACGCTTTCCGGCGTCATCGGTACATTGAGTTCGCGATTGGCGAAGCCGAAGGCGTGACGGAAGACAGGCTGGCCATTCCGCGCCACCAGCACGACGCCCGAGAATGCGTTGCGATCGACGTGGGCCTGCACAGCGGCGCGGCTTGCGGTGGCGAGCGGATCTTCCGCTTGCGTCATCGGCGCGGGAATGGCCGCATGATCGAGCGGTGACGTTGCAGCCGGCGGCGTGGCGCACGACGCTGTAGCCAGCACAAGCAAGGCAGCTACCGCCGCGCAAATCGAACGCATATATCCACCCCTTGTACCGCCACCGTTCCTACAACTTCATTAGCCTGGGACAGGCCAACAAGACCACCCTGGCGGCGTCAGGCGGGTATGCGCATGAATTGATGCATTTGTTTGCTGTGTGACATCACGACACTTGCGTTTCCGGCAAACTAGAACCATTCTAGGGTCATTATGAGCATCGTGACTCGTCTTCAATCAGCCGGCCTGCGCGCGACTCCGAAGCGGATCGCAATCGGCGGCCTGTTGTTTGATGGCCAGGACCGTCACGTGACAGCCGACGACGTCGCCGTGCTGGCCCGCAAAAGCGGCGTGCGGGTGTCGCTGGCGACCGTCTACAACACGCTGAACCAGTTCGTGGCGGCTGGCCTGATGAAGCGCATCACGCTGGACACGGACCGCACCTATTTCGACACGAATGTTTCGCAGCATCACCACCTGTTCTTTGAAGAGAACGGCGTGCTGCATGACATTCCCGGCGACTCGATCCGCGTTGAGGGCCTGCCGGAGATTCCGTCTGGCGCAAAAGTGCGCGCGATCGAAGTGATCGTCCGCATGTCGGGCGACAAGCGCTAGGCGCTTCCGGGTCAGGACTTCTTCCTGCCCTGCGGATGGATCGTCTCTCCCCGTTTCAGCATCTCGACAAAGCTGGCGATGCGTTTTGCGCGGCCGGCGGGCGTCTTGAGATTTATCGTACGGTGAGTAAGCGCGAAGCGGTTCTGGGCGGTGAGCGTCTCGTAGAACGCCCTCGCCTTGCGGTCGGCAGCAATCGCCTTGAGCAGATCGTCGGGCGCATCCATCGTCGTCTTGTAGGCGGCGTCCCAGCGGCCATCGGCCTTTGCCTTGTCAACGTGGCTGAGCCCGTGCGCCGTCATCGCGCCTTCCTTCACCAGCCTTGCGACGTTGTCGCGATTGACCTGGCTCCAGAGGCTTTTGGGCCCGCGGCGTGTGTAGCGCTGGAGGAATGACTCTTCGTCCCATGACTTGCGGATGGCGTCGATCCAGCCCCAGCACAGGACCACATCGATGGCCTCAGCCGGCGTGATGGTTGGCTTGGCCGTAGCTTTCTTGAAGATGCGGATCCAGACTTCGGACTCTTTCGCATGGTTGGCCTTCAGCCACTTGTAGAAGGCGTCCTTTGTTTTGAACTCACGAACATGATCGGGGTCAACGATAACCGGCGCCACGCGACTCTCCCCGTCCTAGTGGATTGATTCCAACGTTTGGCGCCCCCGTGTTGCGGCGGCGATGATCCTGTCGGGGTCTGCGGTCCAGACGAAGGGCTTGGGCTGCTGGTTGTGCTCGGCGACGAAGCGGTTGATGGC
>Ga0105048_10017349_pt1 | contig 11106 bp, 7 predicted proteins | sample MAT05_FD_78382 | JGI IMG/M metagenome (GOLD analysis project Ga0105048, IMG submission 78382) | Freshwater microbial communities from Lake Fryxell liftoff mats and glacier meltwater in Antarctica - MAT-05 | ecosystem: Environmental > Aquatic > Freshwater > Ice > Liftoff microbial mat | place...
ACGCCAAGCTCGCACCTGCGCGGGATCGACGCCAACATGCTCGCCGGCGCGCTCACCGACGCGGGCGTGCAGGCCCTCGAGCTGCGCGTCCGCGTAATCGACGAGGCCGAGTTCAACGACACGCTCCGCCAGCACGCCACCAAGGCCGCCACTACCGCCCTGGCCCTGGGCGAGCACCTGCGACATCTCTGGGCCCAGTTCGCCAATGATGGCGATGGCCCGCGCGTGGTCTGCGATCGGCAAGGCGGGCGGCAAGCCTACGGCGACGAGCTGTACAACATGCTGCCGACCGTGCGTGACGCCGGGCTCGCAAAGGCCGGCGGCGTCACGATGCTCGAAGAAACACCGCAGCGCTCGCGCTACCTCTGCGAGGTGCTCGATCCGCCCGTCCGGCGCGGCCGGCTCTCGGCGGTCTTCCAGACCGAAGGCGAGTCCGCCCACCTGCCCATCGCGCTGGCCAGCATGGCCGCCAAGCTCACCCGTGAGCTGCTGATGAAGCGCTTCAACGCCTATTGGCGGGCCCGGGCCCAGCTCTCGGGCGTCGCGCTCAAGCCCACCGCGGGCTACGTTCAAGACGCACGACGATGGCTCACCGACGCCAAGCCGCTGCTCACACCTGATGACCGCACCAACCTCGTTCGCCGCGCGTAAGCCCAAGACCGCACTGAGAGTCGCCCCGATGCACATGGACCGCCAAGCCTGGGCCCGCGCGCTGCACGCCGCCTCTGAGCAAACCCTCGGCACCGCTCCGGTTATCCCCGCGCCAGGAAGCCTTCGCGACGAGCGAGGCAGCACGCTCAGCATCGACTGGCCGTTCTTCGCCGCGCTCGCGGGCGTCAACGCGGGCCTGAGTCAGAACGCTGCCCCCCACCCCCACCCCCCACTCCAAACCCAACTCCAACTCCAAATCCCCAGCGAAGGCGAACGCGCGGTCGTGCCGCGGACCGCGCGCCGCGCACCGAGCCTCGAACAGCTCGGCTTTGACGAGCGGCTATGGGCCGCCGCCGCTGGCGAGCCGATTGATGTTGACGCGCTGCTGATCGGGGGCGACCCGAGCAACATCAGCACCAACACCGGCCCCGGCCCCAGCCCCGGCCCCAACAACATCACCAGTAATGAGCCAGACCAGCGCGCCGGGTCGGGCCCGCGCCCGCTCTTTGCCCAGTCCGGGCGCTACCAGTCCGCCATTGAGGTCTACACCGAGCGCCTGCTTTGCGCGGTGCACGCGCTGTGGCGCCTGGCTCGCCTGCACAACCGCCCCGACTGGCGCGATCGCGCGACCGCCTGCTCGCTCTGGCTCATCGAGCACCTGCAGCCCGACAACGCGACCAACTACCCATGGGGTGTTCACGTGCTTGTCGACTTGGCCCAGCAGCCTGTCACCGCCGGCGTCTCGGCCAGCACCGCCGCCGCCGCCGACATGTACGCCCAGAGCCTGCTGCACAACTGCCAGGTCAGCCACGGTCGTGCCGACGTCCGCAGCGCCTGGGTGCTGCGTGACGCCGCGGCAGAGCTCATGCTCAGCCACCATCAATGAACAAGGGCGGGTCAGACCCGCCCCTGAGCTCGAATGCTCTTGATTCCAAGCCCGGCTCGAACGCCTCAGCTCACCGGGCTGGCCACGGCCTCGATCGCCTCGATCACCTGACGAACCTGAAAGGGCTTGCGCAGCCACCCATCAAAGCCCTGCGGCTTCAACCCCGCGAGCTGCTGCTCGGTCAGCTTTCCGCTCATCGCGATGGCGCGGGTCAGGTGGAAGTCGTCGCTCCCGCGCAAAAACCGGGCGATGTCGCGTTGATCGATCTCCTGAAGATGCACGTCCAGCAGCACCACGTGCGGCTTGAAACGGTCGCATTCCACGCCCGCCGCGAACGGGCTCGTCGCCGTCCGCACCTCGTAGTTGGCCTGCTCAGAGAGCACCTTTGAGAGCACGTCCAGCACGTCCTGCTCGTCGTCCACAATGAGCACGCGCGTCCGCCCCGAGACAACCCCGTCGAACGGTATCCCGTGGGCCTTCATGAACTTCAGCAGCTGGGCCACCGGGATCCGGCGGTCCTTGCTCCCGGGGATGCGGTACCCCTTGAGCGACCCGCTGTCGAACCACTTGCTCACCGTGCGCGGCGCCACGTTGCAAATCTTGGCGACCTCACCAGTCGTCAGCACGTCCTTTTCCAGGCTCATACCTCGTCCCCTGACCTCCGGTGCACGTTGATCCGCCTCCTGCGGACGCGCACGGGGTATGGGATGAGTGATCGACGCTCTCAGGGCCGGTCTTGACGCGTGCGCAGTCCACGCGGGGCGGATGCAGGGAGAATGCTCAACTAGCACGCGCGCGCCGCGCGTTCTCGGCCCGTAATCGCCACGCACGCACGCCCCCGCGCCCAGTTATCAGGCACCGCGCCCATCGCGGCCCACGCTCAGCGAGCTCTCGATCCATCAAGTCCGCGCGGGCGTCGTGCGCCCCGCCGGTCGCCGCACCCAGCGCGACAGCACTGGATCGCCCAGCAGCGCGTCGCGCGCGTCGTCGCTGGTGGCGTACTTGCGGAACAGCGCCGCCGCCACAAGGCCCATGAACATCGGCTGCGGACGCAGCGGGCGGCTGGTCAGCTCGGGGTGGAACTGCGCCCCCATAAAGTACGGGTGCGCCACCCGCGCATCAGGGTGCTCCGCCGGCAGCTCAAGCACCTGCATGATGGGCTGCTTGGGATGCCGACCGCTAAAAATCAGCCCCGCCGCCGAGAGCTGCTGGATGTAGTCGGGCTCGACCTCGTAGCGGTGGCGAAACCGCTCGCGCACGCTGCTGCGCTTGCCGTAAAGCTGCCAGGCCAGCGTTCCTTCGGCGATCGCCACGTCCTGCCCGCCCAGGCGCATCGAGCCGCCAAAGCCCTCGATCCGCTTCTGCTCGGGCAGCTCGCTGATGAGCGGGTGGGCCACGCCGGGGTCAAACTCGGTGCTGTTCGCGTCGCTCAGCCCCAGCACGCTCCGCGCAAACTCGATCACAGCGACCTGGAAGCCCAGGCAGATCCCCAGGTACGGGACCTTGTTCTCACGGCAGTAACGCACGCACAGCACCTTGCCCTCAACCCCGCGCCGCCCAAACCCGCCCGGCACGATCACCGCGTCCATCGCGCCTAGCCGCGGGGATACATCCGCCTCCGCAAGGTTCGTCGTCTCGATCCAGTGCACCTTCACTGACGCGTCCAGCTTCGCCGCGCAGTGCTCCACGGCCTTGTCAATGCTCGCGTACGCGTCACGCAGGTGCGCGTACTTGCCCGTGATGCCCAGGTTGATCTCGCGCGTCTTCGGCTTCGTCAGAGTCCGCACAAACGTCGACCAAATCTCACGCGCGCGGTCCTCCGCCGGCGCATCAACACGGTCGTGCAGCGAGAGGATCGACAGGATCTCGCGGTCCAGCCCCTCCGCACGCATCTCATCAGGGATCGTGTAGATGCTCGGGCGGTCGTGCATGCTGAACGTCCGCTTCAACGGCACGTTGCTGAACATCGCGATCTTCTCGATCACCTTCGGCTCAACCGGCTCCTCGGCCCGGCACGCCACGATGTGAGGCTGGATGCCCGCCTCCATCAGCCGGCGCAGGCCAAGCTGCGCGGGCTTGCTCTTCTGCTCGCCCAGCGCGCTGGGCTTGATCACATACGTCAGGGCCACAAAGCAGCAGTTGCCCGGGCCCTCTTCAAAGGCCAACTCGCGCAGCGCCTCGATGTAGAACCCGTTCTCGTAGTCGCCCACCGTCCCGCCAACCTCGACAAAGACCGTGTCGGCCGGACGCTGCCCGTCACCGAACATCGCCAGCTCGCGGATCTTGCGCTTCACCTCGCCTGTCACGTGCGGGATCATCTGCACATCACGCCCGAGGTACTTCCCGTCGCGCTCGCGCCGCAAAATGTCGCTGAAGATCTGCCCGCTGGTCGTGAAGTTCCGGCGCGTCAGGTTGCTCTCGAGCATCCGCTCGTACGTGCCCAGGTCCATGTCGCACTCGGTCCCGTCTTCGAGCACGAAGACCTCGCCGTGCCGGTACGGGTTCAGCGTCCCCGCGTCGATGTTCAGGTACCCCTCCATCTTCATCGGGCACACGCACAGGCCCTTGTCGCGCAGCAGCTTGGCCAGGCTCGCGGCAAAGATCCCCTTGCCCAGGCCCGACATCACAGTACCAAACACCACCACATACTTATGGAAGCCCTTGCGGTAGCCGGGGGGCACCGGGCTGTAGAACTCGCTTGAGCTGGTCGCACTGGTATCCGCCACACTCGCCAGCATCCCGCTCGCGTCGACGATGCGCTCACCCGGCTGCTCGTCCTCCGGCGGCTGACTCGTCGCCCGCTCGCTCGCCGCGCCCCGTACCTCGCGCTCAAGCGGCGCAAGCTCAGTCTCATCGTCAGGCACCGCCACACGCCCACCATGCGGCGCATGCGATCCCGCCGACGCATGAGGTCCTGAGTGCTGCCGAGCCGAGGGTTGCTCCGATACCTCCACCCGCACCGGCGAAGAAGGCCTGGGGGCGCGGGCGACAGGGGTGCCTTGATCGGGCACCTCGGACTGGCGGGAAGTCTGGGGGGGCATGAGACAGCGTAGCCGCCATGCGCTTCAGTGTGAAGCTTTTGCGAAAGGTCTTACGCCGCGCGAACCGTAAGCAGGTTTCTACCTCAGACCCGCTGTCTTCGCCAACCCATTACCCCACCAGCGCCCCCACCAGCGCCCCCACCCGCGCCACCACCAGCGCCTCCACCCGCCAGCCCAGCACATCAACCTCCACCATCACCGGATCGTCGGCAGCCACGCCGCCAGCACGTCACGCGCCGCGAGCAGATCCTTCAGGTCGATCATCTCGCTGGTCGTGTGGATGTACCGCGTGCCCACCACAATGCCCACCGCCCGAGCGCCCGCGCCAGCCTGCTGCGCCGCCGCCCCGTCCTGCCCGCCCGCCAGCAAGATCGTCCGCTGGTACGGGATTTGCTTCGCCTTGGCTATGTCCTCAACCTCATCAAGCAGGCGGTGGTCGCTGATGAACGATGAGTCCATCACATGCAGCCCGAAGCCCTTGCCGTGGTCGGTGATCGCCTCGTCGCTGGGCACGCCGGGGGTGTCGCAAGAGAGCGTCACATCGATCCCGATGCCGATGTCGCACCCGACCGCGAACGCCGCAGTTCTTGCCCCGCGCAGCCCGACTTCTTCCTGCGTGGTAAAGACCACCACCACCTCGCACGCGTGCCCCGACCCAGAGCGGTCGAGCTCGCGGACGGCCTCGATCCCCAGCCAGCACGCCACGCGGTTGTCCAGCGCCTGACTCACGGCTTTGCCCGGCGCCTTGGCGCTGTGCCCCAGCACCATGAACGGATCGTTGTACACCACATAGTCCCCGATCCGCACGCGCTTCTTCACTTCATCAGCGGGCAGCCCCGTGTCAACGATCAGCTCCTTGACCAGCGGGATCTTCTTGCGGTCCTCGTCGGTCGCAATGTGCACCGGACGCCCGCCGGGGTTCATCACCGCGTCAAGGTCGCCGTCCTGCGTCACCACCTTCACGCGACGGCTGAACAGGTTCCGCGTGTCAAAGCCGCCCGCCGCCGCCACACGAATAAAGCCCTTGTCGTCGATGTGCCGCACGTAGAACCCGATCTGGTCCATGTGGCACAGCATCGCCACACGCGTCGCCTTACCCGCGTCGCGCTTCGCCTTGGCCCCCTTCGCTCCCTTGCCGGCCTTGCCCGCACGCGGGCCACGCACGCAGATCAATGAGCCCATCGCGTCGGTCCGCACATCGTCAAACAAACCCTTGATCTCGCGCTCAATCAGCGCCCGCACGCGCTCCTCACGCCCAGGAATACCGGGCGTTTCGCACAGACGCTTGAGCAGCTCGATGTTCATGGGCCCAGCGTAGGGCCCGACACTCGCCACGGGCCATCGCACGCCCATCGGCCACGCCCATCGGCCACGCCCAGTACACTTCACACGCAAAGCCCAGCACCGCACACATGCACCCCACACCACTGCTCGCCAATCTTGACGCCGCCGACGCCCAGTGGGAGCGCTACGGCCCGGCCCGTGAGGGCGGGCCCTCGATCGCTGTCGCCGGGGCCTTCGACGCCGTCGAGCTCGAGTACGCCGCCATCCGCAAGACCGCCGCACTGCTCGATCAGCCCGCCCGCGGCACGCTCGAAGTCACCGGCGCCGACGCCGCGGCGTTCCTCAACCGCATGGTCACGCAGGAGCTCAAGAATTGGCCCGTGATGACCGCACGCCGCGCCTTCTGGCTCAGCCGAAAGGGCCGCATCGACGCCGACCTCCGCCTGCTCAACCTGGGCGACCGCATCTTGCTTGACGTTGACGCGCTGGTCGCGCCAGACGCGGCCAAGAGCCTCGGGGCGTACATCATCGCTGACGACGTCAACCTTACCGACGTCACGCAGCGCTGGCACCGCCTTGGTTTGCACGGGCCCGGCGCCGCCGCCGTGCTCGCGACACTTACCGAACCCCTCACCGCACCCACAACCCCCGCTAACGACGCTCTCCCCGCAGCCCCGGGCTCTGCGCTCGTGCCGGTCGCCGAGCTCGCCCCGGGCCAGATCACCCGCGCCCTGTGCGCAGGCACCGAGATCATCATCGACCGCGCCGACACCGCCGGCGAAATCGGCCTTGAGCTGACCATCCCCGCCGCCGCGGCACGGGCCGTCTTCGAGCACCTGCTTCAGGCCGCCCACACGCCCGACATACAGCAACGGCATGCGAACCCGACCAGTCTGCACACCCGCGCTGCCTTACGCCCCATCGGCTGGCACGCCTACAACATCGCCCGCATCGAGGCCGGCACGCCGCTGTTCTTGCTCGACTTTGGCACCAGCGCCCTGCCCGCCGAGTCCGGCGTGCTCGCCGACCGCGTCAGCTTCACCAAGGGTTGTTATCTGGGCCAAGAGATCGTCGCGCGAATGCACGCGCTGGGCAAACCCAAGCAGGTCGTCGTTGCACTGCGAATCGGTGAGCGCCCAACCCACGCCGGCGGCGAGCATGAACCCGCAACCGTCCCCGAGCCGCACGCCGCCGCAGCGCTCTACATCCCCGGCGGCACCGAGCCCATCGGTGCCATCAGCAGCGCGACCGCCAGCCCGATGCTCGGCGGCAGCACCATCGCCCTTGCCAGCGTCAAGACCGCCCAAAGTGCCCCCGGCACTACGCTTGAGCTCCAGCTTCATCCCGACGCCCCGCGCGTTCAAGCGATTGTTCAGCCCAAGCTCGCCTTCTGGTCGCGCGCCGGGGTTTGAACTCGCCCGCACCCCCTTGGCCCCGCGCATCGCCGCATAGCTCACCTCGCCCGCGCCATCACCGCTCCGCCAAAAGCGCGTACGCCTCGCGGTACTTTGCCAGCGTCCCAGCCACAACCTCCGCCGGCAGCTCGGGCCCGGGCGGCGTCTTGTCCCAGTCGCCCCGCGCCACCAGCTTTTCCAAATACTCCCGCAAGAACTGCTTGTCGTAACTCCGCTGCGAACGCCCCGGCTCGTACCCCGCCACCGGCCAGAACCGCGAGCTGTCCGGCGTCAATGCCTCGTCGATCAGCATCGGCGGCTGCCAGACCCGACCCACCTTCTCCTGCGCGCCTTCAGGAATCCCGAACTCAAACTTCGTGTCAGCGATGATGATGCCCCGCGCCAGCGCGTGCTCCGCCGCCGCCCGATAGATCGCCAATGACGTATCGCGCAGCACGCCCATCGTCTCCAGCCCCACCAGCTCGCTGGCCCGCTCAAAGCTGATGTTCTCATCGTGCCCACTGTCGGCCTTGGTCGCGGGCGTAAAAATCGCCTCGGGCAACCGGTCACATTGCCGCAGCCCCGCGGGCAACGCCACCCCGCACACCGTCCCGCTTGCCTGATACTCCCTCCAACCAGAGCCCTCAAGATACCCGCGCACCACGCACTCAATCGGCACCACTTGGCAGCGCCGACCGATGGTCATACGCCCCTCAAGCCACGCCCGCTGCGCGCTGCCGACCGGCGCGACGCCCGCGGGCAAATCCTCCACGCGCGTGCTCACCGCGTGCACCTCACACAGCCGACGCGCTGCGATGAACCCAAACCAAAACGACGCCATCTGCGTCAGCAGACGCCCCTTCCCGCCAATGAGCGTGGGCATCACCACGTCAAACGCGCTCACGCGATCAGACGCCACAAACAGCAGCCGCGGCTCTACACCAACCTGCTCAGGCAGCTCGTACACATCGCGGACTTTGCCGCGCCGCACCAAGGGCAGATCGATCTTCGCAGGCTCGTCGTGCATGGCCTGAGCGTAGCGACAACCCCTCCCCACGCCAACACCCACCCGCGTGCGGCCCCAGCGTGCCCTACATTCAACGTTCATGCTCCGATTCATCGCGCCCAAGCTGCCCGGATGGTCGCCCTCGCACGCTTATCTCATGGGCCCTGATGACCTGGCCATCCCCGCCGAGGTCTCGCTGGACAACGACGTCATCCAGTGCGTCAAACGCGTCGAGGGCGCAGCCGCACTCGCCATCCAATATCCCGCCAGTATTCTGAGCCCTACGCCAGCCGCCACACCCAACGGCATCCCCCTCGCAAACCCCCACGCAGTCACCGACGGGATGCTCACCCTCCGCACCGCCCTGCTGCCTGACCGCAAAGCCCCGTACCTGCTGACACTTGAGCTGGCCCGCCACCAAGTCATGCTCATGCTCACCAAGCTTGAGGAATGGGCCCTCTTCGAGACCGCCCCGACCGATCCCGCGATGGCCAAGGTCGATCACGCCCGCGAGCTTTACACCGCCGCGCTCGTGCTACTCGGGCGCGTAGGCAGCGGCCGCTTCACCCCCGAAGCCCAGCACGCCGCCCAGCTCGCCCTCGCCGCCGCCATCGATGCCGGCGAAGAGCTCGCGCTGCTCAGCGCCCGCGTGCAGCACGCCCGACGCATCAGCGGCGAGCTTCAATTACTTGCCTCCAAGCCCCCGCCCGACAGCGCCATCACCGACCATGAGGTCAAGCTCGCGCGCAAGCACCAGGCCGGGTGCGCGGGGGTCATCCTGGGCCACGCGCCCAAACTGGGCGTCGCCGTCCCCCCCGCGATCTTCTCGCCCGGTCTCTGCGCGGTGGTCGAGTCCGTCGCCGACTTTGTCGCCATCCCGATGCGCTGGAGCCAGATGGAGCCTAACGAGGGCCGCTACGCCTTCGCCAACACCGACCGCTGGATCGAGTGGGCCGTCACCAAGGCCAAGCTCCCGGTCGTCGCCGGGCCGGTGCTTGACTTCGAGGCCGGCAGCGTCCCTGACTTTGTCTACGTCTGGGAGCACGACTACGAAAGCCTCCGCGACGTGGTCATCGAGCACGTCAAGGCCCTCGTCACGCGCTACCGCCGCACCGTCGACACTTGGACGATCTGCGGCGGGCTTCACATCGGCAGCAACTTCGCCATCAGCTACGAGCAGGCCGTAGACCTCACGCGCGTCTGCGTCACCATCGTCCGCAAGCTGCACCCCTCTGCGAAAGTGCAAATCGAGATCTCGCAGCCCTGGGGCGAGTACACCGCCGAGGCCAGCGCCCGCTCCGCCCGCAGCATCCCCCCAGCTATCTACGCCGAGCTGCTCGGGCAGGTCCAGCTTGAGATCGACGCGATCGCGCTGAAGGTCCAGATGGGCTACCCGCTCCCCGGCCGCAGCACGCGCGACCTGATGAGCTTCAGCAGCCTCCTTGACCGCTTCGCCGCGATGGACAAGCCCGTCGCGCTGACCATGCTCGGCGCGCCCAGCGCGCCCGTAATCGCTGGCCCGGGCCAGCCCGGCGCAGGTCACTGGCGCGGCCAGTGGTCAGAGACGCAGCAGGCCCAGTGGGTCGCCCGCGCCGGGGCCATCGCCGCCGGAAAGCCCTACGTCCAGAGCATCTGCTGGCAAGAAATCATCGACTCGCCCCCGCCCAGCTCGCCCCACGGCGGGCTCCTCACCGCCGCCGGCGTCCCCAAGCCCGGCCTCGCCCAACTCAAAGCCCTCCGCGACGCGCTGCGCTCCAACGCACCGCTCCCCGGCGCACAGCGCTGAGCTTGATAAGCCCCTCACCCGAGGCGAGGGAGTGGGTCGGGTCGGGTCGGGTCGGGTCGGGTCGGGTCGAATGTTCTAACAGTGGGCCTCACACCTCCACCACTGCCCCATACCCCGGCAGCTCGCACGCCACGCCCAGCCGCTCGCGCAGCACGCCCGCTAACGCCATACGCGGGCCGCGCTCGCCGTGCGTCAGCATCACCCGCGGCTGCGCCCTTACCGTGCCCGCGCCAGACCCTCCCGTAACAGCCGCGCCAGCACTTATTGCGTCGTCGCCGCACTGCCCCAGCACCTCCTGCGCCCACTTCACCAGCACGCTCTGACCGCCGTGCGCGCTAAAGCCGCCCATCGTGTGCACCTGCGCCCGAACTTCAACGCCCTGGCCCATGATCCGCACGAACTTCTCCCGGTCCACCAGCCGGCGCCCCAGCGTCCCGTGCGCCTGGTACCCCGCGATCACCACATGCGTCCGCGCGTCAGACAAGTGGTGCAGCAGGTGGTGCACAATCCGCCCGCCCGTGCACATGCCCGCACCGGCAATCACCACCGCGCAGCCCTTCATCGTGTTGACCACCTGGCTCTCCTGCCCCGTCCGCAGCATCCGCAGCCCCGGAAACTGCAGTGGCCGGTGCCCCTCGCGCATCAGCGCACGAGACTCTTGGTCAAAGAAGCTCGCGTCCATCTCGTACAGCTTCGTCGCCTCGATGCCCAGCGGCGTATCCACCAGCACCGCCAGCCCATTGGGCAGCCGCCCCGCCTCTTGAAGCCGTGCAAAGTGGTAGATCAGCGTCTGAGTGCGCCCAACCGCAAAGCTCGGGATCAGCACCTTGCCACCCTCGGCCCACGCGCGGCTCACCACCTCCACCAGCTCATCAATTGTCGCGTCAATAGGCTTGTGGTCGCGGTCGCCGTACGTGCTTTCGAGCACCACGACGTCCGCCCCGCCCGGCCCAATCGACGGCGCAATCGGGTCTCGCAAAATCGGCGTGCCCGGGTTGCCGATGTCTCCGCTGAACACCAGCCGCGCCGTCCGTCCGCCCTCACTTGCCGTCACCACC
>Ga0105048_10017351_pt1 | contig 11105 bp, 7 predicted proteins | sample MAT05_FD_78382 | JGI IMG/M metagenome (GOLD analysis project Ga0105048, IMG submission 78382) | Freshwater microbial communities from Lake Fryxell liftoff mats and glacier meltwater in Antarctica - MAT-05 | ecosystem: Environmental > Aquatic > Freshwater > Ice > Liftoff microbial mat | place...
CGTGTGCTGCGCTTCCCCAAGCCCTTCGACACCCCCGTCACCGGATTACGCCAGCCGAATCTCGTTTTGGGACAGAGTGCCTTCACCACGCGCACCACCGACCCCACCTCGCGCACCATGCGCACCCCGGCCGGCCTGGCGTTTCTCAGCGACGGCAGCGTCCTGGTTTCCGATTACCTCCACAACCGGGTTCTGCGCTTCAAAAAGCCCACTGGCGGAGACTTTCAGAATGGCCAGGCGGCGGATGGCGTCTTTGGTCAAGCGAACTTTACCGATAGCGGTCGCGGCAATACACTCAATCGTCTCTCCTCGCCAAAGGGAATCGCCACCGACAGTGACGATCGGCTGTACGTGGCTGAAGTCCTGGGCAATCGGATCACGATCTTTAGCGAGGCCGGCACCTCCGTATCGAACGCCACGGCCCGCCAGGATTTCAGTGGATTAGCGGGTCCGCAGGCCGTTTATGTTAATCCCCAAACCGGCGACATCTGGATAGCCGATACGCACAACGGGCGCATCGTGCGCCTATTGCCCTTCAACCAATTGCCCGTCTTCACCACGATCAATTCCGAGCAAAGCATTGGGTCGCCCTTTCCGCTGGCCCTGGCGCTCGATCGCTTCGGCAATTTGATCACCGCGGATCTCATCAATCGCGTGGCGTTTTTCTACCCCGTCATCCGCGTGCTCAATGCCGCCTCCGCCGCCCGGAATCAGGTCGCACCTTCCACCTATTCCTCGATCTTCGGCGCAGCCAACGCTTTTGGTGACGTCACCAGGTCCTTTACCGAAGAGCCGAATCCCATCCCCATGCCCTCCGTCGTCGCCGACACGCGCGTGACAGTAGGTGACAGAGCCGCACCGATTCAATTCGTCTCCCCCAGCCAAATCAACTTTATTGTCCCCAAGGACACCCCGACCTCTGGTTCCGTCGATGTCATTGTGGAACGTCCGAGCACGGGGCAAGTTCTCGCGGCTGGGTTCGCCGAGATGGACATCGCGGCGCCGGCTCTCTTTGCCGCGGCCGGTGGACGTGGTCAAGTCGCTGCCCTTAACCAAGACGGGTCGATCAATTCGCCTTCGAATCCCGCGCCCCGCGGCTCCACCATCACCATCTTTGGCACCGGAACGGGCAATCTGTCCGGTTCCCCCGCCGACGGCGTTCCGGCGCCAGGCGTCGTGGGCACCGCGGGTAACTTGATCGTCATCATCGGCACTGCCCAAATACCTGCCGCCAACATCCTGTATTCGGGCTTGGCTCCGGGCCTAATCAGCGTTTGGCAGATTAATGTCACCATTCCGACGACCGTGCCGCCCGGCAATGCCACGCCGTTCGGCCTTAGATTCCGCGATGTGGCGGCCCAGCCAGGCTTGACGATCTCCGTCCGGCAGTAAGGAAACCTCCGGAAGCGAGCCGCCGCGCAGGATGCCCCATCGGCATTTTGGGCGGCAGTTTCGCGTTTAGACTCGTTACACTAGACAATAACCACCGCATGCCAGAGATGAATCGCTAATGGAGTTGGGCCGCATTCTGCTCGGACCAGTGCGCTCTGGCAAGTCCACCCGCCTGCTCGAATTGTTTCGTCATGCGCCCTCGCGGATCGTGGTCCCGACGGCGACCATGGAGGAGCACCTCACCCATCGGTTGGCCCGCGAAGGCCGCTTGGTTCGCAGCCCTCAAGTAATTACGCTCGCCACCTTGGTGAACTCGTTGGCCACCGGTGCGCCCCAGATTACAGCCGCGGAGATTCCTGTCCTTGTCCGGCGCAGCTTGGCCAAGTTCCGCAGCCGCCGCTGGCAAGCCCTCCTCGGTGCCCCTGGTTTTGTAGCTACCCTGGCCTCCATCGCCAGCGAGGTCGACACCGCCGGCTACAGCAGCCAGGACCTCTCCGCCACCGCTGACCTCCTCCGCCGCTTACACCCCGACGCCGAGGAGTTTGTCAGTTTCTACGCGCTCTTCGAAGCCGAAGTACGCTCCGCCGGCCGAGCCTTGCGCGGCTGGCGCTTGGCTGCCGCCACCACGCGGCTTTACCGGGAAGGTGCGGGGCCGGAAGCGTGGCTGTGCGACGGCTTCTACACCCTCACCGAAGGCGAAATCGCTTTGCTTGACGCAGCCCGGCGACATGTTCCGGTTACTGTCACCTTACCCGAAGGCCCCCTCGCCGCCCGCGCCTGCCGTCTGCTCGAGCAGCGCGGATTTGAGGTGAGCCGCTGCAGCTTTTCGGGGCCTCACGTCAGCGCCACCCTCACCACGGCCCACTCCTTTGAAAGCGAAGTGACGCAGATCGCCGCTGGCATTCTGGCTGCGCGCGCCGCCGGCCGACATTATCGCGAGATGGGCGTGATTGTCCGGTCGGCTGACCCGTATGTGCCCGCCCTGCGCACCGCCTGCGAACGCTTCGGCATCCCCGCCCGCTTTTACTTTTCCCGGCCGTTCGCCAACACCTCCGCCTTTCAATATGCCGATGCCCTGGCCCAGGCGGCGATTAGCAACTGGGACCAAAGGCTCTTACTTACCTGCGTCCGGCGGCGCGATGCCGACTTAGCCGGCCGCCGCGACGAAGTGGATTTCGAGTTACGCCGCCGCATTCCCGCCAGTGGCATTCCCAACTTAGCCGACTTACTCATGTTCACGCCGTTTCTGGCAACGCTTGAGCGTCTCGATGTGGTTCGCGAGCGGGCACTGCGTCCGTCCGCATGGGAGAAATTACTCGGCGCGGAGGCCCCCGGCGTGGCGGAGTTACTCGCCTCGGCGACGGCCATTCTGCCGGAGCGGTCGATACCCCTGGCCATTTACTGGACCGACGTGCGGGCGATGGCCGCGGAAACCCCGGTCCGCGAAGAGGACCGTCGCCGCGACGTGGTCCACGTGATGGATGCGCACGAGGCGCGCCAATGGCAGTTACCCGTCGTCTTCTGTGCCGGCTTGCTCGAGGGCGTCTTTCCCCAGCACCCTACCGAAGATGCGCTCTTTCCGGACTCGGTGCGACGGCAATTGAATGAGCTCGGCCTGGCTCTGCGCACCATGGCCGATCGGCAAGCTGAGGAGCGTTTTCTCTTCACCGTCGCCACTACCCGCGCCACCAGCGAGTTGTACCTGAGTTACCCGCGGTTCGACCGCCAAGGCGAACGCAGCCTGCCCGCCTTCGCCCTCGCAGGCATCCCGGTGAACGATGGCGACAGCCAGGCGATCCTACCCTATGTCGACCATCAGTATCCCGCCGCACGAGCCACTCGCATTACCGACGATCGGTTAAGAAAAGAGTTAGCCCGGCGGCATGCCTCGGCCAGCCCCTCGGGTATCGAAACTTTCTTACATTGCCCGTTTCAGTTCTTCGGGCGATATACGCTGCGGCTTCAGAATGCGCCGCTGGAGCCCGGCGAGCGGCTCGACGCGCTAGCGCAAGGGACCATCGTGCACGAGGTGTTATTCCAAATCGCCGAACGCGGCCATCGGCCACTCGAAGAGTTGTTCGACACGATCTACGACCGTCTCTGCCGCGAACGCAATATCCCTCCCGGCTATCTGGCCGAGGTGGAACGCTTGAAGATGCTCCGCGACCTCCGCACCTTTGAGCGCGACTTCAAACCGGCTCCCGGCGGCAAACCCCATCTGGAACAGCGCCTCGAATTCGCCTGCTCGGCTGACTTACAAATCCGCGCCCGCATCGACCGCTACGATGTCTTCCCCGAGGGTACTGTCGCCGCCTATGACTACAAATATTCGAAGGCGGCCAACGTTACGAAGCGCCAGGATAGTGAGCAGTATGTGCAAGGCGGCTTGTACTTACTCGGCTTACAGAAATCCTTAGGCCTCGCTCCGCGCAGCTTTCACTATGTCGCCTTGCGCGACTCGGCCAAAATCTCTGGCTGGCAGGACCCGGAATCACTGCGCGAGATGATGCAGCGAGCCGAATCGCTCACCCAGGAAGTGAGCGCCCGCGTGCGCGATGGCGAGATCGACGTTCGCCCGGCCGATCGCGAGAAGTGCCAGTATTGTGACTTTGAATCCGCCTGCCGGATCCGTACCCAGCAGACACAACTCGTGCAGGTGGCCGGATGAAACTCACTCCCGAACAATTAGGCGCCGTCGAGCGCTGGGGGCAGGATGTCTGCGTCGTGGCCGGCCCGGGGTCGGGCAAGACTCGGGTGCTAGTGGAGCGCTATGCGTGGCTGATCAATGAGCGCGGCTTTCGGCCGAGTCAAGTGCTCGCGATTACTTTTACGGAGAAGGCCGCTAACGAAATCAAACAACGCCTGACGGCGCGTTTTCGCGACGCGGTGGGGATCCAGCAAGAGATTGAGCGCGCGCCGGTAGCCACCATCCACGGCTTCGGGGCGCGCTTACTCCGCCGCTATGCCATTCCCGCCGGGCTCGATCCCCGCTTCCGGATTCTGGATGAGCCCGAAATGCGTGCCGAGTTACAATCGACTATTAAGGCCACGCTCGACCAGCTGGCGGCCGAGCGGCGCGCGGATCTGCGCTTGCTGCTATCCGCCTGGAATACCGATGCTCCCGTGGAACATCTGGGGGAGATCTATGAAGCCTGGCGCTCCAGCGGGGGCACACTTGAGCATCTGCAATCTACCCAACCTACTCACTTAGACCACAGTAAGTTGCTCCAAGCCGCTGGCGATTTAATCGGTACTAAGCCCGGCTGGCGCGAATGGCGCGACTCGGTAGCCCACAGGCCCGAGGATGTCGACTTTGCTTTACTCGATCGCGGCGAACGGCTTATCAAAGGGGCCCGCGGCGCGGCAGCCAAGCACTTTCGCGTCTGCCTCGCAGAGTATCGCATGTTGTCCCTGATGCACCATTTTGCCCCGGCGCGCGATTTGCTCGTTTCGCTCTTCAGTCAGTTAGTAAAAGATGTCGAACGCCGTAAGTTTGAGCGCGGCGTGCTCGATTTCGGCGATCTCGAATCCCGCACCATCGCTCTACTGGAAGGCCATCCAGAGATCCGCGCCCGGGTGCAAGCCGAATACGAAGCCATCCTCATGGACGAGTTACAAGATACGAATCCTCTCCAGTGGCGGCTGATGAATCTGGTTCGCCGCGAAGGCAGGTTCTTCGGCGTCGGAGACTTAAACCAGAGTATCTTCGGCTTTCGCCATGCCACGCCAGACAGCTTCCGGCAATACCGCCAAAGCCTGCTCGATTCGCTGCAGATTGTCGACGAGTTACGCGGCAATTACCGTAGCCGCCCCGAGATCTTGCAGGCCGCGATGGACATTGTGGCCGGCGCACCCGGCCTCGAACCGCCCTTGCTCGAAGCCCGCCAACCTTTCCCGCCCGCCACCGGACCCATCATTGAAGTGCTGGCGGCGGAGGGCGAAACTCCCCTTGAACGCGAGCAACTCGAAGCCGAACACGTCGCCCGCCGGATCCGCGAGTTACACGCCGAAGGCGTCAGTTACTCGTCCTTCGCTTTACTCTTCCGCCAAACCACCGGGCTGCCCGTATTCGAGCAAGCCTTGCGCGCCTTCGAGGTGCCCTTCGTTATGACCTTAGGCCGTGGCTTCTTCGGAGCTCCCGAAGTCCTGGACTTAGTCAACTGGTTGCGCATGGTGGCCAATCCGCGGCACGAGATCGCGCTCGTGGCCGTGCTCCGCTCGCCCCTCGCCGGCTTTAGTGACGAAGAGATTTATGCTCTGCGCCTAAGCGGTGGCGCACTGGTGGATGCCTTGCCCGAAGAGTTCGCCACGCGGTTGCTGACGCACCGGACGATGGCCGAAGAGATATCGCCGGACCGTTTGCTCGCCTGCGCCATCGACGAATCCGGCTATGCCTTAGGGCTCGATGCTGCCGCGCGCGCCAACGTCGACAAGTTACTCACCATGGTGCGTGAGTGGTGGCATGCCGATCCGCGGCCCTTGGCCGAGCTAGTCCGGCGGCTGGACGAACGAGCGCTCGAACGCGAAGGTAACGCGCCCACGGGCGACAATGGCGAGGCCGTGAATGTACTCACCATGCACGCCGCTAAGGGCCTTGAGTTTCCTGTCGTCTTTTTGTGCGGGCTACAGCGCGCTGGCGGCGGCGGCAGGTCCGCTCCGTTGAGCTTTCATCCGCGCCGCGGCTTGGGAGTTACCTGGCGAGATCCGGTTACTGACAGCGCGGTGCATGACCGGGTTCATCAACTGAACTTAGAAGCCGAAGCCGAGCGCGAGTTAGCCGAAGCCAACCGGCTCTTCTACGTCGGCATGACTCGCGCCGAACAACGCCTTATCTTCAGTTGGGCCGAAGGCAAGCAGATGCGTTCCAAGTGGCCCGATATGGTGCGGCGCAATTTCGCGGCGCGGATTGTGGCCGTACCGCCGCCTCGTTTCGACTTACTCGAAACAACCGCCCCGGCCGCTCGCTTAGCGCGGTTACTGCGACCCATTCCCAGCGCCGAGCCCTGGGAAACGGCGGTTACCGTTACCGCACTCACTCGCTTCGCCGAGTGTCCACGCCGTTACTGGCTCGATCGTTCGGGACCTTTGCCCACCGTCAGCGGCACCGGCGCCCGGGAACTCGGCCGCGAAGTTCATGCGTTGCTAGCGGGAGAGCCGGGAGAGCCTTCCGCGGAAGCCCAGTTTCTCGCTGAGCGGTTCCGCCAGAACGAACTAGGCCAGCGCGTTACGCGTGCCTCGCAGGTAGAACGCGAGTGGGATTTTACCATCGAAATCGCAGGCGTCATTGTGCGCGGAGCCATCGACTTGTGGTTCATCGAGAGCGACGAGTTAGTCGTCGTAGATTACAAAACCGACGAGGCTGTAACTCAAGAAGCCGCCTGGCAGGTGCGCATCTACGCGGCTGTGCTGGAGGCCCATCTCGCCCGCCAGGCACGGGCTATCCTCTATTTCGCCCGGCACGACGAGGCACTCGAGGTCGATGTCCGCGATCCGGCGCCCCTGGTACGCAATTGGAAGCAAGCCTATGTGGCCGACAGCTTCCCCCTGCAAATGGGCCAACGCTGCGAGCGCTGCGAACATTATGGCCGCCGCTGTCCCTCGAACTTCGTGTCAGGCCCCTCAAACTTCGTGTCATGATGGAGCCGATGAAAGCCGCCCTGTTCGCCGCCGCCCTTTTATTGACTGCTTGCTCTTCCGCGCCCAAGCCGGAAGTGAATACCCCACCCATGAAGAGTATTGTGAAAACATCCTTTGGACAAACCCCGGACGGCGCCGCCGTCGACCTTTATACGATAACTAACCCCAACGGCGCCAGTGTCGCCATCAGCACTTACGGCGGCACCGTCGTCTCGCTCAACGTGAAGGACAAAGCCGGTAAGTTAGGCGACGTGGTGATCGGTTTCAATACCCTCGCCGGCTACCTCGGCGAGCACCCTTACTTCGGCGCGCTGATTGGCCGCTATGGCAATCGCATCGCCAAAGGTAAGTTTAGTTTGAATGGCACCTCATATAACTTAGCCATCAACAATAGCCCGAATGCTCTCCACGGCGGGCTGAAGGGTTTCAGTCGTCAGGTCTGGCAGGCCAAAGAAGTGGGTGAGAATGGACTGGAGCTGACTTACGTGAGCAGAGACGGGGAAGAAGGCTACCCGGGTAAGTTGACGGTGACCGTAGGCTATACTTTCACTCCCGCGAACGAGCTCCGCATTGAATATACCGCCACTACTGACGCCGACACGGTCGCCAACCTCACCAACCACAGTTACTTCAACTTAGGCGGCCTTGAGAATAACTTGACGCACCAACTTGAGATCTACGCCGATCGCTTCACCCCCGTCGACGCCGGCCTTATCCCCACCGGCGAGTTACGCCCCGTAAAGGGCACGCCCTTCGACTTCACCACTCCCCACGCCATCGGCGAGCGCATCGATGCCGATGAGGAACAGATGAAACTCGGCAGCGGTTACGACCATAATTTTGTCTTCACCAAGCACGACGGCCAATTAAACTTAGTCGCCAAGGTGAGCGAACCCACGTCGGGGCGCGTGATGGAAGTGCTTACCACCGAACCCGGTGTCCAGTTCTACACCGGCAATTTCCTCGACGGCACGCTGAAGGGCAAAGCCGGCCGCCCCATCCAACGGCGCGCCGCCCTGTGCCTGGAAACCCAGCACTTCCCGGACTCACCGAACCAACCCAAATTCCCCACCACGGTCATCAAGGCTGGGGAAGTACGGAAATCGACGACCGTTTATCGGTTTGGGGTGATGTAAGACGCGGCAGGCTAGAAGCTGGGACGGTGCTTCGTAAAGGTCTGCCGCTGGAATACCGGCCCAAAGCCGCAGCACACGTAGTTGCGCTCGGAACCGCTGCCCGGCGCGGTCTCGGCGACACAGTATCGGCCCCCGGCTTGCCCGGTGAGCCACAGCCGGTGCTGGATCAGCATCTGCTGCAAGCCCTGGCCGCGATGGGCGGGCAAGGTGGAGTCGGCAAAGCAGTAGCCTACTTCGCCCACGACGGCAAAGGCGGCCGAGCCGGCCAGTTCACCATCGCGCACAATACCCAGCGCGGTTTGGCTGGCCAGGATGCGGCCCAATAGATAGCCGGAGGGCGAAGGCTCCATGCCGAAGCCGAGTTGAACGGCTTGAGCCCACTCTTCGAGGCGATCGGCACAGTCGATGACTTCGGGCCGCGGCGGATGATCCGCCCGCAGTTCAGCCACCAGCACCTGCTCGCTGCCGGCCAGTTCATAGCCGAGGCTCACCAGCCAAGGCTCGAGCTGCCAGACATCGGCGACCTCGAGGATGGCGTCGGCGCCGCGGGTGAAGAAGAAGGCTTCGAGCGAGGCCAGATGCTCATTGGTCAATTGGCCATCGGCCCCGGCGACGTGGGTGAGCGGCGATCCGACGCCGAGAAACGTGGCCCAACCCTGGCCGGCGGACTGTTTGGCGGCCCCGGCGCCGAGACTCGCCCCGGCATCCACGAACCGGGCCGCCAGGGCGGCGAAGGCCCGTTCAACACGTTGAACCATCTGGCCAGCTTAGCAAGTTGGGATGAAGTAGAATCGCAGGGTGCATCGCCGTACTTTCCTTCAAACCGCCGCGCTTCCCCTTCTGGCTGCTGACCCGCCGGTGCCGATCATCGACACGCATATCCACTTGTTTGACCCGACGCGCCCGGCCGGGGTCCCCTGGCCTCCGAAGGACAACAAGGTGCTCTATCAGCCCGCCCTGCCCAAGCGTTTGCGCCAAGTGATCGGGAGCTTCCAGGTGGTGGGCGCGATCGAGGTGGAGGCGAGCCCGTGGTTTACCGATAACCAATGGGTGCTGGACGTCTCGGCCAAGGACACCATCATGGTGGGCTTCGTCGGCAACCTTGAACCGGGTAAGCCCGAGTTCGCCGGTCAGCTCGAGAATCTGGCTAAGAATCCACTATTTCGCGGCATTCGGTATGGCTACCTGTGGGACCGCGATCTGCGCGCCGGTTTAGCGAAGCCCGAGTTTCTGGCCGATTTGGGCCGGATGGCGAAGGCCGGCCTGTCGCTCGATACGGCCAACCAGTCAATCCGCTTGCTGGAAGACACGCTGCGCATTACTGACCGGCATCCGGCTTTGCGGGTCATCATCGACCATCTGCCGAACATCCGGCTCAAGCCCGCCGAGAAGCCGGCTTACGAGAAGCTGCTGAAGGAACTGGGCGCGCGTAAGCAGGTTTATGTGAAGCTGTCCGAGATCCTGCACCGCCAGAAAGAGGCTGACAAGCCGTCGACGGCGAATCTGCTTGACCCCCTCTGCGCCACCTTCGGCGAGGACCGTGTCCTCTACGGCAGCGATTGGCCCAATAGCGACACTGCGGGCACTTACGCGCAGGGGTTATTGGCGGTGCAGGCTTATTTCGCGAACAAAAGCCGTGTGGTGCAGGAGAAGTTCTTCTGGCGCAATTCGCGGGCCGCCTATCGCTGGCAGAAGCGCGCGGCGAATCAGCCGGGTTGAGCTACTTGCCGAGCAGCATGGCGATGAGGTAGTTGCCGGCCATGGGGTCTTCCCGGATGAGGTCCCACTCGCGGAAAGCCTGACGAGTCAGGTCGAGGATTTCGTTCGCATCGGTGGCGCTCCACGAACGGGAGTTGTCATAGTCGGCCGAGTGGCGCTCGTCTTGCAGGGTGGCGAAGGATTTGGCGACCCGTTGCAAAGGCAGCGGTACCGATTGGCGGTTGCCGCGTCGGTCCTTCCAGCCCGTCGGGCCGAACTCCAGCGATACGCCCCGCATGATTCCATGCTTGAAGCCGCGTTCGAAAGAGGTGCGGGCCTCGGCGGTGCCTGGCCAGCGCCCGGCGGCGTCCTCGGTTAGGCGGTGAAAGAGCGCATAGTAGGCCGTGGAGACGGCGCGCCGGAGGCTGGCTTGGGAGGACTTCGTCCCTTCGTAAATGATCAGATGCTCCGCTTGGCGAAGCAGGTCTTCGGTTAATCCCAAAGCGGCTCTTTCAACTCGCGTTGTTCGGTTTCACTCCGAAAACGCGGGTTCGCGAGGAAGTTTCGGCTCCCCAGGCCAAGTTCCTGGTCGATCTTCTGGCGCACCTCGTTCGCAATTTGATGAAGACGGGGAACCCGGCTGGCCTCGTCAGAAAGAATGACGTAAAAATAGAGGGCGTCATGGTCAGACCAGTCGAGCCCCTCACGCATGCGGATTCGGACCACATCGGGGGCCAGAGAACCGGCGATCTGGTCAACCTGCTCTTGCTTGGGGAGATTCAAGATCATGTCTTTAGGATAACCTGACCACAGATAATACACCTTTCAGTCAAGTGGAGGAAACTTATCCGCCGATATGAACATCGAGTTCTATGAAGGGCCTGTAAACTGGCCGGCCTCTGGCGGGATATCATAGACACAAGGCGTCCTTCGTCCACAACCTCCCTTTACCCATGTCGCAGACTACTACCGAAGAACTTGGAATCAATAGCTGGCTGGAAGAAGAACTCTACCAGCAGTACCTCAGCAATCAGCAGAACGTTGACTCGAGCTGGAAGACCGTTTTTGATACGAATGGTCATCTGGAGCCGCTCGCGCCTACTCTGCCTCCCGTTGCTCCTCCACCGGCTTCGGCAATCCCGGCTTGGCAATCCCGGCTTCGGCAATCCCGGCACCCGTCCCGCCTCCGGCACCGCAGACCCAGGCGATGACGGCTCCGGAACCGAAGCTTCCGGCTAAGCC
>Ga0105048_10017352_pt1 | contig 11105 bp, 8 predicted proteins | sample MAT05_FD_78382 | JGI IMG/M metagenome (GOLD analysis project Ga0105048, IMG submission 78382) | Freshwater microbial communities from Lake Fryxell liftoff mats and glacier meltwater in Antarctica - MAT-05 | ecosystem: Environmental > Aquatic > Freshwater > Ice > Liftoff microbial mat | place...
GTGTACCGGTGTACTCCGGCGGCCTCGGCGTGCTGGCCGGCGACCACCTGAAATCGGCGTCCGACTTGGGCCTGCCGCTGTCCGGCGTCAGCCTGATGTACCGCGAAGGCTACTTCCGCCAATACCTGAACGCCGACGGCTGGCAGCAGGAGCGCTACCCGGAGAACGACTTCTTCAACCTACCGCTCATCCCGGTTCTGGAGCCGAACGGATCGCCGCTGTTGGTGTCCGCCCCCCTGCCCGGCCGCGAGGTACAACTCCGCATCTGGCGGATTCAGGTCGGCCGCGTGCCGCTGTATCTGCTGGACTCGAACATCCCGGAGAACCGCCCGGACGACCGCAACATCACCGCCCAACTGTACGGCGGCGACACGAACCTGCGGATCATGCAAGAGATCATCCTGGGCATCGGCGGGGTGCGGGCGATGCGGGCGATGGGCCAGGAGGCGACCGTCTGCCACATGAACGAAGGGCACGCCGCGTTCGGCGCGCTGGAGCGGGTGCTTACGCTGATGCGGGAGAAGAAGCTGGACTTCGCCACCGCCGCCGAGGTGGTGAAGGCCGGCACCGCGTTCACCACGCACACCCCGGTTCCCGCCGGCAACGACGTGTTCGCCCCGGAAATGATCTTCCAGTACCTGGGCGACTACCTCGCGCAACTCGGCCTGGACCGCAAGGCGCTGCTCGCGCTCGGCCGGCAAAACCCCAACGACGACAGCGAACCGTTCGGCATGACCGTGTTGGCCATCCGCATGTCGAACACCAGCAACGGCGTGAGCGCGCTGCACGGGGAAGTGTCGCGGCGGATGTGGAACGACATCTGGCCGACCCTTCCGCCGACCGAGGTGCCCATCGGGTCGATCACCAACGGGGTCCACACGCAGACGTGGCTGTCGCCGGAGATGGGGCAACTGTACGAGCGGTACTTGGGCGTGCAGTGGGACGCCAAGCCGACCGACTTCGCCGTATGGAAGCGGGTGGAGAACATCCCCGACGCCGAGTTGTGGCGGACGCACGAGCGGTGCCGTGAGCGGCTCATCGCCCTGGCAAGGGCTCGGTTGCGGATGCAACTGACCCGCCGGGGTGCCGCCCCGGCCGACCTCGCTGCTGCCGACGAGGTGCTGGACCCGGACGCCCTGACCATCGGCTTCGCCCGCCGGTTCGCCACCTACAAGCGCGGCGACCTGATCTTCCGCGACCCGGCCCGGCTCGCCGCCCTGTTGGGGGCCACCGGCCGCCCGGTGCAATTCATCTTCGCCGGTAAGGCGCACCCGAAGGACGCTGGCGGGAAGGAACTCATCGCCCGCGTCGTTCAGGCCGCGCGCCTGCCCGACTTCCGCCGCCGCGTGGTGTTCCTCGAAGACTACGACATGAACGTCGCCCGCCACATGATCCACGGGGTGGACGTGTGGCTGAACAACCCCCGCCGGCCGCTCGAAGCGTCGGGCACCAGCGGCATGAAGGTGGCCGTCAACGGCGGGCTGAACATGTCCATCCTCGACGGCTGGTGGGTGGAGGGGTACGACGGTCACAACGGCTGGGCCATCGGGGCCGGGGAAGAATACACGGACCTGAAATACCAGGACGAGGTGGAAGGCCGGCTCATCTACGAACTGCTCGAACGGGACGTGGTGCCGGCCTTCTACACCCGCGGCAACGACGGCCTGCCGCGCGAGTGGATCCGTCGCATGAAGAGCGCCATCAGCACGCTGGTGCCGGTCTTCAACACGAACCGCATGGTCGAGGATTACCTGATGAAGTGCTACCTGCCGGCGCACCGGCGGGAGGCGATCCTCAGCGCGAACGGGATGAAGGAGGCGGCCGAATTGGCCCGCTGGCGGCAGCGGTTGACCGCCGATTGGGGCGGGGTTCGCGTCGAGAGCGTGGACGCGCCGGCGGGCGAAATGCTGCGGGTCGGCAAGGACTTCCCCGTCGGAGTGAAGGTGGCACTGGGGGCGCTCCGCCCGGAGGACGTGGAGGTGCAACTGTGCTACGGGTTGCTGGACGCGAAGGGCGACATCCCGGAGCCGACGACGCTGGCGTTGCAACCGTCCGGCCCGGCCGACGGCAACAAGGTGATGCCGTTCGCGGGGGCGGTGCCGTGCCGGTCGAGCGGCCAGTTCGGGTTCAGCGTGCGGGTGCTGCCCAAGCACGCGAACCTGCCGAACCCGTTCGAGCCGGGGTTCGTCACCTGGGGGTGAAACCGAAGTTCGTTGGCGGTGCGGTGTCTTCCCCCCTCGCCCCGCTGGGGAGAGGTCGGCAACGCAGTTGCCGGGTGAGGGGTCTTGTTGCTGGAAATATCAGGCAAAACCCCTCACCCGGTTGCTTCACAACCGACCTCTCCCCAGCGGGGAGAGGTGTTCCGATGGGGACCCCACGGGGACACGATTCAACGGAATCCCGTCTCACTCGCCTTCAAACGGGTCTTCTGAACTGGGGAGGTGGAACGACGCCTGCCAACGGGTGTAACGGCCGGCGTTGCGGTGGAGCAACATGCCGGCGATCAGCACGAGAACCGCGTTCATGTTGACGGAGAGCATCAGGCCGAGAAGCGTTGTCCCACCGGGCGTGAGTCCGTTGAATTTGGCGAACATCATCGACCGGAGGATGCTGGTCGAACAACCGCACGAGGCGACCAGCGACAACCCGGTCAGTACGAAGCCGAGCGAGGCGATACGAACCCCGGCGGCGAGCGGGGCCTCAAGTGTTCCGTACAGCGACCGATTCGCGACGATCAGGAATTGGAATGCCAATAGCGCCGCGATGACGCAGAGGAAGGTCATCGCCGTGGCACCGGCGACCCAGACGGCCCCGTCCAGAATCAAGATGACCGTCAAGATGACGGTTCCCGCCCACCCGAACACCGCCACGAACTCCAGTTGATAACCCACGATCATGAGTAGCACGGCGGCCGCGGTGATGGGTACTGGGCGCGGTGGGCGGGTCACGACTCGGCCTCCTCACCCACTTCGATTTCCCGCGATCGCATCACACTTGCTCGCTGCCACTTTAGGTATCGGTCGCAGTTGTCGTTCAGCATCACGCCGGAGGACAGTAGCGATATCGAATTGAGGAGGGCGAATAGCACGACTCCCAGTACCGTTCCCACCGAGTGGAGGGGGCTATCAAACGCGATGAGTAACGCAACGCCAGCAAAACTCGCCATGCCACTACCAATCGTCGCGACGACACCGCATCCGAGGAGAACTGACACTGTGAATCCCGACAGACGCAACCGGCCCTCCAAAAGGTGCCGTCCAGTCCGGATCAACTGGTAACCCAAGAAACTCGCCCCGAAGAACAATCCACCGGCGAGGAGCCACACTTCCACGAACGGCGATACCGTGGGCAATCCGAGGATCATACCCGCGATCACCCCACCCGCGATGATCACATTTGCCCCGACGACCAGAAGCAGCACGGCGGCCGCGGTGATGGGGACCGGCCTACGAGAGTCCATCGCATCTCCCGGAACGCGAAACACCCCCGGATTCTTCCGGGGGTGTCGTTGTATCGGTCGGCTTCAGCGGGGCAGGACCGGCGGAAGAAGCAGCGGCGGGGCGTCCGGGGTGCCCGGAGGCGGCTGGGTGGCCTTGTACGACCTCGGCGTCCGCTCGTCGTAGTACGGCAAGGCACCACGGGCGACCACCGGCGGTTCCAGGGCGGGCATCCCCGGCAGGGCGGAACTGCGGGTCTCGGTGCCGCTCGCCAGCGTTGCACCGGTCGGGTTGGCGTTGGGCCGACGACCGCCCCCGCCGACGCTCGTGGCCACCGCTCGCGGCTTGCGGAGCGAGTCGATCCACCTGGCTTCCAGGTCGTCGATGCCGTTGAACCCGTAGTGCGAGCGGACCGCCTTCTCCCAACCCCGGCCGCCGCCTTCCATGCCGTCGCCGAGGAAGTCGAGGAACTTGGTCCGCCCCTTCAGCCCGCCGCCGCCCAGGTCGATCAGGTATGAGCAGACCGAATACCCTTGGGCGTACAGGACGATCATGTCGCGGGGGTATTCCTTCATCGGCAGCAGTTGCCGCAAGACGATGGCGCGGCCGGCGTTCAGGAACTCGCGGCACTTGATGTCGTGGTCCCGCCGCTCCTTGGCGTTCTCGCTCAGGACCGAGCCGCCCTCGTCCGCCCAGCGGGGCACCGCTTGTTTGAAGTGGTGGGCCAAGACGGTGTGCGTGACCTCGTGCGGCAGGACGCTGTTGAGCAGTTGCGGCACGTCGCCGAAGATCTTCATCTCCTGGCTGAGGACCCCGCCGTTCCGGCCGAAGGTGAACGTCGTCGCCCCGCCGGTGCGGCCGATGGTGATTTCCACCACCAGCGGGCACCGCTTCGACCAGCGGGGCATCTCGCGGCCCAGCCACTCGTTCGCCTTCTCGACGCGGAACTTCTCGGCGGCGATGCCGAACCGTTTGGCCAACTCGGAGTCCGGGGCGGACACTTCGAAATTCTCGCTGACGTACCGGCCCTGCGCGAGGGCGTCCGAGACCGGGAGGGACGGGAACAAGCAGATGACGAGGGCGTACCGGCGAAGCGTCATTCCGTTGACCTCCGAGGGGGCGTTGAGCAGGCTGTGGTTGACGCCTGCGATCCGTGAGGCGTCGAAAGTGTAATCGCAACGGGCGTGCCGGGCCGAAAAAGCGCGCGACCGCGCGGGCGGTTTTCGCGGCTAACGTGCGGTCTGGAAGGGACTTCCGGCCTGCGGTGAGTGGGCGAACTGGCGCGGCCGCCGCGCGAACCGGTGTAACTTCTACCGTTCCTCGGCAACCGACCTTGGCAGGGGTTGCCGGGGTGTAAAATTTACCCACGCGGGGTGTGGTAGAATGAAGTACGGTCGCCCGGAGTCCCACCGATGCCCACTCGCGCAGTCCTCCTCTTCGCCGCCGCCGCCGCTTCGCCGCTCGTGGCCGCGCCGCTGGACCACGAGACGAAGACGCCCTACCGCTGGCGGGTGGTCGTCAGCGCGGCGGCGCACCCGACCATCACCCCGGCCGTCCGCGCCCGGCTCTGTCGGGAATTGAAGGTCGCGCTTCAGGCGGACATCGGGCCGGCGCTGGGCACCGTGGACGTGCTGGACCTCGACAGCCTACCGGCGGCCGACCGGGAACCGCTGTTCGCCAGCTTCTCCCTGAGCGGGTTCGACGCCCTCGACCGCGACGAGTTCCGCACCCTGACCGGCGTCAAGACGCACTTCGTCCGACTGGAAGTATCGAACGGCCGCTACCAGTTGACTACCCGACAGCACGACGGCGACACCGGATTGATTTCGCCACTGGTTCGCACCCGCGCAACGGTGGATGTCACGAAAGTCGGCCGCCTGGCCGGGCTAATGATCGCCAAGGACTTCGGCCCGGTCGCCACGGCGGACCGGGTGCCGGGGGACGCCACGCGGGCGACGGTGACGTTCCGGGGCGGGGAGTTGCCCGGCTTCGCGGCCCAGGTGAAGGTGGGCGACGTGCTGGCGTTCAGCGTCATCCGCGAGCGAGCCCGACCGGCGGTGAAAGGGGCGACGCCGTTGAAGTTTGGTGAGCCGGTGCCGGTGGACTTGGTGGCGCGACCGCAGGAGTTCACCTACTTGCTCATCACCGAGCCGGGGTTGCGAGGTCGGTTTGGCGCGAAGGTGTTGACACGCTGGGCGACTCCGTTCCCGACGGGGCGCAACGTCGCCGGATACCGGGCGATGAAGTGGCACACGGCCGAGGCGCTGCTGTCGGTGCGGTTGCGGGACGAAAAGGGGAGCCCCCACCCGCCCGACTTCCGCCCGCAAGTGTGGGCCGGCGAGGGGGCGTTCACCGACACGCCGACCGACCGCGAGGCGTTCCGAGGGGCCGATGCGCTGTACCAGTCGGTGCGACTGGTGAAGGGGTTGGCGTGCGTGAAAGTCCAGTTGGGCGGCGGCAAAACGCAGCCGTTCCCGGTGCCGGTGTTGGGGGCCGACGCGCCGACGGTGTTGAGGTTCAACATCGACGAGAAGGAGATCGCCCGCGCCGAGTACGAACAGGCGTGCGAGGCCGTCCGGCGGAAGGTGGACGACGTGACGTTGACGCAGACGGAGTTGTTCCGCGGTCTCGGCCCGCTCATCACGGCCGGCGAGTTCAAGGCCGCGCTCGCCCGCGCCACCTCGGGATTGAAGGCGCTGACCGACGCCGACGCCGAGTTGGGTGCGGAGCTAACCAAACTGGGCACGAACCCGCTCGCGCAGGATTCCGCCGCCGCGCGAGTGATCGCCGCCGCGACGGAGCGGTTGAAAACGGTGCGGGCCACTCGCCCGGATTTGGTCAAGAAGATCGAGGATATGAAAGTGGCCATTGCGCGGGCCGACGACCCGGTGCGGTTCGAGAAGGAGTTCAAGGCGAACGAGTTGCTCCGGCAGGCCCGCGAGTTCGTCGCGCGCGGGGAGGTGCCGGAGGCGGCCGCGAAGTACGACGAGCTATTCGAGTTGACCAAGGACGCCGCCGTCACCGCCGCGAAGGATAAACTGATGCGGGAGTGGGCACCGAAGTCGGACGCGCACGGGAAGGCCCGCGACTTCCTGCTGAAGCAGTGGCGGCCGGCGGCCGAATTGCCGGAGTTCGTGGCGCTGGCCGGCAAACTGTCCGGCACGGTGGACGTGTTCGCCGCGAACGACGACCGCCTCAGTTTGCTGAACCTGCGGGCGTCCGTCGTATCGACCGACCGCCGGCTCCGGGATTTACTCGACTTCCTGGACGGCTCGGCCGACGGCGACAGGGCCAAGATCGCGGACATCAAGTCGGTAAGCGACGCCCTTGTCGCCGCCGATAAGAAAGCCGTCGAAGCGCTGGCGAAGTTGGACCCGAAGAAGTGACCCCGATAGTCCCCCTCCCCTGGCGGGTTTGGTCTTTGCTGGTTCCCCCCCCTCCCCCCTAACCCCCCTCCCGCCAGGGGAGGGGGGAACAAACCCGAAGACCCGATGAACATCGCCGACATCCCGAAGGCCCCGCCCCCGCAAGGTCCGGGCGGCTGGTTCAGCGTCACCAAAATGAGCCGCAGCTTCGCGCTGGCGGCGCGGAGCCTGTGGCTGCACAAGTTGCGGACGGTCCTGTCGGTGCTGGGCATCATCATCGGCACCGGCGCGGTGATCGCGCTGATGGCGTTCGGCGAGGGGTCGATGAAGGACGCGCTGGACGACATCAAGCGGCAGGGGGCGACGAACATCGTCGTCCTCAGCAAGAAGCCGCCGGACGAGGGGGCGACGGCCAGTCGGTCGTTCGTCGCCACCTACGGGCTGACGATGCGCGACCTCGCGCGGATGAAGACGTTCGGCGACGTGATCGAGCGGATCGTGCCGATGCGAGTCTTCTCGTCCGAGGTCCGCTACCTCGGCCTGAGCGTGAACAACGGCCGACTGGTGGCCACCACCGAGCAGTACGCGGAGGTGAACAAGTTGACCCTCAGCCGCGGGCGGTTCCTCAGCGCGAACGACAACGACCACATGCTCAACCACTGCGTCCTGGGGGCCGGGCTGGCCGACAAGCTGTTCCCGTTCGAGGACCCGCTGGGGAAGGCGGTGGTGGTGCGGAACCAGGATTACCGCGTCGTCGGGGTGTGCGCCGACCGCATGCCCACCGGCGGCACCGGCGGCAGCCAGTCGGCCGAGGACTTCAACAACGACGTGTACATCCCGTTCGAGACGTGCAAGGTGCGGGTGGGCAGCACGGTCATCCAACGCACCTCCGGCTCCCGCAGCGGCGAGCGGGTGGAGGTCAGCCAGTTGACGCTGACCGTGCGGGCCGACTTCGACACGGACGCGGGCCGCGAGCAGGTGCGGGCCATCGGCAAGGCCATCAAGGACATGCTCCGGAACGACCACCTGAAAGAGGACTGGTCGGTGTCGGTGCCGCTCGACCGGTTGGAGGAGGCCGAGCGGGCGCAGGCGCGGTTCACCAACCTGCTCGCCGTCGTCGCCGGCATCTCGCTCCTCGTCGGCGGCATCGGCATCATGAACATCATGCTCGCCACCGTCACCGAGCGGACCCGCGAGATCGGCATCCGCCGCGCCCTCGGCGCGAAGCAGCGGGACATCATCGTCCAGTTCCTGGTCGAAGCGGTCGCCCAGACGAGTCTCGGCGGTCTGATCGGCATCTTGGCCGGGGTCCTGGCGGCGTTCGCCGTGCCGCCGCTGGCCGCCTACCTGTTCTCGGAGAAGTTGGTCGCCGTCCTCCGGTGGCAGCCGGTCGCCTTGGCCGTCGGCGTCTCCGTCGTCGTCGGCCTCTTGGCCGGCCTCTACCCCGCGTGGCGGGCGGCCAAGCTCGACCCCATCGAGGCATTGCGGCACACCTGAGCGGCCGTCGGCCGTCACCCGCGCCGACGGAAGGCGCGGGCGATGACGGCCACGGCGACGAGGCCGGCGGTCGCGGACACGACCGCCGCGACCGCCACCAGCGGGGACGCCGACCCGCGCAGCTGCGACCACATCACGACCGGCAGCGTCTCCGATTTGGAAGTCGTCAGGAAGACCGTCACGAGCGCTTCGTTCCACGACAGGACGAACTGCACCACCACGGCCGCGAGAATCGCGGGCCGCAACACGGGGAGCGTGACGCGGAGGAACACCGCCCACCGGTTCGCCCCCAGCCCGCGCGCGGCCAGTTCCAGTTCGGCCAACCGCTCGCCGGCCCACGAGCGGAATAACAGATACGCGACCGGAAGGCCCATCGCGGTGTGAACGACGATCACACTTCCGAGCGTGCCCCACAGCCCGACCCGTTGCAGCGCCGGCAACAACCCCAACCCGATGGCGACGGGCGGCAACACGGCCGGCGGCAAAAGCAACCGATTTCCCGTGCGGTTCGACACGACCGCGAGCAACGCCAAGCCCACGCACGCGCCGGACGAGAGTACCGCCACGACTAGACTCCGACCCGCCGCCGCCGTCCAGCGCGAATCGTCCGCGAACCGCCGATACCACTTCAGTGACCACGCTTCGACCGGCGGGGTGAGGAACGAATCGGGCGAGAACGACACCCACACCGCCATGAGCAGCGGCGCGAGTCCGGCCAGAAGTATGAGCCAACCGAAGGCACGGAAGAGGGTGGTCATTCGTGCCCCCGCCGGCGAGGCAGGGCGAACACCATCGCCGTGAGCAGCAGGAGCAACACCCCTTCCGCCGCCGCCACCGGCCAGCGGAGTTCCGCCGTGTGCGATTGGATTTGCGTGCCGAGCGTGCTTTCACCCGGCCCGGCCAGGAACAGCGGCCCGACGAACGCGCCCAGCCCCCACGCGAGCGACAACTGAAACGCGAGCAGCACGGCGGGCGCGGCGAGAGGCAGCGTCACCCGGCGGAACACGTGCCGCCGAGTCGCCCCAAGCCCCCGCGCGGCCGATCGCAAGTCGGGCGGGATACCGCGCAACCGGAGCGCGATGACCAGCACCGCGTAAGGAAGGACGAACGTCACCTCGGCGATCAGCGCGGCGACCGTTCCGCGCGGCAACAACCGCTGGAGGCCGAAGACGGTCGTCAGTGCGCCGGCGAGCTTCGGCGCGAGCAACAGCCCGATCGCGAGCCACTGACGGCCCGGTGTCAGTGATTCAACGAACGCCGCGAGCGCCAGTCCGAACAGGGTGGAAGCAACGGCCACCGCGAGGGCGAACGCGACGGTGAAAAGAATCGGCGCTTCGGCCAGCGCCGCATAATGGCTGAGTGTCACCGTGTCGGGCGTGTAAAAGCCGCGCGGCCCGCCGGATTCGTACAGGCTGACGCGGAGCAGGAAAAGCAACGGCGCGGCCGTTACGCCGACGGCGAGCGCGACCGCCGGGAGTGTAGCGAGGCGGTTCACGAGTCGGGCAACTCCCACACGTCGGCCGGATCGACGCCGAGTGACACGATCTCGCCGACCGCAGGGAGCGGGGCCGTTCGGGTCCGCCAAGTCAGGTTGAAGTTTTCACCCACCACGTCCGCGAGTACGTCCGCGCCGTGGAACCGCACCGCTGTGATGCGCCCCGCGAGTGACCCGCCAGGATGGAACTTCTCCGGTCGGATCATGACCGTCGTTCCGAGTCGTCGGCCGACCACTTCGCCGGGCAACAGGTTGGCGATGCCGAGGGCGCGGGCGACGGTCTCCGAGACGGGGCGCTCGTAAATCTCGCGCGGCGGGCCGAACTGCTCCACCCGGCCGGCGTGCATGACGCCGAGGTAATCCGACACGGCGAACGCCTCATCCTGGTCGTGCGTGACGAGGACCGTCGTCGTACCGGTCTCGCGCTGCACCCGTCGGAGTTCGTCGCGGAGTTGTTCGCGCAGCGAACGGTCCAGATTCGCCAGCGGTTCGTCCAACAGGAGGACCGCCGGGTCGAACACGAGTGCGCGGGCGAGCGCCACCCGCTGCTGCTGCCCGCCGGACAACTCGCGCGGGTGGCGGTCCCATTCGGCGGGCGAAAGCCGAACGCGGTCGAGCATCGCCTCCACTCGCGCCCGCGTTTCTTGTTTGGAAATCCCACGGATTTCCAGGGGAAAGGCGACGTTCCCCCGCGCGGTCAGGTGCGGGAACAGGGCGTAGTTCTGGAACACGAAGCCGACATCGCGTCGTTCGGGCGGGGTGGCGGTGACATCTTGGCCATGCAAGCGGATGGTGCCGGAGTTGGGCGAGATGTAGCCAGCGAGCACCTTCAAAAGTGTCGTCTTCCCGCACCCGGACGGGCCGAGCAGCGTGACGAACGCGCCCGCCGGCACGGCCACCGACACCGCGCGCAGGACGGGCGTCGGCCCATACCCGAACGACACCGCCGAGAGTTCAACTGCGGAGGACAGTGCGGTCCCAGCGGTCGGAGAGGGCGTCCCAGTGCTTGGCATACTCGTCGTAGGGGTAATACGTCAGGGTGCGGAACTGGTCGGCGGTGTGCGGGTACAGGCTGGCCCAAAGCGGGTCGTCTTTCGCCATTTGCGCGGCGGTGTCGGTGCGCGGGGTGGCCATACCGTGGCGGGCGAAGCCGAGTTGCACCTCGTGGGCGAAGAGCATGTTCAGCGCGGTCTCGGCGAGAGTCTGTTGTTTTGTGCCAGCGGGGATGGCCCAGAAGACTTGCACCATCGCGCGATCCGCCGGCGGCAGGGCGAACCGCAAATCGGGCTTCTCCTTGAGCGGCACCATGTA
>Ga0105048_10017353_pt1 | contig 11104 bp, 11 predicted proteins | sample MAT05_FD_78382 | JGI IMG/M metagenome (GOLD analysis project Ga0105048, IMG submission 78382) | Freshwater microbial communities from Lake Fryxell liftoff mats and glacier meltwater in Antarctica - MAT-05 | ecosystem: Environmental > Aquatic > Freshwater > Ice > Liftoff microbial mat | place...
CATCAGCTCTTCGACCGAGCGGACGCCGCTGTGAATTCCCTCCAAGCTGGTGGAGACCTCGAGCTGGGCAGCCACGCCCGCCTCTGCGCTTCGGCGCGCATCCTCGATCAGCCCGGAGGTCGTCTTGGCCGCTTCTGCGCTCCGGATAGCCAGATTGCGCACCTCTTCTGCGACAACGGCGAAGCCCCTGCCGGCGTCACCCGCGCGAGCGGCCTCGACTGCGGCGTTCAGTGCGAGGAGGTTGGTCTGGAACGCGATCTCGTCGATTGTCTTGACGATCCTGGCGGTCTGGTCGCTCGACACCTTGACGCGCGCCATTGCCTCGGACAGCCGCTGCATCGACTCGAGCCCTGCACTCGCCTGGGCGGACGCAGCCGTCACGCGCTTCTGGCCCTCGCTGGTGTTCGCCACCGTGGCTCGGCTTGCGCCGCTGATTTCGTCCAGCGACGAAGAAATCTCCTGAAGCGTGCCGGATTGCTCGCTCGCAGCTTGTGCACTCGATTGGCTCCCGAGCGTGACCTCGCGTGACGCGGTCGCGACTTGCTCGGCAGCCACCACGACCTGCGCCAGCGTCGAGCCCATCTCCTGGCGGGCTTCATTGAATTGACGACAAATCATCCCGAACGCGCCGGCTTGACCCTAATACATTAACGCCGTGAGGTCTTGCTCGGCCATTCGGTGGACGGTGCCCCCCATGCTTTCCACGAATTTCGCAATCACCGCCTGCTGGTCGCATGCCTTCGCGACCCTTGCGGAGCGCGAGAGCATCAGCGCGTTGAGCGTCAGCGCGGCGTCGGCATACAGGAGCCGCGCGAAGGAGTCATTGAAGCGCCTCAAGTCTGCGCGGCTCGCGCCGGCCGACTCGACTGCACGCCCGAAGCTGTCCCGTAGCACCTCGTAGCCACCGAAGTAGAACATGCAGTCCAGATCGATGTCGTCGTGACGCTTCCCCACGTGCACGCGTACGGCGATCCAGGCGTCGTCTATCTTCCCGTCGAACAAACTGGAGAGGTAGCGCTCCATCGCTGGCCGCTGCTTCGCGATGGAAGAATGCTTCTCGAGCACGCCGCGCGCGCCTGCTGACCTCGTGATCGCCGCGTAGAACCGCTCGGACACGACAGGCAGGGCTTGACGGCACTCGCTAGCCCAGCTGGCGACGACACCGAGATCGTCGGCTGTGAGGCCGAGGAAGGAGATGCGTTCCGCGATCGCCGAGTCGCCGATGTGCAGCGTGCCGGTGGAATAGCTGCGGTCCTTGCGTTGGAACAGATTCATGCCTCAGCAACCGGCACAAGTCGGCAACGGCCAAAGCACTTTCATGTGCTCTTTCGCGCAGGCGCAAAACATGCGCGAGCACCCGTTCAGCGCAAACTTTGCGCGTATAGCGGAGGGACGCTCGTGCCGCTTGGTTTTGTGGGAGCTGACATGAAGAAGATTCTAATCGTCGATGACAGTCGGGCCATGCGCAGGATCGTAACGCGCGCCCTGCGTCAAGCGGGCTACGGCGACAGCGCGATCCTCGAGGCTTGCGCCGGGCAAGAAGCCCTCTCCGTGATCCAGAAGGAAGAGCCGGACGTCGTGCTCTCCGACTGGAACATGCCGAACATGCTCGGGATCGACCTCCTGCGCGCCGTGCGCAGCGCGGGCTCCCAGGTGCGCTTCGGCCTCGTCACATCGGAGGTGAACGAGTCCATCAAGCAGCAGGCGAAAGACGCCGGTGCCGCCCTTCTGATCTCAAAGCCATTTACGGCCGAGGCCGTGAAGCAGGCGATCACCCAGATGCGGTGGACGCAGTCATGAGTGTCCCGACAGTCCAGCGCATTCGCGTACTCCGCGGCCCCGAGATCTGCGTCTTGTTGCGCGATCTGATCGGAAAGCAGATGCAGATCAAGGACCTCCCCCCGGTAAAGAGCGCGGACGGCTACTACGCGGTCGCCAGCTACGAGCGCGAGGACGGCACCCTCGCGGCCGGCTTCGCGATCGATCTGCAGCTCGCGGCGAGCTTGGCTGCGGCCCTGACGCTCGTCCCCGCGGGTGTGGCCGACGATTCGGTGCGCGCGAAGGCGCTCGAGCCGATGCTGGAAGAGAACCTGGCAGAGGTGCTGAACGTTGCTGGTCGCTTCTTCAACGGTCCGACCTGGCCTCGCGCGATCCTGAAAGCGTTGGGCAAACCTCCCGGCGCCGATCCGGTGAAGCAGCTCTGGGCGACGGCGCCCACCCGGCTCGCCTTCGAGGTGACGCCGGCTGGCCACAAGGGCGGCAAGATCGCATTGGTGGCCAGTTGACTCCCAGCGCGAACGAATTGGCCGAGCAGCTCGAAGGCGCCGTTGCCGGCGAGCCGGCGGACCTCAAGGAGATCACCGACGCGCTCGGCAAGCTCGCGGACGGCGCCCAGCCCGGGATCGCCGTGCTTCTAGCAGAAGCACGCGCTGCGCTCGAATCCATCCAGAGCCGCAGTGCCAAGAACCGTGACGCGACGTTGGCTGCCGCCATTCGCTTTCTGCGCGCCGCACATGTCGACGGCCCTGCGGCCGAGCCCGCCCCGGTGCCGGCGGAGCGTGTAGCTGCTGCCACAACGACGTTCGTCATCGAGGAGGCCGATCGGGAGTTGGCGGTCGAGTTCGTGCACGAGGCCACCGACTACGTCACTCAGGCCGAAGCGGCGATGCTCGTGCTGGAGGGGTCGCCCGACGACAACGAGGCGGTCGACACCGTGTTCCGCGCCTTCCACACGGTGAAGGGTGTCTCTGCGATGCTGGGGCTCGATCCGATCGCCAACTTTGCGCACAAGGCTGAGTCGCTGCTCTCGCGGGTCCGCGCCAAAGAGGTGCGCTTCATCGGCAAAATTGCGGATCTCTCGCTCGCCTCCGTGGACGCCATCAAGGCGCTGATCAGCGGCCTCAAAGCGGCGCTTGCCGGTGAGCAATGGCTGGCGCCGGATTTGGAGGAGCTCGCTGCCGAGCTCGTTCTGGCGACCCGTCTCGCGTCGAGAGCGCCGCCCGCGCCGGTGCCGGACATCCCGCTTCCTGCAGCGCCGAAGAGGGCCAAAGCCAAAGCCAAGGCAGCCCCGAAGCAGCCGCCGGCCGAGCTCGCAGCTCCAACCGCCGCGCCCGAGATGGAATTGGACGCGGTCCACATCTTGGTGGCGGCCCCAGCGCAGCCGAGCGCCGAGTCACCCCAGGCCGCAATCGGGCCGCCGCCAGCGGCAGCGCCACTGCAGACCGGAATGAAGACGGCAGACGCGGCAGAGAGCTCCGTACGCGTACGCACCGAGCGCCTCGACCGCCTCGTCGACATGGTCGGCGAGCTCGTCATCGCGCATAGCATGGTCCGCCAGGATCCGACCGTCGTGAGCGGCGGCCACCACGACCTTTCAAGGAAGATCAATCACGCGGGCAAGATCGTGCGCGAGCTGCAAGAGCTCGCCATGTCGCTTCGTATGGTTCCTCTCAAACCCACCTTCCAGAAGATGGTGCGCGTCGTACGCGATACCGCGCAGAAGAGCGGCAAAGAGGTCGAGCTGCTGCTGTCGGGGGAAGATACCGAGATCGACCGCAATATGGTCGATATCGTGGCCGACCCGCTGGTGCACATGCTGCGCAATGCAGTGGACCACGGCATCGAGACACCAGATCAGCGGTTGTCGACAGGAAAGCGTCGCAACGGCACGGTCAAGCTTTCGGCAACGCATGCCGGCGGCAACGTAATCGTGGAGCTGTCCGACAACGGCGCGGGGCTCGACCGGTCGCGGATCGTCAGGAAGGCGATCGAGCGCGGTCTCATCGAGTCCGACGCGGGGATGAGCGACTCCGACGTGTTCAACCTCATCTTCGAGCCCGGCTTCTCCACCGTGGAGAAAGTGACCGACCTTTCGGGACGTGGCGTCGGCATGGATGTGGTGCGCCGGAATGTCCAGGCGCTGAATGGGCGCATCGAAATCACGTCGACGCTGGGCAGCGGCACCACCTTCACGCTCCGCTTGCCGCTCACGCTCGCGGTCACCGACGGCATGCTCGTGCGTGTCGGCGGCGAGCGCTACATCGTGCCGATGGTGAACATTCGCACGAGCCTGCGTCCAACCGCCGAGAACATCTCAACGGTGGCAGGCAAGGGCGAGCTCCTGTTGATTCGCGGCGAGCTGATTCCGATGTTCCGCCTGCACCGCCTGTTCGGCGTGACCGCCTCGAACGTCGATGCGACGAAAGCCCTCGCGGTGATCGTCAATGGCGTCGAGGGCCAGTGTGCCATTCTGGTCGACGAGCTCTTGGGGCAGCAGCAGGTCGTCGCCAAGCCACTGGGCCATACCATGGGCACCATCCGCGGGATCGCGGGTGGCGCCATACTTGGAGACGGCCGTGTCGGGCTGATCCTCGATACACCCGAGATCATCGCGCTGGCACGCGATGACTCGCGCCAACCCGAACTTGCCAACTAGGAAATAGCGATGAGTACCACGAACGACGCACCGAAAGACGGATCACTAGGAGGCAAGTACCTGACCTTCTTCTTGGGAGAAGAGGAATATGGCGCCTCGATCCGCACTGTCCAAGAGATCATCGGGCTGCTCGCGATAACGGCCGTGCCGGGGACGCCACGCTGGGTGCGCGGCGTCATCAACCTGCGCGGCAAGATCATCCCTGTCGTGGATTTGCGAAACAAGTTCGGCATGAGCCCGGTGCAAGCGAGCGAGCGGTCGTGCATCGTCGTGGTGCAGGCACACGGCTCCGAGATTGGCATCATCGTCGATCGAGTCTCGGAGGTCGTCGACCTGCCGGAGAACGCTGTCGAGTCAGCACCAAATCTCGGCGCGCACGTACGGACCGACTACTTGCTCGGCATCGGCAAGACCAACAACCGCGTACGCCTGCTGCTCGATATCGATCGAGCGCTGTCACCCAGTGACGTTGCGCGCTCTCGCGCGAACTCCGCTCAAAACCAGGAAAGCGAGGACGCTCAAGCCCTTGCCGTGAGGACATCGTGAAGATTGCATACAAGCTAATTTGTGCGGGCGTCGCGTTCTTGGTGCCCATCGGAGGGTTGGCCTACGTCTGCTACGACTCCGGCCAGGAGCGGCAGCAGATGCTCGAGCGGAATATGATTCAAAACGCCGCCGGTTACCTGGACAACATCGACAGGATCTTGGTTGAGCGCTACGGCGATGTGCAGGTCTTTGCGGGCCAAAACGCTCTGCGCGATGAGGCGCAGTGGTATCGCCCGGACTCGCCAATCGTCGCGAACATGAACGTGTATATGGAACTCTACGACGTATACGACATCACGCTGCTGGTCGATCTGAAGGGCAAGCCCATCGCGGTCAACAGCAGGGCTGCGGATGGGCGACCGATCGACAACAGCGCGCTTTGGTCTCGCAACTTCGCCGGGGAGTCATGGTTCCGCGACTCCCTCGCCGGGAAGTTCGCAATCCCGGGCGCACGCCCGGCACCCGGAAACGAGGAGGCAACCGGGACCGTCGTCGTCGATGCACACGAGAGCGACCTGACCCAGCAGGGCTACGGCGACAAGCATGTCGCGGTCGGCTTCGCGGCCCCCGTCAAGGGGGCGGACGGAGCGCTGATCGCGGTCTGGTACAATCTGATGAACATCAATGCGATGCAAGCTATTCTGGCCGCCAAGTATGCAGCGGTTCAGAAGGCCGGTCTCCCATCCGCCCACTTCACGCTAATCGACTCGAAGGGCAGCCTGGTAATCGACCTCGACCCCTCTGTCCGCGGCATCAAGCCGGTGACGCAGGCGTCGCTCAATGCCGCCGCGGAGCTCGAGCGTAAGGCAGGGGTGACCAATGTCGCGGCGAGCGGCGAGCGCGGCTCGCGTGTCGACGAGTACGGCGGGCGCCGCACAGTGACAGCGTTTGCGCCGTCGGTGGGCGCCAACGGGTTCTCAGGCATCGGCTGGTCGCTGATCTTTCGCGCCAACGAGCCCGAAGCGCTCGCGCCCGTCCACGCCGGTTACCGAAAGGCGATCGCGGGCGTGCTGTTTGCGCTCGCCGTGCTCGCCGCCATCATCTGGTACGGCCTGCGATCCATCTCGAAGCCGCTGGTCAGGATGACCGAGTCGGCGCGGAAGCTTGCCCTCGGCGACATCCGCAATGTGATCGATCACAAGTCGGACGACGAGGTCGGCGAGCTTGCCGACGCGCTTCGCGACGTCTCCGGCTGGCTCGGCGAAGTGTCGACAGCTGCCGATGCCGTGAGCCGCGGCGACCTCACGCGGTCGATCACCAAGCGCTCGGAGGCTGACGTGCTGTCACAGAGCTTCGAGCGCGCCCAGGTGGCGCTGAAGAAGCTGGACGCAGACGCTGCCAGCCTGATTGTCGCGGTGCGCGAAGGAAGGCTCGCCGAACGAGCGCAGCTCAGCGGCCACGAGGGCGCTTACCAGAAGCTGCTCGGCGGCCTGAATGAGCTGGTCGAGTCCTGTGCTGCTCCGATTCGGGACGCGCGAGCGATCCTCGACAAGGTCGCCGACAAGAACCTGACCGAGCGCATGACCGGGGACTATCGCGGCGAATGGGGCGCAATCAAAACTGGCCTCAACAAGGCTGTCGACAACCTCGACGACGCGTTGGGCCAGGTCGTGGTAGCCGCCGACCAGGTAACCACCGCCGCAACCGAGATCACGATTGGCAACCAGTCATTGGCACAGGCCGCGACCGAGCAGTCGGGCGCGCTCGACCAAGTTACCAATCGCTTGCAGGGGGTCACCACTTCGGGCAAGCAGACGGCCAGCAATGCCCAGGAGGCTCGCGGCATGGCGCAAGCGGCCAACGACGCGGCTTCACGCGGCGGCAAGGCGATGACCGAGCTGTCGAGCGCCATCGAGTCGATCAAGTCGGCGAGCGACAGAACCGCCCAGATCGTCAAGACGATCGACGAAATCGCGTTCCAGACCAATCTGCTGGCCTTGAACGCGGCCGTCGAGGCTGCACGAGCCGGTGACGCAGGCCGCGGCTTCGCAGTCGTCGCCGAAGAAGTGCGCAACCTCGCGATGCGCAGCGCCGAGGCAGCGCGGAGCACCTCGCAGATGATCGAAGACGCGGTCAAGAGCGCCGAGCGCGGCGTGACGCTGAACGTCAGCGTCGCGAAGAGCTTCGACGAGATCCGCGACCACGTAGGCCGCGTGGTGGAGGTGATGGCGGAGATCGCAGCCGCCTCGCAGCAGCAGGCGGCAGGCGTCGCCGAGATCAACGGCATGGTGGATGAAGTGTCCCGCGCTACCCAGCAGAACGCCGCGACCACCGAAGAGTCGGCGTCAGCAGCAGAGGAGCTCTCCGGTCAGGCAGAGTCGCTGAAGGAGCTGGTCGAGACCTTCGCGCTGAACGGCGCAGCCCAGGCTACGCGGCCCGCGGTGCGCGCACGCCAGGCAGCACCGGTTCCCAGCAGGTCTCCTGCGAAGCGCCCACTCGCTCGCGTCGTGCACCTCCGCTCTGTGCCACCCCCGGCGGCGCGCTCGGCGGCACGCAAGGGAGAGCAGCTGATCCCCTTCGATGATGAAGCCGGCGCACGCGCCCTGTCGGAGTTCTAGCCATGCTCGGGTCGATCGCAGAAGCTCCGAAGCTGTCACGGACCCAGTTCACCAAGGTCTGCGATCTGCTCTACCGGCTCTCAGGAATCGTGATGCGGCCAGGAAAAGAGGACCTGGCCCAGTCACGATTGGTGAAGCGCCTCCGGGCGACGAACAGTCATTCCTACGACGAGTACTTCAGCCTCGTCGAGCGCGACCAGGACGAGCTCGGTCGCATGGTGGACGTGCTCACCACCAACAAGACGAACTTCATGCGGGAGCCCGCGCACTTCGACTTGTTGGCGGACTTGGTGGGCAGCAAATGGGCAGGCTTCGAAACGATTCGCATCTGGAGCGCGGCCTGCTCGAGCGGAGAGGAGCCGTACACCATTGCGATGACCTTGCTGGACCGTCAGCCGGCACTCGCGAAGCGGACGCGCATCCTTGCCACCGACCTCGCCTCACACGTAATCGAGACGGCCCGCAAGGGCGAGTACCGAGCCGACGCGCTGGGCGGCGTGCCCAAGGAGTGGCTCAGCCGCTACTTCGAGCCCGTAGGTGGCGGCGCGCAGCGGGTGAACGCCACCGTGCGCAAGATGGTCAGTTTCGCCCGGCTCAACCTGCTCGACCAATGGCCGATGAATGGATCGTTTCAAGCGGTCTTGTGCCGCAACGTGATGATCTACTTCGACAAGGAGACACAGCTCACGCTCGCGGGAAGGTTTCGACAGCTGCTCGCCGACGACGGCGTTCTGCTCATCGGTCATGCCGAGAGCCTGGGCACCACCGGTCACCAGCTCAAGTACATCAAGCCGGCGGTATACGCGCGATGACCCATCTCGAACCCATCGTCCCGGCACCGCAGCGCGGCAAACAAATCTCGGTTGGGTTGGCCGACCGCGTGATGTCGACCGACCCCAGCGCGCTGCTCATTACGTTTGCCCTCGGTAGTTGTCTGGGTGTCACGGTCTGGGACCCCGAGACGCACGTCGCCGGGCTCCTGCATCTCATGCTGCCGGAGTCGAGCACCAATCCCGAGAAGGCAATCACACAGCCATTCATGTTCGCCGACACGGGTGTGCCTCGTTTTTTCAAGGACGCGTACGCCCTCGGGGGTCAGAAGTCACGACTCGTCGTCTGTGTAGCAGGCGGCGCGGCGCTCGCGATGCCCGGTGAGAGCTTCTTCCAGATCGGGCAGCGCAACATTGCGGCGCTGCGCAAATTGTTTTGGAAAAATGGAGTGTTGATTCACGCCCAAGAGATGGGCGGCCACACCCCGCGCACGATGTCCATTCATGTCGGCACCGGCGAAGTGATGTTGAAGACCGACAGCGGTACGAAGATTTTGGCGCAAGGAAGATAGTCGATGGCTCTCAATATTTTGGTAGTCGATGACAGCAGCACCATGCGGCGCATCATCGCTCGCACGCTGGGGATGAGCGGTTTACCCATCGGTGATGTGCACGAAGCGCTCAATGGTGCCGAGGCCCTGGAGATACTTGCGAAGAAGAGTGTCGATCTGGCGCTGCTCGATCTCAACATGCCGATCATGGGTGGTCTCGAGGCGTTGGAGCAGATTCGGCAGAACCAGAGCACGCGCGACCTGCCTGTCGTCGTGGTGAGCACCGAAGGAAGCGAGCCTCGCATCGAGCGCGTGAAAGAGCTCTCTGCGGGCTTCGTCAGGAAGCCGTTCGCTCCTGAGAATCTAGTCAAGGCGATCGTCATCGCCATCGGAGGACGCGCCAATGACAACGCCTGATTCAACGCTCGCGGCAGTTTCCGCGCGCGTGCTCGAAGAGCTCTGCTTCCACTGGGTCGATCCTGATTCCTCAGCGCACACCGGAGGCATCGAGCTGGCTTGCGCGTCGGTCGGCTTCTCCGGGCCGTGGAGCGGTCGAATGGTGGTGGCGATCGACAAGGGGCTACTCAGCGAGCTAGCAGCGAATCTATTGGGCGCCGATGAAACCAGCGAAGGCGACAGCACCCAGGCCCTCCTGGAGCTCGCAAATGTGATGTGCGGCAATGCGCTGCCCGAGCTCGACTCCGTGACGTCCGCCTTCGAGCTGAGCTCACCGGAGATCATCGATGCGAGCTCGGCGCAAGCAGCGGGCTCTGTGGTCGCCAGCGCGGCGCTGGACGGGGGGAAGATCATGATTCGCTTGCTGCGAGATCCCGCTTCGTGATCCGCGTTCTGATCGTGGACGATTCGGTCGTGGTGCAGCGCTTGCTGACGCGCGAGCTGTCAAAAGCTCCCGACATCCAGGTCGTCGGCACCGCCGGTGACCCCTTCGTCGCGCGTGAGCGCATCGCGGAGCTCTCGCCTGACGTGATTACGCTCGATATCGAGATGCCGCGTATGGACGGGCTGACCTTTCTGGGCAAGCTGATGCGTCATCACCCGCTTCCGGTCGTGGTGGTGAGCTCGCTCAGCCAAGAGGGCAGCGAGACGGCGCTGAACGCATTGTCGCTCGGTGCTGTCGATGTCGTCGGCAAGCCATCTTCGCAATTCAGCATCCCCGATGTCGCGGGCCGCCTGGTCGATGCCATCCGCGCCGCCGCGGTGGCACGTGTTCGCACGACGACGTTTGTCCCGACGGTCACGAAGCTGTCTCCGGCTTTGCCGCTGCCCTCGACCCATCGGGTGTTGGCAATCGGCGCTTCGACCGGCGGTACGCGCGCGCTCGAGGAGATCTTGAGCCGGCTTCCAGCTGACGGCCCCGCGACTGCGATCGTGCAGCATATGCCGGCCGACTTTACGGGCCCGTTCGCCAAGCGCCTCAATGGCCTCTGCGGTATGGAGGTGCGCGAGGCGCGCGACGGCGACGCGCTGGTCAATGGTGTCGTGCTGTTGGCGCCTGGCGGCGATCACCTCACGGTCGTCCGCAATGGCGCGCACTACGCGGTTCGTGTGCAGCCCGGGGAGCCGGTTCGCTATCACCGGCCCAGTGTGGATGTCTTGTTTCAATCGGTCGCGAAGAGCGCTGGGGCGAATGGGATGGGCGTGATCCTGACCGGGATGGGCGATGACGGAGCGCGCGGCCTTTTGGCCATGCGCTCCGCAGGCGCGCGCACCATTGCGCAAGACGAGGCCACCAGCGTGGTGTTCGGGATGCCAAAGGTGGCTTGCGAGCTCGGCGCCGCGGAGTCGGTGATGGGGCTCGAGCGCATCGCCGACGCGGCGATGCGCTGGGCGCGCTCGCCGAGCTCGCTGCCGGTTGCCCAGCGTCCCGCTGCGGCGCAATAGCTGGAGCTCAGCCGGTCAGGAAACCGCCGTCGGCCACGAAGGCCGCGCCCGTGCAACAGGAGGATTCCTCGCTCGGTGACCGATCGGCCAAGCCGGGATGACGGCGTCCTACGTCCGTGCGGGGCGGCCGTCAGCGCGCGCAGCCTTGAAGGCAGCGGGCGTGATCTGCTCGAGCGCGAGGCCGTAGTGCTCGCGATGCGTCCCCAGCCGCTCGAAGGCCGTAACCGCTGCGCGGACCCCATCGTGTGGTCGCGGTACGCCGACTTAGAATGTCGGAATGGCGCGAGCGCGAAGTAAGAACGAACGACTGCGTGAGGTGGAGCTGTGGCACGCAAGTGGGGA
>Ga0105048_10017354_pt1 | contig 11104 bp, 7 predicted proteins | sample MAT05_FD_78382 | JGI IMG/M metagenome (GOLD analysis project Ga0105048, IMG submission 78382) | Freshwater microbial communities from Lake Fryxell liftoff mats and glacier meltwater in Antarctica - MAT-05 | ecosystem: Environmental > Aquatic > Freshwater > Ice > Liftoff microbial mat | place...
AATGTACGCATCCCAACCCCGCTCCGGAAGCTGACCGGCGACGAGGAATTGGTTCAGGTCCAGCCCGGAACGATCACTTCCGCGTTCGACGAACTGCAGAAGCGCTTCCCCGGCATCCGGGAACGGCTTCTGGACGAGGCGGGTCAGGTCCGTCGCTTTGTGAACGTCTACGTCAACGAGGAGGATATCCGCTTCCTCGCCCATCAGGACACCCCGCTCAAAGAGGGCGACGAAGTCAGCATCATCCCGGCCATTGCCGGCGGCTGACACCCGTCCCGCAGGTTCACCTTTCCGCATCGATCATGGCATCCAAGACGGATCGCACGGCCGGCACCCCGACGGGGACGCCGAAAAAACCAGCCAAAGCCCCCGCCGCGTCCCCGAAGCCGGTGAAGGCCCGGGTGAACCAGCCGGCAACGGGGAAGGTTCGGAGGCGGTTCTGGCTGACCTATCCGCCGCGTCGGATCAAGGCCCCAGTGATCTGGGAGTTGGGGCATCGATTTTCGATCACGACCAACATCCGGCAGGCGAGCGTCACGGATGAGGTCGGGATTGTCTGTCTGGAGGTGGAGGGCGCCACGGATGAGGTGGACGCCGCCTTGCGGTGGTTGAAGAAGCTGGGACTCAGTGTGGAACCGGTGGAGTTATCGACCGTCGCCGGTTGAGGATTGGGTTCAGCGGCCCGGGGGCATTTGTGGTGGCGAACGCGGGCCGGGTGAGGCCTGCCATTGCGCTGTTGGTTTTGTAGGGGATTCCCCACCTGAGCCTTCGGAAGGATGACTTGGCGGGGGGCGCCATTGCCATTGAAAACACGCCATGGCAAGTCATGTCTTGACCGGGATGGCCCATGCCTCCTATCACGCTCTGTCAAGATCCCCCTAACCTTAATCAACAGGAAGCCATGACGAAACGCGACATCGTCGTTCGAATCAGTCAGGAATTGGAGCAAGAGGAAGGACCCAATCCGGAGCAGCACATCAATCAGGAGGTGGTACTGGGTATCGTTCAGAAGACTCTGGATATTATCTCGGACGCTGTTTCTCAGGGTGAGACCATCGAGCTCCGCAACTTCGGGGTGTTCGAGGTCAAGATCCGAAAGGCGCGCATCGGGCGAAACCCCAACGCCCCAGAGAATGATGTGCCGATCCCGCCTCGTGCGATCGTGAAGTTCAAACCGGGCAAGGAGATGCGGGAGCGGGTTTTGAAACTGACTCCGAAATCCTGAGGACGGGTCTTACGGGACCCCGCTCGGGAATCATTGGAGACAGACTTTTGCCCCGGGCTCAACGGGCGTGCCGAGAGATCGGCGCGCCCCTTTTCATTCGAGACCGGATTCTTCGCGGTTCCCTTCAGCCGGTGCTTTGCTCTACGGTCCGCGGCCCTATGCAACGCCTGAAGGGCTTTCGCGAGTTCTTTCCCGAACCGCTGCCTCCCGGGGAGGAATGGAGCTGTGATCTGCGTCAGTACATCTTTGATTGCTGGCGGCGGACGGCCCGTCGTTACGGCTTCCGGGAGTACGATGGACCGCCGGTGGAACCGCTCTCGCTCTACACGGCCAAGTCCGGCGACGAGATCGTTTCCCAGTTGTTCAACTTCCTCGACAAAGGTCAGGACGCGGTGTCGCTCCGCCCGGAGATGACCCCGACGGTGGCGCGGATGGTGGCGGCGGCGGAACGCGCGTACCGCAAGCCGATCAAGTGGTTCTCGATGCCCCAGTTGTTCCGCTACGAGGCCCCTCAGAAGGGTCGGTTGCGGGAACATTTCCAATTCAACTGCGATCTGTTCGGGGAGGAAGATCCTGCCGCGGATGCCGAGGTGGTGGCATTGCTGATCGACGTGCTCCGTTCCCTCGGCCTGACCGAGGAGGATTTTGTCGTCCGCCTGAGCAGTCGAAAGGCCTGGCAGGCCTTCTACGAACAGCAGGGCGGCAAGCCCGAGGCGGCCGCGGAGTTCTTTCAGGCGGTGGACAAGATGGAGCGGGATGATGCCGAAACCCTTGGCCGACGACTGGCTCCGACCGGGGTCCCGCCCGAGGCCGTGGAGAAGTTCATTGCCGAGGGGCTTCCCACGCCGGAATTGCAGGGAATCCTCGACAACCTCACCGCGCGGGGCCTGGGTGCCTACGTGAGGATCGACTACGGGGTGATCCGCGGTCTCGCCTACTACACCGGGGTGGTGTTCGAGGCCTTCGATCGCAAGGGCGAGTTCCGGGCCATCGCGGGGGGCGGGCGTTACGACAATCTCGTGAGTCTGCTCAGCGGCGGGAAAGTGAAGCTGCCGGCGCTGGGCTTCGGAATGGGCGACGTCGTGTTGGCACTGCTCCTGCGCAAGCGCGGCAAGGTTCCTTCCTTCGCCTCCACCATCGACGTGATGGTCCTGGTGGAGGATGAGTCGCTGCGGGTGGAATCACTCGCCCTGGTGCAGCGCCTGCGGGAATCGGGGAAGGCAGTGGACTACAGCCTGACCCCGATGAAGGCCGACAAGCAGTTCAAGCGCGCACTGGAGATGGGGGCTGGCCACTGGGCTCGCCTGGAGCGCGGAGCCGAAGGAGTGATCCTCCGGGTCAAGGACCTCCGGACCCGCACCGAACAGGTGGGAACCCCGGATTCGGCGGCGAGTCTGGTCTGAGTCGTATCCCTGCTCCCGCGAGGAAAGAACCCTCATGCGCAGCCGCGCAGCCGCCAAGAAGGACCCCCAATCCGGGAGCGAAAAGGGGCGTCCGTCCGCTGAGTGCGGACCGCACACGCCGGCTGAGGGTCGCAGGAGTCCTACTTGACCCCGTCCTGGATGCCCTCGCCCGCCCGTTCGACATCCTTGCCAAAGCCCTCAGCGGTCTTGCAGCCGAGGCTGGAGACGGCGAGCAGGAGGAGGGAGAAGAAAAGGATGCCGAGGCGTTGAGTGGTCTTGTTCATATTCCGGGCGGAGATCGATTCGATCTCCGATTCACGTATTTCACCCGGGAAGCGCTGAAAGTTCGATGGGGTCTTCACCCCACAAAAAAGCCCCGCCAGAAGGCGGGGCTGATGATTTACCGGCGAGAGCTGATTCCGCTTTCGGAGACCGGACTCAAAGGAGCGCTTCGTCGCCTTCAAGGAATCCCTGCAACTGCCGGAGTCGGGTCGGATGCCGCATCTTGCGAAGAGCCTTGGCCTCGATCTGCCGGATGCGTTCGCGGGTCACCTTGAACTGCTTGCCGACCTCTTCGAGCGTCCGCGAGTAGCCATCGACGAGTCCGAAGCGCAGTTCGAGGACCTTGCGCTCGCGTTCCGTCAGGGTGTCGAGCACGTCCGCCAGCTTCTCCTTCAGGAGGGCGTAGCTGGTCATGTCGGACGGATTTTCCGCCGCCTTGTCCTCGATGAAATCACCGAAGTTGGTGTCGTCGCTATCGCCGACCGGGCTCTGCAGGGAGATGGGCTGCTGCGCCATCTTGAGGACCGCACGGACGCGATCCACCGGCATCTGCATTTCGTCGGCGATCTCTTCCGGGGTCGGTTCACGGCCGAAGTCCTGAATGAGCTGCTTCTGCACCCGCATCAGCTTGTTGATCGTCTCGATCATGTGCACCGGGATGCGGATGGTGCGCGCCTGATCGGCGATCGAACGGGTGATGGCCTGGCGGATCCACCAGGTGGCGTACGTGGAGAACTTGTACCCGCGTCGGTACTCGAACTTCTCCACCGCCTTCATCAGGCCCATGTTGCCCTCCTGGATCAGGTCCAGAAAGGAGAGGCCGCGGTTGGTGTATTTCTTGGCGATGGAGATGACCAGTCGAAGGTTGGCCTCCACCATCTCGGTCTTCGCCTGGAGCGCCTTGCGCTCGAAATCCTTGAGGCGTTGGAAGGCGGCGAGGTAGTCCGCATGGGTCATGCGGACGAACTCTTCGAGTGCCTTCGTCTTACGTTCCTCCGCATGGATGATGGCCTGCGCCTGCGCGACCTTCCGCTGCGGTTCCAGATCCTTGATGGTCCGGAGCGAGGACTGGAACTTGTCGTGGATGTTGTCGGCCACGAGGCACATTTCCTCGATGACCTTCTGCTTGTAGTAAAACTTGGGGAAGGAGCGCTGGAGCTTCTCGTCGAGCTTGTTGAAGTCGATCAGCACTTTCTCGTGCTTGGCCTTGTTGCTGCCGTCCTGCAGGTCGTGCCATTTGGAGTCGACCTCCGTATCGACCGCACGCACTTCCTTGACCAGCTTGCGCAGTGCCTTGAGGTGCTCGTCCCGGGTCTCGATCTTCTTGTCGACGATGACGCGGTCGAAGCGTTCCTTCGGGGGTTCGGAGATCAGCTTCTCTGCCAGAGCAATGTGTTCCTTACCGGAAAAGCCGAACGAATAGATGATCCGCTTGACCTCGTTTTCATTGTCTTCGATCCGCTTGGAGATCTCGACTTCCTGCTCACGGGTCAGCAGCGGGACCTGGCCCATCTGCTTGAGGTACATCCGGACCGGATCATCCAGAATGTCGAGTCGGGCCTTCTCGTCTTCTTCCTCGTGCTCGGGTTGCTTGACCCGGTCCACCTCGGCCTGATCGACAATGTCGATCTCCAGATTGCGGAGCTTGATGTAGATCTCATCAAGATCCTCGGGCGTTACCAGGTTCTCCGGGAGGGCATCGGTGATGTCGCCGTAGGTCAGGTAGCCCTGCTCCTGCGCGAGGCGGACCAGTTCCTTGATCTTCTCGGTGATGTCGACCCCGGAAGAACTGCGGACCGTCGCCATGGTGGAGAGACCATCGGCATCCGGCGCACCCAGTGCAGCGGGCGGCGGACCGTCCAGGCCCGGAGGTCCGTCCGCGCTGCCAGCCTGAGCGGCAATGGAGGGCGGACTCACCTTGGTCGGCTTGCCCTTGACGGGGGGCTTGATCGACGTCTTGGCAGCCGTTGCCGGGGCGGGAGGAGCCTTGGCGGCGGGCTTGACGGTCGCAGGACTGGAAATGGGGGCTGAAGGTGCCTTCGCTGCCGATTGGGTCGGAGATGCCACGGGCGCTACCGGTTTGGCCGCCGGCTTGGCGACCGCTTTGACGGCAGGGGCGGAAGCGGGCTTGGTCGCCGTTCCCGGCTTGGCTGCTGCGGGCGGAGCGGGCGGAGGGGACGGAGGGGACGGAGGGGACGGGGTCGGCGGGGTCGGCGGAGCGGGCTTGCCCTCAGCAGGGGTGCCGGCCTTCACTCCGGTGCGTGCGGGAGGAGCCAGTTTGGCGGCAGGCTTGTCTCCCTTCACGACAGTAGCCTTTTCGGGCTTTTCATGCTTTTCGGCGGCCTTGTCTGCAGGCTTCTCGAACTTTTTCGGGGCGACCGCCTTGGATGGAGACTTCTTCACGTTCGACATCGGCATAATGGAAGCCGCCCGACCATTGGCCGGGCGGCGAGCAAGCCGTGGACTATCCCGGGGGGTGGAGGTGAAGTCAAGGTCCCCGGCAGGCTTGCCCACAATCGGTTCGGTGAGGGAAACTGGACGATGCAACGACGCGATTTTTTGGCCCGAAGCCTGGCCATCGCCAGTGGGTGGTCGGTCAGCCTGTCGGTGCGTGCCGCCGGGGGCGGTCTTGAACGGGATGCCGAACTGGTGGTCGTCGGTGGGGGTGTCGGGGGATGCGCCGCGGCATTGGCCGCCTGCCGGGCAGGCTTGCGCGTGATCCTGACGGAAGAGACCGACTGGCCCGGGGGACAGTTGACCTCACAAGCCGTCCCGCCGGACGAGCATCCCTGGATCGAGTCGTTCGGTTGCACCCGGAGCTACCGGCAGTTCCGCGATGGGGTCCGCCAGTTCTACCGCGATCACTTTCCGCTCCTGCCCGAGGCCCGCACCCATCCCCGACTCAATCCGGGCAACGGTTGGGTCTCGCGCCTGTGTCACGAGCCGCGTGTGGCCCTGGCGGTGCTGCAACAGATGCTGGCACCCTACGTCGCATCGGGCCGGCTCAGGATCCTGCTGCGCACCCGTGTGATCTCCGCCGAGGTGGAAGGCGACCGGGTTGCCGCCGTAACGGTCGAGGGTGTTGGTGAGGGCCGCGTGGTGTTGAGTGGGCGCTATTTCATCGATGCCACCGAACTGGGGGATCTGCTGCCCCTTGCGAACGTCGAGCACGTCATCGGTGCTGAATCCCGTCGTGCCACCGGCGAGCCGTCGGCCCCGGAGGAGGCCGATCCGCTCGATCAACAGGGCGTCACCTGGTGCTTCGCCCTGGAGCACCGCGACGGAGAAGATCATGTGATCCCGAAGCCGGAGAGATGGGCCTTCTGGAGCCAGTATGTCCCGTCGCTCCAACCGGCTTGGACGGGCAGACTGCTGAGTTGGGAGTGCAGTGATCCGATCAGCCTGGGCAAGCGCAGCATCGGCTTCGATCCAACCTTGAAAATGACCGGGCCCAACCTCTGGTCGTACCGCCGGATTGCCGATGCCTCGCAATTCGCACCTGGAACCTACCGGAGCGGAGTGACCGTGGTGAACTGGCCGCAGAACGATTACTGGCTGGCGCCCTTGATCGGCCCCGGAGTGACTCCGGAGCAACGGGAAGAACGCTTGCACGATGCGCGGCAGTTGAGTCTGTGCCTGCTGCACTGGATGCAGACCGCGGCACCCCGACCCGACGGCGGGACGGGTTGGAAGGGCCTGCGCCTGCGGGAGGATGTGACCGATGGACCCGATGGCCTGGCCAAGGCGGTCTACATCCGCGAGGCGCGCCGGATCCTCGCCGAGACCACCGTGACGGAGTTGCACGTGGGCACCGAGGCCCGGATGAAGCTCACCGGGAAGTCCCGGGAAGAAGTGACCGCCGAGAGCTTCCCCGACTCGGTGGGAGTGGGAGCCTACCGAATCGACCTGCATCCTTCGACCTCTGGCCGAAACTACGTGGATCTCAGTTCGCTGCCCTTCCAGATCCCGCTGGGCTCGATCATCCCGCGCCGGGTGGAAAACCTCCTGGCGGGGTGCAAAAATCTCGGCGTTACCCACCTGACCAACGGTTGCTACCGGTTGCACCCGGTGGAATGGAACATCGGCGAGGCCGCCGGGGCGCTTGCGGCCTTCTGCGTGGAGCGACGGCAATCCCCGAGGAAGGTGCGGGCAGACGCGAAGTTGCTGGCGGATTTCCAGCAACGATTGCGCTCCCAGGGCCTTGAGCTGGAATGGCCGCGGCTCCGGCCGCTGTGACCAAAGGCAACCCAGGACGGATCGCCGCCGTCGATCGGGGTGCGGCAGCTCACCCGTACTCGACCAGAAGTCCCTTCAAGCTCCGCGGTGACGTCACTTTGGAGGATGCGCTGAGCGCAGCCCATGGGCTCAGCGCTGGCGGACTTCGATCCAGGTTTCCGTTCGGAGCAAGCCGTCGGGGGAGACTGCCTGAATTCGATGTCGGCCTGGAGTGAGCCGGGCCTCGACGCGACCGACGGAGGGGCGATCCAGCGTCAGTGTTCCGCTCGACCATTCGCAGGGTTGACTCGCCCGGAGGAGCAGTCGCTGGACGGTCTCCGGGAGGTCGGCATCCAGAAAGCAGAGGGTCCCGGCTTGCGGTTGAAGGATGTGCAGACGGTCGTTGTCCCCCGCGGACGCGAGCCGGGCCCGGTCACCCAGTCGGTTGTCGGCGGAGGCAAACCACCCGGAATATTCGGTGGAAAGTTGGACGCGTCCATCGGGCGAGCGGTCGCCCGGGCGCTCTGGTTCCGGCAGGCGAGCGTGAAGAAAGATTTCGCCGCGACCTCCGGAGGAGCGGGTCGGACGCCGTCCGGTCAGGGGTTCGATCTCGGCCCGCGCGAGATTCGGCGGGGCGGTGTACCAGGTGGTGCCGCGCGTTGCGTGCAGGTGCTCGAAGATTTCCCGGAGGATCGGTGCGGCACCGGTGACGCCACTGATTCCGGTCATGGGTGTGGAATCGAAATTGCCGACCCAGACGCCGACGGTGAACTCGGGGGTGAAACCAAAGGCCCAGTTGTCGCGGAACGCCGAGCTGGTGCCGGTCTTGCAGGCGACCGGGAAGGACATCCGGAGCGGAGTGACCAGACCGAAGCTGTCGGCGCGGGCCAGTGGATCGGCCAGGATGTCGGCGACCAGCCAGGATTCGTCGGCGGGTGCCACCCGACGTGAGGGCGCGGGGGAGTCGAGGAGGAAGGTCACCGGACGCCACAGGCCGAGACGCGCCAGGGTGGCATAGGCGTTGGCAAGTTCGATAAGGCGCACCTCGGCGTCGCCCAGGGTCAAGCCCAGTCCGTAGTGTCCCGCCGGGCGATCCAGCGTGGTCAGCCCGAAGTCCTGAAGCAGTTGCTGGAGTCGGGGCGGGCCACCGTGTTGTTGCAACGTTCGGACCGCGGGGAGATTGAGGGAATTGGCGAGGGCTTCGCGCAGGCTGACCGGTCCGCGGCAGTGCAGGTCGTAATTGGACGGTTCGAAGACGCCGGTCGGAGTCGCGAAGGTGCCGGGGATATCCGCGACGATGTCGGCTGCGTGGGCCCCGTCGTTGAAGGCCAGCAGGTAGGTGAAGGGTTTGAGGGCGGAGCCGGGCGAACGCCGGGCCAGCGTCCCGTTGACCTGCCCATGTCGAGGCTCGTTGAAATCCGGGGAACCCACCATGGCGAGAATGCCGCCGGAAGCATTGTCGAGAACGAGCACGGCGGCCTGGCCGGCGTTGCGTTCGCGGAGGGTGGCCAATTGGAGACGGACGACGGACTGGCAGTATTCCTGAAGCGGCAGATCCAGGGTGGTCCGGACCGGCTTTGACAGGATCACTCCGTCCAGGCTGCCCAGGACGTACTCGACGAAGTGGGGCGCGCGCAGGTCGCGTCGGGGCGCGACCAGCACGATGGGTTTGCGCACCGCAGTGTCCCGGGTCTCCGCGTCGATCCAACCGAGATCCAGGCATCGTCCCAGGATCCATTCCTGACGCGACTTGGCGCGGTCGAATCGCGTGCGGGGATTCAGCCGCGTCGGTGCCTGGGGCAAACCGGCCAGGAAGGCGCACTCGGCGAGATCGAGTTCTCCCGGTCGTTTGCCGAAGTAATGCTGCGCGGCTTCGGTCAGCCCGGCGCAGCGGTTGCCGTAGTCGATGCGGGCGAGATAGGCGCGCAAGATCCGGTCCTTGTCCCACATGGTTTCCAGACGGGCGGCGATGACGACCTCGACGACCTTGGTGCGGAGCGTGCGCGGTCGTGGCTGGGCCAGCTTCACCAACTGCTGGGTGATGGTCGAGGCACCACTGATGATCCGCCGATGCCGGATCCATTGGGACGCGGCGCGGATGCTGGCGAGCGGATCGAATCCGGGATGCCGATAGAATCGGGCATCCTCGGCCGCCAAGGTGGCGAGGATCATCGACGGGGGGATGTCGGACTCGGCGAGAGGGTGCGCGATGAGTCCGTTGGTGGGCGCGACGATGCGAAGGGCGGCACCGGAACGATCGAGGACTTGGATCGGCGGATGGGTGAGGGCGGGATCCGCAAGACCGACGGGCAGCGGGACCAGCGGAAGGAGAAGACGACCGATCAGGAGGATCGCCAAGGCCCCCAGCAATCCGCCGCCCGTCCAACGGGCGAGGGTGCGTCCCAATCGCGTGGGTCGCGGGGGAATGGACGTTGGATCCAGAAAGGGCACAGAGGAGGAGGTCATTGGCGGCGTCCAAGCCGCAGGATCGATCGCACCCTGCGGGCTTTGGATGGCCTTGGACCCGCTACGGGGCGGCTTGGAGTCGGGTGGAGGCGGAGAAGCCGTGGCGTTGCGGTTCGTACATCGCTTCCACCTTGAAGGGAGCGGCCACGCAATCGCCGGCGGCCCGGACCCGGGCCAGGTACCGCAGGACATGCCGGCCCTCGGGAAAGGAATCGCGGAAGAACAACATGCGATCGGCACGCACTTCCCGGAAGTCGCTGGTCCACTCGGAATGGAAGGGAAGCCGCGCGGATCCCTCGGTCTTGAAGACGCCCTGGATGGGTTCGAGCACGGCGGGCAATGGATCCTCGATGGCGACCCAACTCACGTCCTCCACGGCGTCGATCTGGAGCGTGACCAGGACCCGGTCGCCCACGTGAAGGTTCGTGACGGGGCTCTCTCGGAGGTCGGCGTCGAGGGCAGTATAGGTGCGGCGCACCCGGAACCCGCGGTCGATTTCCCCCGTGGGCAACGGTTGGGAATGGACGCGCCCGATGACCGTGACTTCGGCGATCAGGCGATGGGTTCCATCGTGGGAAAGGATCAAGCCGCCTTCCCGGGGGTCGAGTGGGGAGTGGATCGTGGCCACCGGCACCTTGCTGGAGAGTTGGAAGGGCATCGGGCCCGTGCCGAACCCGATGCTTCCCTGGATGGCGCTGGTGGCAGGTGTCCGCAGTGCTTGTCGGGCGAGCGCCCACAACGCCCAGGCATTGCCCTGGGTCGTTCCCCAGTGGCCCTGCTGCTGTTCTCCCAGCAATTGCTGGGTGAGCCGGGCGGTCTCGGGGGCGTCGGGAAGAAGTCGGTCGTGAGCCAGCAATTGGATGGCGAGCGCGCGGGGGCGTCCGCCGAAGCGGGAGGCATGGAGCTGAGCCGGCGGCGGCAGCGCGAGAAGTTCGCAGGCGCGGGCGGACGGTTGGCCGGATTGGACGACGGCCAGCGCGAGCAGCGACCGATCTTCCGGGCTGAGTGCGTCGCGGACCTCGAAGAGCAGATCGTTGAGGCCGGGTTCCGCGGCGTCGGCGGCCGACAGCGCGAAGGCCGTCAGGCAACGTTCATGGAGAACTTCGGCCGACATCGGTGCGGCGTCCTGTTTCCACTGTTGGTTGAGCCATTGATGGAGCCGGGTGCGCTGTTCGGGGGCGACTTCGGCACCGGCCTGTTCGGCGAGCGTCAGGATCCAGGCACCGTAGGCGCTGCCCCAGCGCTGGGCGGCGGACGATCCCGGCCAGTAGGCGAGGCCGCCATCGGTGGTCTGCATCGTCCAGAGACGTTGAACCCCGGCCTGGATGGCGGTCGCGGCGTTGGTGGAAGCCTCGGTGCCCGGCGGCAGCAGACCTGGAAATGGGGCGAGGGCGATCCACGGCAGCAGGCTGGAACCGGTCTGCTCCACGCAGCCGTAGGGGTACTGGATCAATTGACGGACGCCTTCGCCCACCAAAGCCAGCGGACTGGCGGCAACGCGGACCGTGATCGA
>Ga0105048_10017355_pt1 | contig 11103 bp, 9 predicted proteins | sample MAT05_FD_78382 | JGI IMG/M metagenome (GOLD analysis project Ga0105048, IMG submission 78382) | Freshwater microbial communities from Lake Fryxell liftoff mats and glacier meltwater in Antarctica - MAT-05 | ecosystem: Environmental > Aquatic > Freshwater > Ice > Liftoff microbial mat | place...
GAGCGAAGCGCGCCACCAATCGAGGACGCCGCGATCGTTCTCGTGCGCGATCCGCAACTCGGCAACCGACGGGAAGACGCCAGCTCGACTCGACGTGAGGATCTCGTCGAGAAGTTGTCCGCGAATCGCCTCGGGGTGCGCCACGGGCGACATCAGGATGCGACGGCATCAACCTCCGGTGATCGCCTGCTCATGACCCACACACCCACCACCAGCGCATCCGGAAGGATTCGAACCTCCGACTTTCGGTTCCGTAGACCGACGCTCTATCCAGCTGAGCTACGGATGCGTGGTGCTCCACCTTCCGGCGAAGCGGCGCGGAACCTAGCAGACGCCCGCGCACCCCGCAACCCCCGCAGATCTGCCGCTCCTGGGCGTGCTTTCGAGCCGCCTGCACGAGCGTCCCGCCATCACACCGGCGGCGCCACCAGCAGCAGTCCGAACGCGAACGCGTTGTTGCCCATGTGCACCGCAATCGCTGCCCCCACCCGCCCCGTGCGCTCCATCGACCACGCGAACACCAGCCCCAGCCACACGTACACGACCAAGCCCGCGACGTTCCCGTGGATCGCCGCGAACCCGATCGCGGTCACGACGTACGCGACCGGCCGCCCGCTACTCCGCCGCAGCCGCGCGAACAGCAACCCGCGGAACAGGCACTCCTCCGCGAAAGGTGCGAGCACCACCGCGCACACGCCGAGCACCATCATCGTCACGCGATCGGTGCCGTCGTGCCAGCCCGCGACGATCTCGAGGATGCTCGCCTGCTCGGACACCGGCGCGCCGAGCAGATCGACCAGCCAGCCGATCGCGGCGCTGCCGACCAACGCCAGCGCGATCGCAATCAGCGTCACCGCGATCGTTCGCAACACCGGCGCACGCGGGAGTGGCTGCGCGAACACAGGCACCACCGGATCCATCCGCGTCGACGCGAACCAGTAGAACGTCGCTGCGATCCCTGTGATCATCGGGCCGCTCGCCAAGCCCAAGCCGCGCGAGCTGTTCGGCCACACGCCGAGCGCACGCAGCACGAACAGCACTGCGATGCCGGTCACCAGTCCCGTCAGCACGAGCGCGAGCTCGGTCAGCGCGGGACGCCAGCGGTCGGGAGCAGGCTCGGAAGCGGGCACGGAGTGTCGTGTCTTCGACACGAGACGAGCTCTCATTCTTGGCGGAACGGGAGGGATTCGAACCCTCGGTAGAGGTTTAAGCCCCTACGCAGGTTTAGCAAACCTGTGCCTTCAGCCACTCGGCCACCGTTCCGGGACGTCGCTCAGGCTGGCGAGCGACGGCGCAAGCTAGCTCGCAACGCCCGCATGATCAAGTGCCCGCCCCAGAAGGCCAGCACCGCCAGCCCAAGCCCCACCGCATCCGCCACGACGTCCAGCGCATCCGCCGAGCGTGGCCACGGCAGGTTGCCCTGCACCAGCTCCGTCAGCGCGCCGAGCACGAGGCCCAGGGCCAGCACCCACGCCCGCCGCATCTGCGCGAACCGCCACGCCAGGCCGATCCCGAAGAAGAACGCCAGGTGCACGTACTTGTCGAAGTACGGGATCACGATCGGCGGAGGCGGTGGCGTCGGCGCCCACAGCATCGTCAGCACGATCATCGTCCAACCGATCGCCACCAGCACGCGTGCGCGCACCGGTGGCGACTCGAACGCCCCGTGAAGCATCACCGACAGATCACTGCGGGTTGATGATCGGCACGCAGGTCGACACCCCCGCGCCGACGATGCGGATCGGTGCGTCGCTCTCGATGACCTCGAGCTCCTGCATGCCGCTCATGTCGTCGTCGTCGTAGTCGAGGTGCGTCACCTGCGAGGCGACCAACGAGTCGTTCTCGGTGAACATGTAGAAGTCACCGCCGAAGAACGCGAACGCGAACGCGTTCGTCAGCTCGAGCGAGCCGAGCGGCAAGATGTCGATCACGCTCGCGTCGGTCTTGTCGAGCTCGACGAGCTTCGCCGGGTTGACGCCCGCGAACTCGAACAGGCGGCCGTCGCCGGTGCCGGTCAGCTCGGCGCCGTCGTAGTCCGTGAAGCCGATCGCACTCATCGTCAGCGTGTCGGGATCGAGCGATCCGAGCGTGCCGAAGTTCGGGCCCTCCTGGAAGCCGAAGCCGCCGCTGTACGTGTTGCCATAGAGGCGATCGCACGGGTTGTCCACGCTCTCTGACACGAACGCCATGCCGAACAGCTGGAAGCCGTTGCCACCGGGCACGTAGCCCGGATCGACACAGATGTTCGGGTTGTTCACGTCGAGCGTGTACAGATCGCCGCTTTGGAACATCACCCACGCGATGCCGTTGCGATCGACGCCCATCGAGAACGTCCCCGCCTCGAAGTTGCACTGGAAGCCACCGACGAACGCGAAGCTGTTCGTGAGCGGATCGTAGCTCCACAGCTCGGCGTCGTCGGACAGCACGTAGATCACGTCCGTGCCCGGCGCGCAGTCGCACAGCTCGACGTCGGTGTCGCTCTCGCTGTCGCTGTCGCTCGCGCTCACGGCACCGCCGCTACTGCCGCCGCTGCTGGTGCTGTCGTCGGAGTCGCTCGCCGACGGATCCCCGCTGCTGCTCGTGTCCGTGTCGGTCGCCGACAGCGTCGCATCGTCGCTCGTCGTCGGATCCCCCGTCGGATCGCCGGTCGTCGGCCCCTCCGCCGTCGTGTCCGCCGTGGTGCCGGTGCTCGTGTCGCCGGTCTGACTCGCAGAGCCCGACCCGCCCGAGCTCTCGATCGATGGATCCGGCGATGTGTTCGACGCGCTGCCGCTGGAGTCCTCGGTCGCGCTCGCCGATCCGGTCGCGCTCGTGGCCTCCGCGTCGTCGCCGCAGGCGATCACGAGCCCGCTGCACAACATCGCCGCCCGACCGACCTTCAGTAGACGATGGCTCATCGAATCCATGGTGCCCCCCACACACCCAGCGTAACCCAGCGTGCAAGGCCGTGGTAGCCTGCGCCCGCCCCGATCGCATGACCGCGTCGAGAAGCTTCCATCGAATCTTCGTGGCCAACCGTGGCGAGGTGGCGGTCCGTGTCGCCCGCGCCTGCGACGAGCTCGGAATCACCCCCGTGTTCGGCGTCTCCGAGGCCGATCGCGACGCGCCGTGGGTCGACGGTCGCGAGTCGATCTGCCTCGGTCCTGCGCGCGCGAGCCACAGCTATCTCGACGCCGCACGCGTCGTCCAAGCGGCGCGCAACACCGGCTGCACCGCGCTACACCCGGGTTGGGGCTTCCTCTCGGAGAACCCCTTGCTCGCGAGCCTGTGCGAGCACCACGGCGTCACGTTCATCGGTCCGCCTGCGCACGTGATGCACATGATGGGTCGCAAGATCCCGGCGAAGCGCGCGATGTCGGCGGCTGGGCTACAGGTGATTCCCGGCAGTGCCGGCGTGCTGCGCGACGCCGACGAGGCACGCGAGGTCGCCGAGCGCATCGGGCTGCCGGTGCTGCTCAAGGCGAACAGCGGCGGCGGCGGACGCGGCATGCGGATCGCTCGCGAGCTCGGCGAGGTCGCGACCGCCTTCGCCGACGCGCAGGCCGAGGCGCGCGCCGCATTCGGCGACGAGCGCGTGTACCTGGAGCGCCTGCTCGAGGGCGGACGCCACGTCGAGATCCAGATCATCGCGGACAAGCACGGGGGAGTCTGTCACCTCGGCGAGCGCGACTGCACCGTGCAGCGCAATCACCAAAAGCTGATCGAGGAATCACCTTCGCCCGTGCTCGATCCCGACGAGCGCGCACGCACCCTCGCTGCGGCCGTCGACGCGGCGCGCAGCATCGGCTACGTCGGCGCCGGCACGATGGAGTTCCTGCTCGACAACTCCTCGGGCACCGGGGTGCTGCGGTTCATGGAGATGAACACGCGGCTGCAGGTCGAGCACTGCGTCAGCGAGATTCGCTCGGGCATCGATCTCGTGCACGAGCAGATCCGCGTCGCCGCCGGCAATCCGTTGTCGTTCCGGCAGGACTCGATCGAGCTGCGATTGCACGCGATCGAGTGCCGCATCAATGCGGAAGATCCGAGCGACGGCTTCCGGCCCGCACCGGGTCGCATCACCCGCTGGGAGCTGCCCGCCGGCGAAGGCATCCGTGTCGACACCCACGTCGTGCCGGGCTACGTCGTGCCGCCGCACTACGACAGCCTGCTGTGCAAAGTGATCACCAGCGCGCCGACCCGCGACGAGGCCGCCGACCGCATGATCGACGCGCTCGGTCGGCTCGTCTGCGAAGGCGTACCGACGACGATCGACATGCACCGGCAGATCCTCGCGTCCGCGGCGTTCCGCGAGCATCGCTACGACACGCGCACGATCCCCGGCTTCACCGCGAAAGGCAGCGCCTAGATGGCCCACGTTCCGGTCGCGCCGATCGGGCGCGCGCGCAAGAGTTTCCTCGACGACGCGACGTTCGCGAGCCATCGCGACGCGAACGAACAGCGCGAGACGGTGCTCCGCACACGGCGCGCCGAGGTCGCCGCTGGCTGGGGCGACGAGTACCAAAAGCGCGTGCATGCGAAGGGCAAGCTGACGGCGCGCGAGCGCCTGACGATGCTCGCGGACGCAGGCACGCGCACGTTCGAGGTCGGCACGTTCGTCAACTACGGCCTCGAGTTCGGCGACGGCAAGCTCAAGTGTCCCGGCGCCGGTGTGGTCACCGCGTTCGCGCAGATCCACGGCCGGTGGTGCATGGTCATCGCGAACGACAACACGGTCGCGTCGGGATCGTGGTGGCCCAAGACGCCGGAGAAGATCGAGCGCGCGCAGATGATGGCGCTGCGCCTGCGGCTGCCGACGGTGTACCTCGTCGATTGCAGCGGCCTGTTCCTGCCCGAGCAGTCGCGATCGTTCCCCGGCGGCACCGGTGCGGGTCACATCTTCAAGATGAACAGCCTGCTGTCGGCCGCCGGCGTGCCGCAGCTCGCGGGTGTGTTCGGCGACTGCATCGCCGGTGGCGGCTACATGCCGCTCATCAGCGATCGCGTGTACATGACCGAGCAGGCGTACATGGTCATCGCCGGCGCCGCGCTCATCAAAGGCGCGAAGAGCCAGAAGATCACGAGCCTCGACATCGGTGGGCCCGAGGTGCACGTGCACGCGAGCCGCTGCGCCGACGTGCGCGTGCCCGACGACGAGACATTGCTGGCGTCGCTGCGAGCCGACGTCGCGAAGCTGCCGGGATCCGCCGCCGGCTACTACCGCGGTGATCTGGGGCCCATCGATCCACAGCACGGCGCCGCCGAGCTCATGGGCATCATGCCCGTCGATCACCGCGAGGCGTACGACGCATCCGAGGTGCTCGCGCGACTCGTCGACCAGTCGTTGTTCTGGGAGGTCATGCCCTCGGTCGGCGAGGAAATGATCTGCGGCATCGGGCGCGTGGGCGGCCTGTGGACCGGCTTCGTGATCAACCGCCAGGGCCTCGTCGGCGATCCGATGCGCCCCGGTTCACGGCGTCCCGCATCGATCCTGTATCGCGCCGGCATCGCGAAGATCTCCGCGTTCTCGCGCGCGTGCAACGACGACGGCATTCCGCTGGTGTGGCTGCAGGACATCGCGGGCTTCGACATCGGGCACGAAGCCGAGCGGCAAGGTCTGCTCGGCTACGGCAGCAGCCTCATCTACACCAACTCGACGAACACGGTGCCGATGTTCACCGTGCTGCTGCGCAAGGCGTCGGGTGCCGGCTACTACGCGATGGCGGGGCTGCCCTACGATCCGGTCGTGCAGCTGTCGACGCCGATCTCGCGGCTGTCGGTGATGGAAGGTCGCACGCTCGCGATCGCCACTTACAACACGAAGCTCGACGACGACTTCCAGATCACGACGAGTGATCCCGGCGAGCGCGCGAAGATCGAGGCCGGCATGCGGGCCGTCGAGACGCGCATCGAGGGCGACATGGATCCGTGGGTCGCCGCGCGGCAGATGGACACCGACGAGATCGTCGAGCTCGGCGAGCTACGCGATTGGCTGACGGTGCTCGTCGAGGCGAGCTACCAGTCGACCGGCTATCGGCGGATCAAGAACAGCCGCATCTGGTCCATGCACGACCTCGCGATCCTGTCGGAGGGGCTGCGATGAGTCGCGACGGCCGCACGACGCAGCCGCAGATGACGGCGGGCATCCGCGACACCGACGCGGGGCAAGAGCTGCTGTCGCCCGGCGTGGGGCTGGTGCGTGGGCTCGCGCCCGCGGGCACCCAGCTCGCCGAAGGATCGATCGTCGGCGAGCTCGACGTGCTCGGTCGGCTGCATCTGTTGGTTGCGCCCGCAGGCACCGCGGGTGTCGTCGCGCCGGTGCAGGCACTCGTCGCCGAGCGCCCCGTCGGTCACGGCGATCCGATCGCGACGCTACTTCCGATCACCGCGGGCGAGCACGCGACACGCACCACCGACGCGAAGGCGAGCGACAGCGGCAAGCTCGTGTTCCGCTCGCCGCTGTCGGGCCGCTTCTATGCGCGAGCCTCGCCCGACAAGCCCGACTTCGTGAAGGTCGGCGACGAGATCGCGACCGGCCAGACGATCGCGCTGCTCGAGGTGATGAAGACGTTCAACCGCCTCACGTACGGCGGTGCTGGCTTGCCCGATCGCGCCCGCGTGCGCGCCGTCCTCGTCCGCGATGAAGCCGACGTGGACAGCGGCACGGCAATTCTCGAGCTCGAGCCGGTGTGATCAGGCGTCGTTGCCGACACACGCGCTCATCGAGCAGTTGTTCGAGCAGCAGTCCGCCTGATCATTGCACGCGCCACCGGCGGGTCGGCAACAGCGGAGCGCCTGATTGTCGCACTCGTGCTGTCCACAGCAGTCATCGTCGTTGGCGCACGCGCTGCCCACGTCGAAGCAGCAGCCGCCGGTGTCGACCGTGCAATCGGGTTGGCACATCAGAAGCCCCCGATCGAATCCGAACCCGAAGCAACCGCCGGCCGGCAACACAGGGCCATCGCATTCCTCGGGCCCATCGATCATCGCGTTGCCGCACGACATGCAATCCGAGAGATCGAGCGTGCATACCGGCGTGCAGGTCACCGGGCCGACATCGGGTGCACACGTCGCGCCGCCGATCATGTCGCCGTCGCAAGCTTCGGCGCCGTCGATGATCGCATTGCCGCACGTGCCACACCCCGCGACGTCGATCATGCACGTCACGGCGCAGCCGAGCACGCCGCTGTCGAAGCCGAGCCCCTCGCACGTGTCGACGATCGGCGGACCATCGCACTCCTCGCTCGGGCCGACGATCCCGTCGCCACACAGCGCGCACTCGGTCGTGTCGAAGGTGCACGTCGGCGTGCACGAGAGCGTGCCGCTGTCGAACATCACACCGAGTCGCGCGCACGGCACGTTCGTCGCGCCGTCGCAGACCTCGGGCGGCGCGTGCACGATTCCATCGCCGCAGATCGGCAGCGTGCACGCGTTGGTGCAGCCATCGGCCGGATCATCGTCACCGTCGTCGCACTGTTCGCCGACATCGAGTTGCGCATCGCCGCACGTGTCCGGACCACACGACCCAGAGCATCCATCGCCACCGATGTTGTTGCCGTCGTCGCACTGCTCGCCGGGCGCGACGTACGAGTCACCGCAGATGTTGATCACGCAGGTGTCGCGACACTGACCGCTGCCGTTGCTACCGCCGAAGTCGCACTCTTCGGCAGCTTCCTTGATGCCGTTGCCGCACTGCGAATCCTCGCCGGTCGACGAGTCGGCCGGCGTCGGATCGCTCGGATCGGCGACGGTCGTCGGCGCTACGCCGGACGACGCGTCACTCGTGCCGGACGGTAACGCCTCGGTGGGATCGCCCGCGCAGGCGGACAGCGCGCCCAGCAAGCCTGGCGCGATCCACGGACCGATGTTTCGTACGCGTCGCAGAAGGAAGGCACTCGCTCCCATGCCAACGCTTGCCCGAGTCGGCCCCGCATGTCGACGCGTGCGTGATGGATCCGCGCGGGAAAGACCATGGATGGACCGCAATCGGACGATTGCGGCATCACGGACGCCGCAGCATCGGTCCATGGCTGGGGTTGGGATCGTACAGGTACGAGTTGGGCGCACGGCGTAACGGTGAGGCGGTTCGGGGCAAGGGATCCACGGTGGGTTGGATCGCGCGAACGGCTGTGATCGTCGCGAGTCTGGTCGTTGGCTTCGCGATCTCGACGACCGCGAGCGCCGCCGAGATCAACGCCGTACCGGTGCAGCGACCGCGCGCGATGGTCGAGGCGCCAGCTCCGGTGGCGATCGCCCCGACGCCGAGCGCCGAGCCTGCGCCCGCGGTCGTGGCGCCTGCTCGCTCGAGCCCGGCTCGCGTCTCGCCCGCCGTCGACGATCCGACGGCAGCATCGCCACCGCCTCCACGCGTGTCATCGGTGGGCGCGACCGGTGTGCGCAAGACCGCGACGCCGCCGGCCAGGCAGCGCAAGTTCTCCCACCAGGGATTCACCGCCGACTTCCGTCTCGGCGCGCTCGGCTGCGTGCGCGGCCTGTGCTCCGGCGAGCACAACGTGCGCCCCGGCTTCCGCATGGACGGCTTCATCGGCGGCAACATCAAGGGCTTCGTCGACGTCGGCCTCGCGGGAGGTTGGGGCGCGCTCACGTCCGACGTCGCGCCGGGCACCAATGCACTCACGCTCTACGGTCTCGATCCGTACCTGCTGCAGCAGGCGCTGACGCTGATCAACGGCGGACAAGCGCCCGGCATCGATCTCACCGCGTTGTCGGTCACCGACAGCAAGCTGCGCACCGCACAAGGTGGACCGGTCATCCGCGTACACTTCATCCCGCGCGGGCGCTTCACGGCGTATGTCGGCAGCGGCGTGCAGTACAACCTCTTCCGCGCGCGCTACGGCACGGCGGCCGGCGGTGCGAAGATCGATTTCCACGGAATCGCCGTGCCGATCGAGGCGGCGTTCGGTGTGTACGTGCACGAGCACGTCGCCGTCGGCGTGCAGTTCGACTACCTGTGGACGTGGTACGCGCTCGCAAACCTCGATCACGGCGGGCAGGCGCTGACCGTGCCGGTGCGGATCCTCGACGAGGCCGCCCGCATGCAGAGCACGTCGCTGCGCAGCCAGCTGCCACAGTTCTGGACGTTCGGCCTGATGCTGCGCGCCCGGATCTGAGCGCCCCAAGGCTCGGCCCGGTGGGCCAGTGTGACCCCTGGGCCGCGCGGCGGTGAAACCAGGCCGTGTCGCGCGCGTTGACTGCCCACGGCCGGCCGTCCTATTGTCCGCCCGCGCCGCCGAGACACGTGTCGGCGCTAGCTCAGGAGCGAACATCCATGTCGCACGCGTTCCTCAATCTTCCTCTCGTTGGCGCCCTCGTTGGCGCCCTCGCGCTCGTTTCCTGCGACAAGTCCGGCAGCAGCGGCGCCAAGCTGCGCGGGCCGAACTCCAAGGAGCTCGCGCAGGGCGGCATCTACGTCGTCTACAACATGGGCTGCGAGAAGGGCTGCGATCAGCTCGGCAAGGGCGACCTCATCAAGAAGGTCGACGGTCAGGCGGTCGAGAGCAACGAGGCGTTCGATGCGATCGACATCGCCGACGGCAAGCCGCACAAGCTCGACGTGCTCGCGAACGGCAGCATGGCGCCGAAGCAGGTCGAGCTGACCGCGACGCCGAAGGACAACCTGCCGCCGCTCACGAAGGTGCCGCCTTTGTGGACCGTCGCCGCGGCGAAGCTCGACGGTGCGCCGACATGGGCCCGTCGCCGCATGATGGGTCACGCGAGCCCGATGACGCAGATCGTGAGCATCAACGGCGGCATCCTCGACGGGCGTCAGCTCAAGGGCAAAAAGCGCCTGATGATCTGGTGGGACTGGGGAGACCGCATCGAAGAGGCCAACGCCGTCGCGTTCATGCAGGTGCTGCAGAAGGCCCAGGTCGATCTCACCGCAAAGGGCGTCGAGATCATGTTCACGCACGTGCCGTTCCCGACCGCACGCAGGCAGCCGATGAACGACAGCGATCTTCGTGCATGGGCCGACAAGTGGGCGGTCAAGGGCGCCGACGGCCAGAAGATGCCGATGATTCCGTTTTATCGCCGCCCGAACAAGACGGAGTACAACGAGGCACGCGAGCTCGGCATGGAGAACGCGTACACCGTGGCGGAGAACCTCGGGCAGAGCCCGGCGATCCTCATCCTCGACGAGCGCGGCGTCGTGCGCTGGCACTCCGAGGGCCTCGAGGCCGGCGACGGCAAGCTGCCGCCGGAGCAGTACACGATCATCGAGGCTGTGAAGTTCAGCCTCGACAAGCTGTAGGGCGTCAGCCCTTTCGCTCCGCGAGCCACCGCAAGCGCCCCTGGTGATCCACCTCGGGCGCTTCGCCAATGGCCCAGCTCGCCGCCCACGACCGTACACACGCGAGCGCGCGGTCGACGTCGTCGCGACGGCCGGTGAACACGACACCGCGAGGGGCGTCTGCGGGGCCCTCGCCGATCACGACCAGCGGCACGCCTTGGACGATCGCTTCGATCGTCGTGCGCGGCCACGGCGTGCCGGGATCCTGCGCGGTGAGGACGGCCGATGCGGCGCGACGACGCGCGGCGCGATCACGGGGCGCGACCTCGGACTCGTCGTAGACCTCGACGCGGACCTCGGGTCGCGTGAGTGCCTCGATCTCGATGCGCAGGTGTTGGCGCATGCCGTCGTCGATCGACTCGGCGAGGCACACGACGGCGAGTCGGCCGCAGTCGTCGAGCACCAGCGGTAGCGCACCGCAGGCGCGCGGCAAGAGATCGGGCGCGTCGGTGTCGATGAAGATGCGGTCGGGCGTGTTCGCGGCGACGTCGAGCGTGCCTGCGGCACTCGCATCGGCGAGCATTTCACCGGGCCAGCTCGACTCGCCGACCGGCGCAACCGTGGTCGCGACCGGGCCGTGCACGATGAGTGGTATGCCGGCGAGCACCGAGCGACGCACGTCGGGCAGGTGCCTCAGCGCGATGCGGGGATGGATGCCGTGCAGGTGCAGCTCCGCGGCGTCGTGCAGCACCGCGACGATCTCGGGCACGTCACGCTCGGCGAGCGTCAGATCGACGGTCTCGACACCGGCACGCGGCTCGAACAGCTCGATGACGCGCACGGTCGGCGACGACGCCCACGGTGCATTCGCGAGA